>SDBT01005850.1_pt1 | contig 20570 bp, 18 predicted proteins | sample 2277101 | NCBI WGS metagenome assembly SDBT01 (sample SAMN10404973, study PRJNA504765) | marine sediment metagenome | isolation source: marine sediment core GS10_PC15, 103 cmbsf | place: Arctic Ocean: Southern Knipovich Ridge | collected 2010 | reverse complement strand
TCAGGGTTATCTCTATCTTGATATTCATAGCTCCAACGCTCCTTTCAGGTTAAGATTTGTGTTTTTGTGTTGGAGCTATTTTACACTATTTTCTCGGAAAAGCGCAGCTTATTTTACAGCAACCTTGCTCTGCATAGGAAGTATTATAGGGCGTTCGATTAGATGGGGTGTCAACTTGGTATGCGATTATGAGATATATCCAAAACGCAACAGCTTATATGGCTATGGTAGGAGAGATTGAGGTATAATTAGGTTCCTGGCTAGGAGCAAATATACCAGGAGGATTAGAAGAAAAAACAGTAAGGAAAGAATGGGTACAATAAATATATGCTTATATGAATTCCATGTTATAGGTTCTGCACGTTTCCTATTGAAGAATTTGCGGATGAAGATAAAGATAGCAAGCATGCCAATAATTGAAAAGGAAAGCATAGTAGATATTGATGCCGCGAAAGTAAGAAGCTCGTTGTGGAATGCAGGTCTTTTCTGTATCGTTTCTATATCTCTTACTTCCTCAATGGTACCGGAGATCGCCAGGTCTGATTTTGTGTTCCCTGTATACATGATCTGTGCGGTAGCACCATCGTTTTCTTCAAGGATGTCGAAGACAATACCGAGGGAGTTTCTCTGATCCTGAGTGAGTTCAAAATTTATTAGAGCGCGAGAAGTCCTCAATATTTTGAAATCTATGATTTCGTTTTCGGAATCGCCTATGGTGATCTTCAGATCCTCAAGGATATGAGCTTTTTTAATGGATTTTCTTCCATTATTCCAGAAGCTGAACGTTGCTGCTAATAAGTTTGAGGTTATCTCCGAGCCATCTTTCGTCCTGATCACCTTTATAGGGGCTTCTGATATGCGTTCAGCATCCAATATTTGTACCTTCGTGGGGTCAGACCAAAACACTGGTTCTCTTTCGTAAGTGCTTTTCCGGTGGGCATATACAGCATATATGAGTGCTACTATGGCAATTATAGTGGAAGGAATGGCGATCCAGTTTTGTGTGATGAACTTTTTCAGATTCATGATTGTCTCCCAATTGGTGAAATATAAATGGTGATTATTTTTGGGATTATAGTAGTGTTTTCTGGTAATGCCAAGATGATTTGCTCTGCATAGGAAACATTATGGGGCGTTGACGACCGAGAGCAGGTTTCGTATAAAGATCGCCACTTCTTTGACGCCTTCGGGTGTTGGCACTGGAGGCTGAAAGATTACTGAGTCTGTAATCCATGACAAGACAATGAGAACAGCAAGAACGGACCAAAGGATAGTTAAAACGATTGTGATGTTTCGCTCAATCGTGGTTAGGCCAATCTTGAACTTTTCACCTTCAGGTGGAAAGGGCTTAGAACCCTGGTATGTGAAGGAGTTACCCTCGTCCGTTCTAAGATGGAATGACGTTGTGTTTATCCTGAAATTCGCAATGAGCCGGGGATTATCTACGTGGCGTTGCCTGTAGCTTTCAGGATGAGAAAGTATGCTCTCGTATGTCCAATAACCTGATGGTACACCGAGTTGCATGAGGGAGCTTTCAATATCTCTCATATAAATCTTACAGAAATCTAGGACATTGCATTGCCGGCGTATGAAATGACACCACGTCGCCGCTGATAGTATGCCGAAGATCGAGATCACAAACAGGACGATATGCTTTGCGAGCAATGGATCCTTAAAGCAAGTAGGGGCTGCCGCGAATAGTTGCTTTGCGAAGGTAACAAACAGTGCCGATTGAGCTACTATCATCAGTATCTGCTTGCGTTTGAAATAGTTATCCTGGTTCATCTGGAGGATCCTTAGCGCATGATCATAGGCAGCCAGACATTTTTGTGTAGTAGTCATGATTCACAGTCCTTTCGCTAGTTAATAGTGATTGCGTTTCTGGTGAAAGCGAAGGGGTTGTCAAGTTGATATCCTAGAGGGATTATAGAGCAAAGAGCGGGGGAAAGCAATAGTGGTCTGCATATCCGGAATTATGAGGCGTATGGCAGAAATGATACATAGGACAGGGGGCACGGTTTTCGAGAAAGCCAGTAATAGCAGGGATATTGCAATAGTCTTATTGTTCCGGCCCGAATGCGTGCATTTTCCCATGGAAGGCGATACAGAGCAGTTCCGTGGGATCGTCGCCCATTCGCAGAACTCCTGTGGAAACATCCCTGCGCATTCGTTTTCCCCACAGCCTTCGCAGTTCGGGTAGTTCCTTCACGCGCCGGCCGTATCCATCGTATAACGCCTGAACCGGCCCGGAGGTATTCATCCAGATAAGCTGTTCCTCTTCGTCGCCCCACGTCACAGGGCAGGACCCCTGACCCAGGTAGTCCGGCTGGATAGTCCAGAGTCGGTCGCCGTTGCCGGAGAAGAGATTCAGGATACCCATGTTTCCCCACCGGCACGCGACGATGATCTGCTTGCCCGGCAGGTCTCTGCGTACTTTTCCGATGAGCCGCCCCTGAGCGTGCCCGATCCGGTGAACCATTCGCGTGCGTCCGGTGCGTCCGTCTACCACGTAGACGCCCGCGCTGCCGCCCAGCAGAAATGCTACCGGGTCTACAGACTCATCTTCCGCATACGCACCTATCGCTACCGCGTCGTAGTGCCCGGCTCCAGAGATCTTTGCCATTTCCTCTGCGCGGTCATGCACCCAGATTACCTGTCCGTCTGAGGAATAAAGCGTCCCTCCTGCGAGAAATTCGTCCAGGCCGTCTCCGTTTACGTCGCAGAACTGGACAGCATAGCCATGACCGTATGGCGTCTTCACCCGATTATTCCAGAGCAGATTCAGATCCCGGTCATAAGCCCACAAATTGAAGCCGCCATTGCCAACGTCACTTCGCCATTCGCGCAGAACTATATCCAACCCCTCCGTGCCGCTTAGTTTCCCGCTGGTTCCGGTGAACGCCGTGATCCTCACAGGTTCTTCCAGTGGCGGAATTTTAGCCCTTGCGACGACTTCCCCGTCACTTCCCTGAATTATGCACATCTCGTCCGACACTACAGCCTTTCCTGTCGCTCCGGTTATACCTCTTCGACTTTCTATGGATCGCTCTCCTGTGAAACCATAGATCAGCCTGCCGTGGTCGGTATGCGCTGCGGAGAACACCATACCGCGTACCTCCAGCGGCGTCTCCCACAGCATTTCGCCCTCCAGCGTCGTCGCCCAGAGCCGCTTGCCCGAAGAGAACAGCATATCATACCTGCCCGGCTGAACGAAATCAGCGAACTGCGGAGTGCCGCCCAATTTTCTGAAGTCCAGCGTCCGCACCAGAACCGGATCGGGTACTTCCATACTGCGGAGCATCTCATCTTCCATGCGGAACTGCCAGCGGCGCGTATCCCGCTCCTCCTGTGGCGGCGTTTGAGTGATCTTCAGCGACGCCAGACGCGCTCTACCAATGCCCCGAACTCCGGCCTTGCCTTCCCGGAAAGTCGTGTCTGTGCAGAAGAAATTCACTCCCAGTTCGTCACAACTGCACCGCATCGCGTCGCCATCCAGATTGACCTCCAGCATCACAAAAGCGTCCGGCATCTCAACTTCCTGCTGCGCTAAAATGAGCCATTCATCATCCGACCGACGATATAGCACAACGCTATGCCGACCCTCGATCCCAAAGTAGTAATGATTTCGGGATGTTTGCACTCGAAAGACAATCCCGATCATTGCGTCTGGACAATCAGCCCTGTCGTTATGCGGTCGGGCAGTTGTGTCTATAGGCTCGATCTCCGCGACCACGCGATAATCCCGCGCGTCCTTCGGGCCAGATACAAGGGCGCGCTCGCTGTTGTTTAGAGTCCATTCCAGCGCCGGGCGATCTCCATCCTTCACCACTATCAACCCGGAATCCAGCCCAAATCCTCCCCACGGAGCCAGCGGCGTCTCCCATCCTGCGAAGTGTTTTTTGTAGACTTCGCCCTTTTCCTCTAGCGGCTGAAGTACCTTTCCCTCCGGGCATCCCGCCAGATTGATCTCAGCCACCAGCTTTTCCTGCACCGTATTTTGTTTCACTGATCTTCTCCTTAATGGTCTGATCGCTTAATAACGTATGTCTTCTCGTAGGGGCACAATGCTTGTGCCCTGGGCACGCGCAGCGTGCCCCTACGGATATTTTGGCGATACGAACTTACCGATTATACCACTTAATCACTGTAAGAGAAAGCCTTCTTCCTCTAAGGCTATCTCATAGGCAAGTTTGATAGATAATCTTAGGCTTCTGGTCGGGGTTGGAAGACCCCGACTATCGGTCAGTGGGGACTTTATTGTTACCGATAGACGGGAATTTCCAGTCCCGAACCCAGGAGAGAAAAACTTGAAAACCTTTTATTAATACGAGCTTTTCACTTACGGGCGAAACCTGCTGAGTAGAACATGCTGCCAGCTTGTTTCCAAGGCTGATCAACATTCTAAATGAGCAAGCTGCACGTTCTACTATGCTAACTGAAAAACTCGTATTATTAAACTTGCTTGCGCTGGAGATACTCGTCGGAGAAATCGATCTTAAGCTCAACCCACATGGGCAAATGATCTGACATCTGGTGAGTTCGCCAGTACGTCTTATAGTAAAGCTTCTTCCCGGCTGGAGTCCTCGGTTTGCCCTTGCTGGTCACATTGTAGGCATCGCCCATGTTGGGTATATATATCTCCCTATCCTCTTCGCGGTAGACTGTTTTGTAATAGTCGAACACACCGGCTTTGCCTGTGGCGCCAAATCTGTCCTCACGGACACGGAACGCGATCTGGTCGTAATGCTTGTTTCGCGGGATATTGGACGGGAGCTTCTGGATTTTTTCCGGGACTTCAAACCCGGCGTCAGTTAACGCTTTCATCGTCACATCCTCTGGTTTGAATATATTGAAATCTCCCAGAAGGATCAGATTATGCGCCCAGGCTGTCTTATCTTCGGAGCGTTTTTTCAGGAATTGGGCTATGTGCCGGATCTCCGCGACGCGTTCCGGATCATCCTTCTTCTGCTTGCCAAATAAAATGTGGACGGTCGCGAGCATGAATCGCGTCCAGCCTGCGGAAAAACCACAGATGAACGGTGTGCGCGCTATCTGTGTTACTGGTTTATCCGGTTTACCTCTAGTTTCGATAGGCGGCAGCACAATCTCGCCTGCAAGCCCGCCGAAGCTCACCTTGCGGGAATCATAGAGAAAAGCCGTTCTCTCCTTGTTTCCCCGTCTTCCTTCTGTCACGTCGGTGACGATATATTTCCAGTGTCCGCCCAGTATTTCCATCAGTCTGCGCAGAGCTTTTAAGTCCTTGCGTACCTCCTGAATCGCCACCAGGTCGAATCGCGCGATCACCTCGGCAATATAGTAAAAGGCTTCGGGCATCCGCTCTCCGTATGCTGGCCCGTCGAATTCCCGTATGTTCCAGGTTGCCAGAAGGAGCGTCTCATTCAGCGTGCGTTTAGGAATCCTGCAATCAAGAGACTGCCGCAACGCAAGTAGGCGCTCGACGGTTCGCTGGCCTTCTGGAGTGGTTGGGTCTATATCTTGATAGGATGGCATTTTTGACCTCCTTTAGTGGTTTAATCGGTGAATCCTTGCCTGTATTCGTAGGGACACAATGTGACGTGACAAGGGCGAATACAAGATTCGCCCCTACGTCAGCAAGCGATACTCATTTACCGATTAGACCATTTAGGACGGAATATTAGTCAGCCCGGTACTGAGTACCACTTCCCTGCAACGCGCTACCTGGTCTTCAGGCATCCATTCCTGTGTAAGATCCACAGGCTCTTTGCCGATGTTCTCTCGCTTTGGGTAACCTAAAGGGTTGTAGGGGAGAAGTGAATACTGAGTTAAGCCGCATTCCTGTATGAATTCCGCTATAGCCCGGAGGTTCTCAGTTCTGTCTGTAATTCCGGGGATCAAAGGGGTACGTGGGATTATGGGTATGGGAGAATCTTCAGCAAGGCGGCGGAAATTCTCTAATATCAACTGATTCCCACGCCCCGTATAGACTCGATGCTCTTCCGAGTCCATCAGTTTTACGTCATACAGGATGAGTGAGAGGAAGGGCAGCATTCTGGACTTGAAAGTCTCATAATTGAAGTAGCCCGACGTCTCGATTGTGATGCTTATTCCGTGTTCCTTTATTTTGCGCGCTAACCGACTGGCGTAATCAATGTAAAGTGTCGGTTCTCCACCAGAAAGTGTAACTCCTCCGCCGGAAGTTTCGTAATATATTTTATCCCGCAGAAGGAGTTCCACCAACTGATCAAGCTCGTAATACTTTCCTACTATCCTCAATGCCGTTCCCGGGCACACAGCGGCACACTTCCCACATCGCTGGCAGAGCGACCTGTCTATCCTGTGTGGATTATCCCGTTGTATAGCTTCGTTTGGGCAAACTTCCGCGCATCTGTCGCAACCGATGCAATCATCGGGATAGAATGCTATCTCCGGTTCTGGCGAGATCGCTTCGGGATTATGACACCAGATGCAATTAAGCGGACACCCTTTAAAGAACACTGCCGAGCGGATGCCCGGTCCATCATGCAGCGCATGGCGTTTGACATCCACGATCAGGGGGCGCTTATCAATTACTTTTTTCGCGTCCATGATTCCAGCATCTGCTGAAGTTGCGTCGTCATGTACCCAAACTTGAAGATGTAATTAATGTTGCCTGCCGCCTCAACTTCGTTTGCAATCAATGCGCCCAGTACATCCGGCTTGGGACTGAGCAGTAATCTCATCAAGGCCTTTGAATCCTTGAATGTGATGGTTATATCCGGGTCCTTAAGCGGACGCCTTTTTACCTTCATGTATTCATATTGGAAAAGCCAACTGGACTTGAAGACAGCCTGAACTGTTAGGTCGCCGTCCTTGCTCTTAAACAGGTACTTTCCTTTGAATCCCTCGATATTGCGATGGTAGTCGCGATCCACAAATAACATGAAACCCATAGCTTGCAGCAACATGTCAAGGAACCTTTCTACCAGATCAGAGTCCATGTCAAGGAGCATATCCCTGAACGTATCACCTAATCTCCTGAGCTTTCGCCTTCTAGAGATATTCCGGATTCCACTAGGCATCAGCACTCTCCTTTCGTACCAATGGATATGGTACAGCCTCCATCTTTTTCAGATCATATTCCGACCTGTTGATTATCTCGCGCTTCATTTGATCGTTCAGGTCTCTGAAATATGCTGTGTAGCCGGAAACTCTTACCAGCAGGTCGCTGTAATCCTGCGGCGACTTCATAGCATTAATCAATGTTTCGCGCGTGATGATGTTGAATTGCACCTGAAGTCCGCCCTTCCTGAAATACGCTTCTACTGTAGAACTAAACGTATCCAGCATTAGCTTTGTGTCCGGATCCGGCGTGTATTTCAGATTAAGAGCAACGCCGTTGGCAAGGTATTTACTATCCAAACTGGCTATTGAATTGAGGCAGGCGGTGAGATCCTTCGTTGCGCCAGAGACAGGTGTGATCCCGCTGGAGAAAGATTCACCAGCCGGTCGCCCGTTTGGATGCGCTCCCAGGAGCATTCCAAATCCAGCGTGCATGGTCATACTCCAATACCCCACCGTGTATTTGCCGCCGCGATAGTGCGGGTAGCCCTGATAGGTGTCATGGAGGAATTTGACCACATGCTGGGCGTTCTTGTCCGCTATAGGGTTTTCTGTCCCGTATTTGGGCGCTCGATTCAGAAGCTGCATCTGCAAAGGCTCGTACTCGGAAGCGAAATCTGAATCAATGGCCTTTATCAACTCGTCCATACTTACGACTTTGTCATTGTAGACAAACGCCTCGATGGCGCTGAGAGAATCTACGGCATCCGCGAATCCGATGATGGTCGCTCCTGAGAAGTTATATAAGGCTCCACCTTCGATCACATCTTTCCCTTGTCTCATAGGCCCTTCAAACAGCGCTGAGAGAAGCGGTGTAGGTCGAAGTTTCTGGTGAGCCTTGCCAAGCTCGTTATTCAGCTCAACCGATTGGTCGACCAGCCATTTGAGCTGAGTCTCAAATGCTGCCATGAAATCCTCAAAAGTTTCAAACTTTCTCGGATCGCCAGTCTGTGGCCCCATCTGCTCATCTTCGGTGAGACGATGTTTGCCGTTATAGAGCACCAATTCTAATGCAGATGGAATGATGATATAGAGAGAGCCAGTATGCCCATAGGTGCGTCCGGCGCTGTTGGGTTCGACACAGCCTACTGAGGCATAATCGTTGGCATGCTCTGTTGCTACCCCCTGATTGATTAACATCGGAATAGCAGCGAGATCATTGTGCATACACGGCGTAGCGCCTGTTACCAGGTTTGTCTCGCAGACCCTCCTCAGATACTCAGGCGGGTTTACGTCAAGATGGATGCGAGCATTTACATTCGGGTCACGGAGTTTCATTATTTCGGTTGTCTTTAGCATCACGTATGTCAGATCGTTCACAGCGTCCTGGCCATCCGGAGTGATGCCACCGATGGTAATGGCCTGATTTGACCCCGTTCCGCCAACTATATCCTCCGCCGTATCCGGGATCATGGGAACGTGATCACCGCACTTCAGCCAGAAGCAGCCCAAAAGCTCAATGGCATCCCGCACCGTAAGCTCTCCAGAGTCGATGTCCTGCCTATAGAGGTCGTAGAGAACCTGATCAATCCGACCTATACTGAAGCCTATGTTGTTGTGTTCCTGATGCAGTGCGACTTCGCAGATCCAGACAGCATTCAAAGCCTCTCTAAAGGTGGTAGGTTTCTCTGCCGGAATTTTGGAGCATACGTCCGCCATGATTTCCAGTTCTCTTTTTTTGTCCTCATCTGTCTCCGCCGCCGCAAGCTTTTTGGCTTCATCGCTGAGGTTATGAGCGTAATTTATAACGCCCTCCAGCACCAGCTTCACAGCTTCATAAAAGGCTGCTGTATCCTTGTCGGCGCTGAATTTCATTTTCTCTTCCGCTTCCGCGATAATGTCATTCAGGCCTCTGTTGACTACCCTTGAATAATCAGGGATAGTATGAGATATGCACTCCACCTTGGAGCAGATGAAAAAAGCGACTCTCATCATCACTCTCAAAAGGTCTGGATTGCTGATGTTATTTCGCGTATACTCAAGGATCGTCTTGTCCATCCAGTATGGGAAAACCTCAAAGTTCAGTATCTCAATGTCTTCCTCGGATATGTAATATGGATTACTATCCCTCGTGCCGACGGTTGGAAGTTCCGGCCACATCGCCAGCCCGAAGAACTGTGGATGTATTGGAACGCCCTTTGCCTTCATCGTCGTCGATCCTGCCAGCATATTATTCTCGCAGAATTCGATTTCGTTGAGGCCGGCATCAACGCCGCGCGTATGCCAGATAGTGGCTTTTTTGTTATCAAGCAGGTGCTTCAGCATCTTTGCCTGACGCAATACTGGCGGATCATCTTTATCTGCCATATCCCTGAGATACTCAGTTATCAGACGCGGCCTTTCAATGCAGAGTTCTGACATGAGGTCGAATTGAATGTTCCTTAGCCTCATAAGCCTGCCGAAATCACCCAGGTCGCCATGCTCTCTGAGACTCAGATCATCTAAAGTTATCTGTGCCATAATATCCTCCCGTGGTAATCTTGTTTGAGTTTATGAATGATACATGGTAGTAATACCCGCCATAGGGTCTGGGCTATCCTCGACCGAATCCAGAACTGCCCGCTCCACCAGTATTACTATTGTAAACAGTTCTATGGCGTTTTTTTATTTCACTGAATTCACTCAATCAAGATTCCTGAGATTCCGAAGCCTGCTGCGAAGCATAACGCCTGCCCTTCAATCGCAACCATATATAACATATAAGCAGGCTAGACCAGAAACAGGTGTTTATAATCAGCCAGCCATAGAAGAACGGAGGATTTTCTCTCGAAAAGAATGAGTAAGTATCCCCTGCCTGATACTTCGCATACGTACTTGCGATGTTAAACGTTTGTGCCCTGGTTAGATAAACAATAGCGCCAGTGATGATAGCCATAAAAATGTAGCCAAGCCTTACAATATAGGTTCTGTCTCTCCTTATGAACCATTTGCCAATCACAAGCGCGAGATATGTAGGAAACACCGCTACGAAAAATATCACAAACGAAACGGCTGCTTTTATGGGGCTATCGCGCAGATTATCCTGCCACTCCCAGAGGTAATTGACTTCCCATGCCGGCCAACCCATGAAGAAATAAAACATGACTGGTGTCATGAAGAATACAGAGAAAATGATCACGAAGTTCCTCATATAACGGTGGTTGATGCGGTCATCGCTCTTGAGCAGTTTGTTCCCTCCGTCCGCCAGAACCAGTCCAGTAAGCACCGCGATAGGTAGATCAATAGCTAACATGAAAATACCTCCTTCATATCAATTTATGCTACAGATTATGAAACAAAGACCAGTACCACGTATTCCTTGTGATTCAACCGGTAAATTCGTATCGCCAAAATACCCGTAGGGGCACGCTGCGCGAGCCGGGCACAAGCATTGTGCCCCTACAAGAAGACATATCCTATTTGGCGACCAGACTACTTAGTTTATTGAGTATCTTTTAACCTCCCCTCGAATCCTGAAAATCATAATGAGTAGAATTATAGTGAAATAGATCATCACTCCCAACCAACCTACTCCGAAACCGTGTGGATTCTTCCACGCATTTACCATCATCTCGCGCGTCTGACCAGCCAGATTGTGATACTGATCGTAGCTGCCCACGAGGAGGAAAGAGGGATAACTGAGGAGAACGGGAACGCCGGAAAGGACTAACACGCCCATGTAGATCGGTCGTAGATAATTCTCCTTCCCCTTGATCACCAGGCGATAGCCAAGTTTATAGCCTACATAGCCGGCAAGTACGATACACATCATAAAGGCTGTAGGAAGAAGTGGGTTGAACCACCCTGAGAAAATCATTACCTCAAAGCGCCGATACCAATATATATTCTCCCATCCCGGCCATCCGGCTAGCAAGTAAAGTCCCGACGGACAGATGACAAGGCTTGCGAATAGTATCGAGCGGGCCAGAAACTTATAATACGCACCTGGCTTTTTATCTACACTCTTTTCCGCCTCACGTTTGAGGATATTCTTTCCTAAATCCACAAAAAACATACTCACGGCAAAAGCGGCTGGAATATCCAGTTGTACCATGTTCACACTCCTTCCAAATAGATAGTTCCAAAGCTATATCTGTATTCGGTTACTATAAAAAACTCTTAAGAAGCTGCCAGAATGGGTAAAAAGCAACCAGCGTACCAGACTATATATAATCGTGTTGTGAGCTTAGTCTACCTCTTCCACATCAATTTGTCAAATGAAAAAGGAGCGGCGAATTTGTGGAACGAGGCTGCGCCAGTTTGTGGACAAGCTGCTCCTGATCATCTGTCTCTACGGGATGGATACCTGGAGTCCATCTTCGCCGATTATGACTTCTCCGTCATAAGATTGGCTGATCTGATCCGCCATACGCTGGGCAGCGGTTAGATCTCCAGTAATATCCTCGATCACAAAGTGCTTGATCATAACCCGCTTCACGCCAGCCTCGGAGGCCATTGACGCTAAAGTCTTCGGTGTAGTGTGCCACGCACCCCAGGGATACTGTGCGAGGAATTCCGGTGTGCCAGAACACTCAGATACGAGTAAGTCAGCATCCCGACAGAACTCGGTTAGCTTTTGGGAGGGCAAGCCATCACCAGTGATCACAATGCGCCGATCGCCGACATCGACTCTGTAAGTGAAAGTTGGCATATCGCCCGCATGTTTAACGAATAGCGCTGAAATGGAATATGCCTCTTCCGCAAAGAATTCCCCTTCTTCCCGGATCTCGACCACCTCTGGGTCAAGCCCAAATGGATCCTTCCCATGTCCCAAACGCGTGCTAATATCCTGCTCAAAAGGTGGTCGGATGCTCCGGGTTACGAATTGCTCTGTGCCTTCCGGGCCAAATATACGCAGTTGGTTCTTGCGACCGTTGTTCCATCCCAGCAGGACGAAGTAGGGCACGTTTATTATGTGGTCGAAGTGAAGATGTGTGAGGAAAAGCCGATCAATTGTCTCCACTTTTATCCCTACTCGAGCCAGGTTGGTGCAGGAGTATCGACCGCAATCGAACATGAGCACGCGGTTGTCTATCTTTAGTACCTGAGCGGGACCGCCGCGCCGCTGATTGTTACGGACAGCGCCACTGCCAAGCATTGTGAAATTTATGTTCATCGGTTCTATCCTCTTCTGAATTGGAATCTGTCATTAGGAACTGGACAGGAATATCCAGTCTATCGTCTATAGGCGGGATATTCCTGTCCAGCTTCGATTTGAGTTTGTGTCGTATTTGAACTCAGAAATGGTACAATATCAGTTATCTCTCACAAGTGCTCAAGATACTACCACACTATTGCAGGCTTGTCAATATGCCCGTTCATACGTTCTTACGTACATCGCTCGTCGATGAATACGCCGATAAAGGCTGGATTCCGGAAAAGACGCTTGACATGGCAGAAATCCACACATATAATACAATATAATTCCGTGTTTGATCCGTGGCTAATGATATAAACAGGGTATCCAAACGCGCTGGAAAGACACCGAAGCCACAGCTACCCAGACACGTCAAGTCTCAGTATATAAAAAGGGAGTTCTATAAGAGGTAAGATAGTCATGTTTCTAAGATCCATTCACCTGAAGAATTTCAAATGTTTCGATGACATTGAACTATCATTCGCGGAAGAAGATGGAACGATTCGCAAATGGACTCTGCTGTTGGGTGAAAACGGCACCGGGAAGAGCGCTCTTCTAAAAGCCATCGCGCTGGTGACCAGTGGCAGCAATGCACTCACTGATCTATTGACAGATACAGATGATTGGATTCGGCATGGCGAGGAAGAATGCATGATCTCCGCTGTTCTCGGAATGGAGTCAGGAGAGAAAGAGATCAGTTTAAGTATTAAGCGAGGAGAGGACAGGTTGGATGTAATCCGTCATAACGAAGACGAGCTGGCCCCGCTTGATGAAGAACGTTACCTTGTGGTCGGTTATGGCGCTTCTCGGCGTCTGAGTTCCAGTGAAAGCTGGAGAATGATGGCACCTGGAATGTTCCGTGCGATAAGAGCAGATAACATAGCAACGCTTTTCAATCCCGATGCTGTTCTGACTCCGATTGAGACCTGGGCAATGAGCCTCGACTACGAGTATAAAGATGGTGTGCATTTTGTTCAAAAGGTGTTAGAAGATTTTCTTCCCGGGATCAAATTTCATGAGATTGATAAGAAGGGGGGGCGTTTGTTATTCAAAACACCGGATGGAATTGTGCCACTGCGTTCCCTCAGCGATGGGCACCAATGTGTTGCCGCCTGGGTTGGGGACCTCCTTTACAGAATAACGGGATCATTCGACGACATACCAGGAGCCTCTGACGATTATCGTTCGCCGCTTGAGGCGAATGGGCTTCTACTGATTGATGAAGTGGATCTACATCTCCATCCCAGGTGGCAGCGAGAACTATTATCCCTCCTCAGAAAACGTCTTCCGAACTTTCAAGTCATTGCCACGACTCATTCTCCTATAACCGCTCAACAGGCGGGCATTAATCAGCTTCATTATGTAACACGCCGGAACGGAAGGATCGAGATCGAACAGTTCACTGGAAACCCGCGTAGTCTGCTGATAAACCAGCTTCTGATGACAGATGTGTTTGGGCTGGAATCGGACGAATCCCTGGAGGTGCAGGAGAAGAAAAACCGCTATCGCGAACTCCGAGATAAGGAGCCGCTATCGGCTAAAGAGCGCCACGAATTTGATCAGTTGAAAATTTACCTGTCTGAGCGTCCCACAGGCGGCAGATCAAATATGCGACTTCAGGAAAAAGAAATAGAACTCTTGCAACAAGTCCAGAAAGAATTGCAGGAGCGAAAGTCATGATACGTTTGACAAGAATTCGCCTGGCAGGGACAATTCATGCCAACTTCCGCGGGGATAGAAAAAGGCAATTTGAGAAGGAATTACTGCTCAATCAGCGACACATCGCGCGAGGTGAGATTGAGAAACATACTTTTGAGTCCGATCGCTGGAGGGCGGCAAAAGAGCAGCTTATGGCTGAAACACATGGTAAATGCGCCTACTGCGAAGCGCCAACGAATGTGGTGGCCTATGGGGATGTGGAGCACTACCGACCCAAAAGTACGTACTGGTGGCTCGCCTACTGTTATGATAATTATCTGGCGTCATGCCAACTCTGTAATCAGAAATATAAAAGGGCGGATTTCCCCGTCAGGAACGCCAGGATGCGCGCCCCGACGATACAAAGAAATACAACCGACGCCTATATAGAATCCAAAGCAGGCACAATTGCCCCCAGCCCGCTAGACCAGGCAGAAGTAAATCACTTCATCGAACGCCACCGAGAGGAGCGCCCGCTTCTCTTGAATCCGTACTATGATAACCCAGCGGAGTTCTTTGCCTGGCGTGTAGACGATTTTCCGGGAGAGGTTGAGCTAATCCCAATGCCTGGCAACCCTGATGCGAGAGATTTCTGTGACGCGGCTATTGAGCACTATGGTTTGAACCGTAGGGAACTCAAAGAAGGTAGATGGTCTCGCTACGACATATACCAAACATTCAGGGCAATATTGGACGACCCAGTACCGAGTTCAGGAACAAAGGCACTTGCGCGTCAGCAAATTGAGAAAATGAAGGCGCAGAATGCTCCTTTCGCCGGCATGATCCAGTATTTCGATAACTCTTGAGCTATCCAGGCTATAATATATTGTGTGTTCAATGCGCGAATACACAAGAAATTTTACACGAAAGTTGAGATATGATAAAGTACAAACGCGACTTCCACATTCATGCAACTGCCTATCGCCTCGCGAGTGCAAGAGCGGATCATACGGTAAAAGCGTTGATCACCTGTTGCGCGGAACTCGGACTGGACATCGTGGGCATAGGTGAACACCTGAATCTGTCATCCAAGCACCCAATTGAGTGTATGAGACAGCTTGTGGAGGAGTTCAGAAATATCCGCTCCTCAATAACGTGCTTCGTTTGCGCAGAAGTAGATGTTTTGGATAGAAAAGGCAAAGTAACTTGCAGCCCGGAACTCAAAAAGGAATTGGGGCTTGATTTCCTGCTGGGGTCGTTTCATACAGGGAACTGGAGCCATACGAATCCAGATGTGCATAATTTTGTGGAAGAAGAGTTTTTCAGACACCTGGGCATGATGGAAAATTGTCCACAAATCGACGTATTGGCGCACCCCTGGAGGGCCGGGATCAAATGGGAGCGAAACGGAAATATCTCAAAATGGTCTTTCAATCTTGTGCCAGATGAATACCAGGATCGACTGATGGAGTGTGCGCTAAAACATAACATTGCTATCGAGGTCAATGCTGGAGTCGAAGCGGCTATGGAAGATGAAGCTTACATTCGCTTTATCCTGAAACTGAAAGATCTGGGTGTACCCATCGCTATCGGTTCGGACGCACATGAAATGTCCAATATTCGGAAATCCCTTCGTATTGTGGAATTTCTGGATGGGTTGGGCATAGATGATAGTCATCTCTGGTTGCCAGGATAAGGATCCACCCCTACCAAGCCTTTGCTTTTCTAACTGAAAAACTCGTATACTTGAGAGGAATTCTAATATGTTTGCAGCAGCAGCAGTTATTGTGGCTTTGGGAAGCATTGTTGCCAGCAGTCTCGATGGAGGAGCTATTGACGGCAACCGATACAGAGTTATTATATCGTCAGATATAGGGGGAAGTGATGAGGATGACATTCAATCCATGATACACTTTTTCCTCTACTCCGATCTCTTCGACACCGAGGGACTCATATCCTCGCCGCCCTTTAAGGGACGCAAAGAGGATATACTGAAAGTAATAGACGAGTATGAAAAGGATTACCCCAATCTGAAAACGTACTCAGATAAGTATCCTGCGCCGGATTATCTTCGCTCCATAACGAAACAGGGAACGATAGACCTTGCGCCGGCTGAGGGTTACAGCAATCCGACAGAGGGATCGGAATGGATTATCAAATGTGCGAAAAAAGATGACCCAAGACCGTTGTATGTTCTTGTGTGGGGGTCAATTACTGACGTCGCTCAGGCGCTTCATGATGATCCCAGTATCAAAGAGAAGATTCGGGTTAATTACATCGCTAGCTGGAATAATAGCTCGGATCCAAATTCGTTCAAATATATCGACAAAAACCATCCGGATACATGGCTGATCTTCAATGACACCACCTTCAGGGGATGGTACATGGGCGGCAATCAGAGCGGCGATCTTGGAAACCAGTCTTTCATTGATAAAAACATCAAATCTCACGGCGCGCTTGGTGATTACTTCGATTCCCTGGATTACAGCAGGATCAAGATGGGTGATACTCCAACGGTATCGTACCTGCTGCGCGGAACGCCGGAAGACCCGACAAAAGACAGTTGGGGTGGACGGTTTGTGCGTGTAAAAGATCGTCCCAACTGGTGGGCGGATGATCCCGATCCTGCGTTCAGGGAAGGAGACAAACTGGGAGCGAAGACAGTGAATCAATGGCGCGAGGATTATCTCCGCGACTTCCAGAAGCGCATGGATAGATGTATAAGATAACACCTGGGCAATCCCTCAGAATGGTTGACAAAGGCTCCCCGTTGTTATAGAATATTCCGGCACAGATAATCAATTTTATTTATATTGTTTCAGAATATGAAGAAATATGAAGAAAGGAGAGGCAGCTTCCGCTCTGTGGTGGATTTAAGCCGCTGGAATTTTATGAAATTAGGACTGGGTATTGATACCGGAGGAACATATACAGATTCAGCAATCATCGACTTCGATTCGGGTAAAGTGCTGGCAAAAGCGAAAGCTCTGACAACGCGGCAAGACCTGTCTATAGGGATCGCGAATTCCATTAATAATCTGGGAGAGATCGATTATGCCCAGATCACATTGACATCTGTCTCCACAACTCTGGCGACGAACTCAATAGTTGAGGGCAAGGGGGCGCGCGCATGTCTTCTGGGGATAGGGTATGATAAGAATACACTATACAAATACGGACTCAAGGACGCGTTTCCCATAAAGGAAGTCAGATTGGTCTCCGGCGGTCACGATATTCTGGGGCAGGAAATATGCCCGTTAGATATTCAGCATCTCAGAAATGCTATTATTGAAACTCAGGATTTGGTGGATGCCTATGGCGTATCGGCTTATGGCGGAGTGCGGAATCCTGAACACGAGATAACAGCGCGAAAGATGGTGGAAGACCTCACCGGCCGCCCTGTTATCTGCGGACATGAGCTTACCAGCAGGCTTAACTCCATAAGAAGAGCCATAACTGTAGCCTTAAATGCCCGCCTGATTCCTGTGATACAGGAGCTTTTGACGGCAGTTAAACGCGTTCTACGTGAAAGAGGGATCAATGCTCCCCTGATGGTGGTGAAAGGGGATGGTCATATTGTAAGCGACGCGGTGGCAATGGAAAAGCCCATTGAGACAATACTTTCAGGCCCAGCCGCAAGCATTATGGGCGGGAGCTATCTATCGGGCATCAATACGGGGATCGTGGTGGACATGGGTGGCACAACTACGGATATTGCCATACTCCGCGACGGCGCTCCCCAGGTGAAGGATGACGGCGCAACAGTGGGCGAGTGGCGTACCAGTATTCGTGCCGTTGATATCCAAACATCCGGGCTGGGCGGCGACAGTCACATAACTCTTGATAGGGAGGATAGGATCATTCTAAGTCCACGCCGGGTGACGCCGCTGGCTTTGGCTGCCGCTCATTATCCGGTAATGGTGGATGAGCTGAGGAAACTTGGTGAAAGAGAATGGACCACGTATATGGTACAGCCAACCGACTTTTTAATCAGTATGAGAAACGATAATCATCATTTACTGAATGAGCATGAGAGAAACATCCTGACAACCCTGGGCGCTGAACCAAAATCAGCATTTACTCTGGCTATGGATCTCAAGCTTTTACACCCCGCGTTACTGAATACAGCAGGTCTGGAGGAAGCTGGTATCATTGGCAGGATCGGCCTTACGCCTACGGACATTCTACATGCCGAGGGAACGTACTCGGTCTGGAATGCGGAGGCAGCGCGAGTGGCAGCAGAAATCTATGCTAAACAATTACGCATGGAGTTAGGAGCTTTCATACAATTTGTCAGATGTAAAGTGACGGAGAAGCTGTCAACGGAGATACTCTCCAAGCTTATATCGGAGGAAATGGGTGATACAGCAGCGTTTGACTGCAATATATGTTCGCTCCTGCTGGATAAGATTCTTGGTAAGAAGCTAATTCCCGAACTGGATCTAAAAGTGTCTATAAAGCCACCAATCATAGCTATTGGAGCGCCAGTTGAGACCTATTTTCCGCTGGTAGCATCGCAGTTGGGCGCTCAACTTGTGATTCCGGAACATGCTGAAGTCGCCAACGCCATCGGCGCTATAACCGGCAGCATCATAGAAACGGTAGAGGTACTCATAGATCCCATCTACTCTCCGGCAGGGATCAAATGTTATACTGTTCACTCACCAGCAGAAAAGGTCGATTTTGATGATCTAAATAGCGCAGCCGCTTACGCCGAGGATATGGCGAAGCGGCTGGCTAAGGAAAGAGCAATTCGAGCGGGTGCAGGCCAGCAGATAGAAATTCGGATCGAGAGATCCGACCAGACAGCAACGGCTGCCGAAGGGCACAGAAGGTCTGAATTTCTGTTAGCATCCTACGTTAAAGCCACCGCTATTAGCAAGCCCGATGTATTTTAGGAATTATCATCACAGCGGAGTAAGACTTGGGTGACTACACTAGCGTCTTATGGTACTTAGTCTTGACCGGAGAACCAGATCCTGAATATAGTCGAAGCGGAATGAAACTTGCTCATAAGATTTAGTAGCGATTTCAGGCTCCTTTTCCATAGCCAGTGTGAGCCATACCTTGACAGCCTGTGTACTGGGGATCGTGAAGGGTAGAAATCCCTCAACGGTTTGCCCACCCTTTATTTCCCCGCTTTTGCCAAGTATCTCAGTCAACATCATCCGGCGAGCATTTTCCATACCATTTTTGGTCTTCAGATCCATCATCTTTTTCGTTTGGAATTTATATTTGAGAAAGTCAAACATCATAGGCTGGTATATGTACTCACGCTCATCTTCAAGAATAGTTTCCTTAAAGACAACATTAATCTTTCTTGTATTGTTGTTTACTATTTTTATATGGAAGACTTCCGATTGATAAGTTTGCTCCCAACTCTCCACGAAGAAGAATGGCGATCGCATATCAACAGTGGTATACTTCCTATCAAGTCTATTCTTCGACCAGTGTTCCACTGTCACGATTATACCATCCTTTTCTATGGTCATTGCTTTTGTGACGGGATCAACGGGTCCTGCATTAAAATCTGGCGATGGCTTCAACGGATCATTAGGATCGATTGTGCCGCCACTTATGCACGAAAAAAGAAATACTACCATTACCGATAACATTATAGACATGGCAATATACGAGAAATTACGCATAATTGTTTCCCCTTTCCACCTTTTCTCTTCTGATAGATTTGCTTGATAATGTAAATAGTAGAGCCATTCATGTATTCCCGATTTGACTCCAGCGTCCAGCCATGCTAGTATAACACAGGTTGTGTTTAATTGCAAATAGAAAATTCCAGAACGAGACTGTTTCAATTTAGTGGGTCGATATGTTTTGGGAGGGTGAGACTCCTGTCGAACCTTGTAGGGGTGGGTAAATGGCTTTTGATTAGCAAATCAAAAGCCATTTACCCACCCCTACGACCAATGCCACAAAATCAGTGTAAATCCGCAGTATCCGCGTCATCCGCGTTCTATGCTTCTAACTATGGACGGAAAATTTATGCTTGGTTCCGGGAATGTCGCATTGACAATGTAATAGAAAAGAGGTACACTACGCTTATACCATTTTCGAATCGAATTGTAGCATAAATGGGAAACAAAGCGGGACAGGAATGATGAGGTATAGGACATTATGAAGTGCCCAAAATGTCAGTATGAGAACCGAGAGGGAGCTAAGTTTTGCCGTAAGTGCGGTGCTGAACTTGAGCTTGTCTGTCCCAGGTGCCAGCATCATAATGAGCCGGATTCTCTGTTCTGTGATGAGTGTGGAACCGGGCTTGCGGAAACTACAACTATAGCGCCACCCAAACTGGAGGATATGCAGAGGCAGCTTCAGGACAGGATACCGCAATCTCTAGCGGACAAGCTGTTCGCCGGCGCAAGGGACATGGAGGGTGGATACAGACTTGTCACTGCCGTGTTCGCTGATGTGGTGGGATCATCAGGGATGGCAAGGGATATGCCACTGGAGCAGTATGTGGAAACTATAGACGAGTGCTTTAAGATTTTGATTGCTTCAGAGTCAGGAAAAGAATGTCCCGGCTATTGGCTAACAGTGTCATGTTCAGACACAAATCAAGCCTTTAGTAAAGGTTTGAGCGAAAAAAGAAATAATACCTGTTTCAGTTAGAAACGATACCCATTAGCGTTGTAGTGGCGCACCTGTGTGTGCGCCCGGTATCAGGGTTTTGGCGCACATGGACAGACACATAGGTCTGTCACTACAGTCTCATTTC
>SDBT01005849.1_pt1 | contig 20572 bp, 11 predicted proteins | sample 2277101 | NCBI WGS metagenome assembly SDBT01 (sample SAMN10404973, study PRJNA504765) | marine sediment metagenome | isolation source: marine sediment core GS10_PC15, 103 cmbsf | place: Arctic Ocean: Southern Knipovich Ridge | collected 2010 | reverse complement strand
CCACCTTGAGTCTGCTCAGGTGACATGTAAGCAACGGTACCTAATGTAGTACTGGCCTTGGTGAGTTTGGTGCGATCAGATAATTTAGCCAGACCAAAATCCATGATCTTAACCTGCTCCCGCGGCGGTGGAGTGACCATAATGTTTGCCGGTTTAACGTCGCGATGCACGATATTTTTCTGATGTGCCTCAAACAATCCATCGGCAACCTGAATGGCGATGGTAAGTGCTACCTCCAGTTTCATTGGCCCGACATCGATCATATCCTTGAGACTTTGACCCGGCATGTACGCCATGGCAATGAAAGCCAGCTCATCAACCTCATCGATTTCGTAGATCGTGCAAATATTTGGATGATATAGGGCCGCAGCCGCTTGCGCCTCGTAGATAAAACGTTTTTTGCTATTGGGATCTCTTGTCAATTCGGGAGGTAAAAACTTAAGTGCAACTGTTCGCTTTAGCTTACTATCTTCAGCAAGGTAGACATCGCCCATGCCACCGCTACCAAGTTTTTTTAAGATCTTATAATGGGAAACAGATTTACCAATCATAATTCGGAACCTATTCTCAAGATTATATATGAACAATCAGAAATAACTAGCTCTTCAGACTGGTTCAGAGTTCAACTATCAGATAATAGTAATAAGGATATTTTACATACATTTTAAACAATTTGAACTTTAAAGTCAAGAAGGATTATCAAGGTAAGACCAACACGCAACATGCATATAAACAAGTAATCTTTTAGTTTCAGAACTCAATTTTTATAGAATCCATTGCCATATTATTGCTACAGTATTAGGCTGTGAAATTGTTTCGCTAATCCCTTTTCGTTAGTTCGTGGAAGGAACAAGACGTTTCAGCTCTTCGAACCAGTTAACAATAAAGTTGATTTGAGTGGAAGGCGGATTTGGATCCGCTTTGATCATCAAGAACCGTCCGTCCGGACCTATGTCGTAATTGGGAGAGCCGCGCGGATCCATCTCTCTTAGGTCATGGTCACCCTCAAAGAGTAGAACCGGACTCCCAGGGTCAAAATCCGGTTCCGTTTGGATTGCAACGGCCATCACTTTTCCACCGGTTCGATAGAAAAGTTCTTCGCCATTTTGGGACCACAACGGCTCCCGTCCTCCCTCAGTGGAAATGATCGACTTTCCACCTCCATCAGGAAAAGACCGAACATAGACCTCGAGCCGGCCCGTCTCGTCCGATGAGTAGGCAAGCCAAAGGCCATCAGGTGAAATCATCGGGTGGTATTCATTGAAGCGAGTTTGAGGGAAAGGCTCCGACAGGTGTTTATCTTTTAGCCGCAGCAGCCGAATGTCCCAGTTGGTTTCAGGGTGAAGCTCTGCGTAAGCCAATATCTTGCCGTCAGGGGACCAGGACCCGGGATCCTGATGTAGCTTACTGGTGAGTAGCTGTTCAGCGATGCCGCTGCCATCCGCCATTTTCCAGAAAAGATTCGAATTGCCATTTCTTGCGGAGGAAAAAGTCAGGCGCAGGCTGTCCGGTGTCCAAATAGCTATGTGGTTTCTCCCCTCGAAGGTGAAGCGAATCATCGCGCCACGGTCCAGGTCAAGAATAAAGATGTCGAGCTCAATGGTCAATGCTACCCGTCGGCCGTCTGGGGAAAATCTAGGCGCCCAATAGCCGCGTTTGGGTGCTCGCAGTGGCTGAGCGTTCCCCTGGCGATCGACCAATAACAGCGAGCTTTCGGCAACATTCGGATTTACTGCAGCCGAAGATTCTGAGGTAGAATGGATCAGACCTGCAGTGGGAAGCCAAACAAGGGATCCGTTGCGAGAAAAACTGTAATGGCCCCCGCCCTCACGTGAAGACTCGACACCATCAAGAACCCTAACGGCCGGACCGGTGACATCCAGCCGCTCAATGTCAAATGGCGCCGCCAGAAGTGAACCTGAGCGCAAATATATTAAGTACCCGGCGGATGTGTAACGAGCATTCGTTCCATCCTTGACCACGATTGACCGTTCACCACTTGTCAAGGAGAGAACAGCGACATGTTTGGCATCTCCAGTCATACCGGTGTTAATGGTGAAAAGCACTGATTTACCATCCGGAAGGAATTCCGGCCAACGGTGTGAGATCTCCCCTTGCTCTGAGTTTAGGTTAGTGACGATTTTTGGGGAACCGCCAGCGGCCGAAACCCTCAAGAGCCCTGATGTGAAGGTCGGAGAGAAAATAATGGTTTCATCAGCTCCCCAACTTGCACCATATAATGACTGAGCAGTACAGATATTTATAGGCGGCCCGCCCATAAGGGATACCTTGTTCAGTTTGCCCTCAGCGAAAAATCCAATCCACTGACCGTCCGGCGAGAAAAACGGATTACTGGCACCCCCGGTGCCGGGGATGGGCATGGACTCGAACTGATCAATTGGACGTCGAAAAAGCTTGGTACCACCGCCCGAGTCAGTGGCCGCATAGACGAGCTGACTTCCGTCCGGTGAGAGCGATACGGCTGATCCAAAAAATTCAACATCCTCAATTGTTTGATCGGGCGGCAGACTGTGAACAAATCGCATGAGCGGCCGCTGTGGTATTGGAGTCATTCGCAATAGACTCCAGAGCGCAATGGCTGCCCCGACGGCTATTATGGTGATGCTCCACGGAAGCACACGTTGCCATCGTGGTCTCTGATATCCGGAGAGCACCGGACCAACAGAAGTCGTTTTCCTCGTCAGGCCGGGTAAGTCCTTTTTGAAAGTTCTTAAATCAACGGACATTTCGTCTACATGCTGGTAACGTTCATCCGGATTCTTTGCCAGAGCCTTGTTCACAATACGTTCCAATTCCAGCGGTACCCCGGAACGTAATCCTGTTATCGGCTCCGGTTCTTCATTCAAAATCGAATAGACTACTGCCTGAGCATAATCACCTTTAAATGGATGCTCACTTGTAACCATTTCGTAGAGTACCACACCCACCGACCAGATATCAGAACGTTGGTCAACCTTTTCTCCCTGAGCCTGTTCAGGCGACATGTAGGAAATGGTGCCTAGAGTTGTGCCGGCCTTAGTCACAAGAGAAGCCTCAGAGATTTTCGCCAGGCCAAAATCCATGATCTTGACTACACCCTTTTTAGTAAGCATGATATTGGCACTTTTAATGTCGCGATGGACAATACCAAGCTCATGTGCACTATAAAGACCCTCGGCGATCTGCTGTGCGATCTTAATAGCATCCTTGATCTTCAGCGGCCTGGTTTTGACCATATCGGAAATGGTTTCCCCTTCAATGTATTCCATGGCGATGAAGATCTCGACTTCATGCTCATTGATCTCATAAACGGTTGCAATATTCGTATGATTCAATTGAGCAGCAGCCTTGGCTTCTTGCTCAAAGCGCTGCTTTTCTTCTCCGCTACCAAGTTTATTCGTCGCCAGGAATTTTAAGGCAACGGTCCTGTTGAGTTTCGTGTCCTCGGCTTTGTAGACGACACCCATTCCGCCACGGCCAAGTTCCTCAAGGATTTTGTAGTGGGATATCGTTTTACCTACCATGTTGGACTCTTTAAAATAATTAATAGTGTAAAAATTTTTAAATAATCATTAATATAACATTAGCAGAATAACAGCTGAGATAACCGGCTTGACCGCTTTCAAGAACTGTCAAACTCTGAGCCCATCGTCGTACGGTAAAGTTCGGTTAATGCAATAATTAGATTTTAGATTTTTTTATATTCCAATCATAACTATCATTACAAGTTATGTTCAGCCAAAAATTTTATTAGTTCCTGCTGATCTCTTTTGCCGCTGGCAGTGGGTTCTGTTTGTTTTAGAGCATACTTGAAATATTTTTTTGCAGATTCTGTATCGCCAACAGCCCATTTTATTCTACCGAGGTAATATGAAAATGTAGGATCCTCTTCAAGATCAGCTTTGGATATCCTCTCCTCGTATTGGAGAACAATTTCATGAGCTTTTTGATATTCCCCTTGCTGATATAGAATTACCGCCTTGGTATATAGAATAGTCGGATCATCTGGTTCCTCTTCCAAAACTTCATTTATAAGTTGAAGAGCCTCGTTCAGATTTCTGTTTTCTAATGCCAGAAAAAACGCCAAATCATTTTTTGCACTCTCGTTATCAGCCAATTCGAGGGTATACCGGTAACCCTGTTCGATTAAGTCCAGGTAACCGGCATATAAAAAATAACCGGGACGCGATTGATAGTCTTTACGCCACCCCACCTGATCAGCTGCCATACTACGCCTTTGCCTGGCCAACTCAAAATAGCGTTCTTTTTCTCTAGTATCACCCTTCCGGTCTGCAATTAATCCTAAATAAAAGCAGGGCTGGGGATCATCTTTGTTAATCTGAACCGCTTTAGTCAGATTAAGTTTGGCTTTATCCAATCTGTTTTCAAGATAATAAAGTCTACCCAACCGGATATATCCATCGGAATAATCCGGCTTGATCTTGAGTGCTTGCTCAGCCATAAGAATTGCGGATTTTCGATCCTTTAGAATCTCATAATATTCGCTGCAGACGTTGTATAAAATGGCAGTTTCATTGCTATTTTCGATTTTAGCTTTTGTTATATTCCGGAACCATCTTTCAAATCCCGGGACATCATTCAGTTGTAAATAGGCATTTAGCATCTTTTCTGCAAAAGATTGATCAATTTCAGCCCCTTTATCGAGAGCCTTTGCAAAGTAGGACACTGTTTCCCCGGGTTTTTTTAGAAGTCGATATGCATCTCCAATTCTGTAGTAACTTTGCCAGTAATCCGGAAAAATTTCGATCTGTTTTCGCATAGCCTGAATGGCAGATAGATAGAGGCTTTCGTCATATAACTGATCTGAAAAGCTCTCATACTTATAGAACTCCTGGTATTTTTCCCGTCCTAAGATGGAATAAACAGGCTTTCTTTCTTCCAGATCTAAAGCTGCCATTAACTCCGTAGCTTCTTGGAAACCAACTAAGCGGATAATCTCGGCTTGTGAAGCATTCAATATCAGGAATGTGGGGAGCCCCGAAATTCCTAACGATTTTAATAATTCTTCATCCCTTTCATCATGTAGTTCAACGGCTACAAACTTATCATTGATTGTTTCTATAAAGATTGGATTTGTAAATACGTAATCTATAGCTCTTTGACACCACGGGCACCAATCAGCATTAACAAAAACAAAGATATCTTTATTTTGCAGCACAGCAAAGGATTGCGCCTCTTCCAGATCATAAAGCCATGTTATTCTTTCTTTATATTTTGTATCGTGAGACATTACAAAATTCAAATCTGTAATCAGATCGGCTAATACAGTGGGAGGTTGGTAACCCTGTATCTGATAAAGAGTTTCGCCATTGTCATCCAGAAATAATATGGAAGGGAAATACTTGATATTCCATTTTTTAATCAAACTTTTACTGACTGCCCGGTCCACCTTGACCAGAATCACTTTTTTAAGTTCCGATTGCAGCAAGGGGTTATTCAATGTCTCATTGACAAATTTATTCGACCATTTTGAACCCTTTGACAGGACAATGGCCATTATCGGCCTCCGTTTTGATTTTGATAATAATATTGCGTCCTCTATATTCGAAACTTCCGTGATTTGTTGATCCTCAGCAGCTACACCTTCAGCATATTTTTCATACAATGCCAGGCCGCCTTTCAGATCCTTAACAAGGGCCAGAGGTCCGGGAGGCTCCAAATAATATCTAACTGCATCCAGTTTGTTACCTTTTTCATTAATTATTAACAGACCGGGATAATAATCTACTTTGTACCTATTTGCCAACTCTTCTTTTAGCTCAGCATTTATTCTTAAAGGAATGTATGATTTTAATACCTCCTGCACTCGGGGATCAGGATAGGTTTTTTCTTCCAGAATTTTACTCCAAAAACTCGTGGTCGTGTAAAATTCAATTATCACCGGTTTTTTATCCCGAACTGCTCTTTCCAAGCAATCTTCAAAATCTTCTGACCACTGTACCATATTTTTATCTTTTTTATGTTCCTCCTGTATTTGTATCCATTCTTTTCTTTTCTTCAGAGACATTTTAAGATCAGTAAAATAGGATTCGCTGGGAAACGTTTCAGATGCTTTAGTGATTAATTCATCACATTTCTCAAACAGGTCCTGTTTTTGATACAGACGCGTCAGAGATTTATAAAATTGTATATCATTTTTACCAAAACTGTTTATAGCAGTTTTCAGACATTTTTCGGCTTCATCAAATCTGCCTTCTTTTTCATATAATCTGACTTTTCCCCGCACAACTTCAATATCTTCAGCGTTGATTTCAGCCGCTTCATCAAGATAGACTTTTGCTGAATTTAAATTATTCTTGTCGAGTGCCAGTTGAAAAAGGCCCAAATGGGCAGACAAAAAATTATCATACAGACGGAGTGTTTGCTTATAATATTCCAGGGCTTTGCTGGTATCTGAGGCGGTATATTGATAAAAAGAACCTATTTCAAACATCACATCAGGATTTTCAGGATATTTTTCTAATAGTTTGTTGACAACCTCAAAGGCTTGCTGTGTAAAACTATTCCGTTTATAAAAAAGTAACTCATCCAACTTTAGATAGATGCTATTCAAGCCAAGATTTTCCGCTTTATCGTAAAGAATCCACACGCTATCACGTTCTGATTGTTTTTCGGCTGACAAAAAACAGATCAAACCCAGATAATAATGTGCCTGGGGAGAATCCGGATTTTGAGATAATAGACCCCGATATTCCCGCTTCACTTGTCCTGGAATTTTATAATTATTTGTAAATGCGGTTGTCAAGAGATAATAGCGGTGAGCCTTCACATTTTCTAAGGATCGGTCATTTTTGCTAATGTTTCCGGATTCTTCAAAATGGGTTTTAAAGAATGCCTGTTCATAACTGCTGAATTTACTTCCCGGCCAAAAAACCAGCAGTGCTATAATCACTGAAACTACAATTAAAGCAAGGGACACTGATAAGGCAGGCCATAATTTACTATTTTTGACTGTAATCCCGGCCGGTTGGAATTCGCCGGATCTCATCTGAATTGTATAGTTAAATTTTTTAATAACCTGTATTAAATCAGAGTAGAATTCCTTAAGTGTTTGATAGCGTTTATCTTTATTTTTTTCCAGGCATTTTTGTACCACATTATCCAGTTCGGGAGGCACATCTTTATTCAGATTATTAATTGGTTCCGGAATTTCATTTAATATATTATAAATAATCGCCTGGTCATAATCGGCAATGAATGGCGATTTACCGGTCAGCATTTTATAAAAAATAATTCCTAATGACCAAATATCTGTCTGTGCATCGATTTCCTCACCCCTTGCCTGTTCGGGTGACATATAGGCAATGGTACCAAGTGTGGTTTCTTCTTTTGTTAGCTTGGCCTGTCCTTTCAATTTAGCCAGACCAAAATCAACAATTTTTACTTCACCTTCATTGGTAACAATAATATTTGCCGGCTTGATATCGCGATGAACAATTTCTTTCTCATGAGCCTTCTTTAATCCTTGCGCTAGTTGAATGATTATGCTGAGTGTCTCAGCTACGGGAATAAGATCGCCCGTAGCAATTTGGTCCTCCAGGGTTTGTCCATCATAACAAGCCATGGCAATAAATATCTGTCCAAATGGCCCTTTGCCCGGATAAGATTCTGTTTCATCGATTTCATAAATGGTACAAATATTGGGATGATCCAATGCCGACGCCGCTTTCGCTTCATGGATAAATCGTTGTTTTTGCGTGTCATCATTACCCATATGGATTGGCAGAAATTTCAAGGCTACAAAACGATCTAATTTAAGATCCTGTGCTTTGTAGACGATGCCCATCCCGCCTTCGCCGAGTTTTTCGAGGATTTTATAATGGGATATTGTTTTACCTATCATGGTAATTCTCCCAAATTAGTAAGATTTTTGTTGGTAAAATAGCATTGTGGGGGATTTTTCATTTTTTGGTTTTAAATAGTATAGCTTACATCCCCACAAATTCCTCATAATTCTCCTTATCGATAAATTGTATTTTACTACCCTGATATGCTTTCGTGAAGGCTTTTGGAACTCGTTTTTTTCCTGTTTGCCATTTAAATTCATAGGCGTTAATTTGTCCGTCCTTTTCTTCGAGATAATCGATTTCCTGCTGTTGGTGAGTCCTCCAAAAATATGAATTCACAAAGTTCCCGGTATTATTATTGATTTTTTTTCTCTCGCAAATCATATAATTTTCCCACATGGGACCCACATCTTGCCGAAGTTCAAAGCGATTCAAATTGTTAAGCAGAGCATTTCGAATACCGGTATCAAAAAAATAAATTTTGCGTAATTTTGTCAGCTCATTACGAAGATTACGACTAAATGGCGGAAGGCGAAAAATCACGAATGCTTTTTCTAAAAGTTGAATATAATTCGCAATTGTCTGTTTGTTCACACCGAGCAAATTTGATAATTCATTATAAGAAACTTCGTTTCCGACCTGCAAAGCGAGTGCAGTCAGCAGCCTTTCAAGAAGCTCAGGCCGTCTGATATCCTGATACTGCAGGATATCTTTATACAAATAACTGGAAGCCAAATTTCTTAGGAGTATTTCAGCTTCATCTGGTTTCTCTACAATTTCAGGATACATTCCCAGGATTATCCTGTTATTGAGGATCCTTCTAATTTCGATAAGGGAGTACTTGTCCTGTAATTCTGCTAAAGAGAACGGATAAAGAAAAAATTCGTATTTTCTACCGGTAAGCGGTTCGATAATTTCATCTGATAAATCCAGGGAAGAGGAACCGGTTGCAACAACCTGCACATCCGGGAAGTTGTCCACCATAAGTTTGAGTGTTAAACCGATATTTTTCACCCGCTGGGCTTCGTCGATAAAAACGACTTTCTTTTGACCAATTATTCCTTTTAATTGTGTTGATGATACATCTGAAAGGATTTCACGAAAATCCGGCTCATCGCAATTAAGATATAATGTTTTAGCAGCTACGCCTTTTTTTTCAATTTCTTTGATGAGAGTGGTCTTTCCTACCTGCCTGGCGCCATACAGAACAATGACTTTGCCCTTGAAAAAACAATTCTCTATAGATTTTTGTATTGTTCTCTTAATCATAGCTAACGCCTCAAGTTATATAAATCAGGCCATTATACTGCCCTAATTTACCATAATTTAGGCCATTAAGCAAGAATTTTTTTGAGGAACCAGCATTCTCTACAGACTGGTTCAGAATTCCGTTGCAATATGAAAATTAACCGGGATATTTACATACATTTAAAAAAATTCAAATAAGAAATTCAAGCTACTTTTATTCCTGTTCTCAATATTTCTTTTACAAGTGGATCTTGACTTTTAAAATCATGTGGTGAAAAAGGAAAAACTTCTATTTGGCTGCTTACAGAAAGAGTAATACTTCTAATCTTATCTTTATCGTTAATTCGATCACCAACAAATATATCAGAAACTAAGGCTATGTCAATATCACTCCATTCTTGAGAATTTCCTTTTGCATAACTACCAAAAAGTATTGCTTCTTTTATAGGAATGTTATGCTTATTTAATGATTGCAGATATTTTTCTATTTCCTTATCTTAGCAAAGTCAACTTCTTAACATCCGTGAAACTTCCTATTTTAATTCTGTAAATGTATACGCCGCTGGCAACCTGTCTACCGGAATTGTCTTTGCCATTCCAGACAACATTGTAAAATCCGGCCGGTTGTTTCTTATCAATCAATGTCTTTATCTCCTGTCCCTTGAGATTGTTAATAACCAAATAAACCTCCGAGTCTTGCGGGAGCTGATAGCGGATTATAGTTTCCGGATTGAAGGGATTGGGATGATTTTGAGATAATTTGAAACTAATTGGTCTGTTTATTACAACTTTCAAAATCTCTGAATACCCAAAAGAGCCGTTGGTGTCGGTTTGCTTAAGCCGATAATAAAAGGTTCCCGGATCAACATTATTGTCAGTATAAAAATAATTTTGTGTGATTGATGTCGTGCCTTCTCCCGGGACAAATCCTATCCGGGAATAACTATTCCCATCGAAACCTTTTTCTATATCAAATCCCAAATTGCCGGTTTCACTTGCTGTTGTCCATTTTAACTTAACTGAATTCTCAGCTATTTGAACTGAGAAAGAAGCAAACTCTACAGGAACAGCATTATTCAAAATACCATTGGTTGTAGATGCCGCTGCGATGTCATAGAGGAAGTCGGTAAGCTGAAGTGATCCTATACCCGGACCACCGGACTCCTGAAACAGTACATTAATCAAAACACCGGAGCTGGTAAGTGCTGATCCGTTAGTACCGATGATGGTAATTTCACCGGGAGTGTTTTCCTGGCCGGAGGCTGTGGTCCAACCGTCGGTGAGTGTGCCTGCGCTGTCGGTATTTTGAAATGTGAGCAGCCCGTTTGGGTAGAGCAATGTCAATTCAAAATCATCAATGGGAAGACCACCGGGATTGGTCAGATTTAGAGGAACGACAACAGTTTGTCCGGGTGGTGACGTAAGGAAAACACTGGCCAGTGGACTGACATCCAGAGTATCAATGGTACAGCTTGCATAAGCGGTACCCCAGCGGCCGTCGTCTTCACACTGTCCGGATTGGCTTAAGTCGGCAAACTCATTAAATACCCAGAAAATACGGTCGTCGGTAGGATCCAATGAAATGCCGCTGTAGTCACCCCAGCGGTTTCTAGTGCCGCCAAAAGTACGGTGGTAGACATCCTCACCCACTTTTACAGTCTGAGACGGCCGTACCGTGCCGGGCGAATCCGCGCCATGACGTCCGGTGACATAGGCCCCCGCATAAATACTCGAAGCAGATGCTGAAAAACCGAATTTCGCATTACCGGCACTGTTCACCGCGACTGAGGGATAAAAAGTCACGGTCGCAGTAGCTATATCTTCACCACCAATATTACCCTGATCATCCAAAGTGATTACACCACCAGGAATAGCAGAAGTATTTAGTTTAAACCAATGTGCTGTAGTTTGACCAACATCGGGGCCGGTTTCAGGATAAATTTCCGTTGTCAACCACAAAAAATCATCCCGCCAGACCGCATCTAACGCCCGCCGGTCATTGACTTCAATTAGTTCGGAACAACCTAACTGTGGAGCATCGGGCAGGGCTATAATTGGCTTATCTTCGATAGAGCCGACATTGATATATTGCTGTGTAAAAACCGGGCCGCCGCTACTTCCCAAAGGATCATCAACTTGCACAACCTGGACGAATTCATCAACGGTATTGCTTATACCCGAATAAGAAACTAAAAAAGTACCTATGTCTCCACTTCCCCCGGGAACTCCTCCGGCACCAAATACGTGGGCAGGCATAGTGGTGGCTGCTATTCCGGCAGCAGCATAGAGATCGTGAACCGTTACCGTCGCTGATCCACCACTGTAAAATCCACCAATAACACCTTTATCAACGATCCACAACCTAACACCGCCAAATAAACTACCGGAACCGGAAAAACTGAACATATTGGCAGTAATATAGACCGCTTCCTCGTCCACTTCAAAACCAGGATAGTCAGCCCAATGTGGGACAACGCCGGAAAGAGGCCCTAAATCAATGTTTATTTTCGAATTAATGGAGTGGAAATACCAGTCCGCTGCGGTGAGTGTGACAGGAGTAGCTGATTTGGAAACAGCCAGCAAAATACGGGCTTCATCCACAGCTCCTACAAAGTCGGAAGTGTCGGTTTGTTCGAGAGTCACGACCACAAAGCAGTTCTCAAACTGATCGTAAATCACCTTGGGATCGAATGTGGAACTATTTAAGGTTCCGGTTGGGCCGACACCCAACGATGAAAAAAAATCCTTTAGGGATATGAAAGTAACAATTGATGCGCCGGTCTTATCCCGCATTTCAATCATTGAATTCACAACTGCAACCAGTTGATCTATACCGGCTGCGGCTATCGGATCCGGAGGAATGAAGCGAAATCCACCATTTACTGCGGGATTGTCGTCGAAACCAAAACCCTCAAAAGCGATCCCAATCGAAGTAGACATAACCGGAAACCTGTTTGCTTGTTGGGAAGGTAAGGGGCCGACCACAGCGGAGCTGAATTGACGGGATATTTTGTAAGATCCCCCCGAACGTAACGGAGGACCTTCGGTCTTATATTCCTCTCCCACAACGTTCTTAGATTGTCCATAGGTGTTCGAAGTAATAAGCAAGCAGAGATTCACTATTAGCACAGCAATGGAGATGATAATAATTTGGCAAAGCCACCGAATCAATTGTTTTGAGTTTTTCATATTCTTTCCTCATTTGTCCTGTTAATATATGGTTGTTTGCTTGTTTCATATTCGCTTAAAATTATTCAGCTCTAATTTAGTTACATCCCTTTTCTAAATACGGAACAGGATATTGCTTTCTCTATTTCTTCAGCAGAAGCGTTACAACCACTCATCCGGATAACTACATTTTTGTTTTTAATCATTCTCTAATTTTATATGCCGCTTTTAGACACGAACCGTCGGCGGCTCCGTACTCAGATCGCCTTCATATACGCGACCTGAAAGGTTCTGAGCGAATATTGGTGTAGCAAGGGATATAGATATCAATAAACTACTCATTAGCTTAAATAGGTTAGTGGTTCTCACAGATACACTCTCCAAGTTGTAGTTGGATCGATATTAGGCAATCTATATTCCGCTTATAAGAATTGTCTTCGTTTAAGTATATTGTACTATTTTATACAACTAGCATGGGAATGTCAAGGAAATTTTGAAAAAACATTCCAGGCAATGGGTGTCTCAATAAAGTTTCAACAAAATAAATTCATAGATATAAGAAGCTGTCGAACAGATATAGCTCAAGATCTATTCGATAAGCAAAATTCAGCAGCCAATTATTCATAAAATAATATGCAACCGGCCAGGCGATTATATTTGCAGCAGTGACCAGGAAAAAAAATTCCTTTGACAGAAGTTTTACGATATTTGGTATTGAAGCTCCGAGTACTTTTCTAACCCCAATTTCTTTGGTCTTCTGCTGTGTCATAAAAGCTGCAAGTCCAAAAAGGCCGAGACATGAGATGATTATTGCAATAAAGGTGAGATAATTTCCGGGTAATTTTTCTTCAGCGCTTCGGCCAACGGCCATGGTGTTACAGCGACTGGGAAATAATCCCCGCTTGAATTATACTGATGTTCAGTTACTCTGTAGATCTCCTCAGCATTTTTGTGAAATCTATCATAACTCAATTCATCACGAACCCAAAGGAAAATCAATATACAGCACGCCATTCCCACGGTAAGCCCTGAAATATTCAAAAGGGAAAATCCCTTCTGTTTAACAATGTTTCTAAAAGCAATTTTCAAATAGTTTTTCAACATAATGATTCTCCAGTGAATACAATTAATAAGATATTTCGGTAAACAATACAATGCTTGTCCCCAGAACCATATATATGCAAACCAATATCCGTTCTCTGATTCATTGTGATAAAAAACTTCTTCAATATCCCCGGCTATCAGGTAATTTTCCTGATAAGTCTTCATCTGGCGAAGCAGCCAGCGGGGAAACATGGGCGGACGTTTTTTATTTTTTGATACCATGGATTTATCTCTTAAAAAGCATTTTGTGGTATATCGCCCCACAGGTTATTTTGCAACTCTTTCGCGTGGCGGAGCGCAAGTTTTCCCTCATTGGTTAAGGTATAATAAACCTTCATATAACCACCACGTTCAGAGGTAGCCCCACCTGATTTACGGGTATTTACATACCCTTTTTTGACCAGCTTATCAAGTGTATTATAAATTGTCCCGAACATCATAGAAATACCGGTCAAACCGACAATTTTTTCCCTGATTTTTACACCATAAGCCTGGTTTCCGAGATACCAGATTGCAATTAAAAATATCTGCTCGTTCAGGGTTAATTTTTTCATAGTATATTCCTATCTGATAAACCAAATGAATTTTATACGCTTTTATCGTATAATATTATCGTACGGTTTTATCTGGTAAATGTTTCATTTCTTAATAAAATGATTCTTGACCTGGTTGGAGGTGGATTATGTACAGCATATAACGAAAAAAAGATTATGAACATTATATGATTCTAAGCGCGTCAACCACGCGGAAAGACACTGAAGGGATAGGTTTCGGGCATCCTGTTAACTCCCGGCGCTACCCGGATTAGCTTCTGTTATGCTTAAGAAATGTATTATTGTGATATTCTGCAAACGCTATGGTGAGTTGTTCCTGGGTGTTCATAACAATGGGCCCTTGCCAGGCTACCGGTTCTTTGAGTGGTTTTCCTGATACCAGCAGAAATCTTACTCCTTCAGCTCCGGTTGAGATATTCAGTTCCTCTCCATCATCAAATAAAACCAGATTTTCTGCTTCGATAAAGGGTTTATTCATACCTGCCAGGCTCATATTTTTACTTTCTGATTCAGATTGATCCGCATCATGTTCCGGTTCAAAAATCCCCTTTCCGTCTAAAATATAAACAAAAACCGTATAGCCTCTAATCACGCGATGTCTGAATCCGGTTTCTGGTGGAATTTTAACGTCTAAATATTCAGGATCAATCACAATGTCTTGAACAGGCCCTGCGACATTATTGACTTTTCCGCAAATGATCCTAATTTTCACACCATTATCTAATTTTACCTCAGGGATTTGATCGCTTTTGACATCCCTATAACGTGGATCCATCATCTTGAGTGCAGCGGGAAGATTAGCCCATAATTGGAATCCCCACAGCGATCCATCTTCCTCCCCTTTAGGCATCTCCTGATGGATAATCCCGCTCCCGGCGGTCATCCATTGAACATCACCTGAAAAAATTGTCCCCTCATTTCCCAGGCTGTCTCCATGTTCAACTTTGCCGCTTAACATATACGTAATTGTCTCAATTCCCCGGTGAGGATGCCATGGAAAACCTTTAATGTAATGCCTAGGATTATTCGAATGAAAATCATCGAGAAGTAAGAAGGGATCAAGCTGAGGGACCTGATAGCACCCAAACGCTCTTTTTAAGTGTACCCCGGCACCTTCAATAGTAGCTACACTCTTCATTATTTTTTTTACTCTTCTTACATTCATGATAATTTATCTCCTGCAAAGCTTTGATCATTTTTTTGACTCATCCGGAATCCTGCTATCGGTAAGGGTTTTCAAGAAAACAACCAGGTCTTCGATATCCTGATTGGATAATTTTAAATCTCCGAGTTCTTCTTTGTTTACGTTTTCCCCTACTTCCGGAGGCGGCCAATCAGCAATGTCCCGGGAATTATAGAACGAGATAACCTGAAAAAGAGTTTTAAACACGCCGTTATGCATATAAGGAGCAGTGACTTCTATATTTCGTAAAGTCGGTACCCGAAACTTACCATTCTCAGCAGGATCGCTGACCGTTTGTCCCAGGCCAAAATCAACGAAGGCAAATCCGTCCGGATTCAACTCCGGGGGCAGAGAGTAGAATGGATTTTCAGGATTCCGGGGTGTTCCCAGGTTATCGTATGTGAAATCGGTAAATAAGGGTGGTGAACCATCTTGGTTGAGAGCGCTTGGGTGACATGCTGCACAGTTGCCTTTATCTTCCGCTTCGAAAAGTTTCAGTCCACGAATTTCCTGTTCATTCAGCTTAATTTCGCCCCGCAGATAAAAATCATACTTTGAGCTGAAGGGACTAACTTCAGCAGTCTTTTCATACGCCGCAATGGCATCGGCCATATTGTAAAAAGCGGTTTTGGGACTGGCCAGGGCATCCTGACCATAAACTTCAATAAAAAGATCAGTATAACTGAGCACTTTTAGTTTATTTGCGATGGTCAATGTATCGGGATTTGCCATCTCCAAAGGATTTAACGGTGGTCCCATCGCCTGCTCAGCCAAAGTGTTAGCCCGGCCATCCCAGAATAGCCCGCCGACCCAGATACCTTGTTCCCCATCATAGCGTAAAGGCGGTACAAAAGCAGAATATGCTACAGTCATATCGTTACGATTGCCATAAAGGCCGGCACCGGCTCCTCTTGAAACCGGCAACTCTCTTTCGGGATCAGTGAAGGCAATATCCGGCATATGACATTGGGAACAGGCCTGACCGGGAGGCGTAGATAAGCTCTCCTCGAAAAACAACAGTTTGCCAAGTTTTTCCTTGGAGGTAAATCCGGCATCAGAAAAATCACCTCCAGAGTCCTTACAACCGTTAAATATAGATATCACTGTTATCAAAATACCAATCCTGAATAATATAATTTTTCTAAATTCAGACATGATTTCTCCAACTTAGTACTACCGGAGTTTTTACAAATAATCCGGAATCAGATAAATAGCCATAGGGATATTTATATACATTTTAGGAAAATTAAATAATAAAGTCAAGTGAGATTATTAGGGAAAGCCAGCAAACAGATGAAACTTTTCCGATAGTTTCAGAAATTCTGTTTTGGATACAATTTTATTGTGGATAAGATTTTTATTTATTTAATTATATATTAGCAAAACATATTAGAATATTGAAATTATATTGCTACTTATGTAATTTTATAGCTTATAGTGTTTATGTAATTTTTGTATTTCTTTGCAGCGACTTTTCAATATATGATGAAAGTTTATTTAATGTAACTCCGGTTTACAATTCCGGATCATGTAGTATTATTTTTGGGGAAAAACATTTAAAAGAGTATATAGTTTGCCATTTTTTTTGATTTCACTGATAAAAACATCCTTGATACTGACCACCGGAACCTGTACACTCACAAATGCCCGGTAGAAATTGTTTACTTTCTTTACCTCTTTTTTGTCTGTTTTATTTCCGGTAAGAGTAAAAGAAACGATCGAGTTTTCAACAAAACCAAATTCTTCTGTTAAACTTGAGTCTATTTCCAGTTCATAATCTTTTACCAGATCTGATTGTAAATTTCCAAACCTGGTTTTAATCCGGTAGGCTATTGAGTCCAGTGCCGCCATTTTTGCCTTATCAACTGCGGTCTGATGGTCACTGAGATTAGGTCGCGGTGCTGCTGCGAAAGCGGTCTCTGTGACATCCCTTAACATACATTTTATACAAATTCTGACCAAAAGCCAAGAAAGATTAACAAAAGCAAACCTGTTGTTAATTAGTTTGCTTCCCAATTGTGACCCCTGATAGTTGTTCAAAATATTGCACTATCGCACTATGATCCAAATCTTCTTTGCCATTATCACACAGGTTTTGAATAAAGTTTTGCACGGTTGAGGTAAGTGGTAATTCCACATTTAGATCCTGCCCTGTTTGGAGGGCATTTTTCAGATCTTTCCGGTGTAATTTAATTTTGAATCCCGGTTGAAATTTGCGCTGTAACACCAGTGGCGATTTAGCATCCAAAACTCTGCTGCCGGCTAAACCTCCGCGAATTGCCTGGAAAACATTTTCTACACTCAATCCGGCTTTTTGAGCAAGGGTAAAAGCTTCTCCCATTGCCGCAATGTTCAGAGCAACAATAATTTGGTTCACCAGCTTGGTTAATCCTCCGGACCCAACCGGCCCGACGCGGACAATATTTTTGCCCATAGTTTCCAGCACCGGCAGACAATCTTTAAACAGAACCTCCTCTCCTCCGACCATAATCGCCAAAGTGCCCTCCACAGCCCCGGGTTCACCACCGCTAACCGGGGCATCCAAAAATTTCACCTCTTTTTTCTGCAATTGTACGGCAATCTTTTGTGAAACGAGGGGTGCAATTGAACTCATATCAATAATCGTAGTTCCCTCACGTAAATGGGGAAAAAGAAAATTTTTATCAAGGATCACCTGTTCAACTTCCGGAGAATCAGGCAGCATGGTAATAATTACAGCGGATCTGCCGGACAGCTCCTCATAATTTTTACATTTATATGCCCCGGCATCGCCAATATCTTTCATCTTTTCCGGAGTGCGATTGTAGACAGAAAGAGGATAGCCCGCTCTTAAAATATTAAACGCCATCGGTCGTCCCATAATTCCTAAACCTATAAAACCAATTTTTGGTTTATCCGGCATAATTAACTTCTCCTAACTTAAATTGTTTTATTCATATGGTAACGCAATACTGTAATAAATTAGTTTCAATAATTGCATGAGTAGATTCTTCCCGCCGGAGCAGGGTGTTGCAGAATGGATTTTAAACACCTTTAAATAATTGTACTGTGAAATTTTAAAAACCATTGAAACGGTTATCTGTTTGTTTTTTATGCCATTAACACCTGGTTTAAACCAGGTGCTAATGAGATGTACATGAATCATCAACCGTTTTAACGGTTTCTGGTCTGTTTTGTTTACCTGGCTGTCTGATAACACCCATTTCAGCCCGGTGATAATAGAACTTTCTTATTATAAAACAGTTTTAACAAGAATGTCAAGAAAATATTTTGTTTGCCGATATTACCAAAAAAAGATTGAGTTTTTAAAAAAAATTAATTATTTTTGATTGTGATTCATTCAGTTTTTTAATTGATATTTTAACAGATTATTCGCGGAATTCGCGTTATTCCTAGGAAAGAAAAAAAGGAGAATATATGAACACTCAAGAAATTATTCAAATGGAAGAACAATTCGGAGCCCACAATTATCATCCATTGGATATAATAATAGAACGTGGCGAAGGAATATGGGTTTACGATATTGAAGGTAACAAATATCTTGATTTTTTGAGCGCCTACTCTGCTGTCAACCAGGGACATTGTCATCCCCGAATCATCAAAGTTTTAATCGAGCAGGCTAAAAAATTAACCCTGACCTCCCGGGCTTTTCGAAATGAACAGTTGGCTCCTTTTTACAAAGAACTTGCTGAATTATGCGATATGGAGATGGTGCTGCCGATGAATACCGGCGCCGAAGCAGTTGAAACTGCAATTAAAGCCGGGCGCAAGTGGGGGTATAAAACCAAAGGTATTCCGGAAGGAAAAGCAGAAATTATTGTCTGTGAGAACAATTTCCATGGCAGAACGACCACCATCGTTGGATTTTCTACTGAAGATCAATACCGTGATGGTTTTGGCCCGTTTACACCAGGATTTGTTTCGGTGCCTTACGGAGATGCTGATGCCATGACTAATGCCATCACACCAAACAGTGCTGCAATTATGATCGAGCCTATCCAGGGTGAAGGCGGTGTGCTTATTCCCCCCGACGGTTATCTTGAAAAATGTCTGAATTTGTGTAAGCAAAATAATATCCTCCTAATTCTGGATGAAATCCAATCGGGATTAGGAAGGACAGGAAAATTATTCGCTTACCAATACGAAAACATCAAACCTGATATGCTCATTTTAGGAAAAGCGCTTTCCGGTGGCGCCTATCCTGTTTCGGCAGTAGTCTCCTCAAAAGAAATTTTGTCTGTTTTTAATCCCGGGGATCATGGCAGTACCTATGGCGGTAATCCGTTAGGCTGTGCAATCGCCAGGGAAGCTTTAAAAGTACTCCGGGAAGAAAAGCTGGTAGAGAACGCTTTTGAGCTTGGTGTTTATTTCAAAGACAAATTAGAAAGTATTAACAGCAAACATATAAAAGAAATACGGGGCCGGGGATTATTTATAGGTGTTGAACTTTTTCCGGAAGCAGGCGGCGCACGACGTTTTTGCGAAGCGTTGATGAAAAAACAACTACTATGCAAAGAGACCCATGAAAATGTGATCCGATTTGCCCCGCCCCTTGTTATCACAAAACAAGACCTGGATTGGGCCTTTGAGAAAATTAGAGATGTTTTGGTTGCGTGAAAGCGTAGAAGAAGGAATGATGGAGTACTGGAGTAATGGAGTATTGGAGTGATGGAGAGTGAAGAAAGAGTGTCGGTGTAACGGTGTGTCGGAGTATCGGAGTATCGAAGAGCTAGAGTAGTGATGATTATTAGACGGTTGGTATACAATACATATCATCTCATGGTAAATTCTTTCTTTAATCTTTAATCTTGCCTGCCTGATAAACTCTATGGCGAGTTTCCTTAATCTTTTTTTTCCGTGTCATTCTGCTGTGGAAATCTGTGGTAAATTCTTTTTTTTAATCTTGCTAATCGTTTATCTGCTTTTGCTGAAAGCTGACTGCTAACCGCTATTTATAATTGCTCCTGCTCTTTTTCTCCGATACACCGACACTCCGTCACTCCCTCACTCTCTCTCTTCCATCCAATCATCCATCCATCACCACAGCACTACTACTTCACTAAAACCCCGATACTCCGATACTCCCTTACACCGACACTCTATCTTCTCCATCCAGTCATCCGCTATTCCATCAAAAACGTTTCACCCTCTCCCCCCCTGCTGATTTTAATGTACCGATTATCACAGCCAAATCATTATAACCTTCCTGAAAAGAACTAAAAACCGGCTCCCCTTTTCGAATGGCGTTATAAAAATCTATGAATTGTGCCTGATAACCACCGTCATCCCGGACGGTCGTTTTTTTATCCCTTTGACTCTCTTTTTTAATGATAATTTTATTATTTAAAATTACAATTGTCCCCTGGTCACCAAATATAAGCATCCGGTTTTCAAAAAATCCATTGGCAGAAATATAGACTTTAAATGTTCCCTGAACATTTTGCCCGGTAGTAAATTGCAAAGAAAAGGTATCCAAATCTCCGATTCCGGAATTGATGCTTTTAACC
>SDBT01005848.1_pt1 | contig 20575 bp, 15 predicted proteins | sample 2277101 | NCBI WGS metagenome assembly SDBT01 (sample SAMN10404973, study PRJNA504765) | marine sediment metagenome | isolation source: marine sediment core GS10_PC15, 103 cmbsf | place: Arctic Ocean: Southern Knipovich Ridge | collected 2010 | reverse complement strand
GCTTCAACAATACCGTCAGCCGCATCATCCACCGCGCCTGCGGAATGCAGGATATCGACTACCTGTTCCTCAAACTCAGACAAGAATCACTCGACTTCGTTCTGCAAACTTGACGGAGAGCCTCTAATCGAATACGGAGCTCCACGGTATGCCTTTCCTATCAATGGCAAATAGGTCGTGCCAGGGCGAGCCGCTCTGGCTTTCAAGCAGTACGTCTGGGACGCCCGGTACATCGACGCCCCGGCGGCTCGGTTCCGCTATGGCAACACCGACGGCGAGCTGAACGACACGTTGTTAGAAGACGCGGCCGCATATGAACTAGGTGTTAAGCCCTACCATGATACGGAGAGTTGAAGGAGACATAGTGCCCATGAGAAAAGGCAGAATACGATCCTGGTTATTGCCGGCGGTGCTGGGCTTTCTCACTGCGATAGCTTTGGAGATTGGCGCGTTCGCACTCTGGTTCACCGTTGGTGGGGGCATGGAAGATACGCGCAAAGCCTACGTGGCTGAGAGCTGGGAGATGTTTGAGACTAAAGAGACGGGCTTGGTCATCCCGGCTGGGCGGAACGACGTGGGAGTGGCATTTCAGACGGCAGAGATATCAGGCAGACGCGTGGTCACAAGGATCGTCCTCGCCCAGGGGGCCAAGACTATCTGCTATCTGGATTTCGAGTCTCACCTGCCTGGAGAATCGATGCAGTTTGTATATGTATGTAGTAGTGAGCTCGATAAGTATCCCGATGGTCGGGACTATCTGGACTATAACGTCGATGGCGAGTTTGACACGCGTTTGGAATGGGAAGCGCCGCGTGACCGAAGGATGGTTGTCCGCGTTGGCGATCACGAATGGCTTGAAGGCCATGGTCTGAGGAAAGGCTGGGTGCACACCGCCAGAGGAACCTTCGCATGGGACAGTTCGGTAGGCCGGTGGGTTGAGCATCCCGGACCGGCCGTGAACGTGGATACTCTCCGAAGTGAAACACAGAAGAACACCAGGCCTGAGAATGGGTCGTAGCTGTATGAAGTGATGCCTACGACAGCCTGCACAGGAGGATCGAGAAGGTGGATAAGGATGCCGATCCGGACGTGACGTACGATTACTACTACAACGAGGACTGGCAGGTGCTGGAGGTCCGCAAGGATTCCGACGCCGACCCCTTCAAGCAGTACGTCTGGGACGTCCGGTACATCGACGCCCCAGCGGCTCGGTTCCGCGACGGCAACACCGACGGCGAAGTGGACCACGACATCTACTACATGACCGACGCCAACTTCAACGTGACGGCCTTGATCAGGGACGCCGGCCTCGTGCTGGAGCGATACATCTATCATCCCTACGGGCGGGTCTACGTCCGCGACGCGGACTTCTCGGCCGACGCCGACGGCCTGTCCGACTACGACAACGAGATTCTCTACGCCGGCCCGGCGCACAGTTTTGCTCCGCCCTTTACACCGCAAGCACTGGGCGCAACAGGACTCGAACCTGTGGCCTCTTCCTTGTAAGGGAAGCGCTCTAGCCAACTGAGCTACGCGCCCGTGGAGCACTTGGCAGTATACCGTCGCGCCGGTGGAATGCAATGCGCGCAGCACGGGCGTAATGGTCCGGGACATCGTGAGAATTGACGGTCAGGGCGGCCGGGCATTGCAAGGAGCCTAGGCGGCTGCTATCTTGGCTGAACCTTGAATGGCGAACGTAATGCGACGAACGATTCGCCCCGGTTTTCGGCCGCGACCCGTCCGTGGCGGGTTGCATTCACAATTCAAAGATGAATAAAGACCATCATGACTGAATCGACGCAACAGGAAGAAGGCCCCGATCGGGAGGCGACCTCCCCCGAGGCCGACGAGACAGCCGCCACCGTCGAGGCGATCCTTTTCACCAGCGACAGCGTGCTGAACGCCGCAAAGATCGCCCGCATTGCCGAGCTGCCCGCCCAGCGAGCCGTCAGGGACGCCGTCGAGGCCCTCAACGCCCGCTACGAGCAGATGGGCTGCGTGTTCCGAATCGAGGAGATCGCCGGCGGCTATCAGATGATGACGCTGCCGGAATACCACGATGTGCTCTCGCGCCTGCGCCGGGAGCGCAGCGATTCGAGACTTTCCCAGGCGGCCATGGAGACGCTGGCGATCGTCGCCTACCGCCAGGCGATCATGCGCGCCGACATCGAGGCCATCCGCGGCGTCTCCTGCGGGGAGGTGCTCCGCGGCCTGCTGGAAAAACAGCTAATCAAGATCACCGGGCGGGCGCAGGTGCTTGGCCGACCGATGCTCTACGGCACGACCCGGCGCTTCCTGGAGGTCTTCGGCCTATCGGACCTGAACGACCTGCCGCGCGTCGAGGAGCTGCGCAGCGGCGCCGCTGGCGGCCAATCCAAGGCCCAGGCGGACACCGAGCCGCCCTCTGACGAGGAGGCCCCTCCGCCCCCCACTCAGACGCCGCAGGACACGCCGTCCGGCGAAACACCCGGCGACGAGGCCGATACCACTGCGGATATCCCCGGCGGAGACTAACGCGCGGACTTCTTAGCCTTCTTTGCGGCCTTGCCCTTGGCGCCCTTGGCGGTCTTCACGCCGCTCTTGTCGGCCTCGAAGAGGCTCTTGCGGGCCGGCCCGGCGGCCTGACGCATTTCCGCGACGGTGCGGGTGCGCAGCCTTGCCGCCCCGTGCCATTTCTTTGTGCCCAGGGGCTTGGACGCAGCCAGGCGCTTCCGCGCCTTGGGAATCTCCTTCTTATACTGCGGCAACCACTTGGCCTGGGCGACGAGCATCTCGTCGACCATCTGCCAGATTTCCTCGGTGTTGCAGACGGCTCCGGTCAGACGATCGTGCATCACCGCCTGCTTGAGCAGCGTCGCGTCGCCTTCCACGGCCGCCTGCACGCTCATCCGCTGGACGTTGATGCTCGCCGACAGGGTCGCCGCACAGGCCAGCGACAGCTCGCCCACCCGCGGGATGCTTATGCCGTTGCGATCGACGTAGCCGGGCACCTCCACGATGCTGTCGGGCGGAAGGTTGGGAATACACCCGTTGTTCCGCACGTTGAAATGCCCACGATAGGTCCGCCCGGTCTCCAGGCCCTCGATGATATAGCTGCCGTGCTCCTGGCTGCGGTCGGCCTGGGTGATCGGCTTGTCCTCGGCCTCCAGCCAGCGGGGAAAATCGCTCTTGAACCAGTCTTGCCCTTCCTTGCAGATACGCAGGTACCCGCCCGTCTCGCCGTTGATCCAAGTGGACAGGTCGATCCACCTTCGGATTTCCTTCGGGCGCTTGCGGTACCAGGGCAGGTATTCCGAGAGGTGCCCGCTCGACTCGGTGGAGAAGTAGCCGAACCGCCGAAGCACGTCGATGCGGACCTTCTCGGTCTTGCTGTATTCCGCGTGCCTCTCGAAGGCACGCAGCAACTCATCTGGGCCGATCAGTCGGCCCTTATAGAGGATGCGAATGTACCACGTCTGGTGGTTGATGCCGGCGCAGATGATATCCACCTCGTCCTTGCTCTTGGCCCCGAGGACTTGGGCGATCATCTTGTGCCCGCCCTGAACGCCATGGCAGAGGCCGATCGTGTTGACCTTGCCATACTCCAGGGCCGCCCAGGTGTTCATGGCGTTGGGGTTGGCGTAGTTCAGCAGCAGCACGTCGTCCTTGGCCACCTCGCGAATGTCCTTGCAGAAGTCCAACACGCAGGGGATGTTCCGCTGGCCGTACATGATCCCCCCGACGCAGAGCGTATCGCCGACGCACTGGTCCACGCCGTACTTCAGCGGGATATCGATATCGAGCTGGTAGGCCTCCAGCCCCCCTATCCGCGTGCAGTTGACGACGTAGTCGGCCTCGCCCACCGCCCGGCGACGATCCAGGGTGGGCGTGATCTTTGCGGGCATGTTGTTGCTGTGCAGGTCCTTCTGGCAGAGCTTGACGACCCGGTCCAGATTGGCCTTGGAAATATCGGTCATCGCGAAGTGCGTGTCCTGAAGCTCGGGCACCGTGAGGATGTCCCGCATGAGACGACGCGTGAAGCCGACACTTCCGGCACCGATGAATGCGACCTTGACGGCCATAACCAGCTCCTCAAGAAACGGTTCATTGTCTGCCCAGCCTTACGCCGGCGAGGCGAGAAGGGCACGTAAGTTCTCTGTCTTTAGCGATCCCCGGGCCGGTTTGCAATGGCCGGTCTTTCCTGCCGGGTAGGGGCCTCTTGGTTGATGGCGTTCATGGTGGGCGAAATCTGCGCGCTTCCTGGCAAGCCGGTTATGTTGCGGCGCTAAAAGTCATTGCAATGACCGCTGCGGATGTGCAGAATACGTTTTTCACCCCTTTTGGGAAGGGCTGCAAGGCGCGCGGCTTCCGGCCACCAGAGCAGCAGCCTGACTTTTCAACCACAGTCAAGGAAGGGCAAAATGCCAGAGCGCAACGTAAGCATGATGGACGGCAACCAGGCCGTAACCCATGTAGCTCACAAGGTTAACGAGGTCATCGCAATCTATCCGATCACCCCCTCCAGTTCCATGGGCGAGGACGCCGACGAGAGGTCGGCCCGCGGGGAGAAGAACATTTTCGGCACGGTTCCCCTGGTCGTGGAGATGCAGTCGGAGGGGGGGGCTTCGGCGGCTGTGCACGGGGCACTTCAGACCGGCTCGCTGACGACGACCTTCACCGCCAGCCAGGGGCTGCTGCTGATGATTCCCACCATGTACAAGATCGCCGGCGAGCTGACGCCAACGGTTTTTCACGTCTCGGCGCGATCGCTGGCTTGCCAGGCGCTGAGCATTTTCGGCGACCACAGCGACGTGATGGCCGTCCGGCAGACCGGCTTCGGCCTGATCGCCTCCAGTTCGCCCCAGGAGGCTATGGACATGGCCCTGATCGCCTCGGCGGTCACGCTGGAGGCGCGGGTGCCCTTCATCCACTTCTTCGACGGCTGGCGGACCTCCGCCGAGGTTTCCAAGATTCTGGCGTTGACCGAGGACGATATAAGGGCCATGATCGACGATGATCTGGTTCTGGCCCACCGCCAGCGCGGCATGAACCCCGACAAGCCGGTCATCCGCGGAACCAGCCAGAACCCCGATGTCTATTTCCAAGGCCGTGAGACCGTCAACCCCTACTACATCCGCTGTCCGGGGATCGTCCAGAAGCATATGGACAAGCTCGCCAAGCTCACCGGGCGAGCATATCACCTGTTCGACTATGTCGGGGCCCCCGACGCCGAACGGGTGATCGTGCTAATGGGCAGCGGCTGCGAAACCGCCGACGAGGCCGTCGATTTCCTCACCAAGCAAGGCGAGAAGGTCGGAGTGTTGAAGGTTCGACTGTACCGGCCTTTTGACGAGCAGGCGCTGCTCGACGCCCTGCCGGAACCGGTCAAGACGATCGTGGCGATGGACCGGACGAAGGAGCCCGGCTCGCCCGGCGAGCCGCTCTACCTCGACTGCGTCAACGCGGTCACCCAGGCCGGCAGAAACATCAAGGTCATTGGCGGGCGATACGGGCTTTCCAGCAAGGAATTCACGCCGGCGATGGTCAAGGGCGTCTTCGACGAGCTGGCCAAGAAGGAGCCCAAGAACCATTTCACCGTCGGCATCAACGACGACGTCACGCATACCAGCATCGACTACGATCCGTCCTTCAGCACGGAACCGCACGACGTGGTTCGGGCCCTCTTCTACGGCCTGGGTTCCGACGGAACGGTCGGGGCAAACCACAACTCCATCAAGATCATCGGTGAGGAGACCGAGAATTACGCCCAGGGCTATTTCGTCTACGACTCCAAGAAAGCCGGCGCGATTACCGTCAGCCACTTGCGTTTCGGCCCGCGGCCGATCCGGTCGACCTACCTGATAAACCAGGCGAACTTCGTGGCCTGCCATCAGTTCACGTTCGTCGAGAAATACGACATGCTCTCGGCTGCGGTCGACGGGGCGACGTTCCTTCTCAACGCCCCGTATGGCCCGGAGGAGGTCTGGGATACGCTACCACGCGAAGTCCAGCAGCAGATCATCGACAAGAAACTGAAGTTCTACGCGATCAACGCCTACGATGTGGCCAAGCAGACCGGTATGGGCGTGCGCATCAACACGATCATGCAGACCTGCTTCTTCTACCTCTCGGGCATCCTGCCCCAGGCCGAGGCCATCCAGGCGATCAAGAATTCCATCCAGAAAACTTACGGCCGCAAGGGAGAGGACATCGTCAAGAAGAACTTCGACGCGGTGGACCAGACCATCGAGCATCTCCACGAGATCAAGGCGACCGACAAGGCGACCAGTACCATCAAGATGCCGCCCACCGTCTCGCCTGATGCGCCGGAGTTCGTCAGGAACGTCACGGCCAAGATCATGGCCAATAAGGGCAACAGCCTACCCGTCAGCGCCATGCCGATCGATGGCACCTGGCCGCTGGGGACTACCCAGTGGGAGAAGCGCAATATCGCCCTGGAGATCCCCGTCTGGGACCCCGAGGTTTGCATTCAGTGCGGCAAGTGCTCCATCGCTTGCCCGCACGCGACGATCCGGGCTAAAGTCTACGACCCGGCCTTGCTGGACAAGGCCCCCGAGACCTTCAAGAGCGCCGAGGCCAAGGGCAAGGAGTTCGCGGGGTTGAAGTGGACCATCCAGGTGGCGCCGGAGGACTGCACCGGCTGCGGCGCCTGCGTCCAGGTCTGCCCGGCCAAGAACAAGCAGCAGCCCGACCGCAAGGCCATCAACATGGAGTCCCAGCCCCCGCTGCGGGAACCCGAGCGGGCCAACTACGATTTCTTCCTGTCGATCCCCGATTACGACCGGGGCAAGCTTCGTGTTAACACGGTCAAGGGCAGCCAGCTCTGCCGGCCGCTGTTCGAGTATTCCGGGGCCTGCGCCGGCTGCGGTGAGACGCCCTACGTGAAACTGATGACTCAGCTTTTCGGCGACCGGGCGATCATCGGCAACGCCACCGGCTGTTCGAGCATCTACGGCGGCAACCTGCCGACGACGCCTTTCTGCGTCAACGCCGACGGCCGCGGACCGGCCTGGAACAACTCCCTGTTCGAAGACTGCGCGGAGTTCAGCTTCGGCTTCAGGCTGACGCTGGACAAGCGGATCGAGTACGCCTGCGAGCTCCTGCGGGAGATGAAGGACAAGCTGGGCCCGGAACTGGTCGAGGCGATGATCTCAGCAGACCAAGACAGCGAAGCCGGCATTGCCGAACATCGCAAGCGAGTCGACGAGGTCCGTCAGAAGCTCTCTGGAACCGACGACCCGCGCGCCAGACAACTTCTGAGCGTCATCGACGCCGTGGTGAAAAAGAGCGTCTGGGCCGTGGGCGGCGACGGGTGGGCCTATGACATCGGCTACGGCGGGCTGGACCATGTTCTGGCCAGCGGGCGCAACATGAACGTCCTGGTCCTCGACACACAGGTCTACTCCAACACCGGCGGGCAATGCTCCAAGGCGACCTTCCGCGGACAGGTGGCCAAGTTCGCCGCCGGCGGCAAGCCCATGCCCAAGAAAGACCTGGGCATGATCGCCATGACCTATCAGACGATCTATGTCGCCCAGATCGCCATGGGCGCCTCCGACGCCCAGACTGTCCGGGCCTTCATCGAGGCCGATAGCTTCCCCGGCCCGAGCCTGATCATCGCTTACAGCCACTGCATCGCCCACGGCATCAACCTGCGGAATGGCTTCAATCAGCAGAAGGCCGCCGTCGCCAGCGGGGCCTGGCCGCTGTACCGCTACGACCCGCGCCTGATCGAGCAAGGCAAGAATCCGCTTCAGCTCGACTCCAAGGCCCCGAGCATTCCGTTCAAGGAGTACGCCGACAACGAGACCCGCTTCAAGATGCTCACGCGGACCAACCCGGACCACGCCGAGGAGCTGATGCAACTGGCCCAGCAAGATGTCACCAGCCGATGGCGACTGTATGAGCAGCTTGCCGCGATGGACTACGGCCAGGAGAAAGAGCAGGACACGCCGATCGAAGTGGTCGGGGCGAAGAAATAGCCCCACCAAGGCGCAAAATGAAGGCGGGTCGGCCTCGCGCCGGCTCGCCTTTTGTTTTGCTGGCCTTCCGGCCGGGCACGGACCCGGACGATCCGCTCGAAGCTGCCGCCTGGGCGTTCAGCAGTTCCTAATAGTTCAGCATGACCCCATCGGCGATGTCTTCGCCGATAAGGCCCAACTCGAGCAAATCGTCGATGGACTGCTGCATCGTAATCATGCCGTGTTTTCCGCCGGTGGCGATGACGTTGCGCAGCAGGTAGCTCCCCCGGCCGCGAATGATGTTCCTGGCGGCATCCGTGGCGATCAGCACCTCGCAGGCGACCCGCTTGCCCCCGTCACTGGTCGGCAAAAGCTCCTGGTGAATCATGCCCTGAAGCGCCCCGGCCAGCAGATACCGCACGTGCCCTTCGTCCTCGGGCGGCGCATAGCTCAACAGGCGCTCGATCATCTTGTCGATCGTGATGATGTGCAGCGTGGAGAGCACCAGCACGCCGGTCTCCGCAGCCGTCAGGGCGATGCGGATCGTCTCGTAGTCCCGCATCTCGCCAATGGCGATCACGTCGGGGTCCTGCCTCAGGGCCGCCCGCAGCCCGGAATGGAACGACTGGGTGTCCCGCCCGATCTCTCGCTGTCGGACGATGCTCTTCTTGCTGAGGTGCACCTGCTCGATCGGATCCTCGATGGTGATGATGTGCTTTCGCTGGTGTGAGTTGACCTCATCGAGCATCGCCGACATCGTGGTCGTTTTGCCTTGGCTGGTCGAGCCGGTTATCAGCACGATGCCCTTGGTCTGATTCGACAGATACCGCACCACCGGGGGCAGGTTGAGGTCCTTGAGGCTCTTGGGCTCATCCGGCAGAATCCGGATAATCGCCCCGACGGATCCGTCATTCATGCAGACGTTGACCCGATAGCGCCCCTTCTCGTCGCTGGTCATCAGGTCCAGGTCAAGCCGGTCCTTGAACTGCTCGCACTGGGCGTCGGTCAGAAGCTGGAAGACCAACTGCTCGCTGAGTTGGGGGGTCAGGCGAGTCTTCGTCGCCGGCAGGAGGTCTCGCCCGATACGATACAGGATCGGCGCGCCGCTCATGATGTGAATATCGCTGGCCTTCTTCGCCCTGGCGTTGGCGATCAGGCGATGGATATGCTTTGGCTCAAAGTGCTCGTTGGGGCCCATAGTCGTTGCTCCCCGCACGCCGGCGATCGGCCGAATTCGACACGACCGCGTTTTCTGGACGAGAAGTAGCTTATCACGGCGTCCAGGCAGCCGCCAGTGAATATTGGCCGCGTGCCCAAGGCGTGCGCATCGCGATTGGGCCGGCGCCAAAGACAAAGCAGGCCACCCTTTTTAATGGGCAGCCTGCCACTGGGCGATACAGGACTCGAACCTGTGACCTCACGGGTGTGATCCGCGCGCTCTAGCCAACTGAGCTAATCGCCCGCTGTTAGGCATTATACTCACGCCGAAAGCTCCTGCAAGACCTTCAGTGTTTCGGCGAAATCCGCCGGCCAGGGCGCTTCGAGGCGCATCGGCTGACCCGTGCGCGGGTGGTGGAACTCGATAGCGCGGGCATGGAGGGCCTGGCGTGTGATCACGGGCCCTTCGGCTACATCGGGCCGGCCTTGAAGTTGGCTGAGGTAGATCGGCCCGCCGCCGTATATCCGATCGCCCACGATCGGATGATTGATGTGGCTCAGGTGCACGCGTATCTGATGGGTTCGCCCGGTCAGGGGGTAAAGCTCCAGGAATGTAAAGGCCGCCTTGCTCTGCCCGACGTGCTGGAATCTCTTAATGACTTTGTATCTCGTAACGGCGTCCTTTGTCGTAGTCGGATACGGCCGCCCGGTAAGACGATGGACGGCATGTCGCTCTCGAATTCTTGGGTGCCTGCCGATCGGCGCGTCGATGACGTCTTCGTCCAGGGCCACCTTACCGTGCACGATGGCGGTATAGGTCTTGTGAATCTTGCGCAGCTCGAACTGCCGCCCAAGGCGCCACAGGGCCAGCTCGGACTTGGCGACCAGCAGGATGCCCGTGGTGTCGCGGTCCAGCCGGTGAACGATGCCGGGGCGGAAGGTCTGCCCCGCGGTCGGCAGCTCGGCGATGTCCCGCCAGTTTCTCTTGAAATAGTAGGCCAGCGCATTTACCAGGGTTCCGGTCCAATTGCCTCGGGCCGGGTGGATAATCAGGTCTGCCTGCTTGTTGATGGCGATGATGTCATCGTCTTCATAGACGACCTGGAGGGGAATCGGCTCGGGTGGAATTTCGTGGGGCTTTTGCTGCTCGATAGCCATCTCGATGACGTCGCCGGAGCGAATGGTGTAGCTGGGCTTGACCGTCTTGCCGTTGACCGTGACATTTCCTTCGCGGATATATCGCTGCAAGGTAGCCCGCGAAACGTCCTTGCCCAGGCGGCCGCTGAGATACTTATCCAGCCGTCGGCCGGTGAGGACCCGGCGGATTTCGATGCGAAGCTGCGCCAGCCCGTCTTCGTCGGTCTCAAGCGGGGTCTCGACGACCTCCATCTGCCCGTTGATTTCGCCAGGCGGCAACGGTTCGATATGCTCGTCCATCGGAGACATCCCCATCCAAAGAAAGACCGGCCCGAGGCCGGCCCGGCGCAAAGGCCATCGGGCTGGCTGCGAACCGGTTCGGTTTCTCTTGGTGGTTAACCGACCTGGGCTCAGGCCGCTCCGAGGAGGCTCTTAGCCAAGTCAACGGCGCTGGCGGCGTCTGCGGCGTAACCGTCGGCGCCGATCTCATCGGCGTAGCTTTGCGTCACCGGCGCCCCGCCGATCATCGCCTTAACGCCCACCCCGCTATCCTTCAGGGCCTTGACCACCTCGGCCATCTGCGGCATCGTCGTCGTCAGCAACGCGCTCATCGCGCAAATCTGCGCCTTCTCAGCCTTGCAGGCCTCCACGAACTTCTCCGCCGGCGTGTCGATGCCGACGTCGATCACTTTCAATCCGCCGCCGGTAAGCATCATCGCCACCAGGTTCTTGCCGATGTCATGAAGATCGCCTTTGACGGTCCCGACGACGACCGTACCGGCCGGCTGGACCCCAGCGGCGGCCAGCTTGGGATCAAGAATCTCCATGGCGCTTTTCATTGCCCGGGCGGCTATCAGGACCTCCGGCACATAGATTTCATTGGCCTTGAAGCGCTTGCCGATGACATTCATCCCGGCGATCAGCCCGTTCTCAAGCAATTCCTTTGGCGCAACCCCTTCGGCCAGGGCCTTCTTTGTTAAGTCCGAAACCGTATTGCGGTCCCCTTTGATCAGGGCGTCCGCAATGGCCTGCAAATCCGCCATACCTCAGTATCTCCTAAACCAGGCAACCCGGATTCGGGCCACCGACACACACTGGTTGCCGATTGCGCCGGTCGGGTCGACCGACGAGTTTCCAAGACGTAAGATTATATCCACCACCGCCGGGTGTAAATGCACTTCTTCCAAAAACGACCCACCAAGCTCACGGTTCGGCGGGCATGGTCTCCGCGGCCTGTGTGGCGCCCAAGGCCGGGGCGGAAACCGGTTGTGTGGTGGGTAGTAGTATGGCCGGCAAATCGGTCTGGGCGCGGGCAGGCATCGACGTCGCCATGGGAACCTTCCCAGGGGATGCCTGCAGGATCGCCAGGCCCTCCCGGGCCTGCAAGCCGACCGGATGGCCGGCCATATCGATCATCGCCAGAACCGCTTGGTATCCCTGGCGCGCCGCTTGGGCATCACCGCGCGCCTCGGCGAGGCGACCGAGCCCCAGGTGTGCCTGGGCCACTTGCATCGGACGATCTGCAAACTCGGCGAGAACTCGCCGATAGGCTTGCTCAGCCTGGTCCGCCAAGTCGGTCAGTTCGCCCTGGGGAATATTGCCTCTCCCAAGGGTAATCCTCCCGACGTACTGATTGCCAAGCTGAATCCAGGCCATGGCGGCAACCCGGTCATCCGAAGCCGATGCCAGGCGCGTCAGGCCTTCTACCCTCGCCTCGGCGGTAAGAGTCGGATCGCTCCGGAGGCGGGTGAACTCCCGCTGGCGCTGAAGGCCCTTCTTCGCGGTCCAGTTATTGATCAGGACGACCAGGGCGATGATCGCCCCGGCGGCAATGATCGCCCAGAGTATCTGGCCGCCTCGCCGCTTGAGAAAGCCGATGATCTTGCCCAGCTCGGCGTCCAATACGTTGTGCTGAAGTTCGTGACGACGTTTAGATTTCATTGCATCCGCGCTGTGCGTTCGCGCTCCTTGAAAAAAAGGCACAATGCCGCCTGCCGTTATCCTCCACTGCTTTGAATCGGCCTGCTGACCCACAACTGCACGTTCACATGGGTCCTATTGACCAGATCACCGTCGGTGATCGTGATCGAGCAGCGTTCGGCGCCCTTCTGGAAATCCAACCGAATATCTCCTTGAACGAACATACTGGTCATCAGGGTCCAGCGACTGATCTGCATCTGCTTCTTGAAGAACCTCGCGACCGTAAACTTGTCGGCGCCGCCGCGATACACGTGATCGATATACCGCGCGCCGCCGGCCTCGAACGTGCGCGACTTGCCTTCGTCCAAGCGGTAGCCGATCGGCACGGGCAAATCCGGAATCGGCGGCCGCGCCTGCGCGCGAAGCTCGATAATCAGTGGAGCCCGATTCCGCTCCGACGGGTCATTGACGTTCTGCGTGCCGTCACAGCCGAACACAATCGCCGCCAAAGACGCCGACAGCAACCACATCATCCGTCGTCGCTTCATCATGACCTCCCTGCCATCTAATTCGTCGCTGGCCCGCAGCAAACTGCGCGAAGGGCCGCAAACGAACGAGTTAGCGTCTTAAACGGCATGATCTTTGTCAAGGACATTCCACAGGGACTGTCTGGTTATCGGCCAACCGACCCGCCGGCCGACAGCCCATATGTCCGCTCGGCTCGCCCCACCTTCCCCACCGGCCGGGGCAACAGGGCGGCTTGCCTTAGCCCCCAGTCGCGATATAATGCCGCCATCCCCCAAGCTCAAGGAGCGAGGAGCGAGGAGCGAGGAGCAAGGAGCCAGGAGCGACAATGCCTAGAGGCGCATGGAGGCCGAACTCGACGCGATGGGAGATTACCCCCCCCCACCCCCAGGCCGATGAGCTGGCTGGGCAGCTGCGAACCCCCCCCTTGATCGCCCAGATGCTTCACAATCGTGGCCTCGGCGACCCACAGGCGGCTCGGGACTTTCTGGACCCCAAACTGACCGACCTTCACGACCCGGCCGATCTGCCCGGCTGTAGCGAGGCGGCCGGCGTTATCGCCCGGGCTGTCGCCGAAAAGAAGCGCATCGTCATCTACGGCGACTACGACGTGGACGGCATTACCGGGGTGGCCATCCTCCACGCCCTCTGCCGCATGCTCGGCGCCGACGTGCACTATTACGTCCCCCACCGGCTGGAGGAAGGCTACGGCGTCAACAGCGAGGCCATCGCCAAACTCGCCGCCCGGGGGGCGCAATTGCTGATCACGGTCGATTGCGGCATCACCGCGACCGGGCCGCTGGGAGAGGCTGTAGACGCGGGTATCGAGGTCGTCGTTACGGATCATCACGGGCTGGGCGAATCGTTGCCATCGGTCGCCGCCATCGTCCACCCGGCGATTGGCGGGGCCTATCCCAACCCGCACCTGGCCGGAGCGGGCGCGGCCTTCAAGCTCGCCAGGCAGACGGCGCGGGACGATTGCGTCGAGAACCGCCTAGAAGAACCGATGCGGAAATTTCTGCTCCAGGCGACGTGCCTGGCGGCCTTGGGCACCATCGCCGACGTCGTGCCGCTGATCGGCGAACACCGCGTTCTGGCGGTACACGGGTTGCGGGCGTTGCCAGCCAGCAGCCATCCTGGCATCCGGGCGCTACTGGAATCGGCGCAACTAACGGGCGAAGAGCTTGATGCATACCACGTCGGCTTTGTGTTGGCCCCGCGCCTCAACGCCTGCGGACGAATGGGCCACGCGCGTCTGGCTGTCGAAATGCTCACCGATGTCCAACCCCGCCGAGCCAAGCAGATCGCCGACTATCTCAACCGCCAGAACACCGAGCGGCAGAAGGTCCAGCGAGCCATTACCGCCGAGGCCATGGACATCGTCACCGCACGCGGCCTGGACTCACCGGACAGCCGAGTGATCGTGCTGGCATCGGAGGATTGGCACGGCGGCGTGATTGGCATCGTCGCCTCGCGCCTGGTGGATCGATTCGCCCGACCGGCTGTGCTGGTGGCCTTCAACCGCCAAGGCGGACAGGGCTCGGCGCGGAGCATCCCCGGGTTTCACATGCGCGACGCCCTAGCGGCCTGCTCGGAGCACTTGCTGAGCTTCGGGGGCCACGCCATGGCCGGTGGGCTGCGAATCGAACGCGAGCGGATCGACGCCTTCACGGCGGCGATGGCCGATTACGCCGAGAAGAACATCTCGCCCGAGCAGCTTGCCCCCACCCTGAGAATCGACGCCGAAACGACGCTGGCGGCCCTGAGCTACAACGTCGTCGCGCACCTGGAGCGGCTGGCGCCGTTCGGGCAGGGCAACCCTCCGCCGGTGGTGGCCGTCCGCGGCTGTAAGGTGCTGAGCGCCCCACGCCGGATGGGCCGGAACGGTCAGACCGTCAGCCTGATGCTCGCCCAGGGCGATGCCCGCCTTCGGGCGGTGGGCTTCGGCATGGGCGACCTAGCCGATCTGCTTATCGGCGTCAACACGGTGGACGTGGCCGCCGAGCCGGTGCTCAACCGCTTCAACGGGCGAACCAGCGTCGAGCTGAAGCTTAAGGATGTGGCCTGGACATAATGTCCACGCGGCTGTTTGTTGTCCGCCGGTTTTGTCGCAGGCGTGCGTTTCGCTCCTCAATCCCGAGCAAAATCCTGCGCTCTCGCCGACGAAGCACTTTTGCCTCACCACGGACTGCTAAGCCTCTGCGTACGCGGCTAGGCGGCGCGGGCGGCCTTGGCGCGGCGCCAAAGCCAGACAGCCGGCCCGGAGAACGCGTAGACGATCGTGGCGGCCGCGAGGGCGATGTATGGCGCCAGCATCGCCAGCAAGGCCACGATCACCAGCTTGACGAGGTAGTTGAAGGGCCGTTTGCCCTGGATATACTGATTCGCCAGGTGCGGGTAGGTAAACCGCGAGACCATCAGCAGCGCCACCGCCAACGTCGCCACCGGCAGTGTGATGCCCACGGTAGTGAGCATCCAGCCGCTCGAGCGCCAGCCCTCTTCCAGGCCGGCAAGGCGGTCGAAGAGCAACACCAGCGCGGTGACCATGGCGGCCGCCCCCGGCGTCGGCAGGCCCCGGAATGTCATGTGCGACGACTCGTCCGGCTCATTCTCGACGTTGAACCTCGCCAGCCGAAGGATCGCGCAGGCAACGTACACGCCCGCCACACCCCAGACGGCCCGCTCCACACCTAACGCGTGAGGTATCGCCGCGACCCTTTCGATCTGCCCGCGTAACACCGTCGCCTCGGTCCGCAACATCAGCGTCGCCGGGGCCACGCCGAAGCTGATGGCGTCGCAAAGGCTGTCAAGCTGCCCCCCGAAGTCGCTCGTCCGTCGGGTCATCCTCGCCAGCCGACCATCCAGCAGATCAAAGACCATCGCCGCAAAAATGCACCACCCGGCCATAGCCAGATTTGCCGGCTCGGCCTGGCCGAAGCCGTCCTTTGTGGCGAAATGGATCGCCGCAAAACCCGTCAGGCCGTTGGCCATGGTAAGCAATCCCGGCAGGACAGCCGTGGAGCCCAGGCGACGACGGCGAGGCTTCTTGCCTTTGCTCGCAGCGGCGATATGGTCATCTCGATGCTCAGCCGCCGCAGTCTCGGCCTCGTTATTGGGACTGTCAGACATCGTCTTCACCTCGCCGAACTTCCACCAGCACGGACAGGCCGGCCCGAACGCGGTCGCCCAGATCCACCCGGATATCTCCGATCAGTTCCCGCGGAACCATCACCTCGACGCGCGAGCCAAACTTGATCATGCCGATCCGCTCGCCGGCCCGCAATGCCTGGCCGGGCGCCAGGTCGGTAACGATCCGTCTGGCCACCAAACCGGCGATCTGCCGGACGACCAGCGGATAATCCCGCTCACCCCGTCGATACACCAGGCGAATCGTCGCCGATTCGTTCCGCTCGGCCGCCCGAGGGTCCCGGGCATCCAAAAACGTCGCGTTGCGATGCCTGGTTCCCTCGACCATCGCCTCGGCCGGGCTGCGATTGACGTGCACATTAAAGACACTCATGAAGATGCCGATTCGAACGCCCTCGGCGCCCAGCTCACTGTCCGGGCCGATCGGTGTGATGTCAGTGACCTTCCCGTCGGCCGGGCTGAGCAGCAGGTTCTCGCCGAGGGGAACTTGGCGCCGCGGGTCGCGAAAGAACCACAGCACCCAAAGCCAAACCGCCACCGGCAGCACAACCAACGGCCAGAACAGCCACGTCAGCAACACGCCCATGACCGCCGCCAAGACCGTCGATATCAGAACTTCTCGCAGACCATACCTGGTGAGTCCGATTCGCACGTCGCGTTCCCTTGGAATTACTCCGGCGCACCTGGCTGCGCACTCGGCGGCCGCGGCGCGTCGGAAGGGTCATTATAGGAACACCTTGGCCGCCGCGAAACACATCAGCCCGGCAAGTCTTTTGCTACCGCACCGGCGCCGACTATACTAACCGGGGAAGGGCCAGGATGAAGAACCAGGAGATAGCCGACATCTTCTCGCAGATGGCCGACCTGATGGAGCTGCTGGGTGAGGATCGCTTCCGGGTCAACAGCTATCGCAAAGCCGCCCGGACTGTGGGCGAGCTGACCGAGCCGATCGAGGAGGTGGCCGCGGCCGGACGGCTGGAAGAGGTTCCTGGCATCGGCAAGAGCACGGCCGAGAAGATTCACCAGTATCTTCAGACGGGCAAAATCGCCAGCCACCAGGAGCTACTGGGGCGTGTACCTCCGGGCCTGCCGGCGCTGCTGGCGGTTGCGGGGCTCGGCCCCAAGACCGTCGCCAAATTGTGGAAACAGGCAGAAGTCGTCGATATCGAGACGCTCAAGGCGGTGTTGGCCGATCCGGAGCGGATCGAGCACGTCGAGAGGATGGGGCCGAAGAAGGCCCGCCAGATTCTTGAATCCCTTGCGTTCATGGCCGGCAGCGCGGGCCGGTCGCGCCTGGACGAGGCCGAGGCCCTGGCCGAGTCGCTCATCGCGGCCGTGAAAAAGTCCAAGGGCGTCGGGCGCGTGATAGCGGCGGGGAGCCTGCGCCGGGGCAGGGAGACCGTCGGGGACATCGACCTGCTCTGCGAGGGAAGCGTCTCTGCAGCCGAAGGGATCATCGAGGAGTTCACCTCCGCCGAAAACGTTCAGCGCGTCCTCGCCAAGGGCGGGACAAAGGGCAGCGTGGTGCTCGCCGGCGGGGTTCAGGCCGACCTCCGCGTGGTGGGCGGCCAAAGCTTCGGCGCGGCGCTGCTGTACTTCACCGGCTCGAAGGAGCACAACGTCCGCCTCCGTGAGCGGGCGGTGAAGCAAAAGATGAAGCTGAACGAATACGGCCTGTTCAAGGGCGATGAGCAGATCGCCGGTCAGAGAGAGGAGGACATCTTCGAGGCCCTGGGTCTGGCGTTCGTTCCGCCGGAGATGCGGGAGGATCGTGGGGAGGTGGAGGCTGCCGCCAAGGACGCCCTGCCCAAGCTTCTGGACCTTAAGGACATCCGCGGCGACCTGCACATGCACACGGTCGCCTCCGACGGCCTGAACACCATCGAGGAGATGATCCGGGCCTGCCGGCAGCGCGGGTATAAGTACCTGGCCATCTGCGATCACTCCAAGAGTCAGATTCAGGCCCACGGCCTAGACGAGCAGCGCCTGGCAGAACACGCCGAGGCCATCCGTAAGACCGCCGGGGAGAAGTTCCCGGACATGCTGGTGCTGGTGGGCATCGAGGTGGACATCTTCAAGGACGGGCGGCTGGACTTCGAGGCGGACGTACTGGGCGAGCTGGACTTCGTGACGGCCTCTCCGCACTCGGCACTGTCGATGCCTAGGCGAGAGGCGACGGCCCGGCTGATCAAGGCCATCGACCACCCCAACGTCCACTGCCTGGGGCATCCGTCCGGTCGGCTGATCAACACGCGTGCTGGCATGGAGCTGGACATCGAGGAGTTGGCGGCCGCAGCCGCGGCGAACAACGTGGCCTTGGAGATCAATGCCCACCCACAGCGGCTGGACCTTCGCGACACGCATGTTCGGGCAGCCGTCCAGGCTGGGGCCAGGCTCGCCATCAATACCGACGCCCATCACACGGAACATCTGGACCTGATGACCTACGGCGTCCGGACCGCCCGCCGGGGCTGGGCGGAAGCGGCGGACGTGATCAACACCTACTCGCCGATGAAGCTGCGGAAGTGGCTTGGGGAGCGATGACTCGCCTGGCAGCCCGTGGTAAAAGTCATTCTGGCTGCGAGCGATTCTTTTGCTCGGGGCTCATCGTCGCGAACCCTCGACAAATCGACGGATTTGCCTGCGTTTCGCTCCTCGATCCCGAACAAAACTCTGCGCTCTCGCCAACGAAGCACTTTCACTACGGACTGCTATGGGCAACCGCGGGGAACCGGGGCAGATGGGACGATGTGGTTCGGCACACCCAAAAAAACCGGCCCCGATCGATAGGGCCGGCATCCACCGCTTGTGCCCCCCTCCGATCCCAGATCACGCTGCGACGCTAGCCCCCTCCGCGCTCTTCTCAACGGTCGGCTGAGTCATCTTCAAAGCCGTCTGTGGAACTCTAACAACGCTGTCCCATCCGAAGCGTCCGGGCTCCACGCCGAAGGCTGCATAGTCGGTGAACCACTCGCCGTCAGCAAAGTAGCGGAACTTGAACTCCCCGGCGGGCAGCCGCATCTTCGCCATCCAGTAGCCACGCCCGGCAGGCACCATCGGCAACTCCCCGGGGTGCCAATCGTTAAAATCTCCCGCCAAGAACACTCGCTGTGCCCCAGGTCGATAGAATGCGAACTCCACCCAGTTGTCTCGGACCTTGACCATTTCAACATCCCTGTCTGTTATAAAGTTTTGATCCGCTCGCTGAGGCCAGCCTTCTAACCGGCCCGCCAGTCGTGTTATCGGTCCGGAAAGACGGCCACTTGATTAGGCCGAAACAACTTGCCGTTCTGATACCCACCAACGGCCTCTTGACACCAACGGCTGACAACCGTTCACCTACGTACGCGGGAGCGAGCCCCCTGGACCCTCGAGCCGGCAAGCTGATCGCGGACTTTTGCCGCCTGAATACTACGTTCCACAAGCCGGCGGGAATTACCTCATACAGCCCCCACTGCGCTGCCCGAACAGGCCCGACGGCTTTAGTACGGACAGTTACAGACGATAAACTTCCTCGCTGCGCTCGAATATTTCTCCCGCCACCGGCCGAGTTACCAACAGGCCACTCTGTCCGGCGCGACTCTCCGCCTACGACAGTATCTGCAACGCCGGGACCGGCACCCAGCATCGCTTCTCCCAAGACTCGATGCCCTTCTCGGCAAGCTGGACGCCCTTGGCCCCGGCCAGCAGATCCCAAGGGAAAGGCTCGTCCCCCACGACATGGCGCAAGAACAGCTCCCACTGGGCTTTGAAGGCGTTGTCATACTCCCCGCTGTCCGGCACGAGCGTCCAACCGTCGTAGAAGTCGATCGGCGAGTCCACGTCGGGGTTCCACGTCGGCCTGGGGGTAGCAGCGTAGGGCTGAATCCGACACTGCCGTAGGCCGGCGACCGCCGTGCCCTCCGTTCCGTCGACCTGGATCGTCAGCAGATCGTCCCGGCGGACGCGGACGGTCCAGGAGGAGTTGAAATGCGCAATGATGTCCCCGTCCAGCTCGAACGTGGCATACGCCGCGTCGTCGGCCGTCGCCTCGTAGGGTTGGCCCTGCTCGTCCCACCGCCGCTTGATGTGCCTGGCCCCCAGGCAGGAAACCGCCTGGACCTGACCGAAAAGATTATCCAGCACATACCGCCAGTGGCAAAACATGTCGGCGATAATGCCGCCCCCATCGGCCTTGCGATAGTTCCACGACGGGCGCTGGGCGGGCACCCGGTCGCCCTCGAAAACCCAATACCCGAACTCCCCTCGAACCGAGAGAATCTTGCCGAAGAACCCGCTGCGCCGAAGCACATCGAGCTTCTGCAGGCCCGGCAGCCAAAGCTTGTCCTGCACCACGCCGTGCTTGACGCCTGCCTTCTGGACGAGCGCGTAAAGCCCGTACGCCTCGTCCCCCGTCAAGGCGGTGGGCTTCTCGCAATAGACGTGCTTGCCGGCCTGGATGGCCTTGGAAACCGACGCGACACGGCGGTCGGTCGTCTGGGCGTCGAAGTAGATGACGTTGTGCGGGTCGGCCAGGGCGGCATCCAGGTCGGTCGTCCGCTTCTCGATTCCCGAAAGGCCGGTGAGCCCTTCCAGCTTGGCGGGGTTGCGCCCGACGAGGATCGGATCGGGCATGATAACCTCGTCGTCGCTCAGCCGGACCCCTCCCTGCCTGATAATCGCCACGATGGAGCGCATGAGGTGCTGATTCGTGCCCATGCGCCCGGTTACGCCGTTCATAATGATGC
>SDBT01005847.1_pt1 | contig 20576 bp, 22 predicted proteins | sample 2277101 | NCBI WGS metagenome assembly SDBT01 (sample SAMN10404973, study PRJNA504765) | marine sediment metagenome | isolation source: marine sediment core GS10_PC15, 103 cmbsf | place: Arctic Ocean: Southern Knipovich Ridge | collected 2010 | reverse complement strand
ATTCTATAACGGAACTTTGTAGATACGATACCTAATAGGATTTCATTATTTTTAAGCACTTTAATTATATTTGGAACATCTTCAAATATAATGGTTAAATCTGTCATAACCTCATTAGCTCTTTTAATGAAGTTCCGAGAAAAACTCGTTATCTTATCTAAATGATGAGCCCCTACTAATCTTAAAAAAGTTTCCTCAAGAGAAAGCCCTATAGTTTCTTTAGCTTCTTTAATTGGCGGTATTGGTAAACCTAACATACTTAATCCATAATTAATACATTCTACCGCACCTTTCGAAGAGTCTGCTAATGTATAGTCAAAATCAAATATCACAGCATCAAATTCTTTCAAATTTTTTCAGTAAAAATCGATTATTCAATTATCCTTTCAAATAATTTAAGAATGAATATTATTATTTAATGTATGAAAACTTATAAAAAACTAATTTTGAATTAATTAAATTTAATATTTGAATTAAAATTTAAAAGGAAATAATTATGCCAGAAGGAAAAATCCTCGGAGAATTTTCTTTTGTATTACATTCTCATTTACCATGGGTTCTTAACCATGGGATTTGGCCTCATGGAACATCTTGGGTAAATGAAGCTGCTGCAGAAACTTATATTCCTCTACTTCAAGAATTATACAAACTCGTTGATGATGGATACCATCCAAAAATGACTCTTGGTCTTACACCTGTATTATGTGAGATGCTTAGGCACCCTTCATTTATTAATGATTTTTTAGGATATTTAGATGAAAAAATTGCAGCATCTCTCTATGATAATGAAGATTTCACAGAAAATAAATACGACGATGGTAGAATAGGATTAACTAAATGGTGGGAAGAATTTTTTGAACGTATTAAAGATGATTTTATTCATAGATTTAATAAAGATATTGTAGGTGCTTTTAAAAAACTTCAAGATATGGATTTACTTGATATAATTACATGCGGAGCCACTCACGGTTATGCCCCATTACTTTCTAAAGATACATCTATCGATGCCCAATTTAAAACAGGGGTTGATAATTATAAACGACATTTCGGCAGGAATCCAACAGGAGTTTGGCTCCCAGAATGTGCTTATCGTCCGGGCTATAAATGGAAAAACCCCATTACGGGAGAAGAAAAAGACCGTCCAGGAATAGAATATTTTCTCGCTAAAAATGGATTGAAATATTTTTTTATTGATACCGCATTATTGCTAGGAGGAAAATCACAAGGAGTTTACGCTGCTAGATTTCCTTTGCTTAAACAGTTATGGAAACAATTTGCCAGTCAATATGAAGAAATCCCAACTACATTCGAGAAATCTCCATATGAAGCTTACTTAATTTCCACAGCACCTTCTACAGAAGCACCGGTAGGTTTCTTTACAAGAGATGAAAAAACTGGAATAGTTGTCTGGTCTGGTGAACATGGATACCCTGGATGCGGTGAATATCTTGATTTTCATAAAAAACATTATCCTGGAGGACTTAGGTATTGGCGTGTTACAGGAGCTAAAGTAGATCTTGGAGCAAAAATGTTATATTGGCCCGATGATGTGCCGGGAAAATTAGATGAAAATGCGGGCCATTATGTCAACCTTGCTAAAGATATATTAAGAGATTATAGGAACAAAGTTGGAAAAAATGGTTTAATTGTTGCCCCATATGATTGCGAATTATTTGGGCATTGGTGGTTCGAAGGAAATTGGTGGTTGGCAAGAGTCTTGCGGTGGATGGAAGACGACCCAGAAATTGAACTAACCAACACAAGAATTTACGTTGAAAAAAATCCTCCAAATAAAGTTTGTCAAATAATCGAAGGTAGCTGGGGGCAAGGATCAAGCCATTGGGTTTGGCTAAATAAGTGGACTACCTATGTTTGGAAGTTGATCTATACCGCAGAAAAGAAAACTGAGGAAATTCTGACAAGATTTAAAGAGAAAATTGACAAAGATGAAAACTTGAAAAAAATACTGAAGCAAATGGTAAGGGAATCACTGCTCCTTCAAAGTAGTGATTGGCCCTTTCTCATAACGACTTGGAGCGCAAGAGACTATGCAGAGAATCGAATAGCTCTGCACTATGAGAACTTTAATCGTTTGCACTCAATAGCTATGAGATATGGGAACGGTGAATTTATTGAGGAAGGAGAGTGGCATTTCTTAGGAAAAATTGAAGAAACCGATAGCCTTTTTAAAGATATTGATCTTAAGCCCTTCATTCCTTAGTAAATGCAAAAATGAGTAAATTATCTATCCAAGCTTTGGCTTAATGATGATCAAAGTGAACGGAGAAACTACAAAATATTATAAATATGAAAGTTCAGGTTCGGGAAGGGTGACTATCCCATTATCATTAGCAAAAGCATTAAATTGGGAACACGATGATGAATTAAATGTCATTGTGGAGGTTTTCAATGAACAAAAAGGTTTATTTTTTTTCAAGAAAGATAAAGAATAAAGGATATATTAAAGATGAACTGTGAATATTGTGGAAAAATCATAGGCAGAATAAAGGTAAAGCATATAAATATATGTCAACCTATCCCGAGCCGTATTTTTTGTTCCAAAACTTGCAAAAATAATTGGTGCTATGATATTCAGAAAGGTAAAATAAAGATTAAGTCTGGTTAAACTCGGGATTCTTTTATAGAGAGGCTAACTTAATAGCCCCCCTACTTTCTCACCGCGTCCGAGAGGAAAAAAATGTCTTGTTATTTAGGAGGTAAATTTTCTTTAGCCCAATCTTTAAGGAACGATCCAAATTCGTCGGCGGTCATCCCGAGCGAGTTGAGCTTTTTTACTTTAGTTTTAGGCAGAGCTGATTTTACTGGTTTTTTTCTGAATTGTAGCTCCCAATCATGAAACGATTTTGATTTTTCCATGAATGAAAACATTAATCTTTCAAAAATAAATCGGAACGGTTTGTAAGTTTTTTAAATTTCTGAATTATGGATATTTGCAATGATCAATCAATATTTTACTTGAAGCGTGAAGAATCTTTTTTAGTCGAATTTTTGTCTTTATAAAAAAATTTATTAAAAAAATCACTTGTCTTTCACCATTTAAAAATATAAAAATAATTACTTCAATATGGAAAATTCAGATTTTTTAGAAATAGACGTTCTAAAAGCAGAAGATTTCGAAATTGACTGGAATATTTTAGATCACAAGATTGCTTTGAAAAATTAATCAAATGGTTAGATAAAAATAACTATGAAAAAGAAGTGGTTAATTTATATGTTTATATGCATGAATCACATACCAATTACTATTTTAAAAATAATAAAACCAGAAAATACATTAAATTACCTAAGGATTGTAATTCGAAATTTAGTCTTTAAATAAAGATATAGATTTAAAAGAAACTCGGGATGAATTAAATCATTTCTCTTTCTTGTTTGATATCTAAATATAAATATGTTCTAGAAATGACAGATTTTAAGAAGATTGTAAAATACAACTTAATAGATTAGGCAAATATCATAATAATTTTTCTTGAAGTATTATGTCGTCAGAATTGAAAAAATTGCTAACCATTCGATTAATACTTATTTTTACTGGCATTCTACTTAATATCATAGGAAGTATTTTCTTTCTAATAATCACTGAAAATAATTATTTATATCTCATATTCTTGTTAGTTGGAGCTTGTTTAATTATTGTGGGGTCTATTCTAGGAGCTGCTCCAGTCAAACTCTATTTTTTTAAGAGATTTAAAAAATAAGCGGGGACCTATTATGGGGCTTACTCAACAATCTTGGCTCTTGCTTCAGCTACGGCAATGTTATTAGTAGTAATAATCCTACAAGTCTTTACAACGGAGAGTCTTGTTGCTTATGGAGTGGTTATGGGATGCAGTGCATTCTTAATCTTAGCTGCTACAATCATCCTACGAAAAGTAGACTTATAATTGTAATAAACAAGTCCTAAAAAATTTCTTTTTTTTAATTTGTGTTTAAAAATTTCATCCAATTATTTACGCAATACCCAGGATTTAATTGGAAAATTAAAATTTAATGCAGCTCGTAAAATGGGGCAAAAAAGATCTGAGCCATCTAATTTTAGATCTTAAACTACTTCATTGTTATTTAAAACTTAGTTATTGAATAAAATCTTGAGAGATTTGTGAAGCTAAGAGTGAAGAAATCATCGCAAAATATAAGGATTCACATGATCCTAATTTAATAAAAATTTTAAAACAGTTAGCAAGAGAATTACTCTTATTGCAAAGTTCTGATTGGCAATTTTTAATAACGACATGGTCAGCAAGGGATTATGCAGAAAATAGAATGGCATTACATTATGACAATTTCAATAGGTTATTTGATATGGCATCCAAATATGGAAGTGGTCAAAATGTTGAAGAAGGTGATTGGCACTTTCTTGGGACTCTCGAACGCACCGATGGGTTATTTGAAGCTCTTGACCTCGAACCATTCGCTAAAAAATAATAAGTTTATCAAAATTTTCTTTATTTTTTATCTCTAAATTTGTTGACCTAATTCTAATGTTCTATCTCTAATTTGAGAATTTTCAGAAATTTTGCAATTTGGAGCTACAATTATTCTTTCAAGAACTACATTATCACCAATTTCACAATTATTACAAATAATTGATTCGTTGATGTAACAACCTGGGCTAATTTTTACGTTGTCCCATATAACGCTTTTTTCAATAACACTATCCTCACCTATGATAACATTGTTACCTATGGACGTTAATTCTTTAATTTTAACTCCGTTCTCAAGTTTAACGAACTCTCCAAAAGCAGATGGTTTATCAATTATTATATTTTTACCAGAGTCGATAATGCCCATAACAAAAATTCCATCATATTCTTCCCCATTGGCCGTAATAGGCCAACAATATTTCCTTAACATATCCCAATTTGCCCAAATATAAGTTTGTGAATTTCCACAATCCATCCAATAATAATCTCTTACAAAACCATACAAATCATATGCATTTTCTAAAAGGTAAGGAAAAACTTCTCCTCCAAAATCATTCATACCTGTTTCATGGAGAATTTTTCCAATATTTTTATCAAATGAATATATCCCCGTGTTTATTATGTTTGTATGTAAAAATAAATCAGGTCTCTGGGCCATACTGCTCAAGTACAATTCCATTGGCATTGGCTTTTCTAAGAATAGATAAATTTTTCGATTTTTATCTAATAACACAACACCATATTGAGAAGTATGGCTTTCGACAGTCTTCATTGAAATAGTGGCAATTCCACCTTTTTCAGTATGAAAATCCATGAATTCTCTCATAGGAAGATTGGTAATGATATCAGCCATGGAGACGACAATTTTTTCTGAATCAATATAATCTGTTAATAATCTAAAAGCGTCTGCGGTACCAACACTATCTTGAACCACGCATTCTAATTCAATATCTCCGATTTTATCACTAGTCCAAGTCTCTTCTATATGTTTTTTTAATTTTTCTCCTTTATATGCTAAAGCGAGAATAATATGTTTAATATCTGCATATATAAGATGAGCTATAGAATAGTCCACCATTGGTTTATTAGTGACCTTCACTAGCGGTTTTGGAACTTGAGAAGTCATAGGCATTAGTCTCGAACCTTTACCACCAGCTAAAATTATAGCAGACCATTCTCTCGTCATAATAAATAAAAAATAAATAATAAAATAATTGGATTTAATTGAATCATGTTTCAATTATATTCAATTATATAAATTCATTAAGTTTTTCTTATATTTAGTAACAATAATTTCTTTTAAATTTAGCGAAATTAATGGCTTTTAGAAACATCAATAATTTAAGAAAAAGAAATACGCAAAATTAAACCGACTTTTTTTCAAAAATAAATATCTTCTAATTATTTTTATCTTAACACTTTTTTTTATTTATCTTGAGAAAAAATTGCATTTCTAATTTCATCAGCCGTATCTTCTGGTAATTTTCTCGCTACTCGCATATCATCAGCCATCTCTGCGCCCCCTATTACCTCATGTGGAATAATATCTCCGAAAAAATGAAAGTCTGCATTATATCCGAACGGGCAAGAATTGAATAAAATGTTCCTATTTCTTTCAATTGACAAATCATCTAATGCCTTAAATAGAGATTTTAAGGAATGTGCTAAGTCATTTATTTGGTTAATATTTAATTGGGTAAATCTTCTAATATGTTCATTAGGATGAAATCTAAGATGATAATTTCTAATTGGACTTCCTGTTGAATAAAAAGTCCAGTAATTTGATTTTAACACTACGCGAGCATCATTGCCATGTGAAGTTTTACATAAATGGCAATTATCTCCCATCTCTTTGAATGCTTTTAGATATCCTTCTAATCGAGAACCATGGCCATCCCCGTTTAAATCAATGTATGTTTGGCTATGTATTCGAGGTTGAGAACCTCCTACTTTAGTGCCAATATTGAAAAAAGGAGATACAGGTATATCATAATAATCTTTCTCAATCGCTTCTAGAATACAATAAAGAATAGATTCTTTCATTGTAAGAAAGATCCCTGCTAAGACATCTTGTGGAATTAGATTAAAACAAAGTGAAGGATAAAAATGTCTCGAAATTGACACCAAATTTATACCAATTGCAAGTTTTGTTTTTGGCGGTAACTTTTTATTAATTGAAGATTTAATGTCTTGGTCAATAATACGAGCCATTGAAGGAAACCTATTTATTAAAGTTACAGCTTTGCATGAATCGGGAATCTTATCAATTTTGTGAGGTTTATCTAAAAAAGGATTATCCCGTTTTTTTCCGTCCTCTGTGATGATAATAGTATATCCATCACCTAATCTTTTTCCATTATTGTCGTAAACCGGCTTTCCTTCCGTTACCGCCATGAATACGTCCTTACTTTTTTTTAGTAACTCTTCTGAACAATCATTACTCTCGATTATTTCTTCAAATTTTTTAAAACCTTTAGGTCGCTTAGCTCGTATTGGACTTAAATAAGAATAATGCCCATAATGCCTCACAAGCTTCTTATGAAGGCCAAATTCATTTGTGCCAATAGTTACTGTACTTAAAGGATCCCACCTTTTAACGGGGATATCTTTTATCTCTTTAAAATTCTCCTTGTTAATTATTCCCCATTCCATAAATTTTGGATTATACACTTGTTCAGGAGTATTATCTATACTGTCAGAAATGATACAACACTTTTTAATTCTTAAATTGATATATTCAATTAATTTTTAGTTTCCACTAATTTAACTTCTATTTCAAGAACACCCGATATTTTATATATATCGTTGATAATTAAATTAAGAGTTTCCTCCTCTGGTTGATTAACAACTACCCATACTTCATAAATACATCTATCTATCTCTGCGCAAATCCCTGATGTAAATATCAACGAAATCGAATTTTCATATTTTGCAAAAATTTTTGAAATTTCATGTAAAATCTTTATAGTCATTTGTTCCCCAAATATCAAAATTAAATTAAATATTTTATCTGCTTCAACTGGAATAACATCTATTTTCATTGCTTTTCCTTGAGTTCGAAAAACAAAAAAGCAATTTTGGTCTTCTCCTGTTAAATCACCAATTTTTTTAATCATACTATTAGATAATTCTATTACTTTTTGATCTTTTAATTTTGAAAAGGATAACAATTGGCCCTCGGTCTCAACTTTTTTAATTAAAAGGATTTTATATAAATTAACCATTTCTTCTCTTAAATTTGTAAATTTTTTTTGAATTTCACCTTTTTCTTCTTCGGGTCCTGAGTCAATGTAAAACGCCTTAAACATATCTGGAATTTCTATTAATTTTTCTACAAACTTTGTTAACATTTTTTCATAAACAAAATAATCAGGTTCTTCTTCAGAAATTATAATGGAAATCATGACAACTTCTTCTCGACCGCGAGCCCAGCCGCTAGCTATACTAAAGATAAAATTTGCCGTATTTAATTCCGGAGGAAAATAATGCGTGAAAAACCTATTAATATTTGAAGATTCAAAAAGAGATTTTATTTGATTAGTATATTCATTATTCAACTCTTTAATTAAATTGGTAGGATTTGTGAGGAAAACTTTAGGACCTATGATTCTATCAAAATAACTCAAAATTATCATAGTATTATTGCTAAAAAATTAAATTTTACCGAACTATTGATTTATAAGAATTAAATTAGTAATTGTATTTTATAAATATTAGGGTTAAGTCTTATTAATTCTAATTCTTTAATTCAAAAATAAATCTAAAAATTCATGTGAAAATAAGGAACTGAAAATATTTTAGCAAGTTCTTATTAATAATTGAACTTTTCAAACAAAAATTAATATATCTGATTAAAATTTTTTCTTTCATTTATATAAAAAAAACAAACATACTAAAATTTGAGGGTTTAAGAGTTTTTGTGAAAATTAACACTTTAATAATAATTACTTAAGGTTAAGAAAAGATTTAACGGAAAATCTTTAATTTATTTATAAAGAACGATATTAACCAGTTAAAAAATAAAGATTTATATATCATTTAGTAATAAAATATATTATAAAAAAAAAGTAATAAGGCGATTGTATTTTAAAGTATTACCAATTATTTCCCCCCAATCACATTTAGAAAATGAGAAAAAGATCAACAGAAACAATCGGTAAGAATTTTTAATATACAAATCATTTCAAAAATTTTAAATTGAGGTATTAAATATGAAAATAGTAACTGTTCCCAAAAATTGTCTTGAGTCATGGAAATATCTATTCCGATGTCTAAAAACGTCATTTGAGGTGCGAACGAGCTGAAAATAGTTACAGTGAACGTTCCAGAGTCTTTCATCGAAGCCATCAAGAGATTAGTAGGTGAGGGAGGGTTGTATCCTTCTAGGTCCGAACTTATCAGAGTAGCAGTAAGAGAGTTTTTAATTCGTGAACTAAAAATGGCAAAAAATCTAAATAAACATGATGAACATTTGGAAGACAATGATTTCGATGAAGAAAATTATGTAAGGGTTCCGATTGAGAGAGAAAATCAAAATCTTGAGCCTGTACGAGAATTTAAGACATACAAAATTGTTAAGCGTTTAGAATATTAGGAGTTTTTTTAAATTTCAAGAAGATATTGGTGGTCAATCATCTTTTTAGGAATTTTCTCTTTTTTTTTTTTTAAAATTAATTTTCTATTTTTTACATGAATTAATCAAGTCATAAAAAAAAAAGTTAAGATTTTATGATTTCGCAATAAATTTTTATATATTTTTCATTGCTATATTTATAAATATCGACAAATAAAAAATAATAAGCTAAAGTGGGTATTTTACTTGCCAGAACAAGAATTGTTTGAAAAATTTCTGAATAAACTCCAATTTGATATTGCAGAATATTTAGATAGTTCACAACTTTCTGATTCTCAAAATAAGCTAATCGATGATGCCACATTTATTTTTAAAGATAATATTATAGGCGAAATCAAAAAATTTGGAGGAAATCTCGATAAAAATAAAGATAAACTTGAGAATTTTCAAAAAAAAGCTGATGAAGAATTAGAAAATGAACAATTTAAGGAATCAGCAAAAGAATTGAAACAAATATTTAAAGATTATTTTAAAAAACTTCGTGATTTAATTGCTAAAACTTGTGTTGCTGTCATTCCTGTAAAAGAGATGCCTTGGATTGATGTAATCTTCCATAGTGTTCCTCGTTTAATTATTGAAAATAAAAAAGTAAATCTTTTAGACAATGCTATAGCATATTATGGAGAAATTAAGTGTGTAATTTCAAGAACAACTATCTATGGTAAAATGAAGGATGCTGATCCTCTATTTGCTCCATTTATTGGAGAACTTGACTTAGGTAGCTATAAATTAGATGACACAGATAAAACTGCTAAATCACTTATATATTCATATGTAAGTGCATTAATTGAATCCTTAGATTCCTCAACTACCCGTAGCCAATTAGCAAAGTATCATGAGGGTTATCAACGACATGGTGAGCCTATATGTGACTTTTTAATGAATAATAAAGATCTATTAGCAGCTATGGAGAAAGTGAAAAGTGGATTAGATTTATCTAGAATTAATTCAGATATAGCGATCTCTGGTATCGCACTACCTCTTAATGAAGATAAAACTTCATTAATTTTAGTTACTGATGAGGATTCCGATTCAGGAAAGTTTTCAAGATGTTTTGAAGGTTTTTTAAGATTTTCAGCTGCATGTTGTGAAGCTCCTTCTACTACAACAGCCGGCTCACAGGCGCAACCTCAAACCGGTAGCTTAAGAACTCCTGGCGGTCAAGAGTTGAAGGAATGGACCGCAGATGAATTAGCTAGTGCAGCTCAACAAAGAGGTGGAGGAGGTGTTCCGCCTGGAATGGAGTCCTGGTCAGCAGAAGATTTAGAAAAGTTTGCAGAAGAAAGATCAGAGGGAATTCCCGAAGGTATGGAAGTTTGGACTGAGGATGATCTCCAAGAATTATCTCGCAAAAGACAAGGTGGATTGGATATCCCTGAATGGACCCCCGATAAAGACTTATTAGAATGTTCAAAATGTGGATACAGTCTAAGGAAAGGCTGGTCTAAATGCCCCGTTTGTGGAACTCCTGCAGGGTCTAAACCAACTCCATCAAAACCTCAAGAAGCTGAACCTGAAGAGAATGAGATCACAGATAAACAAGACAACTCAGATGATGTGAATAATAAATCTGAAATGCATGATTCTAAAGAAAATGAAGATTAATCCTTTAATTCTCAATATTAAAAAAACAAAAATTACAATTCAAAAAAAATTCAAGAATATATACTAATTAAGACAATATAAATTCTCTTGAAACTGTTTTCAAAAATTTTTTTAATTATTTCTTATTCTCAATCTTAAAAAACTAATTTTTTTTGAGATTTTTTGTTAAATAATATTTTTCTGTTTCAGGGCAAGAATTTCCATAATTTGGATCAACTTGATATTTACAGTTATCCAGAGGAGATTATTAAAAAAAATTCTAACACTGACAATATAAGAAAAATAATATATGGGCATGATCACGGATATCTAATACAACAAAATCGAACTAGAAATTCAACCCCGAACAATCATTATAATCCTAATAATAATTATAATCTTAATAATAATTTTAAAAAAAACCAATATATTATCGATACACCCGTTCCACAAGTTATTGATGATTTAAATATATATACAACTTGTATCAACAGAAAAATTATCATTGGATTGATTTTTGAAAAAGATGATAATCCTTATGATTATAAAGATATTTTTGAAGAACTCCTCAATGAATTATTAGTTACAGAAAATACCTGCTCTTTTGAGGAAGAAATTGAAATAGAAAACCTACTTATAACCATTTTTATTGATATTCGAAGATATGGAGATGAATATGTAGAAAAACGGCCAGAGATCGAATTTCACTATGACGAGTCATTTACAAAAGCATTTTTATTCGGGATTGATGATGTGGGTAAGTCATCTTTAGTAAGAAAGATAAAAACTGGAAAATTCAGCGATAACTATTTCATCCCAACAAAGAAATTCAATATTGATTATGTTCAGAAAGAAGACGTGCTTTTATCCATTTGGGACATGCCTGGTTATCGAGGATTTCGCCAGAAATGGCTTATTGGATTACAAGACTCAAATATTGTTATATATATGATCGATGTTTCAAATCAATTAAGATTTCAAGAATCAAAAAATGAGTTTTGGAAAATTATTAATAGATATGAATTAAAGGATGTTCCTGTCTTAATTTTGGCTAATAAAACTGATTTGCTTAATTCTTCAGGTGAGGCAGATACCAATCATAGAATAAAAACTGAACTTGTTGACTTCTTTGAGTTTGAAAAAATTAAGAACAGAGATTATAAACTAATATTTACCTCAATTAAAACTAATTATAATATTGACGTAGTAATTGATTCAATTTTTAATATGATTTAATTTAAAAATTACTTTATTTTAATTTTTAAAAAAATCTTAAATAATTAACGAAATAATTAATATATATTGAATAAGTTAGTTTTTAGAGAACAGAAATTATGTCGAAAAGATTAAAAAAAGGAAAAAAAGATTATCAACTCATTATTGACGAGAAAAAAGGACAATTGTATTTAGGAGAAAAGGATTTACGATTATTAATGCTCAGACCAATTGATCTGATTGAATTTACTGAATTTGCGGGAACAAACTCAGACGATATAGTCGTTTGGGTGGGTAAAACTTTGGCAAAATATTATATCGAAAAAATATTTCCGGAAGAAAATTTTAGTGAAGAAGATTTATCTTATAAAAAATTAGTCATATTAAGTGTACTTGAGACTTTTGAGCATTTGGGATATGGCATATTAACATCTAATTTTAGAAAAGATATAATCTCTATATCTGTAGAGGACCCTATTTCTTCTGAAGAAAAAGATAATATTATGGCTAAAAATATCTGCCTTCTTTATATGGGTATGTTTAATGGAGTTTTAGAACAATTAGAGATTGATGTCGAAGGGGAAGAAGTTAAATGCATTTTATTAGGTGATGATGCATGCATTTTTAATTTTAATCTCTTAACCGACGAGTTTAGCGGAGAAGATATTGATGATGAGGAAGAAGGCCCTCCCGTAAGATTCTTTTCTGGAAATTTATAACCTTTTCTTTTTTCTTAATCCTTTGGTCTTATACCTAAATAAAATAACCAAGCGCTACAAATCATCGCACTTCGTATGAAAATTAATATTATGCCTGGAGAAAATAAGCCATCTAATATACCTCCTATTGTATATACAAAAGCTCCTATTGACAAAAATAAAAAATTCTTTCTGATAACTCCATTTGCTTGAATAGCTCTTATCATAAATCCAAATCCAAGAAAAATTATAACAGATAATAGAAAAATCAACGCAATAAAATATACTACCGAATCCTCCACAAGATTGTCATTAATTAAATCTTCTCCCGCGATGGGTGGATTTGCATAGGTAACTGAACCTGAGGGATATAAAAATAAAAATAATTCAAAAATAATACTTAAAATTATATAAATCGAAAAAATATACCACTTTCGTTTTGGAGTTATAAGCTCAGATCCAAAATATATAGCGGATAATATCGCTCCAGGGAACCACATCCAATTTATCAATCCTATTATCCCGAATTTGTTATCTATATTGTTTCCAGTTAATAAAATTGTCATAAAATCTAGAACATCTCCTAAATAAACTAAACCCGCAAAAAAATATGTAGTGCCTAAATATAAAAGGAGTTTAGCGTCTGTTTTTCGTGATCTGTAAATAAAGAATAGACCAAATAAAATTGAAAATAAAAAAACACCAAAAGCAGTAGCACCATTCAACCAACCTATATACGAAAGAGTTATAGTTTTTTCACCTTTTTTAAAACCTATTGTTAATTATTTGGTTGGAACTATATTTAAATATTTCATCAGAATCTGAAACTTTCGTAGTGAATGAAATTTTACACTTTTTTTCTTCAATTTATTTTCCAAAATAAATTTTGGATGAGACATTTTTTCAAAATTGAAAAAAAGCAGTATTATAATCCCAATAAAAAAAGGGAAGCGTAATAATTATTATATAGTTAAAAAGTCTACTTTATTCCACTCTAAAAAGGTTTTAAATATGTTATTGCTCTTAAACTTGAAAGATTTCTTTCATGCTTCCCTAAGTATCTTTAAATTGTTCTCTTCTAGATACTTCTCTAGAAAGTCGTCTGTGTTATCCTCAATTATTGCCATTTCAAAAAGAGATTTTGCTTCTTCTTTAACCCATTTACTGTTGATGCCGTTCTCAATCTTCAAATTTTGGATCTTAAAAATCCAATCTAATTTACAATCCCGATTACAAAAATAGTTAATAGATGGCTCTTGGCAAATATTAATATGAACAATTCGTTTTCTTTTCCATGTTCTTTTCCCATTCCAGGCGAGCTCGGCTCCACAATTACCACAATAACCACATAATAAAGCCATATCCTCTCCTTCCATACCTGATATTTTACTTATAATACTTATCTACCCCGTATCATTATTAAGGATGTTTTTACTTTTTAATTGGTTTTTTAATTGGAATAATTTTTTTATTAATATTACAGAGATACGATAGGAAAGTATTTATATCTATTGTCTTTCTTTTTTTTTATTCATTTCCAATTAATTTAAAATCTGGATATCTTTAGACATCCTCTTTAGTTGATCTATACCTGAAAGTCATGGCAAGTATATTTAAAGTCAATTTAATTTGTTAAAAGGAAGATTTTGGAGTAATGCACGGTTTTCTAAGGTTATAGTTGGTACTGTGAGTTTAAAACTAACCCTTTTTACCCCTAATTTAATTTTATAAAACTTAAATTGAACTAATCCGAATAAACATATATTACAATGATATTTTCCAAGATTTCATAATAAATATCCATTCAATCCTTTGGAAATAGTTTTCATTACGGGTTAATAAGTTGGAAAAATAGTAGGATTATTGCTATATTTGATAAAGGAATCCTTATTTAATGATATTTTCAGCTTGATTTTATTGTAGTGTGAAGTTTCATACTAATTTTATATGTTAAATTCCCGTTTTTTCGTTTTGAAATATAATCGTTAACTATTAAATCATAATTCATTATTGTTTCAATAGAAATTGCTTTTTAATTGAATAATTTAAAATAAAAGCGAAATTTAAACTACATAATAGCTTAAAAAAAATTTATAAAAAAAATAAAATGATTGAAAAATGAGTAGGAAAGGCGCGAAAATTAAGATTGATTCATATTCTGGACCCCTTGGGTCTATAAAAGGGTTCGAATTAACTGCGGGTAAGATAGTATCTGAAGGCGATGAGACTGATTGGGAGCCAATGGGCCCACATCCTAAGCCCGGAATTTCTTCTCTTCGAGATTGGTTTTTCAAGCTAATGGAAAGGTACAAGCCGTTTTACATGCCAAACTTGATTCACTTCAACGGAATCAAGGGTAAATTTGTGACATGTGCTGCTTAACTTCTAAAGCTTAGACTTTAAAAGGATAATTGCACATACGGCAAATGCAACCTTTCCAAAGGCAGGACTGGGGCCTGTGGTATTAATATGGAGACACAACAAGCGAGAATTGTAGAAATTGCTTGTTGTATTGGTGCATCGTGTCATTCAGCCCATGGTGATCATCTACTTCACTGGTTGAAGGAAAAATTTGGTTCAAATATTCCGATAAACTTCGGAAATAGCATAGCCGTCGAAATGCCTTTGACTCGATTAATGATAGGTATGAAACCTGAAACTTTAGACGATTTAGAGACCGCTATGGAATGGGTACATTATACAATAACTCAACTCCTTGCCGCAGGGCACACAGGGCAAGAATCGAGCTATTTAGATTTTGAGTCAAAGAGTTTTTTAGCGGGATTATGTGATGCGATTGGAATGGAAGTTTCAGATGTAGCACAAATCGTTGCATACGGAATGCCTGTTGGTGATCCTGACGTTCCAATAGTAGAACTAGGCATGGGTACTATGGATACTGAAAATAAAGCTACTGTATTAATGATTGGACATAATGTCGCTCCTGGAGTAGAATTGGTAGATTATATAAGAGAGAAAGGATATGAAGATAAAATTGATGTAGGAGCGATTTGTTGTACTGCTCATGATTTGACTAGATATTTTGATGGTGCAAAAATCATTGGCTCTTATTCGAGGCAACTCCATTATATACGATCTGGCTTGGCTGATGTCGTAATGGTTGATGAACAATGTGTTCATTTAAGGACTTTTGAAGAGGCAAAAAACGTAGGAGCTCCATACATTACTACAAATGAGAAAGTTATGGGTGGTTTTGCTAATAGAACTAATGATCCAACAATGGAAATTGTTGATGATTTGGTTAGCGGGAAAATGGATGGTGTTTTAATTCTAAATCCAACTAAAGCCGGTGAGGTTGCAGCAGAGACTGCCATTAGAATAAGACCAATCAGGAAAGGAAAAAGTGGAGTTCCAGACGAGCAAGGCAGTATAGACATGGCAATGAGATGTAATGGATGTGCCAATTGTCAGAGAAATTGTCCCAACGATTTGCCACTTGTAGATGCCGTGAATCTAGCCAAGGATGGAGATTTCTCGATTTTAGAAGATATTTTCAATAACTGTCTTGGATGTGGAAGATGCGAAGCTGAATGCATGAAAAACGTTTCACCTTTAACATTGATACAATATGCTGGTCGGGAATATATGAGAACTGAGAAATATAACTGCCGTGCTGGACGAGGCCCAATTCGAGATACTGAAATTCGAAATGTTGGGGCACCGATCGTCTTAGGTGAAATTCCTGGGATAATTGCTATAATAGGTTGTGGAAATTACGCAAAAGAAATTACAGAATTATATACATTGGCAGAAGAATTCTTAAGAAGGAACTATATTGTTACTGTGAGCGGTTGTGCAGCAATGGATATTGGACTTGTAAAGGATGAAGATGGTAAGACTTTATATGATCTCTATCCAGGAGATTTTGACCGAGGAGGTTTAGTTAATGTCGGATCATGTGTTGCTAACGCTCATATTCTCGGGGCCGCATGTAAAGTAGCGAATATATTTGCGAGACGACCTTTACGGGGAAATTATGAAGAAATAGCTGATTATATACTTAATAGAGTAGGCGCCGTTGGCGTTGCTTGGGGGGCTTATTCTCAAAAAGCAGCAAGCATAGCAAGCATGGCTAATGGTTTGGGTGTACCAGCTGTCCTTGGACCTCATGCGGCTGAATATAGGAGAATGTATATTGGTCGATCCGATGATGAAGAGTCATGGAAAGTCTTTAACGCACGAGACGGTACACCTGATCACATAGTAGGTCCTGGACCAGAGCATTTATTAACTACAGCTGAGACAATTGGTCAAGCTATTTGTTTGGTTGCTAAGTTAGTTTTAAGACCAGCCGATAATTCTAAAGGTCGAATGATTAAATTGTCCCATTGGATTGATTTAGAACGTAAATATAAAGGCGTTCAGTTTCCAAACGATTTAGAGAAATTCATTAGAGTAGAAGCTGATATTCCAATTAACATGAAAACAGAAATTTTGGATTTTTTGAAAGAGAAAGGTTGGGAACGTAAAGAAATCGTCGACCCTACCTTGCTTGAGAGAATGGTCCATAAAAATTAAAAATTAAATTTATTTTCTCTTTTCTTTTTTTATTCATAACTCTTTTGTTAAAAAAATAAAATTTAAAAATTTTACATGTGTTATTTTATATCAAGTTCAACAAAGTATTGATTGATTATGGATAAGCAAATTTTAAAATTATCAAAATTGTGTGAACATTGGGCAAATCATAATGAAACACATAAAGAGAATTTTATTAAATGGCGTGATATCGCAGCATCTAAAGGTTTAGAAAAAGTTGTTAAGAATTTAGATAAAGCAATTGAATCAATGGAGGAATGTACCCAACACTTGCTCTATGCTCACAAAGAACTGGAATGAATGACTTAATTAAAAAGGATTTAAAAAAAATTTCCATTTATATGAACAAGTTAATTAACGGTAAAAGCTGTTCCTTGAAATAATCTAATTTTCCGACTAATAATTCTGGTTTTTCTGACAACAACCATAGGTATACAGGAATTTGTAAATCAGAGTATTCAAATAACTTCTCACCTCGGATAGTAATAGATGAGATAAAGCCTGCTGAAGCTAAAGCAACCTTAAGTTTTATTTCAGAACTTGCGAACGAAGAAATTCCCGTCGTCTTAACTTGTAGAAACACAGATTGGGCAAGAGAAGAGAAAATTATCGAACTGCAATCGGACATGAGCGATATTTGCTTCGAGCATTCTGCGGGGGAATCGTTTGACATAAAAGGTATTTCTTGCATGCTCCCTCTAAATGTATTGTTATCTCTTTTATTGACAACTTCAATAAAGTTTTTTCCAACATCTACTGAATATCCTCCCGCAGCTTCTGATTCTTTATTAACTACTATAAGTATTAATCTTTTTCATAAAAAAACTGTGGCTGTTTTCCCTCTTCGAATACTATGTAGATTTTTGAATTCTTTTCAAGAACCTCAAGTTTTAAATTTTTACCTATAAATTCGAAAGAAATGAGTTGAAAATCTAATGGCTGTTTAATATCTTTACTGTTTCTTTTAAGAATCTCTATGAATTCAGTGATATTTTCCCTCAACCACTCCTCGTCTGCGTCTATAACTTCAAATATGTGATAACAAATTCTAACACTTTGTATATTATCCCCACTTGTTGCGACACCCCCACCTGGAGGAAAATATAAAGTCCCGTCTTTACTTGTTGCTGGAACATTGATATTGCCCTTTTTCCATTGCTTTATTTCATCATCTGTTGCCTTTGTAGCATCTACCTTAGCTTCATAGTTACTAATCGAGTCCGACCAATTTTCGTGAAGTATGTCAATTAAGAACTGGTCGTTCCAAGGATCGTGTCTTCGCCTTCCTTTACCTCCGTGTCTCTTAAACAATAAGAAGCAAGCGTTTTTATCGTCAAATTTCACGAATAGTATAGGACCAGTCCTTTCTACAAAACCATCTCTTTCAATGCGGGTTCCTAAATGTATATGTTTAATTCCCCACGAATCTAACAATACATCTCTATGTCTTACTCCTCTTAGATGAGGATCAACAACCCATCGGATTCCTTTACTTAAATAGGGGTTAATATCTTCCCCGTTTTCAATCTTTTCTTCGAGTATCCGAAGTGCATTTCTAAATCTTGATGGACAATAGAAATTACTAGTTTTATGAACATTCCTTTTTCTTGGTTCAACGATTCTATTAGTTAAATTATAATATAGTAAGCAGAGTTTATTTATATCGCTTTCATCTTTAATCTGGGTATGAAAACGAAGGTCTGGACTTAAAGTTTCTAGATCCTTGAAGTATTGCTTGAATATAGACTCTAAATCATTCTTAAAATTTAAATTGGATATTGACATAATGGTATCGTCTAAATCAAACTTTTATTTCTTAAAAGTATTTGGATTTGATTTTTTTTAATATTTTAAATCATTCATTTTCTCGAAAAAACGCAATTGAATCAAAAATAATATGATAAACTTCAATCGATTGGTTTCTATATTTGTAAGACGCTTTATAAATAGGGAATAATCGGTCTTCTATTTTAATTTCTTCAAAAGTGTCGGAAATATACTTAGGATGGTTAAATATTAGTTCATCCTTGAGTTTATCATTTATTTGACTTTTATTTGGGTTTACCATAAATATAACGCCCTTCTTGTCCAAGTTTCCCATATTATCTAAAAGTTCTTGAACTGGTTCATTTTTATCAAAGTTTCGCTTCCAAATCTTAAATTCCGTGGAAATTCTGAATAATGGTAGAGTAGCTGATATAACCCTTAGATCATTTTTACGATCCAGCTTTCCTTTAAATTCATCATCAGCATTCCAGTTCTCATCTACATTATAATGAGTCTTGAAGAAATCTCTGAAATCTTCTTCCTTATAATCTCTCATTCTTATTAAGTTCTTTAAAGTATGACTGCTCTTTATTAGATCAATTATCCTTAGAAAGGTGTTTAGAAATTTATCAAATAGTTGTTTTGAGTCTTGTTCTGGAACACCATTCAATTTAAATCATCTTTTATATCTTATGGGTTTAGGTTTGTAGTGAGGGTTTTCAATGAATGCCTTAACCAAAGTTTCGTTCAATTTTGTTAAATCTGATTTTCCGTTCCACTGAACAATGCAAGGGAAAGAGACGGGACTATCATCTTCGATTGCAATTTCAAGACCTTGTTCGGGAACTTCATAATAATCCCCTTTAATTAATACTTTGCATCTGAAATAACTCCTGTATCGTGCATCTGCGGTCCAAGTGATATTTATTTTGTTTTCAGGGTTTTCTTCTGAAGGGTGTGAAATGATTTTAAATGATAATATGGGGTATGCGATTATTATAAACGGTGTGGATAAAGAATTCAATTTGTGACCTATGAATTCATTGATTACTTCGGTTGAATTTCTGAGTTTAGTCGAGTTTTCCACCTTAAATTCAATTCTAAGGACTTCATCAAAGTTAAAATTAATTATTTCTTGCTTCAAGAGTTCGAAATACACGAAACTCAATTGGTCCTCGCAAGCCACTCGTTGTATGTGGTAAGTTGGTTTGACATTGTCTTTAAACATTTGAAAGTTTAACGGCAATTCGATGGGATATATATATTTAAATTTTAACTCTCCCGACCTGTAAATTAATACATCACTTTCTACTTTCATTTTTTCGATTAAATCTTTGAAGGTGATTACTTCTTTAAATAAAACTAATTGTTGATCGGGATGTGAATAATTAGGATCAAAATGTCCTTCATCATTAGTTGTAAAATCGAATCTGAAATAAAGAACTTCCCAGTCAGGATAAGTATTTGAAATTTTATTTAAATTCCGATTAAAAGCAACAATTCTAACTCCGATGTTTGAAAAATCCTCAAAAAGATAATCATCTTTTAGTTTTATTATATAACTAGCAAGTTCTTCAAAATTTAAATTTGATTTAGAATTTGATTTCGATTTTATTAAGAAAATAATCCTGTTATCTTTTTAGCAGAATTTTATTATATTAGTTCAATATAGGT
>SDBT01005846.1_pt1 | contig 20576 bp, 20 predicted proteins | sample 2277101 | NCBI WGS metagenome assembly SDBT01 (sample SAMN10404973, study PRJNA504765) | marine sediment metagenome | isolation source: marine sediment core GS10_PC15, 103 cmbsf | place: Arctic Ocean: Southern Knipovich Ridge | collected 2010 | reverse complement strand
GGCTGCGCCGGCCGAGGAACCGCCACAACTCAACGATGTCCACTTTCCCTGTTAGGCATTCCCGCTTTGACTTAGGGTTTACGCTCCGGTCACTTCCGTCCACCCGGGCAGGGATAGTCTCACAGTAATGGATTCCTACGGTATCTGGTCACTGCTGCCCCCGGTGGCTGCCCTCACCCTGGCCCTGTGGAAAAAGCAGATCTATCCCGCCCTGCTCATCGGTGTGTGGATGGGTTGGCTGGTGCTGGAGAGCTGGAACCCGGTGGCCGCCGTAGCCGCCACCATCAGCGTTCTGGTGGCCGTCTTCCAGGATGCCGACAATACCCGGATCATATTCTATAGCTTATTGGTTGGGTCGGTACTCACCCTGCTGAACGCCACCGGCGGCGTAGAGGGGTTTGTGCGCTGGGTCAGCCGGCGCCACCTGGTAACCAACGCCCGCCAAGCCCAGCTGGTGCCCTTCCTGTTGGGAATATTGATAACGGTGGAGAGCTCCATCACTTCATTGGTGGCCGGTACGGTGGGACGTCCGTTGACAGACAAATACCGTGTTTCCCGGGAGAAACTGGCCTACATCTGCGACTCGACCTCGGCGCCCATCTGCATACTGGTGCCGTTCAACGGCTGGGGCGCGATGGTCATTGGTCTATTGGCGGTCCAGGGTGTGGAGAGTCCCGTGGGAGTATTGTTTTCCAGCCTGGCCTGGAATTTTTATCCCATGCTGGCCATAGTAATAGTGCTGGCGACCATCCTGCTGGGCCGCGACATCGGTCCCATGAAAACCGCTGAACACCGGGCGCGAACCAAGGGCCAGCTGCTGGCTGAGGGGGCGGTACCCATGGTGAGCGAAGACGTGCTACAAGTCGAGACTGTGGCAGGCCTGGAGCCCAAACCACTGAAACTGGTGGCGCCGGTGGTGACCATGGTGGCCATGATCGTGGTAGGCCTGCTGATCACCGGCCGGGCCAATGCTTCTCCGGACGCAGGACTGTGGGAAATCATCAAGGCCAGTTCCGGTTCCACGGCGGTGCTGTGGGCCGTGCTGGCCAGCCTGGGCGTACAGGCCGCCCTGAGCTTGGGACGCGGTCAACTGACCGGGCGAGCCTTCGTGGACCTGGTTTTCAAGGGTATGGGCGGCATGATCCCGGTGGTGAGTTTGCTGGTACTGGCCTTCGCCCTGGGCGAGACTGTCCGGGAGCTGGGCACCGGCGCCTACGTAGCCCAGATGATCGGCGCGGCCGCCGGTGGCAAAGTGGCGGTAATCGGGCTGTTCGTTTTATCATGCGGGATGGCCTTCGCCACCGGCACCTCCTGGGGCACATTCGCCCTGATGATCCCTATCGCGGTACCTTTGGCGGCCTCGTTGGGCGGCCCGTTACCGCTGTACGTGGCGGCCACCCTGGGCGGGGGGGTCTTCGGCGACCACTGCTCCCCCATTTCCGACACCACTATCATCTCCTCCATGGCCTCCGCCTCCGACCACATCGATCACGTGCGCACCCAGATCCCCTATGCCCTGATCGGGGCGGCGGGGGCGGTGGGGCTGTATCTGCTGGTAGCCTGAGATGGGCAGACTAGCCGCCCGGGTGAAGATCATTGACGGTGAGACTGAAAAGTAGTACCTTGTGCAAAGGCTGACGCGGCCAGTAGTGGCGGCGGTCAATCAGGCGGGGTAGGATTCAGGGAATATTAGTGATGCAGAGAAAATCACCCGACAAAAAAAAGCTGGACGAAATTATTCGACGGATTGTTGAGGTAGCCAAGCCCGACAAGATTATCATGTTCGGTTCCGCCGCCAAGGGTGAGATGGGACCACATAGCGACCTGGACTTACTGGTGATCAAAAGCGGGGACATTCACCGCCGCCAGCTGGCACAGAAAATCTATATGAATATGTTTGGCGTTGGTCAGGCTGTGGATGTAATAGTGGTTACTCCAGAGGATGTTGAACGTTATCGGGACAGCTTTTCGGTTGTGATCTATCCGGCCTTGCGGGAAGGAAAGGTGGTCTATGGCGGCTGAGCGGCATGCACCGGATGACCCGCGAGAATGGCTGAATCGGGCCAAGAGCAATCTGACCCGCACTAAGGTAGGGATTGATATCCAAGGGGTCTATCTCGAAGACCTGTGCTTCGACACCCAGCAGGCGGCGGAAAAGGCAATTAAGGCTGTACTGCTTCACCGGAATGTTTCTTTCCCTTACATTCACGATCTGGCACAGCTCCTTACTCTTGTTGAGCGTAGCGGGGCACCCGTACCGCAGGCCGTAAACGAGGCGGTTCAATTGACTCCCTATGCAACGGAAGCGCGCTATCCGGGCCTTGAGCAGCTTATCAGCCGTGAAGAGTATGAAAAGGCTGTGATGATCGCTGAGACCGTGGTTCATTGGGCACAGGAACAGATTGGCAAAATGTAGTGACTCCCCTTTGCCGGCCGGCAACCGGGTGGAAACCATCTCCTCCATGGCGGCTGTCTCCGACCACATAGATCACGTGTGCACCCAGATTCCCTATGCCCTGATCGGGGCGGCGGGGGCGGTGGGGCTGTATCTGCTGGTGGCCTGAAGCCCCGGCAGTGGTAATATCCTCCTTCCAGCCGGACACAAATCACCTGAGGCTTGTAATTACGACCCGGATGTCGGAAATTATACCCTGGCAATTCGATGCGTTATTCTGTTGCTGCTAAACACCGCTCTGTGCTATTTACCACTCCCCCTCTCGCTGGAGGCGTAGATGTATAAGATCAAAGAAGGAATGCTGTCCTGGCTCCTGCACAAGGTCACGGGAATCAGTCTTGTCATGTTTCTGTTGTTCCACATCTGGGGCATGTCCCAGATGTCAAAGGGTCCCGATGCCTTCAACGCGGTGATCGAGGCCTATAAGACCCCCCTGTTCCGTATCGGCGAGGTATTGCTGTTGGGGGCGCTGCTGTTCCACGGCATCAATGGGGTGCGCTTGATCCTGGGCGAGTTCACGGCCTGGGCCATGCGCAAGAATAAACAGCTGGCTTATGCGACTTACATCATCGCGGGGGCGCTGTTCATCGTTGGTGGGTTGCTAATGTGGAGGGCCGAAGGATGAGCACAGGCGGAGCTCGCGGCTGGCTGTTCCAGCGTATTACCGGCGCCCTGCTGTTTATCACCTTAGGGACGCACTTTTACATTTATCACTATTTCATGGGCCCCGGCATGTGGGGCTTCGAGTCCATCGGCTATGGCGCCAACGACCTGGCAACACTGCAGGCCATGGTGGCGAGCGATCCATCCCAGGCCCGCTACCTGACGCTGGCGGCCCTGTTCGCCAGTCCCCTGTGGAAGGTCTTCGACGTAATATTCATCTCACTGGCCTGTTACCACGGTTTCTACGGGATCCGAACCACCATCGACGATTGGGTGACCAATGACAGTCTGCGCGCTTTTGGCAACTGGCTGGTCTACCTGGTAGGGTTTGTCCTGTGGGTGATAGGCGTGGTGGCGGTGATCACTTTTAATCCGCAACTGTTGCAGGGGGCCATGCCATGATCCATAAGTTTGACGCCATCGTGGTAGGCGCCGGTGGGGCCGGTTTGCGGTGTGCCCTGGAACTGAGCCAACACAACTTCAACGTGGCGGTGCTTTCCAAGCTGTACCCGGTGCGCAGCCACACCGGCGCGGCCCAGGGAGGCATCGGGGCCGCTCTGGGCAATGAAGAGCCTGACAGTCCCGAGTGGCACTTCTTCGACACGGTCAAGGGTTCCGATTACCTGGGCGACCAGGACGTTATCGAGGTGATGTGCGACGAGGCGGTAGAGGCAGTATTGGAATTAGAGCACTTCGGACTGCCGTTCAACCGCACCGCCGACGGCAAGATCGCCCAGCGGCCGTTTGGGGGCCATACCCGCAATTTCGGTGAGGCCCCGATCAAGCGAGCAGCCTATGCCGCCGACCGCACCGGGCACATGATCCTTCATACCCTGTTCGAGCAATGCATAAAGAACAAGGTACGCTTCTTTAACGAGTTCTACGCCTTGGACCTGCTCCTTGACGGCGACACCTGCCAAGGAGTGGTGGCTTACGAGCTGGCTACCGGTGAGGTACACGTTTTCCAGGCCCGGACCACCTTCCTTGGTACCGGCGGTTATGGGCGGGCCTTCTCCATCACCTCCAACGCTCTGGCTTATACCGGCGACGGCATGGCCATCTGCCTGCGGCGGGGCCTGCCGTTGGAAGACATGGAATTCGTGCAGTTTCACCCCACCGGCCTGCGGAAGCTGGGCATCCTGGTATCCGAAGCGGCCCGGGGAGAGGGCGGCATCCTGCGCAACAAAGACGACCTGGACAACGTGGGTACCGGCAAGGACGGCTTCATGGCCGCCATCGCACCTACCGTGAAGGACCTGGCCCCCCGGGACATGGTCTCGCGGGCCATGTACAACGAGATCAGCGAGGGCCGGGGAATTGAAGGCACCGGCGACACCGGTTCGGACTACCTGGTGCTGGACCTGGTGCACCTGGGGGCGGACCTGATCAACGAAAAGCTGCCCGACATTTCCCATTTCGCCCGCAAGTACCTGGCGGTGGAGCCGATCACTGAACCGATCCCGGTACAGCCCACGGCCCACTACGCCATGGGTGGTATTCCCACCGATGTCGACGGCCGGGTGCAAGCGAGTTCCAAGTTGCAAGCGGTGCACGGACTCTACGCCGCCGGGGAAGTGGCCTGCGCGTCGGTGCACGGCGCCAATCGTCTGGGGACCAACTCGCTGGTGGACATCGTGGTATTCGGCCGCCGGGCGGGCAAGGCCATGACCCAGTACTTGGGGGACTCAGAGTTCGGTCGGATCACCGGTGAACCCGACGGTTTTGTCGTGGGTGAGATAGAGCGCCTGAAAAACGGCCACGGCAAGGAGAACGCTGCCGACCTGCGCACCAGCATGCAAAAAGCCATGATGGCCGGCGTGGGGGTCTATCGCACACAGCAGAGCATCGCTGAGTCGCGGGACACCGTGATGGAACTTCGCCGGCGCTATAAAGAGGTGACAATCAGTGACCGTAGCGACTATTTCAACACCGAGCTGGTGGAGGCGTTGGAGCTGGGCTTCCTGCTGGACGTGGCCTGGACGATCGCGGAAAGTGCGCTACAACGTACCGAGAGCCGGGGGGCCCACTCCCGGGAGGACTTCAAAGAGCGGGACGATACCAACTGGCTGAAGCACACCTTCATCACCCTGGCCGGTGACGAGCAGGTGGAGTTCGATTACAAGCCGGTGACCATCACCAAATTCCAACCGAAGCCGAGGGTGTACTGATGAAACTGACAGTAGAGATCTATCGCTACGACCCCGAGAGCGGCCAATCGCGCTTCGACACCTTCATCAAGGAAGTCGACCCTCAGGACCGAGTCCTGGACGTAATGATGGACATCAAGGATCGGGACGACGGCACCATTGCCTTCCGCCGGTCATGCAACCACGGAGTATGCGGTTCGGATGCCATGATGATCAACGGCCTGAACCGCCTGGCCTGCCAGGTGCTGATCCAGGACCTGAAGTCCAGCCGCCTGCGGCTGGAGCCACTCAAGGGACTGCGAGTACTGCGTGACCTGGTGGTGGACATGGACCCCTTCTTCGCCGGCTTAGAGCAGGTGATGCCCTACTTTGTACCCCAGGAAACGGCCCCGGCCACCGAGCGTTTGCAGTCCATCGCAGACCGGGCCATCTTCGACGACACCACCAAGTGCATCATGTGCGGCGCCTGCACCACCAGCTGCCCCTCGTTCTGGTTCAACGGGCACTACATAGGCCCGGCGGCGTTCGTCAAGGCCCACCGGTTTATTTTCGATTCCCGCGACGGCGGCAACCGGCCCCGGCTGGAGGCGCTGGACGACCGTAACGGCCTGTGGCGCTGCCACTCGATCTATAACTGCACCGAGGCTTGCCCAAGGGAGATCGAGATCACCAAGGCGATTGGGGATTTGAAGCGCTTTGTGGTGATGAGCGGGTAGGCTCCTATTGTGATATCTCTAGATTATGGACTGATCATTGAAGCCACCGAAGAGCCGGACTATTTCGGATTCTACTCACCTGACCTGGAGGGATTCACGGGTATCGGGCATTCCATTGAGGATTGCCTATATAAGGCCAAGTGGGGTATGATAGAACATATAAACCTGCTGAAAGAAAAAGGTCTGCCCGTGCCTCCTCCGAACTCCAATCCCAAGATCATTATTCAGAATGCCCAGCCAGCTGAAGAGGTGGCTTGATTTTTTGGATACACAATCAACCTTTATTCAGGTTGGTTATCAGGTGAACAACGCACCAGAGCCATCGGGGACCTTAAGCGCTAGGTGGTGATGAACGGGTAGGCTCCCGGTCCCCCAGAGCAACTATAGGCCTGAAGCGCCTGACTGCCACGGCCGGGCGCTTTTGCTTTTAATGGTTCTGTGGGTTTATCACTCTCAGACATCGTTCCCTACTGTGACTAATTTCCTCCGCATCTAGACGCCTGATTTTACCAATTACTGGAGTTTTGCCCCTGGTGCTACGCCGCTTCCTGGAAAGTTCGGTCCTGTTCATCCACGTTATCCGGTGGTTCTTTATCGCCACCGCGGTTGGGATCATTGTGGGGTTGTCCAGCACCGCCTTCCTGCTGGCGTTGGACGGCGCGGTGGCGTTGGCAGCACAGTGGAACTGGTACTGGCTGCTGCTGCCGGTGGGATTGGTGGCCAGCACATACCTGGTGCGCTGGTTCGCCCCGGACGCCGAAGGCCACGGCACCGAAAAGGTGATCGAAGCGGTACACCGCAAATCGGGACGGATTCGTTTTATGGTAGTGCCAGTGAAGGCCTTGGCTACCATCATTACAGTTGCCCTGGGGGGTGCCGCCGGTAAGGAAGGCCCCGCCGCCCAGATCGGAGCCGGGCTGGCCTCCAAACTGGCCGATATCCTGCACTTCTCGGACGATGAGCGCAAAAAGATCGTCATGTGCGGCATCAGCGCCGGGTTCGCGGTGGTCTTCGGCACCCCCATCGCCGGGGCTATTTTCGGTGTGGAAGTGCTGTTCGTGGGCGCCATCGTTTACGACGTGCTGTTCCCCTCGTTCGTGGCCGGCATCGTGGCCTTTGCCACCGCCCACTGGATGGGTCTGACCTACCCCCATGCCTTCCAGCAATTCACTGTCGCCATTGAGCCGTTGTTGATGGTGGAGGTCCTGGCGGCGGGAATCTTTTTCGGCCTATTGGCGCTGCTGTTCATCGAGAGCATGCGCCTGGCCCGGAAGGTAGTGCAGCGGCTGGAGTGGTCTCCCTTAGTCACCGCCTTGACCGGGGGTGTGTTACTGGTCGGCCTGGCGGCACTGCTGGGGCGGCAGTACCTGGGACTGGGAATCGAGGAGGCCAACGCGGTGGTGCGCGGCGGCGAGGCCTCACCCCTGGCGCCCTTTCTCAAGATGGTGTTTACCAGTATCACCTTGAACTTCGGCGGCAGCGGCGGCACCTTAAGCCCCATCTTCTACATAGGCGCCACCGGCGGGAAGCTGTTCGCCTCAATCCTGAACCTGGATCAGTCGTTGTTCGCCGCCATTGGTATGGTGGCCCTTCTGGCGGGGGCCACCAACACCCCCATTTCCGCCTCCATCATGGCAGTGGAACTGTTCGGCCCCCAGATCGTGCCCTACGCCGCCCTGGCCTCGGTAGTGGCCTACCTGATGTCCGGGCACCGCAGCATCTACCCCAGCCAGGTGCTGGCTATTATCAAGTCTCCCGCCCTAAGGATGGAAACCGGCAAGCAGCTGCAGGATATCATTGAGCCGGTGCACTTTCAGCATGCCCAGGCGGACCAGTATTCCAGCCTGCTGATCAAGGGCAGCGCCACGGCCATACGCAAAATCCGCGGGAGCATCCGCCGCCGCAGGCACCTGCCGGCACAGGTTGAGAAGCCCCCGGACAGGGGCCTATAGCGATACGGGAGTAATTCACTTGAAGGTCCCTAAACTGGAGCTTTACTTTGCGGTCACGGTTATCGAAGGTGGCGCGGGGCAATATAGCAAGGTAAGATTTGAAGGCCGAGTTTGTTCCTCTACCACATAAATGTACTAAGGAGAAAGAGGAATTTATGAAATCAAAATTATTGATTATTATAGCCGTTGGTTTGTTGTTCTTTTTTGGTTGTGAAAATTCAACTGAATCAAAAGACGAAAATTCAACTTGGACAAATGACGAGGAAGAACAGATTGATCCCGTTTCTACCTGGACGTATCGTGATTCAACCTATACTTTTGTATCAGGACTGGCTAATCGACGCAATATTTTTCAAAACAATCCCATCGATGGCATAACGGTTTTACTGACTGACCAAGATATAAATTGCCTAGACTCACCGGTGGATGTACTTCAGAAAAAAGGCGCATGGATCGTTTTGCAATTTCCCGGCCTTGAGATTCGGGATTATGGGGAACAAGAGGTTCAAGGTATGATGGGATTTTGGGGCAATATTGACGGGAAACCCTCCTCCTCAAACATTTCTGGAAATCTTGGGCAAGCGAGTTTGACTTTCGTCGACACCGTGGGAGAAAATCGTGTACGTGGATGGCTCGATTTTGAGATAATTGGTTTTTTCGAGGAGGGAGAAATTATTAGGGCTTATGGCACCTTTGATATTCCATATTGTTCGGCTGTACTAGATTCAGAATATTTTCCTAAGGAGCCTATTTCAAGCTGGACATATCGCGATTCAACTCACCTGGTTGTTTCTGGCATAGCAGAACGCCGCCGTTCTGACCAAGGTGATCTTGAGAATGGCATAGTTTTATTTTTGACTGACCAAGAAGTAAGTTGCGCCAACTCTCCGTTTACTCCTTCTAATTTAGGAGCTACTATAACAATAAGATATCCAGATATTATATTAAGGTCCTACACCTCGGGAGAAATTGAAAATACTTTCAGCGTTTATGGAGAATATTTTAATCCTTATTATGAATCACTTGGACCGGCAGGCTTAACCTTAGTGGATACAACAGATGCGAATCAAGTGCAAGGATGGATTGCTATTAGACGTCGGAGCGTGCCAACAATTAATGTTTACGGTACTTTCGTGGTACCATTTTGTTCTGAAAGCCCATAAGACTTATTTGTAAAAGCTAGCGCTGCTCTCACTTCGGCCGTCGATGTCGCGGACAATATCCATTTCCTGGCGGCTTGATGCTCCCGGTGTGCTCCCCAGTAGTGGGAGCATGCCACGTATATTTAGCCTCGACATGTGAGGGCGACGCTGCTACGGCAGGCCGGGAAGGACCACCGGCGCGACCCTGGAATTGTGCTTGCATTTTCCCCCGCGAGCCGCAAACTTACCGTCGTATCAACAGCAATCATATACAGCCTACACCATGACCAAACCCTCTCCCGCCTATCTGCTACTGTGCTTTGGAATGCTTCTGGCACTGGGCTGCGGCCAAGACCCCCAGCGGCATGTGGACCTAGGCCAGTGGTACTATGAAAAGGGCTTGGTGGACGACGCCATCCTTGAGTTCAAGGAAGCCATCCGGGTGGCCCCGGCCGATCCCCGGCGCATGAATCGTGAGGAAGTGGAGCTTGTGGCCCGAGCCCACCGGGGATTGGCGATAGCATACACCAGCAAGCAATGGTACGAGATGGCCCTGGCAGAAGCCCGCAAGACCTTCGAACTGCGTTCCACACCGGAGAATTACGAGCTGCAAGAGTTGATTCGCCAGCAAGGCGACCTGGAGTCCCTTTCCACCCCGGACGGCAGACGGTCGTTCTGACGCGCCATGCTGGCACTGGAGGCGGTGTGGCAATCCTATCCCGGTAACGGCGCCAGCATTCTATGTGACTGTTCCTACACTTTCAAGCCGGCACATATCTATGCTATCCGGGGTGAATCCGGGACCGGCAAGACCACCCTGCTGAAAACGCTCAACAACCTACTGCCCATTGACCGGGGCGCTATTTCACTGGATGGCACGGATATAACCGAATTGCCGCCGGCCAGGTTGCGGCGGCGGGTCGCCCTGCAATTCCAGAAACCGGCCTTCGTTGGTCCCACGGTGCGCGATAACCTGGCCTTCGCCGCCTATTTCAGTGGCCGTGATGGGCTGGATTTCGCGAAACAATTGGTGCAGGTGCAACTGGACCCTGATTTGATCGACAGGCCCGTGACAAACCTGAGCGTCGGCCAGCAGCAGCGAGTGTGCCTGGCTCGTACCCTTGTTACCCAGCCGGAGGTACTTCTGTTGGATGAGCCTACGGCGTCCCTGGACGACGACACTGCCATCAAGGTGCTTGACCTGGTGGCGGGCATCAGCCGGGACGAGGGGCTACTGACCATCATGGTCACTCACCGCCGCTCGCACGCCCAGCGGCTGGGGCAGACGATATTGGAACTGGCCAGCGGACAATTGACCGAGGTGGCTTGATGTACCCCTATCACCTGAGTTTCGGCGACGTGTCCCTATCATTGCTGCTCATGGCGCTGGCGATCGCGGTGGCCCGCTTAAAGGCGTTGGGGATCGAGAAGAGCCTGGTGCTGGGGACGGTGCGCACATTCGTGCAGCTGACGCTGATCGGTTACGCCCTCAACTTCCTGTTTCTGGCCACTTCCTTTTGGGTTTTTGTGGCCGTGGCGCTGGCGATGCTGGCGGTGGCCAGCTGGGAGGCGGTGCGACGGCAGCAGGTCCGCATACCCCGATTTTACTTAATTACCTTCGTCTCACTGGCAACGGCCCTGGCAATCAGCACAACAGTGGTAGTGGCCCTAATCATCCGGCCCGACCCATGGCACAGTCTGGTGGTGACTATCCCTCTCTCGGGCATGGTGCTGGGTAACAGCCTGAACGTGATCTCGCTGTCGGCCAATCGCTTCCTGAGTGATCTACGGCTGAGGCGGGACGAGGTGGAGACGGCCCTGTCACTGGCGGCGGCGCCGTCGCAGGCACTGCACCCGGTGTTCAAGAGTGCCGTCTCCAGTGCCCTGATCCCGGCCATCAACGCCTTAATGACGGTGGGGCTGGTGCAGCTGCCGGGGGTAATGACCGGGCAAATCCTGGCCGGAATGCCGCCGATGGAGGCGATCAAGATTCAGATCGTGATCATGATGATGTGGGTTACCACCGGGGTGGTGAGCGGCGTGATCTCCACAACACTGCTCAGCCGCCAGCTGGTGAACCGGCGCTGGCAGGTGCGCTGGGAACTGTTGCCGGTGGAATAGGTGCGGCTAGGTACGGTTACCCGGCGATGTCCTCGCCACCGTCCACCCGGATGACGTTGCCCGTCAGCCAGCTGCTCTCGCTCAGTCCCAGCCGCCGGATGGCCCGGGCCACGTCCTGGGGCTCGGTCAGGCGTCCATGGGGGTTGCGCTTCAGGCCCAGATCAAGCATGCCTTGGCTGCCGGGTATCTTTCGTAGGGCCGGTGTATCGGTCACACCGGCCTGGATGGCGTTGGCGGCGATGCCGGCCGGCGCCAGCTCCATCGCCAGCTGCCGGATATACGATTCCAGGGCCGCCTTGGCCCCCGAAACCGCCCCGTAATTGGGCCACTGGCTATGCCCGCCGGATGACGTCAGTGCGAAAATCTGGCTGCCGCGTTTGAGCAGGCCGGCCCCGAACAAGTCCTGAGCCCAGAAAATAAGGCTGGCGGCCATGACATTCAGCGTGAGTTCCACTTCCGGCTGGTCCAACGCTTCCCGGGGGTCGGCCGCAATCACCGGTTTCAGTACACCGAACGCCAGGGAATGCAGCAGCACCTTCACCCGTCCGTCTTCCCCGAGCAACCCCTGGAGCCGGGAAACCACTTCACGGCGGGTTTCGGACTTAGCGGCATTGTGGTTAAAAAATACTACTTCTACCCCGGTGGCCCGGATCTGCTCGAAGACCGCCTGGACTTGGGGCTGGGTGGCGCGGCGGTCCAGGTGGACACCAGTGATATTAATGCCGGCCCGGGCCAGCTCGACGGCAGTGGCGGCTCCAAAACCACTGGAGGCACCCAGGATTACAGCCCAGTCCGACATGTTTTTCTCCTCCCCCTTTGATTACACCGCTGTAGCACTGGGTAATTTAAGCCGTTATCAGGAATTTGTTCCGGCTCGAAACAGCAACAGCAGCTGCAACAAAAACTCGGGCGCACTCGTCGTAAAGGTGAAGTTATCATATGAGTCGTAGGCAGTTTGAATCATAAATAAGGAAATTGGCGGCATGACTGCTGGCACGAAAATCCTCGCAAGTTACCCTGAATCGAGATTAATCCTACTTCTGCTGATTTTACTCGCTACGCCCCAACCGTCGAGAGCGACCCCCAAGGCTCAGCAGGTGGGTATCATCAGCTATTCCCACGAGGATGAGGAAGGTTATGCGGTTTACAGCCGATCCAATCTGTATGAAACCTTCGAGGTGCGGGTCCTGGGCTTAATAGATTTCACTGCGGATGGTAAGGAGGTGGCCCGGATGGCCCCCGGAGCTTACCTGGGCATCCGGCAGCGTCGCGGGCTGAGGACCCAAAAGGTGGTCTTCGAGCCGGACGAAAGCGGCGAAATCCAACTGACTTATTTCGATGGTTCCTCCCATAAAGAGTTGGACGCCGCCGCCCGCGACTGGGTGCGGAATATGTTGCTGATCACCTACCATGAGACCAACCTCGGGGCCGTGATGCGGGTGCGCCGGATATACGCGACCGGCGGTGGCGAGGCGGTACTGGCGGCCCTTTACCGTATGACCGGGGTAAAAACAGAACTCATCGGTACTGTCCCGATCCCCGAAAGCGTATTCCCGGCGGTCAAGGCTGCCCCCAACGCCTCCCATAGCGAGCAGCGCATTTTTCTGGAGTTCATGCTGCGGCAGGATATCTCCTTGGAGATGGCCACCGGGGCAGTGGAGTTATCCGGTGAGATAATCTCCAGCAGCTCTCGGCTGGCCGATATGCTGGTATCAACCGCTGAACGTTTCCCCGGTACACCGGAATTTTCCCGGGCGCTGTTTTCCGCGACGGAGACGATTTCCTCCTCATCCGAGCGCCGCCGAGCGTTGGTTAAGCTGGCTGCTAATGTTCCGCTGGACGACAATGCCGGGGCAGCACTGGCGAAAGCCATCGCCGGTATCTCATCATCGTCGGAGAAACGGGCCGCCATAACCGCAATCGCCGGAATGGAAGAAGTGACGCCGGCAACCTACACCGGCCTGGCGAAGGTGGCGGGGACGATCAGCTCCAGCAGCGAAAAGCGCCGGGCCCTGGAAGTGCTGGCGCAGCAGGCAGAGCGCACCGACCCATTTGTGGCGGCTTACCTGAGGTCGGCCTCCGGCATCGAGTCCTCCTCGGAGAAACGGCGGGCGCTGGAAGCTTTGGTCGATAGGGATAAACTTTCCGATGCCCAACTGGCGGAACTTTTAATCCCGGCCCGGACGATTAGCTCCAGCTCCGAGCTGACCAGGCTGCTTACAGCGGTCGCAGTGGCCCGCAATATGGCGGAGGGCGGTCAGAGCGCTTACCTGATAACGGTGGAGGGAATTTCCTCGTCTTCCGAGCAGCGGCGGGCCTTCGACGCGCTCCTGGATCACCAGCAGCTTTCCCCCGAACTGGTGCGCCAGGCCATGGAGGTTACCCGGTCGATCAGCAGCAGCTCCGAGCGACAGGCGGTGATGGACCGGCTGATCCGTCAGCCGGCGGACTGATCCGCCTGCTGTAGCCCGCCCGGGCGCGGTTATCTAGCCATCCCATTCCTTGTCGATCTAAATTAGGTCCGCCATGGCACTGCAATGCGGCATCATCGGCTTGCCCAACGCCGGCAAGTCCACCATTTTCAACGCTCTCACCGCCGCCCAAGTCCCGGCGGAGAGCTACCCCTTCTGCACCATCGACCCCAACACCGGCGTGGTGCCGGTGCCCGACAGTCGCCTGGATCAGGTGGCCGCCGTGTTCGCCTCGCCCAAGCGCACCCCTGCGGTGGTGGAGTTTGTGGACATTGCCGGACTGGTGCGCGGTGCCAGCAAAGGCGAGGGTCTGGGCAACAAGTTTCTGGGGCGCATCCGGGAAGTGGAGACGCTGGTGCATGTAGTGCGTTGCTTCGAGGACCCGGATGTGAGCCATGTGGAGGGCTCGCTCGATCCGGTACGGGACGCGGAGCTGGTGACCACCGAACTGCTGCTCAAAGATCTGGAGACCGCCGGCGGCCGCCAACAAAGGGTGCAAAAAAGCGCCCGCACCGGCGACAAGCAAGCCGCCAAGGAAGCGTTAATATGGGACCGGGTGCTGGAGGGGCTGGATCAGGGCCGCACGGTGCGCAGCCTGAACTTCGACGACGCCCAGCTGGAGCCGGTGAGGCGGCTGGACCTACTGACGGAGAAACCGGTGCTGTACGTAGCCAATGTGGACGATGAGGAGATTCAGCACAGCGACCGGGCCGACGACATTAAGGCGCTGTTCGCCCTGGCAAAGAGCGAAGGCAACCTGTGTATCCGGCTGTGCGGGCGGCTGGAGCATGAGATGTCGCTACTGGATGAGGACGAGCGGCAACAGTTCATCGACGGCTACGGCCTGCCTGAGCCCGGCCTGGATAAACTGGTGCATGCGGCCTACCGGCTGCTGGGCTACCAGACCTTTTTCACCGGCGGACCTGTCGAGGCCCGGGCCTGGACGGTGCCGGTGGGAGCCACGGCCCAGGAGGCGGCCGGCAAGGTGCATACCGATATGGCCCGGGGCTTCATCAAAGCCGAGGTCTACCCGCTGGAGGTGCTCACCCGGCTGGGCTCGGAGGTGGCGGTGCGGGAGGCCGGGCTGGCCCGCCAGGAGGGCAAGACCTACCGCGTCCAGGACGGGGACGTGATCTTTTTTAAGTTTAATGTTTAGATTGGTGAAGACATAACCGCAAAGGCGCAAAGTACGCCAAGGCCGGAGATGAAAAGACAGTCGCATAATCCGCCCTTTAACCTCCAGAGGCGGGCGGGAAGGGTGCTTATCTGCTACCCACCCCATTCACTCCCCCGCAAATGGTGGGGGAAAAAACCCTCTAAAGTGGGCGTAGCGCGCTACGTCCCTACAAGAGGGCTGTCTGGAGACGACAGGCGGCTTTAGCCGCCTTTTTTTGTCTAAGCGAATTCATTTATGGATTCGCATTGGGATTCGCCCACTGATTCGCCTTCTGGCGCGAAGCGGTAAACCGCCTCGCTTAATCGAAAAAACCCCCGCCGCCGGCGGGGCTGTAAAGACCTAATACGACGCTTCCCCCGCCAAGTGGCGGGTCTACGCCATAGCGCTTGCATCTTGCGCCGGTTGTTGTTACACTTGGTCCGGTTCTACTACCCGCGAGGTCCCATCATGATCCGGCCGCATAACCATTTCTTCCTGCCAACTGCCTCCTGCCAACTGCTACTGCTACTGCTACTGCTACTTGCTCCAAGGGCGGTGGCTGCCCAGTCCCCCGAGCTGGTACAGGCCAAGGCCCAGTTGCAGGAACTAAACAAGCAGCTGGACCGATTGGACGGTACTATTGCCCGGGAGCTGGAAACCGCCCTGGCCGGGCAGGTGGACACCCGCCCCAAGGGGGAGTTCGAGACCACCGCCGAGTACCAGGCCCGCCTGGCGGCCGCCAAAGAAGCCCATGAACGCCTGGCTCCCGAATACGAGCGCAAGAAGGCCGACCGCCGCCGGTTTATCCTGGAGAAGATCGAAGCCCTCACCAGCCAGCCCTTTGCCGCCCCCATCCGCATCCGCCTGGGAACTTACGACGCCGACAGCCAGACCTTCCCGTTCTTCGTCCGGGCCACGGGGGACAGCGGCACTATCGAAATTCCCCGGGCGGCGGCTAGGGAGGTAAAGACAAACCTGGGCACCCTGAAGCAGACGGGGTACTGGCAGCTTCAGCAGAATGGTATTGAGCGGCTGGGGGCAGTGACGGTGGCGCATGGTGCTGGTACTTACATAGGCGAGGTGAGCTCGGAAAGGCGTGTAATTGTAGTCCCCAAAATGACCCTTCGGGGACATTCAGATTTGGTACGTTCCATTTCATTTAGCCCAGATGGGCAAATCTTGGCTAGTGGAGGTGATGATCAAACAATAAACCTGTGGAAGACAGTAGACGGTGAGATTCTCAGAACAATTGCCACGGGCGCTCCTGTATGGTCAATATCATTTAGTCCTGATGGGCAAACCTTAGCCAGTGGAGGAAGTGATGGAATAATAAAACTATACCGGGTGAACGATGGTGCCTTCATTAAAAAGTTCAGAAGCCACGTACTACCTATTGTGTCAATAGCCTTCAGCTCAGACGGCCATACGCTAACTATTCAAAGTAACGCTGGTCCAATTAAAACTTGGCAGATAGGCAAGGGCCAGAAAGGACAGATAGAAACAATCGAGAGAACAGGACGAATCTCATCAATGGCAATGAATCCCAAAAGCCCTGCGGGAGCGCATACTGTCGTAATCGGGCCTAATGGTGAGATTTTCGCCAGCAGTCATTATGGTGGCGCTATAAAACTCTGGAATATTGACAATGGCAAGCTCCTGGGGACACTCGAAGGACAAGGTAATAAGTTCTCGCCACTTGTCTTTAGTGCTGACGGTAAAACGCTGGCCAGCGGCAGCCTGAATAGCACCATTAAACTCTGGCAAATTCAGGTAGTCAATGCGAGAGGAAAAAAAATCCTCACCGCCATCCGCTCCGGGGCGGCACCGGGCGCAGGCGGCAAAGGGCCTGCCCTGCCGCCCGCCCTCTCCGCCGCCGTCACCTTCAGCGAGCCGTCGGGGGACAACCTGCTAGCGGCCAACGAGGAGGGAGCGCTGGAGGTCACCCTGACCAACAGCGGCCAGGGAGCGGCCTACGGGGTGGAGGTGGCACTGCGACTCACCCTTCGAGAGCCTTCGACGACCCTTCGAGAACCTCAGGGTGACGTCGAAGGGCAATTATCTGCCGGCCTCACCTTCCCCGCCCGGCGCTATATAGGCGAGATCCCGGCGGGCAAGAGCCAAACGGTCTCCATCCCCCTCAAAGCCGGGCTGGACCTCCCCAGCGGCACAGCCACCATCACCTGCGACTTCAGCGAGGCCAACGGCTTCGAGCCGGACCCGATAGAGATCACCTTCGATACCCGCGCCTACCAGCCGCCGGATCTGGTGATCGCCGACGTGGGCATCGACGACGCCTCGGGCAACGGCATGATCGAGGCCGGGGAAGTGGTGACGGTGATGGTGCGGGTGCAGAACCTGGGCCGGGGGGCAGCTGAAAAGGCCGAGGCTGAGGTCAAGATGGGTGAGAATGTCTTTTTTGCCGAAGGAAGCACAGCACAATTCGACCTGGGGACCTTGCCGCCGGGGGCTTTCAAGGACCTCCAATTCCAGCTCTACACCAACCGCCGAGCGCGGGAGATAGCCGTCACTATGTCCCTCATCGAGCGGCACGGGAAGTACGGCCTGGCCGACGCCCCCCTGGAGCTGCCCTTCAACCGGCCGGTGCGCACTATTCAGCAAGTAGTGATTGCAGGGACGGAAACGGCACTGCCTGAGGTGGACGACGCCAGCGGACTGTCCATCGACGTCGAGCGGGAGATCCCCAAGGGGCGGGACCAGCGAAAAGATGCAGTGGCCCTGCTGATCGCAAACCGCGACTACATGGACCCGGATATACCGGCCGTCACCTACGCCCACCGGGACGCCGAGTTCGTCAAGCAGTACCTGGTCCAGACGTTGGGCTACCGGGAAGGGAACATCTTCCTATACCGGGACGCCACCCAGTCCAATTTCCGCACCGCCCTGCGGAAGCTGAAAAACGCCGCAAAAAAGAAGAGCGACGTGTTCGTTTACTATACCGGCCATGGTGCTCCTGACCCCGAGGAAAAAGCGGGCTACTTCGTGCCGGTGGACTGCGATCCCAACTACGTGCAACTGGGCGGCGTCGGCCTGGAGGAGTTTTATAAGGAGTTGGGCCGGATCAAGGCCCGCCATATCAAGGTGGTGATCGACGCCTGTTTCTCCGGGGCCAGCGCAGCCGGGATGCTCATCGCCGAGGCCTCTCCCATCTTCATTTCATTGGAAGACCCCGCCGCCAGCCTGGCCAACGGCGTGATCCTCACCTCGTCGTCCGGGGAGCAGATCAGCTCCTGGTACCCCCAGATGCGGCACAGCCTGTATACCTACTATTTCCTGAAGGCCCTCCAGGGGGCGGCGGACCAGGACAGCGACCGGCAGCTGACCGTGGTCGAGCTGCAAACCTACCTGGAGGAGCAGGTGCCCTACATGGCCCGCCGGCTGCATAACCGCCTGCAGACACCCGGGGTCACGCCGGGACGCTCGGAGCGGGTACTGGTGCGGTATGAATAGGATCATGGCTCACCCTTCGAGTGCCCTTCGGCTCCGCTCAGGACAAGTCTCAGGGTGACGGGGACCGCCGGAACTTGAAGCCTGAAAAAGGGCTAGGGCCTCCCCGTGGTCGGGACGGCCAGGGCCGCCACTGCCGACTGCCAACTGCCAACTGCCAACTGCTACTGCCCCTGCTACTGCTACTGCTCCTGCCACTGTCGCTAGCTGCCTCCGCCCCCGCCGACAGCACCACCCTCTTCCCCCTCGAGCCCCGGGCCTACCTGACCGGCCGCTACCTTCCCGATACCACCACCGGTTTCGTGCGGCTTAGTGAGCGGCTATCGGGGGATCAGAGACACTGGCTGCGGGCCGAAGCGGCCCGGGACCTGGAACGTATGGTGGCTGCGGCAGAAGCCCAAGGCGTGTGGCTATATGTAGTGTCGGCCACCCGCACCCACAACCGCCAGCGGGCCCTTTGGGAAGCCCGGTTCGATGGCTCCCGTACGTCCATGGGCCGCAATTTGTTGGAACTGTTTCCCGATGAAGGGCAGCGCTGCCGGGCACTGATGCGCTACAGCGCACCGCCGGGGCTGTCGCGCCACCACTGGGGTACCGACGTGGACTTAAACAGCCTGGCAATGACCTACTGGGAGTCGCCGGCGGGCCGCAAGGCACTGGACTGGCTGGAGGCCCAGGCGGGAGAATACGGCTACGTCATGGCCTATCCAGCGGGGCGGCGGGGCGCGGGGCCCAGCTACGAGCCGTGGCACTGGTCATACCAGCCATTGTCCCAGCCGCTGCTGCGGGACTTTCAGCGGCAGGTGACGGACAGCGAAATAAAGGGATTTTCAGGCGCCGAGCAGGTGCGGCGGCTGGACTGGCGAAAATTCGTTTTCGGGGTGAACGAGTCCCTTAAGTAGAGTTGCAGTAGCAGGGCGAGATCAGTGAATGGTCAGTCTTCCTCCTCGTCGTGGTCTTCCTCTCCCTCCTCTTCTTCATCATCTTCCTCGTAATCCTCATCCTCAGCGTATTCGTCCTCCTCCCAGTCTTCCTCTTCATCCTCGTCCAGATCTTCTTCGTATCCCTCTTCCTCATACTCCTCCGGGTAGTAGCCCGGTTCCAGGGTGGCCGGGGCTTCCGCAGGCTCGAAACCGGTCTCCTCAACAGGAGCAGCCGGCTGGCGGGTCAGCAGCAGGACCACCAGCGGCAGGGTGGTCACCACCAGGACCGCCACCGCCAGGGCCGGGCCCAGCAGGTTAAAGGTGTAGCCGCCCCAAATATTCTGCTCGAGGCCGTAGGTGCTAAAGGCGGAGAGCGCCAATACCACCCCCAGGCCGGCGATTACTCGGCTGACGGCCAATCCCAGCGGGGTGCTGGAGACCGGGTCCGCCTGCGGAGTTCCCAGGTCGGCGGCCAGCAGATAAAACAGCCAGCATAGTAGGCCTATGCCGATAGTAATCAGGGTGATTAGGAAATCACCTAACAAAAGCGCGGCCAGGCCGGCGGCATACACCAGGACCACAATCAACCTGCTGATAAATATGCGCCCTTCGCGGGTCATGAGCACCTCCATGGGCTATGCTGTAGTGCGTACTCGCCGTCGCCCGGTCGCGGGGCGGGCAGTATCGCCGGATAAATTGCCACCCGCCCTCCCTTAAAGCAAGGGCAAATCGGCCCGGCGGCCAGTTGGGCCGGGCGGTAACTGGTGGTGGTTATCAGCCATGACCGGTTATAATTTCGCTCCGATGACAGGCAAACGAATTAAAACTGCGGTCATCGGGGTGGGCCACCTGGGCGGCTTCCATGTTGAACAGCTGCGGGAACTGCCGGAAGCCGACCTCGTTGGAGTCTACGACAGCGACCCCCAGCGGTTGGCCGCTGTGAGCCGTGAGCACCAGGTCGCGGCTTTCGCCACCTTGGATGAGGCCCTGGAGGCGGCGGAGGCCGTATCGGTGGTGGTACCCACTGCCGGCCATTTCCAGGTAGCTTCCCAGGCACTGGAAGCCGGCTGCCACGTCTTTATCGAAAAACCCATCACCCGCACTCTGGATGAAGCGGACCGGCTTTTGCGGCTGGCAGAGAAGTGCGAGCGACTGGTCCAGGTGGGACATATCGAGCGGCTCAACCCGGCCCTGGCCGTGCTGGATAAATACCGTCTGCGGCCCAGGTTCATCGAGGGCCACCGCCTGGCCTCCTTCAGCGAGCGGGGCACCGACGTGCCGGTGATCCTGGACCTGATGATCCACGACATCGACGTGGTGCTGCACCTGATCAAATCGCCGGTCAGCGATGTGCGGGCCAACGGG
>SDBT01005845.1_pt1 | contig 20579 bp, 21 predicted proteins | sample 2277101 | NCBI WGS metagenome assembly SDBT01 (sample SAMN10404973, study PRJNA504765) | marine sediment metagenome | isolation source: marine sediment core GS10_PC15, 103 cmbsf | place: Arctic Ocean: Southern Knipovich Ridge | collected 2010 | reverse complement strand
GGCTGGATATTCTATTCGTAAAAATACCCAGCCCAAATTCAATCCCTATATTATCAGTGTTATGCCTTCCCAATTCTGAACATCTTTGTGCCACAGCTGGGGCATACACCCTGAGTTGCTGGTTTACCATTCTTCATGGTTATGCTTTTGGCATCCTTCATCTCCTTCTTGGCTCGGCACTTCATACAATATGCTTGCATGAGTTTACCTCCTTTCTTACTAAGTGTGGTATGAACAATAAAACATACATCGGGCAATGTCAATAGCGACACAATCTGGCTGATTGTTAACTAAGGGAGAGTTCGAGTCCACTCAGGTGGGCCTTTCGGAACAGTTCCCGAACTCTTGTTTGAGAAGAAGCAACTCATTCCGGCTCTGCAGCAGTTGCTTTTTTACTGCTCTCAACGCTGAATGTATAATAATATATCAGTTTGTTCACCAAGGTGAGAAGTGTTTAATCCAGCATATATTGGCGTAGTGATGACAGGGCTTTTGCATGGCTTTGAGCCTGGACACGGTTGGCCAGTGGCCGTGCTGTATTCCATGAGGAAAAGAAACGCTGTTGCTAGCGCAACTCTTAGTTCATCCATTATAGGCATTGGTCATCTTGCATCATCGATAGCTGTTGTTGTCGCCTATGTTCTACCCCCAAAAGTGGCTGAATTTTGAAGCTCCGTGGATAAAGTATGTTGCAGCAGCTTTACTGCTAGTTCTGGCTTTCAAGTTGTTTAGAGAAAAGGTGGATGACCTTGAAAGGCAACATGGTCATAATCATCCAGGTAATCCAGAAATCGAGCACGAACATGAGCATGAACACCCAGGGCAAGGCCGACATACACATAAACATAAGCACAGGGCAGCATTGGTTTTGCAATCCAAAACCAATGCTGCTCCAATCCCTCTTTAGAACAGGCGTTTCCTGTCTATAAGTTTTTGGGAAGGTCTCGAAGGCCCTTTAGATAAATCAAGAGAAAAAATATGCACGAAAGTTTTGCCTTTCGTGCATCTCGGCCAAAGGAGAGGGGGAGATTGTGGGAGAGGGACTTCGACTCTCCAAAACTCTCTGCAAACATATTTGGAGGCTTCAGCTCTCTTTCATCCTTCTATGGCAGCAGGCTCTCGCCGCTGACGATGCGGATGATGTCCTGGTAGGTAACGAGCAGGATAAACGTGATAAGCAAGGCAAAGCCAGCCATATGAATCATCCCCTCGACTCTGGCCGGCACCCGCCTGCCGCGTCGTACCCATTCCAGGAAAACAAACGCTATCCTCCCGCCGTCCAGCGCGGGCAGCGGGAGAAGGTTGATGATGGCCAGATTGATGCTCAGGAAGGCTGCGAACTCCAGCAGCGGGCTGAGTCCCGCCTGGGCCACCTCACCAGTTATCTGTGCGATGCCCACCGGCCCGGCCACAACCCTCGGCACGCTGCCGATAATCATGCTGATGATGCCGTTCTTAAAGAGGACGAACGTTTCAATGCACTCCCGCACGCCCATCGGTATCGCCTGCCAGAAGGGAAAGCTCTGCCGGACAACTGTCGGTGAAATTACCCTCACCGCCACGCCAATCGCACCCTCCCCTTCCGGTGGCTGCCAGCGCGGTATCACGCTGACCTCATCGCGCTGAGTGAGCAGGGTAACGGGTTGTCCCAGGTTGAGCTGTATATTTCGCTGCAGGTCGCCGATGTTATTGACCGGTTTCCCGTTTACCTTAAGGATGGTGTCCCCGGTAACGATGCCGGCCCTGGCCGCCGGCGAATTAGCGACTGCCTCATCAACCTGTACCTGTCCGTAAACAACGTTATGCGGCACCATAAATGCCACCGAGAAGAGCAGCAGAGGCAACAGCAGGTTCATCAGCGAGCCGGAACCCAGCGTCAATAATCTGACCGGAATGCTCTTGCTGGCGAGGCTTCCCGCAACCTTGGAGTCTTCTTCGCCGGCCATCTTGACAAAGCCGCCCAGCGGTATGGCATTCAGCGAGTATATGGTTCCACCACGCTTGAACGAAAGCAGCCGGGGTGGAAAACCGATGCCAACCTCCTCTACCGTGACACCCGCGGCTTTAGCGGTGATATAGTGCCCGAACTCGTGGGCGATAATCAGCACCACCAGCACTCCCAGGAAAGCAATTACGGTGATGAACGCTTCCATTATTTAACTCCGCTCGCCGTTTTGAGCAATGTTTCCCTGGCCCAGTTATCCGCCGCCTCGATTTCCTCAAGGCCTGGGTTACTGATAGACCGGTGCCGCTCCAGTGTCCACTCGATAGAACTGGCAATATCCTTAAACAGAATGCGCCCGGCTATAAAGAGTTCAACCGTCACCTCATCGGCAGCGCAGAGCACCGCCGGATAGGTTCCGCCCTGTTTCCCAGCCTCGATTGCCAGTCGCAGGCAGGGAAATTTAGCGTAATCGGGAGGCTCAAAGTCCAGGTTTTTTACCCGATTCCAGTCAATCCGGGGGAGCTGGGGATTTATAAATCGTTCCGGATAGGACAGGGCATACTGGATGGGCAGCCGCATATCCGGGTAACTCAGCTGGGCCTTGATTGAGCCATCGATGAACTCCACCATGGAATGAATGATGCTCTGGGGATGGATGAGCACATCAATGCGGTCGTAGGGCATATGGAAAAGCCAGTGCGCTTCAATGACCTCCAGGCCCTTGTTCATCAGCGTCGCCGAGTCTACGGTCACCTTTTTCCCCATCTGCCACGAAGGATGCTGCAATGCCTGCGCCACCGTTACCTCTTTCAGCTGCTCTGGTGAAAGCCGACGGAACGGTCCACCCGACGCCGTCAGAATTATCCGCGCGGCTTCCTGATTTTCACCGCTGAGACACTGCCATATGGCACTGTGCTCGCTGTCAACGGGCAGAATCCGCGCGCCGCTTTTCCTGGCTTCACCGGTGATAATCTCTCCCGCCGCGACCAGTGATTCTTTATTGGCCAGCGCAATATTTTTGCCCGCTCGCAATGCCGCCAGCGTCGGCCTCAACCCTGCCTTTCCGGAAGTGGCAATGACCGCTATGTCTACATCTGGATGTGCCGCCACCTCATCCAGGGGCAATAAATCACCTTTTATGTCAACTAACTTTTTTAATCTATCGCTGTCGTCTTTTTCCGGTGGGCAGCCGATTAACTCCGGTTTGAACTCTTGAACCTGTTCGGCGAGCAGTTCCAGATTTTTCCCCGCCGCCAGCCCGACAACGCGGAATCGCTGCGGTATTGCCCGTATTACATCAAGCGTTTGCCGTCCGATGGAGCCGGTGGAACCGAGAACGGCCACCCGCTTTATTGAGTCAACCATTGCCCTATTATCTTACAATAAATGTATGAACAAATACACAGACCGGAACCCATCGAAAATATATTCAAGGGCATGCCTTAGTTGAAGAAGATATGAATGTTGTATACTATATTTTTATATAGTCATTAGAAAATCGATGTCCAACGGAAATACTTGTATGAAAGAGTTAGCCCTTCAATATATCGCCTGCAATCTATGCGGTAACCGCAGAACCAGAGCATTGTATCAGATACGTACGTTTACCATCGTTAAATGCCTGAATTGTGGATTAGTGTATCTTAACCCAAGGCCTCACTCCGAGCAAATGATGAGAGTATATGATTCTCATGATTATTATTTTAGTGATGGAAAACAAACTGACCTGTTCTATGGATATCCAGATTATACGAAGCTCAGGAAGCACCTGTACTTCGTTGCCGATGAACTTATGCGCCCTGTAGGCAACATTATGCCTGGCAAATTACTTGATGTCGGCTGTGGTATGGGCTTTATGTTGAAGAGATTTCAAGAATTGGGCTGGGAATCGTATGGAGTTGATATCTCTTCATATGCCACTGCATATGCCCGAAGTGAACTGGAATTGAATGTATCTACTGGATCTATCGACAAACTCGACTTTCCCGATAACTATTTCGATTTAGCTACTATCGTGCTGACCATTGAACATATGCCGGACCCAAGAAGCGCTTTGCAGAAACTGCATAAGCTAATGAAAAAGAAAGCATTGCTGATAATTGCCACCCATGACATTGACGGACTGCGGCCCAAGATTTTAAGAAGTAAATGGCAACACCTGTTTGTGCCCGAGCATCTCTTTTTCTTTTCCTATAGAACCCTAAAACGTCTGCTAAATGAGATAGGATTTAATACCGTCAAGGCAGCCGAAACAGCAACGCTCGCCTCGGTAACTGGTGATGGTCACGGTCTTCAAACGCCGATAAGATTGATACATGAATATAACTTAGAAAAGATGGCTGTTCCAATATTACGTTGTTTTCACGCTATTGCTAGACAACTCTATCTCTCGGATCAGGTGACTATTTACGCCGATAAACGCTGATATCAATTATCACATGGCCCATATCCAGCTACGATTTCTCCCCACTTTCTTTCTCTTCACTCGCCAGCATGTTGGGCAGGTCAAAAACGCGTGCATCCTTACCTATATAGTTGGAACCTATCCATGAATTCTGGAACTCCTTTTCCTCACCACAAATCTTGCAGATACCTCTGCTTACCGGGCCATCAGCGGATTCAATATGCCAGTAATGCCGGCAGGCCTTTGTTTCTACCGGCTCATTTACTTTCAGGTTGCTTCTATTCCTCATCACGCACCTCCTCTCCTTGTTATCCAGCTTATTTTAGACTGGTAGATTGCTCCTGTATGTGACTTTTGTCCCATATTTAAAATAACGAAAAAACAGGTTAAAAGATAGCTGGAATTGAAAAAAGAACCGGAAATTAATATGGTCGGGATAGGTCAGCCAGACGCTGCTACTCCTCGATAACCACCTCGAAGGGGCACTGTATTGCCTCGGTGGGACAGACCATTTCACACATCGTGCACCATCTCATACACTGCCGACATTCTATCTTTGACCTTATTTTGACCACGTTATCAACCAAGACCAATTTCTGACACATGCACACTTCCACACAGAGCCCGCAACCGTTGCACTTGCTAAGGTCGATTATTGGCATTTCAATCATTTGTCCCATTTTCTCCATACAGCAAAAGTTTAATGCCCGATTCGCTCCCCTGTCAGCGACTTTTGTCTCACGTGCCAACACCAGCGATTTCTCGCAGCGCCTCCTTATCCCTGATCACAATGCGATTGTGCTCCAGCCTCACCTTTCCTTCATCCTCCAGCAGCTTGAGTGACCGCCCAATCATTTCTCTAGCCGTACCAGCCATGGCGGCCATCTGCTGCTGGGTCAGTTTAGGCTGTTGTCCGTTCATGCCTTCAGCATTCTCAAGCAGTATCTTGGCCACCCGCCCCGTCACGTGCCGGAAGGACAGGTCCTCAACCAGCGAAATTATCTGCTCGACTCGCTGTGACAGCACCTGCAATACATTTTCCGCCAGCTTTGGATGTTCCCGCAGCTTCGCTTCCATGTCACCCTTTTCTATTCCATAAAGGACTACCTGCGTCATCGCCTCGGCACTGGCCAGGCTCAGTCCTCCACTAAAGACGGGTACATCGTTAAATGAATCACCAGGCCGAGCCAGATATATAATTTGCTCCTTGCCATCGGTGGAGGTCTTAAATATCTTTACCACACCGGAGATAACAAGAAACACCGTGCGGGCTGGTTCGCCTTCAAAGAGGATTATCTCTCCGCGCGCTACTGCTTTCTCAAATATATACTTCCGGATTGAATCAAGCTCCTCCGAACTTAATCCCGAGAAATAAGTGCTGGCTTGTAAGGATTCCATCTTTACTGACATATCGTCTAGGATTATACCAGCTACAGGATTAGTCGGTAAAGTATAAGACACAGAGCTTTCACCTCAAAGATTTGCTGAAGAGATTTACCGTCAGGCCGGCTTTTGAAAATAGTAGCCAACGCCGGGTTCGGTGATGATATATTTGGGGAGGGCAGGGTCCGGTTCTATCTTTCGCCGCAGATGCGAGATATAGATACGCACATAGTCGAGGTCGTCAACGTATTCCCAGCCCCACACTTTTTCCAGTATTTGCTGGTGCATCAGAATGCGGCCCGTGTTCTGCAGCAGGAGAGCCAGCAGACGGAACTCAATAGGCGTTAATTTGACAGGTTTCCCATCCACCACTATCTTGCGCTGGGCAATATCTATGGTGAAATAACCATCGTTAAAAGTCAGACTCTTGCGGTTATCTTCCACAGATGAGGGAAGTTCAGAACGTCGCAGCATTGACTGCACCCTCGCCACCAGCTCTTTGTTTCCCACCGGCTTAATGAGATAGTCGTCGGCGCCGTAATCCAGACCGCGAACCACGTCATTCTCCGTTTTACGGCTACCGGTTAGCATAATAATCGGTATGATTGCCGATATGTCACGAATGCGGCTGCAGGTCTGCCAGCCATCCATTTTGGGCATAACCACATCGAGCAGTACCAGGTCCGGCTTGTTGTTGTACAGCAGCCGCAGTGCATCCTGACCATTATTGGACTCCAGTACTTCAAATCCTTTCTTGGTCAGGACCCGGGAAATCAGCCTTACCATAGCGGGGGCATCGTCAACGACCAGTATCTTTTTCGTCATCTTCACACCGTTCTGAGTACCTTTTTTCTGTGCTCCTGTAACATCTGCTCGATTATCACAGGCAGTTGTCGGATGCTGATTGGCTTCGAAAGATAGGCATTGCAGCCTGCTTCCAGAAAACGCTCCTTGTCCCCTTTCATCGCATAGGCAGTGAGTGCAATAATCGGTGTATGACTGAAAACAGGCATCTGTCTGAGCCGCTTGGTTACCTCAACCCCACTCACCTTGGGAAGCTGCATGTCCATGACAATCAGGTCAGGCTCTTCCCGGATAGCCGTATCCAGCGCTTCCTCTCCGTTGTATGCTTTGAGCAAGATATAGCTCTTCGACCTCAGAAGCAACTCGAGCAATTTCATATTCTGCGGGTTATCTTCCACGACCAGTATTTTTTCCTTCAGCAATTTTGCCTCCCCTCAATTCGCCTGTGCTTTACCTACTCATGGCAAATAGTGCTGGGCACGGCCAGGGGCAAGGTAAAATGAAACTGACTCCCCTTACCATATTCGCTTTTTACCCATATTCTTCCGCCGTGCTTTTCGATGATTTGCTTGGCAATGGCCAACCCAAGCCCGGTACCACCTGATTCACTCAGCAGCAAACCATCAAGCTGGCTGAAAGGTTCAAAAATGGTTCTTTGGTCCTTCTTTTTTATTCCGATGCCATCATCGATAACGCTGACCTGACACCAGCCGTTGTTTTTGAACACCTCGACGCGCAGATGCCCACCATTCGGCGTAAATTTGGTCGAATTGCTCAGCAGGTTGATAAGCACCTGCCGTATTTTGTCCCTATCGGCTCGCACCGGCGGGAGCTTGTTCTCGATGACCAGTTCAAGGTTTTGCTTCCGCCGATTAATTATGGCCGTCATTTCATTTTTCAATGTCTCCAGAATATTCTGCAGCGTGATATTCCTCATTTTTAATTCCATTTTGCCTGCCTCTATCTTGGAGAGGTCCAGAATATCATTGATAAGGCGAAGCAGGTGCTGCCCGCTGCCCAGAATATCGTTGAGGCACTGTTTATGCTCCTCATCGAGGTTTCCTACCGCACCATCCAGCATCAATTCGGAGAAGCCGATGACGACGTTGAGCGGAGTGCGCAATTCGTGTGACATATGAGCCAGGAATTCAGACTTCGCTTTGCTGGCCACTTCCAGTTCTCTGGTCTTCTCAACAAGTTCCCGCTCCTGCGTCATTAACTCCCGGCTCTGCGCCTGAAGTTCCTTGTTAATTATCTCCAGAAGCTCGCTCTTTTCCTTTAACTCCTGCTCCATTCGCTTGCGCTCGGTAATGTCAACCCAGTTGGCCAGATAATATTTATACTCCCCGTCTACGATGACGGGGGTTGCATTGATATTGACCCAGAACCGTTCCCCGTTTTTTTTCTTAAATAGCTCCTCTCTCCCGGTCGTGCCCCTGTTCAGTGTCTCTTTAAAATCTCGGTTCGTTTTATCCCAGGTCTCTTCCGTCCACCATGGATGCGGCGCTTTCATGCTAATGACCTCAGGCAGGGAAAAGCCGGATAATTCCTCCAGTGCCGGATTTACATATTTAATTGAGGTATCGGCATTGAGTACGAGCAGCGGATAGGGAGCGTTTTTTAGCAGTGTAGAGCTGAACTCTTCGGACTGCCGTATTATTTCTTCCCACCGCCGGCGTTCGGTAATATCGGCTATAATGTGAACCGCGCCCGTGATATTGCCTTCTTCGTCAATGAGAGGGTCTACGGCTATCTCAAGCCACTTACCATCCTGAGATATCACTTTAGTTTCCCGCCGACGTGATTTCTTCATACGTACAAAAGGACACCCCTGTACTGGTCCTGCCCGGCCGTGTAACAGCTCACAGCAGTTTCTACCGTTTATCTCGCTGTACGACCTGCCTATCAGGTTGGTCATTTCTCTGTTGCAGCGTATAACCCTGGCATCATCATCCAGCAGGCAGACGGCGTCACCGATACCATCAAACGTGGTTCGCCACTGATGTGCTGACAGTCGCAGCGCTTCCTCAACCCGTTTGCGCTCGGCGATGTCATTCTGCAGTTGCTTATTGGTTTCAAAGAGCAGCTTACTCGAGCGTTGCAGTCTTTCCACCAGCTTTTTGTTCTCCAGCGATAGGCGCTGCTGCTTGAGCGCATTGGTAATGGCGTTCTTGATTTCATCTGGATTAACCGGTTTGACGAAATAGGCATAAGCTCCCCGGTTTACCGCCTCCACGGCGGTCTCAACGCTGGCAGAGCCCGTAGTGATTATCACCGCCGTCTCCGGATTTATTTCTTTGGCCGTCTGCAGTATCTCCAGCCCGCTGACTTCAGGCAGCTTTATGTCGACAATAACGACGTCAAAAGGGCCTTTTTTCATTATCCCGGGCGCATCGGCCCCTTTTTCCAGCCCGATAACTCTGTAGCCGACTTCTTCAAGCATGCCGCACAGCTCTTCCTTCGCGCCCGCTTCATCCTCCACAACCAGTATGGTTGCCAATTCTGGAGTCATTTTCGCTTCTCCCTGGAGAACATTTCAGCCAATGAAAGTGCCTTGTCCATAATCCAAGGGCTGGTACAGGTACGCATGGGCCTCAGTCCCAGCAGCACTCCTGGTGCTCGGTAACCTTACTCTCCATCTTGAGCACCACAATCCTCTTTATCTATAGGCCAATTGTAGAATAATAATACTATTATTGTCAAGTGTCACGTTTTTATTATGTCAATAATAGCATATAAGCATGTTAATCTTTGCCAATTGGCAAAGATTCAGCTTTAAGGCGGGAAAGGATAATTAGTATTGCGGTGGTATAAAGTGGGCGTTAGTTGAGGATAATTCAGCTACTTGAGACAGTCCGATTAGGATTTGTCTCTTGATAATATCTTTGCAAATCTCTTCCGAAGGAAGAGCATAACATCTTCCCTGAGATACCGCCGATTTGCCCGTGGTCCAATGCGATAACCCCTGAGTAATCTCCGGTCGTTCCAGCGTCTCACCGTACTGGGATGGACATTGAGTATGCGGGCGACCTCGCCGGTAGTCAACATGTTTTGCACATGCTGATAATGTCTCACGGACTACCATTCCTCTCTGCTTACGGTTATCGGGGTAGAGTTGCTGCCCAACCAGCAGAGGAACACGGCCTCAATAGGAGCGTCCTGAACTATCTTCGCCCTTATGCTGTCATATTGACCCTGATAAGTCGTCATCTGCTCCCCACTGTCATCAAAGACCATGACCATATCATTCTTCAGCCTGATCACCGTTCTGATCATTTCACCACCATCCTTGAATGAAATTATTGATTCCTACTTTCATCTTACTAGCCGTATGATTAATTCCACATAAAAGAGGCATTGAAATTTTGTTAAAATCATCAGCGATATAGCGTCGATTTCTTACCGCGGCCAGCTTTGTGCTATACTAATCCAGAGTCAGCCAGACGGTTAGATACCGAGCTAACATATGGAGGTGGCGTGAGCAAGCTGATCGATAGACTAATCCAGACCGCGGAAACGGTTTCCTCGCCGATTGGGTTCATGGCTACCAGAGCAGCCCCGCCAAAACCGAAAATGGCGCTTATTGCTAGAGTTGAGCCAGCAGAAAATATCTCACAACTGGCTGATTATCTTTCCAGTGCTGACGCTGTCATCATTGCTCAAACTGGCGCAGAGAAGAATACCGTAACCGATATTGCCCGGTCATTGCCCGACATGGTCTGGGGACTGTGGCTGGAAGAGAAAAGCCGCCAGCAGATAAAAGCATCAGCCGAAGCTGGTGCTGACTTCATAACCCTGCCTCTGAATTTGGAGTTTGGCCTTCCTGGCATTGAGAAAATGGGCAAAATCCTGCTTGCAGAGTCGTCACTGGCTGAAGGTCTGATAAGAACGATTAATGAACTGCCGGTCGAAGCCGTACTGCTAACCGATGACGAAAAGGCCCTTACCTGGCATCAGCTCATGCTCTGTCAGCGCTTTTCTGACCTTCTGTTCAAACCACTGCTACTGACAGTACCGGCGTCGGTCGACAGCGATGAACTCAAAGCTCTGTGGAAAGCAGGGGTGGATGGGGTGGTCATCTCGGTGAAAACCGTAAAACAGGCGGAAAGGATAAAAGCGCTGCGTCGGATAATCGACCAATCGGACTTCGCCGCACGAACGCGAAAAAAAATGGCCGCTTTATTGCCGCACATCCATGAGGAAATCAGCACTGTCCCAGCCGATGCGGAGGAAGAGGAGGAGGAGGAAGAATAATCTTTTCCTCAGGACATTCTCAGGAACCGGACTGAGCTTTCTGCCAGGATTTCCCTTCCGTGGTAATCGCCGGCGCAATTACCATTTCCGCCTCATGCATTTCCCGAATGGTGGTTACCCCACAGACACCCATCGCGGTGCGGATGGCCCCGACGATATTTTGACTGCCATCGGTGACTGACGTTGGACCGAAGAGTATCTGCTCCAGCGTCCCGGTGGTGCCGACCTTGATCCGGGTTCCCCGGGGCAGTGCCGGGTGAGGATGGGCCATGCCCCAGTGATATCCCAACCCCGGCGCCTCTTTGGCCTGGGCGAAAATAGAACCCAGCATCACAGCATCAGCACCGGCGGCCAGCGCCTTGCAGACATCGCCACCTTTGCGAAAGCCGCCATCGGTAATTACGGGCACATACCGCCCTGTTTCGCGATAATACTGGTCCCGGGCGGCGGCACAGTCAATGGTCGCCGTAACCTGAGGGACACCGACACCGAGGACGTCTCTGGTGGTGCAGGCGGCACCCGGCCCAACGCCGACCAGAACTGCCGAGATACCGGTCCGCATTATATCAAGGCAGGCACTGAAGCTGACACAGTTGCCAACTACTACCGGCAGAGGGACCATTTCACGTAACTCGGAGAAAATCAGGCCACGGTAACTTTTTGAAATGTGTCGTGCTGTGGTTACGGTGGACTGCACAAACAGTATATCCGCCCCGGCCTCGACTGTAATCGGGGCAAAGGTCTTGGTGTTGGCCGGCGTTACCGAAACGGCACAGCTCCCGCCCCGTTTTTTGATTTCCTGAATTCGCTCGCCGATGAGCTTTTCCTTGATTGGTTGGGCGTAGATTTCCTGCATCAGTCCGGTTATTTCGGACTGCGGTGCTTGTGCAATCCTCGCCAGTATCTCGCCGGGATTCTCGTAGCGCGTCTGCACTCCTTCCAGATGGAGAACGGCAAGGCCACCCATCTTGCTCAGCAGCACGGCGAAATCGACATCGGTTACCGCGTCCATGGCTGAAGCGATAATGGGCAGGGAAAAGGTATGATTCTCGATGGTTAATTCGATATCGGTCTGGTCAGGATTAACGGTGACGTCCCCGGGGACGATAGCTACTTCATCGAAGCCATAGGCACGTCGTAGTTGTTTGTACTGGGGGGATTCCATTTTTTTCTGCACCATTTGAATATCAAATATAGCAAAAGCCAGCGGGCAAGTCAAGAAATCTTGCCCGCCCTCGCAAAGCTAGACAGGTAATGAAGCGTAGGATATAATAGTTAAGTTAAGGAAATTGACATTCATGCCTAATTTATACGTGGTAGCAACTCCTATCGGTAACCTGGAAGACATATCCCTGCGTGCCCTCCGTGTTCTGCGTGAAGTCAAGCTGATTGCCGCCGAGGATACGCGTAAAACAAAGCGACTGTTGAACGCCTACCATATTAAAACGCCGATGACCAGCTATCACGAGCATAACAAAAAGACCAAACTTGACTACATCTTAAATTACTTAAAGGAAGATGATGTGGCTCTGGTTTCCGAGGCCGGAATGCCGGGAGTATCAGACCCGGGCTATGAACTTATTGGGGCGGTGACACGAACCGGTATCCCGGTTGTCCCGGTACCCGGTCCATCAGCGGTCATCACGGCCCTGGTGGTCTCCGGGCTTCCCACCGACCGATTTCTCTACCTCGGTTTTCTTCCCCGCAGAGCCGGTGCCCGGAAGCAGGCATTGAAGTCGGTGGCACAGGAAACGGGAACGCTGCTTATCCTGGAAGCGCCGCACCGGCTGCAGCCGACACTCAACGACCTGCAGTTGGTCCTTGGCGACAGGCAGATAGCGGTCTGCCGTGAGCTTACCAAACTTCATGAAGAAGTGTTCCGGGGAACTATAAGCCAGGCAATCGCCCGTTTCACCGAGCCCAGAGGTGAATTTACCCTGGTTATTGAAGGTAAAAGAGAAGAAAAATACCGTAAATCGAGTGAGGATATTGAGAAACGACTATGTGATATGTATCAGAGTGGTGTCAAGGCGAAAGAGGCCATCGCCAGAGTGGCTGAGGAGACCGGCCTTTCCCGTCGTGAACTATACCGGGCCTGGCTTAAAATGAATAAGGCCTGGAGTAAAAAACAGAATCCGTGTCACAGTTTGGAGAGGAGTTGAGCAATGCGTCGTGGGTGCATTTCATTGGGAGAAGTAAAATGCGATGAGTGTCAGCACATCATCCCCTACCCCGAGCGATATCTTGCCGTCGATGAAAAGGATGGAGTAGAAGACGAGGAAGGTGAAACAAGGCGGTACTGCGTTGAATGCTGCGTGAAGAAGGGCTACGCCCAGTACAAGACGGAAAAAGGGGAACAGATACTGACCTTCCTTGAGTCCGGCATTCCAGAACATGATTGAGGTTGCATGAGCGAGAAAATTTTCATTGCCGTTGCCTGGCCATACGCGAACGGCCCGCTCCATCTGGGACAGATTGCCGGTGCCTATCTACCTCCGGATATCTTTGCCCGCTATCACCGCACCAAAGGCAACGAGGTACTGATGGTCTCGGGCTCGGACCAGCATGGGACACCCATCACCATCAAGGCCGAGCAGGAAGGTAAGAAACCGAGCGAAATTGCGGCCAGGTACCACCGCCAGTTCCTCGAGTCCTGGCAGAAGTTCGGCATCTCGTTTGACCTCTTTACCACCACCGGCACGGAAAACCACGCCCGGGTTACCCAGGATATCTTTCTCGTCCTCCTCGACCGCGGCTATATTTACAAGGATACGCTATCGCAACCTTACTGCCCCAACTGCCAGCGCTTCCTCGCCGACCGCTACATCGAGGGGATATGCCCGTACTGCAATTCTCCCGGCGCACGCGGCGACCAGTGCGAGGCGTGCGGCAAACAGCTGAGCCCCGCCGAGCTCATCGAACCGCGCTGCCGCATCTGCGGCACCACGCCCGTTTTCCGTGACACCGAGCATTTCTTCTTGAAACTTACCGCCTTCAATGACCGGCTGCTGGAATGGGTGAAGCAGCAGACACACTGGAGACCGAACGTGCTGAACTTCTCCACGCGCTATCTTGAGGAAGGGCTAAAAGACCGGGCAATTACCCGTGATATAGACTGGGGGGTGGCCGTACCCCTGGAAGGCTTTGATGACAAACGGATTTATGTCTGGTTTGAAGCTGTCATCGGCTACCTGTCTGCCGCCAAAGAATGGGCCGCCTCAAGCAACGACGGGGAAAAATGGCGCCAGTTCTGGCAGAATAATGATACCAAGAGCTATTATTTCATCGGCAAGGATAATATCCCATTCCATACCCTCATCTGGCCGGCGATGTTGATGGGTTACGGTGATAACCTGAACCTGCCCTATGACGTCCCGGCAAACGAGTTCCTGACCATTGAAGGCAGGAAGCTCTCCACCAGCCAGAACTGGGCGGTCTGGCTGCTTGACTACCTCGACCGCTATGACCCCGACCCCCTGCGCTACCTCCTGTCCATCAATATGCCGGAGACTTCCGATACCGATTTTTCCTGGCGTGAGTTTGTGCGCCGCAATAACGACGAACTGGTGGCCACGTACGGCAACCTGGTGCACCGTGTGCTCACCATTGTCTACCGTAACTTCGACGGCGGTGTGCCGGAGCCCGGTGAGCTCGATGCCCAGGATAAGGAGATTCTCTCCGGAACCAGGAAGACCCTGGAGACGGTGGACGGACTGCTATATGGCTGCCACTTCCGCGAAGCCATCAGGACAATAATGGCACTGGCGCAGGAAGCCAACCGCTACCTGGATAATAAATCCCCCTGGAAAGTTATTAAAGAGAATCGAAAGGCTGCTGCTACTTCTCTCCACGTAGCTCTTCAGATAATTGCCAACCTGAAAACGATGCTCTATCCCTTCCTGCCTTTCAGCTCCCAGAAGCTGCACGAGTACCTGGGTTTTACCGGGAGCATTGAAGACTATGGCTGGAATTGGCTGGAATTGCCACCGGGACAGAAGCTGCTGCCACCACAACCCCTGTTCTCCAAGCTTGACGATAGCCTGGTGGAAGAAGAAACCGAGAAACTCGGCCAACCACCATTGTAGGTGAGAAAGGAGACTCTTGGACCTCAGCGGAATATACCGGTCCATACAGGATGACCTGTCCCAGGTGAAAGAATACCTCAGGTCGATTATCAAAGTTGATTTCCCCTGGCTTTCGGAGCAGCTCGACTACGTGGTGGGTGGCGGCGGGAAAGGTATTCGGCCGGCCCTGACGCTGCTGTCAGGCAGTTTCTACCGGTATAATCTGAAATACCTGCTGCCCATGGCCGTATCCGTGGAACTCATGCACACAGCCACCCTTATCCACGATGACGCCATTGACAAGTCAACGTCGCGGCGCGGCAGGGCTACGATATACAAACTCTGGGGTGACGAGCCGGCCATACTCCTCGGTGATTACCTTTTCGCCAAGGCCGGCGAATTTGTCTCCGATACCCAGTGCCCGCGCGTCATCAAGCTCTTCTCACAGACGCTGGCTACCATCTCCAGCGGTGAACTCAACCAGTTCTTCGGCTCCTACAATTTGAAACAGACCCGGGAACAGTATTTTAAGAAAATATCCGGTAAGACCGCCTCCCTCTTCTCCCTGGCCACGGAGTCGGGGGCCGTCCTGAGTGAGGCGCCGGAGAAATCAATCAAAATACTCCGGGAATATGGATATTACTTGGGCATTGCCTTTCAGGTCGTGGATGATATTCTGGATTTCATCAGTACCGAGGAGGAACTGGGCAAACCGGTTGGCTCTGATTTGACGCAGGGAACCCTTACCCTGCCGGCGATGCTGCTGATGGAACGTTACCCCGAAGATAACCCGATTAAACGGCTCTTTGAGAACCGGGACGACAAGGATAACATCAAGCAGGCAATAGATTTAATGCGGAATTCACCGATTGTGGACGAGTGTTACGCTGTGGCTTCGGAATACCGCGCCCGGGCCTGCCAGAACCTCAGTGGCCTGCCGGAAAACAGCAGCAGTGAGGCGTTGGTGGCACTGGCCGAATACGTTGTGGCCCGCAAAAACTAGGTATAAAAAAAGAGGGGGCGTAGCCCCCTCTCAATCGTCTTTCACCGGTTTTAATCAGGAGTTGCCGGTGTTTGCTTCGGGACCAGGCGAGGTACTACAGGCGCTTTTTGGGGCTTGGTCGCCAGTTCAGCTTCACCAACCACCTCGACCGGTACCGGTCTGGGTTCCGGTTTGACCTTCTTTGACGGCTTCGGAGCCGTATCACCCAGGATAGCGTCCAGTTCATCCTTTTCCAGCGTCTCTTTAGTCATAAGCCGTTCCGCAATCGACACTAACCTGTCTTTGTGTTTGCTCAGTATCTCCTGCGCGGTCTCGTGAGCTTCATCGATAAGTCCATAGACCTCCTCATCAATTAGCTCGGCTATCTTATCGCTGTAATCCCTCTGCTCGGTAATCTCACGACCGAGGAAGACCATTTCCTCCTTGCGCCCGAAGGTACGCGGCCCCAGCTTATCACTCATGCCGAAGTTGGTGACCATCGCCCGGGCTATCTTGGTAGCCTGCTCGATGTCGCTCTGGGCACCGGTGGTCATCTCATTGAAGATGAGCTCTTCCGCCGTGTGCCCGCCCATAAGCCCGGCCAGCATATCCTTGAACTGCGACTTCGTCAGCAGGTAGCGGTCTTCAATGGGCAGCTGGCGAGTATGGCCGAGCGACATCCCCCGGGCCACAATCGATATCTTGTGCACCGGGTCGGCGTTGGGCAGCATCTTGGCGACCAGGGCGTGCCCAGCTTCATGATAGGCGGTTATCTCTTTCTCCCGGGGGCTTATCTTGCGGCTTTTTCTCTCCGGCCCGGCAATCACCCTGTCCACCGATTCTTCAAGTTCACTCATACTGATGGCTTTCTTATTAAGCCTGGCGGCCTGGATAGCGGCCTCATTGATCAGATTGGCCAGGTCGGCGCCGCTCAGGCCCACCGTGCCCTTGGCCAGAACTTCCAGGTCAACGTCTTTATCCAGCGGCTTGCCATTGGCATGGACTTTCAAGATGGCCATCCGACCGTTAATATCCGGCCGGTCCAGAACCACCCTGCGGTCAAAACGACCGGGCCTCAAAAGCGCCGGGTCGAGAATATCCGGTCGGTTGGTGGCCGCCATAACGATGACGCTGGTGCTGGTATCAAAGCCGTCCATCTCCACCAGTATCTGGTTGAGGGTTTGCTCTCGCTCATCATGGCTGCCGCCCAGGCCAGAACCGCGTTGACGGCCCACCGCGTCAATCTCATCAATGAAGATAATGCAGGGAGCATTGCGCTTCGCCTGGTCAAAGAGGTCGCGCACCCTCGAGGCACCGACGCCGACAAACATCTCCACGAATTCGCTGCCGCTTATCGAGAAGAACGGCACATCAGCCTCACCGGCTACCGCGCGTGCCATCAGGGTTTTTCCTGTACCCGGCGGTCCGACCAGCAGGACACCTTTTGGAATACGCGCGCCCAGCGCCTGGAACTTCTCCCGCGATTTGAGGAAATCAACCACCTCCAACAGTTCCTGTTTGGCCTCTTCCACACCGGCCACATCGTCAAAGGTCACCGTGGGCCGGTTGGCCTGGATGAGTCGGGCGCGGCTGCGACCGAAACTCATCGCCTGATTATTCGCCCCTCTTGCCTGACGGAAGAGGAAGAACAGCAGACCACCGAAGATGATAAGCGGCAGGAAGTTGAGCATCAGGCTTCCCCAGTTGATACCCGATGACCCTTCGATGTTCACCACAACGCCTTCAAGGTTGAGACCCTCTATCTCATAGATGCTGGCGTTGCTCTCCTTGAAGGCCCGCAGCTCAGTCTCATCAATTGTGGTGATGAGCAGCAGGTCGTCCTCCACCGTAATCTCGGCGATTTCCTTGTCCTGCGACATGGCAATTACCTCGCTGAGGGGCACTTCCTCGGGTTTGTTCGCCGACGGGAAGATATTAACGAACAACGCCACCGCCGCCAACAGGATGGCAATGTAAATTAAGCTACTCCGTTTCCAGCTTGGTTTCACACTTCACTCCTAACAGTGGCTCTGCTTAACCATTCTATTATACCATAAATATACCATACATTTGTATTTGCTTTGGATTACAGACTGTTATAAGCCGACTGCAGTCGCAGCGCATCCTCTTCCCGGTTCGGGCTTTCACATATCACCATGCCTTTGACATCGTAATCCTTCAGCGCCCTGAGCATTTCCCAATACTGAAAATCGGACTCCACCAGATTGAGGTGTTTCAATTCACCCTTTTTACCGTAGCTGATACCGGAAACGTGAATATGCATGTTTTCCAGTGCCTCCTCTCCCAGACGCTGCCTCACCTGGAGTAGGACGGTTTCAAACTCCGGATAGGAATTGAATTTGCCGGTACGGGCGTGCCAGTGGGAGAAGTCGAGACAGAGCGCCACGCCTTCAAGTTCGGCGCTGAGGTTTACCAGTTCCTCAATGGTGCCAAACTGGCTGCCTTTGCCGGTTACTTCCGGCCTGATACATACCTGAATCCTCTCACGTTCAAGCTGGCCCAGTATTTCACCCAGGTATTTCTTCACTATCCCATATACTTCTTCCGGCGGCCGTCCCATATAAAATGCGGGATGAAAGACCACGCTTTCGGCCCGGCAGAGCGAAGCGATGCGCGCCGTTTGTAAAATACGGCTCTGACTGGCCCTTATCTTTTCCATATCATCAGAATTCAGATTTATATAATAGGGAGCGTGCGCGGACAATCTCACACCGGTCCGAATCGCGGCCTCACCAACCAATCTCGCGGCTGTCTCCCCCATCTTCACACCCTGGACAAACTCTATCTCCATGCAGCCCAGTCCCAGCTCAGCAATACACTCAATGCCGCCGATTGTTGATGGTGGCCAGGCACTGCGCGGAACCCCCGCCGTTCCAAAGAGCAAACCGCCCATTCTCTTTTTCAAGCCCCCTGAAATCGCTGAGCCAGCGGTCGGAGTCGAACCGACGACCGGCGGTTTACGAAACCGCTGCTCTACCCCTGAGCTACGCTGGCCCAAGGCCAAGTATAGCATAAGTACAGCCACACGCGAAATTCGGTTTCCACCTCTGCTGAAGACTTTTGCTGGTTTGACACACGAGAAAGAGCAATGCTATGATTGCTTTTTGGTGGCTGTTTTTTGTTATTGAAAGAGGTTTGTCATGATAGGTGATTTAGTATATGAATTGATACAAATCCCCGGTCCCACCGGTTTTGAAAGTCGGGTGGCTAATCGGCTCCAGGAGCTACTCAAAGACCACGTCGATGAACTCTACATTGATAAGATCGGCAACCTCATCGCCAGGAAAAAGGGAACGGAGGGGAAGCGCTCGCTGGCACTGGTCGCTCATATGGACCAGGTCAGCATGGTGGTGCAGAAAGTGGATGAATTTGTCTGGTTTGACAAGTTAGGCTGGATTGATTTCGGGAACTTGCCCGGTACGCCGGTGCTCATCCTGGGCGCCGAGCGGGATATTCCCGGCGTGGTCTGCGCTACCAGCACCGTTGGCGGCAACAAAATGGGCGCCCTGTGGATAGACGTTGGCGACCGTCAGGAACTTGTTTCAGTGGGTGACCCCATAGTCTTTGCTACCCCATCCCGGTGGCTTGACGATGAGAAAACAATACTGGCGAGCCCTTCCATTGATGACCGCGTAGGCTGTGCCGTTCTCGTTGACGTAGCCCGCAGACTAACCAAACCGTCACGTCACGATATTTACTTCGTTGGCTCGGTTCAGGAGGAGATAGGTAGCTTTGGGGTCAGGCATTTTTTGCGAAAGATAACCCCCGACTGGTTCATTGCCCTGGACACTGGCTTTGCACAGGATGCCGTGCCCGATATCCAGCGCACCGTCCCGATGAGCACCGGACTGGGGGTACGCCGACTTGCCTTCGCCCAGCCCAACGTTCCCTACCCGGCAACGGTCAATTTCGCCAGCCCACGTTTGAACCGGCTATTAATAGAAGCTGCTAAGAAATTGAATGTTCCATTCCACGTTGATGTGAGCACCGGGATTTGGTCTGACCATAACATTGCCTACGAGGTAAATCCAGAGGTTGAGTCCACATTCATGTACGTGGCGGCCAGGAGATATAGCCACTCCCCAACCGAGGTGGCCGACCTGAGCAACGCGGAACGTGCGGTGGACGTCCTCTGCCAGGCAATAACTGATATGGACAACTGGGACAGTTGACGAAGGATGGCAGAGGTGGAGCGAGTTCGGGAGAGGCAAATTCTTTTTCTGGCTCAAGATTCTGTCCAGAGGGAACTGTATTCGAAATCATAACTATCAGTTTTGTGTCAAAAACGTCAGATGGGGCACGAGCTAGAAAGAATTCAGGGGGTAGATTATTATGGCACCTATAAATTCAAATGAAGCGGAAAAAGACGGAGTTCTCGCTGCCGCAAAGCTGATGGCGGTCGCTGCCCGCACCTCTCCCAAAACAAGAGGCTTGGATTCGGTCAGAACGGTGATTCTGCATGAAAGCGAGGAGCTGGAGAAGCTGGCCGCAGATATGGAGGAGTTCTCCCGCAATGACCCGGAAAGGCTCGCCTTCTTCCACCGCAATGCCGACGATGTCAGGAAATCGTCCGCAATACTAATCATCGGTGTAACCGGTGAGCCAAAACGGGTCGAATCGCCGCTGGACTGCGGCGCCTGCGGTATGGACTGCGCCGCCATGCTGAAAGCGAAAAAGAAGGAGCGCGGCACAGCGCGCGGCCCGATGTGCCACATGCAGAGC
>SDBT01005844.1_pt1 | contig 20584 bp, 27 predicted proteins | sample 2277101 | NCBI WGS metagenome assembly SDBT01 (sample SAMN10404973, study PRJNA504765) | marine sediment metagenome | isolation source: marine sediment core GS10_PC15, 103 cmbsf | place: Arctic Ocean: Southern Knipovich Ridge | collected 2010 | reverse complement strand
CTGTTCTGGTGGTGCCCCTGTATTCCAAAAAGCATTATCGGCATCATCGGCAAGAATGGCCGGATTAGTCCAATTAACATCACCGCCCGAAATGGTTCGGTTACCAACGCCCGTGCCGGGAAATTTCCAGCCTGTGTCAGACATTCTAAAATCTCATCCGTTGTCGTATGTGAGCTCTTGATAGCACTTGCGCCGCAACAGCAACAAACTCAAAGGCCCCAATCGACCACGTTGCTGTCCGGGTTACGTCTTTAATATCAATGCCTGGAGCTTACCTTCGGCGTAGCAATGATCTTCTGGCAGAAGCCTGTTTGCTTATTGCGTTCGATCTCGAACTCATAGCCTGATCGAACATTGGGCGTGGTGTTTTGCTTGATGTCCGAGAGCACCGATTTGAGCGGTGTCAGGTCGACCGGCTGTACCTTAGGTACATTGCTGCCGCTCTTAATCAGGGATTGAAGCGTGGCCATTACCTCGAGCTGAGTCTTGGATTTTGCGGTTTCGGCGGCAGCCAGCGCCTCGTTCGACTTGGCCATCGCCTCGTTGCTTCTGGCCACCCGTTCATTGCTCTTGACCATTTCGGTGGTTGCCTGAGCCATCGCGCTGAGCTGTTTCACCAGATCATCGTACTTGCCAATATCACTTAGCTTCTCAATGAGCTCCTCAAATTTGACGATCTCAGTGGGACCGGGAGCCGGTTGATGCACGGTTGCGTGGATGGTCGGCCGTTCTTCGGTCGTAATTATGGCACCGCCCGCCTGCAGCTTGAGTAATTCCTCAACACTTAGAGCTTTTTTAGCCACTTACACACTCCAGTAGTCTTTCGATTACGCTGCGGCGCTTGACCGCACGATTAAAGGTCTTTTGTGCCGGCTGGCTCACTTCAAAAGCCTGCCCGGTACCCTCGAGCGCAACTGTATCAGTAAAGGCCAGATCACCAAAATCCTGCTCGGCCGGCACCTTTGGCAGCATCAGTAAGGCTTTCGATAGCAGCGTCGGATCCTGTACGGCAGCGATGATAGCGGTCTCCGTCAACTCATCGATAGTCAACTGCTCGAAAGTCTGCCCCGCCTGCAGCGCACGCCTGATCTCGGCATTGCTCATGGTGTCCAGATCCAGCCCTTCGCGCTCCAGGAAGTCGTTTAGCTCCTCCAGCGCACGCGCAAGGTCCGCTACCTGCTCATCGGCACCGCGGCCGAATACCGGCTTACCGGCTGCTTCCCGATCCATCAGTGCCTCTTTGAGCTGCGACAAATCGAACTCAGGTATAAAGCCTGCCTCGAATGCCAGCTCTGCCGCGGCATCCAGCGTCAGTTTGCCGGCCTTCATCAGCTTTGGAAACAGCAGCGCCATATCTGCTGCCGCCAGCTCGCCACCCTCATCGATGAGCCCGCCCTTGGCGGTCAGGAACTCGACCAGGGACTCGCCAAAGATTTGCCGCTGCGTCGGTATATCCTGAGCCCGCAGGCGATCCAGCAGCGGATCGATATACACATCAATATCGGTTTTCTGCAGTGCCTCGGGTATTTCCTTGCGTACCCCGCCCCAATACAGGGCAAACAGCTCGATCGGGTCCATCTCATTACGCTCAGCCAGGGTCGAGAACACATACTCAGTAAGCTGTGCCTGCTTGTCGGCGACCGTCAGCTCAGTACCCGCGGCTATCAGCTCGCCCATCACCGCATCGTGGATCTCGGTAACCGGCGTGTGTCCCTCAGGTACATCCTGCTCGATCAATGCCTTCTGAATTTCGTCGGCATTTTTACGCCATTCCTCGGCTTCGCGAGCTGTCATCTCATCCTCGTGCATCCGTAAATCTGGCAGTAGGGCGGTGTGGTGCTCTGTAGGAGCGATTTTCTCGGCGTAAACATCTATTGGTATCTCTATATCCACTCCGGTCGCCTGAGCCTCAGAAAGATCGATTCCGAGCTCAGCTGCAACCTCATCAGGATTCTGCCCCTGTTCCTGAAAATATTCCGTGAAGCGCTCCACATCGACGCGGATTGCCTCGATCGGGCCTTTCTCCCTGACCTTGGCCACAAACTCGCGCCACTTGCCCGGGACGTTCTGGCGCGTGGTGGAGCCCTCAGCGGACTCGCCCAATACCTTGAACAGCAGCTCATTCTGGCTGGCACGCTTGGCTCTGCGCACATCCGAGATATAGCTGGCCGTGGGACCTATGCTCGACAGGATGAAAGCGCCCTGCATGGTCTCAGTGGCAATCTCGGCAATCCGGTCTGTGAACTGGTCCCAGGTCATCGCGTCGTCGCCCGGCCCCTTCAGAATCTCGCCGCCGACAACCGTAGACGATTCCTGCAGTACCTCGGTAATCACCTCGGATGCCAAAACCTCACCAAAGCGAGCCCCATATCTGGCTGCTGCTGCCTTAAATGTCGGCTTGACCAGAACCTTATCGACCACCTGTTTGGCAATCGCGCCCTTGGCAGCGCTGAATCCCGGCATGTATTTCACCGCCTGAGATATGCCGAAAGACTCCAGCACCATATTCACCGCACCCACCGCGTTAGCCGCAATCTTGGCGTTATCAGGATCAAGTCCAAGCTCCAGGTATTCGTCATAAGCAAGGCCGCGCTCCAGATCAAATGCTGAGCCGGCAGTACCGGTAATCATGCCGACGCCAAAGCCGATGGCTGTTGCTGCCGGTACCGTGATCGGTGCCCCGGGGCCGGCGACTGTACCAGAGGCCGCACCAATCGAAGCGCCGCCAAGCCCCATCGTGACCCCCTCGCGCATACTGGCGAAGGTCATTGGCATCATCTTGGCGTTTTTCACCAGGAACTTTGAAAACCAGTTCTCAGCCCCGAACTCATGCGGCTGCATGGACTTTCGCAATTCCTGCAATCGCTCCTCATCGCCCTCACGAACATCACCGCCAACGTGTCGAGAGCGTATTCGCGCCAGCTCAACAGTAGCCCATCCACTGTCCCACCCCATTGCCAGGGGCGCCCATGCCCGTTCTAAGCCGGTCATATTCTCCAGATCGTCCTTGACCACCGACAGGTTATAAGGATTCTCGGAGGCGAAGCTGGCGAATACCGGCGAGTGTTTACGGTACCGCTCAGGGTCGAAATTGCGCTGGCGTACTCGCTCCTCGAGGTTATCGAGATCGGAGTCAATCACATCCTCAGGTAGCCCGGTAAAGGCGGATACCTTGAAGATCCGCGCTGCACGATCAGCGTCGTGATTAACCGTGTCAGCGAGCTTTAGACGCAGGTTTTCCTCTTGCTCACGCTTTTGCCGCAGATATTGCTCGGTAACGCTCATTCACCAGCCAGCCTGTTCATAATTTCCTGATCACCAAGCCCTGATTTGAGTGCGAAGTAAGCCTTTTCGAGCTCATGGTCAGTTGGATCATAACCAGCCGTCGACGCCATATTTCTAAGCAGTTGCTCAACTGTGAGGTCCTGGCCATCAATAATCACGATATCCGTCGACGCCTCAAAAAGCGGCAAATACAGTTTCCGCAGCTGTGAGGGAGTAGCACCAGAAATAATGACTGCCTCATCGGGATCGTAGTCACTCATAAAAAAGTCGCGATCGATAAAGGCACGATCGAGCAACATTTCAGCAAGTTCCTTTTTGCGCTCCTGATTGGTCAGCTTGCGGCCAAGTTCGGCAGACTTATCAGTAAGCAGCGTATCTAAACTAAAGCGCAATGCGTTCCTCAGAGCCTCCTCGGTATCGTTCCTGCCGGTTGCCGGGTAAACAGTTCCGCTAATGGCAGAATCGAGCATCTGCATGTTTGTGAGCCCGGTATCCAGCGGTGTTGGTTTTGCTGATTCAGCTGCAGAGGTGATCTGCTCCTGCTCTGTCACCATCGACTTCCAGGTAGGTCCATCCACCGTGGTTTTCCAAAAAGGTGAGGTCAGATCCTCATTCATTTTCTGCCGGTCAGTCATCTCCTTCCAGCGACCCCACTCATTCCAGTCAGTGCGCTCAGCAAACTCCCGATCATCGAGCACTAATTGCTCATAGGCTTTGAGCGTGTTGCGCTCGCCGGCACTCAACCTCGCCAGCTCGGATGCCGGAATATCCTGATAGCTTGAACCCTCATCGATCATGGTTGCAGCACCGCGCATCACGCCAAGCCGCATCTGCTGATCAGCGCGGAACATATCGGTATTGCGTGAGGTCACCGCAGATTGTGCCACCGCCCGGGCATCGACATCCGGGGCATTGTCACGTACATATTTCTGACGATCCTTGCCCTGTGTGGGCAACGGAAACAGCTCGAATGCCTCGTCGGCTACCGCAAAGCCCTGCTGGCGGTCGCGCGTGGTCTTATTCTCGAGCTGCGCTTTCCTCAGCATCTCAATTTTCTCATCCTGGTGCAGAAAATCGGCCAGTGAACCTGAGCCCTTGCCGGCCTTGATATCTTCCCGCGATGGATTCTTGGCGATTGATGTTTTGAGCGCTTCCTCACGCGCGACCGGGCCCATAAACACCAGCTCAGCCATCGCCACTCTTGTTGCAAAGTCCTGCCGCATTTTCTCGGCCGGAACCTCAAGCAGATGGCCGGCATCCTCGGCGGCCGTAATGCCCTCGAGTGCGTTCATCAGGTGATCATTGCGGGTCATCGGGTCAGCCACAGCAATATCTCGCTCCGACTGATCGAGATTTCGCAGCAGATTGGCATTCTCGTGATCGATTCTCAGCTTGCGACCGATCTCAGAAACCGCGGTCGCGCCACGCTCAACGGTAAGGTTAGCGTCGGCATCGAATATGGCGCTATCGTGGCTTGATCGGAATGTCAGCGTCTCACGGAAGGTTTTCATACCCGTCCGGTAACGCTCATCGAAGGTGGCGTAATCCTGATCGTCTTTGAGCTCGCGCCTGAGCCTTATGTCCTCGGCAAGCAGCTGAGATTTGTTATTGGCATACTCAATCGCATCTTTCTTGCCCTGCCGCTCGAGCATGACCTTGGCGAAGGTGTCCGCTGCATTGGCCAGCGAATCCGCTAAGGCCAACTCGCCGGACCCAGGTACATCAACCCGGTTCGACCTGAGGGACGGCCTGCTACCGTAATCTACTACCTGTGGAATCGTTGCCATTACCTTCCTTCAAATGCGTCAGGCGAAGGCCGCATACGACGATACCGCGCTGGTAATGGCATCGACCCTGGAGGCATCGATGGCTGATTCGCCTTCACGAATGGCTGCCTCAGCCCTGAACTGCAGTCCCTCAACCTCGTTTTGACCGGCCCATAACCTCGACAGAAGGCGATACTCACCCTCGGCGTTGATATCAGCAAGCTGCCGCACAATGCCGGCAGAGCCGGTCGCGGTGCCAGAAGCCGCTGCGACTGCCAGCGCCCTCGAGTACATGAATTCCCTGTTACGTTCCTCCTCAGCTAACTCGTGAGTGGTCGCGGCCATGCGCCGCCCGGCAGCATCACGATAACCCTCGGCTTCGCGTTCCTTGAGGCTTTGCGCTTTCTTGCCCTTGTAGAGCTGAGCAGCGCCCATAACGGCTGCTATCGCTAGTTGAGCCATCCGTACAACTCTCCCTCTAAATGTGTCCAGCCAAGCCGGTGCAGTATCCGACATCCCTCAGCATGTTCAGCTACGGCAACCGTTGGCCCCCGGTACTGAGCCACAAATTGCATTGAGGCTTTGACCGTCCGCATTATAGTAATTGATTGCAGATATGGCTGCAGAATAGGTTTGAAATCTACGAAAAACTTGCCCACATATTGCTCACGAACCACGCCGATAAGACCGACAACCTCGCCATCCATTATGGCTGCATAGGCGCGCAAGGTGCCACGCGGCTTATAGCCATAGTAAGCCTCGATATCCTCGGCCGTTGCCAGCCTGGTCAGGATGACCGAGTTCGCTGGCGCTCGACAGTCTCGATCTCCGCTATCGCTGCCAATAAGGTCACAGGTCTCGGTGATGCTGCTTGTAAGCATATTCTGGCGTCTGGATCCCACTCGCCGCCGAATGGGAAATTGTCCTCGTGATAGGTAGCGTGAACGGTATTGACGGCTGTTGTCTGACCCTCCTCAACTTGCGGCAGATCATACAGCTGCGCAAAAGTCGGCCCGTACTGAAGTCCCTGATAGTGCATGTTCTGCGCGATGAACCCCAGTCGGCTGACTTTCTTCCTGTCCATAAGCCCGGCACCGGTCAGCTCCCCGAGCTTGGCTGATTTGAACTGTGCGATATAGGACAATCCGGCCACTACTTTGGAGGCCGCGACCGCCAGTGAGCTCGTTAGGGCACCGGCAGCGGTCACCGTATCCGTGCCAACATCGATGCCATCAGCCCAGATAGTCACGGTCTCGCCCCTGAGGTGCAGTAATTGCGTGGTAAATGGCGTTGTGGTCGCAGTTGAGTCATAGACCACGAAAGAGTCTGCAATCTTGTTGAGTTGACCGCCAATCGCTTCTGATTCCAGCGCCCACTTGCAGATATGCCGCTGCTGGCCGGCATTTATGGTCCGCTTGACCAGATAATAAACCTGATCCTCGACCGTCCCTGGCAATACCGCAACGTCCGTAATCTCGCCGGTAGCCCCGGTCGAATCAATCTGCACCCAACAAATGACGTTTTCCAGCCTGTCGTAAACCAGCACTCCAACCGTGCCATCAGAACGAATGCAGTGAATGCGTATATCCGGCTTCATCTGCACCGCAATCTGTATCACGCCAATTTGGTTAAAGTCAGGTGCATAAATGCTCAGGTCGATCGGTTTGTAATCCTGCTGATCGATGTCATAGATCAGCTCGTAAAGTCGCTGCTCAGTACGATCGATAAACGCGCCCCTCGATGAGATGGATTTGATATTGAAATTGCTTGGCGTCAGCGGCTCGTCAAAGGTGTTGGAGCGTGCGCCCAACGGATTGTTGCCATCCATTTTGACTACCCTGACGTTTGCCGTGTTTTCAGTCGTTCCCATCATCAGCCGGCCCATCGATACCAGCCAGTTGATTGTCTTGATCGGTCCCTCGCCAACCGAGCGGTCAATCGGCGCAGAATCGCCTAAGATATTGTCGTCAAAGGTCTCGTAAGCATCCGAAGTCGAACCCCAGATATTGTCATTGCCTGCATACCACAACCTGCCCTCGTGGATAGCCACCGCAGTCGGCCACAACCTGGCATCCGACCATGCCCCCTCCCACCAGTCCCTTGACGCGGTGATCGCACCAAAATCCTTCAATACATGAGCGGTCACCGAGATAGATGTGGTAAAGCCATACACCCGGCACACTCCCTGGATCGAGCCGCCGGTATAGTTCAGGGTACAGGTCACGGTATCAGTACCGTAGTCGCCAGTCTTGATGCCAAGCCGGTAATAAATGATCTGGTCATCCTGACCGTCATCATAGGAAATCGAGGTATTGGCGGTGTACTGCGGTGAGGTATCGGTCCACGGACCATCAGCGGTGAAGGCAAATTGCAGCGTGATTGTGGAGTCGGTACGGTTCTCGATAATCAAGCCGAATACGCGCGCTGCCTCGTTACCGGTTATCTTTATCGCATCAGTAAAAACATTCTGCGCCGAAATCGAGGAGGTAACCGTCTGACCTTGTGATGCGATGCGAAACAACGCCCGGTTGTCAGCATGTTCCTGCTTGAATACCGGCAATCTCGAGGTCAGGGTGATGTCACCATTCAAGGCGCTGGCGGTGAGTTCATTACCGGATACGTTCTGCACCCGGAATGGTCCGTCCTCAGGCAGATGATCGACCATCGACCATGATCTGCCAAGCGAATTACCCTTACCGCGGCGCTCGAGTTTCTTGATCTGTCCAGTGCTCGAGGTCATAAAAATAACGTCGCCGGACTGCGCCCAACGTATATCAATCAATTCCTGAACACTAAAACCGTGACCAAGTGTGACCGTATTGGCAGCGGTCGGCGCGGTGCAGCGCGTTACTCTTGCGGAAAACTCACGCTCATTGGCAAATTCAATCACGTATGAGGAGGTGGTCGGCCATACGCTGATCTCATGCACGCCACGGCCAAGCCTTGTCTCTGAAACGTAATCATCATCACCCGCGGTAGATCCCACTTTGAAACGCATCGGGCCATCAAATATCTGTATGCCAAGCCTGTGATCCTGACCTTGCTCATTGACGGTAATGGTTTGCCTGAGAATGCCAAAATCCGTGCCATCACCCCAGATGCGCGCATGACCCCCGACTTGCCACGCGACATTGCCGCCGGCTTCCGAGGCATCGGTCCAGCCTGAAAGATCAGTGGTGAAATTGCTGTTGGTGTTACCAGTTGAGGTATTGAGGAGCGAGGTCAGCTTAACGTCATTGACATAAGGAATGATGATGGTCGGGTCAAACGCCAGCAACACAGTCTCATCAACACCAAAAATAAATGGCAGCAACCGTCCGGCGGTCGTTACATCATTGTTCATGCGCTCGATAAACTGGAGCCCAGGTCTGAGCATCATCGAACCGAGTACCCGAGGCATAAAATTGGTCTGAGTTTCGGCCGACATCGCCATGCGCTCGATATCGATGCGCGCTAAACCCAAAGAGGAGATCACGCCCCTATTAAAAGCTAAAATATGCTTCTTGAAAAAGGCCATCAGCCGATCAGTTGATTACGTTTGCCGCGTTCACCCGTAGCAAAGCCCTGACGCGAGCTGGCCCAGTTGCCTTTCGGCGGGAATTTGGTCGGCGCCTCCATAGCATCAGTCGCTTTGGCATCAGTGAGTGCGCCTGCTACCTGCTTTTTGAGTTCTGTATCAGAATAGTCCAAGCCGGTTAAGGTCGGCGCCACCTTGCGCGCCATGTAAAACTCGACATACTCAGTGAAATTACCGGGCCACAGACTCAGATCGTTGCCAAACTGAGAGTCATTCGAAACGTACATCAGGTATAGCGTCTCTATCTCGCAAAAAAGCGTAGCGCCTTCCTTGTCGTACTGTGTGAGAGGCTGGATAAAAAATTCGTCAGACGCCACCCCCAAAGTGCGAATAAAATCTGTCGGCAACTCATAGGCAAACTGATAGCCAAACTCTGGCGTGATCGTGGTCGATGCCTGTAGTTGCGCGGTGCGCTTTGCGAACTTCCATTGCCCATGCTGCAACACCCGATCGATCATATCGTTATCGTAGATGTCATCCAGCTTGTGCCGCGGTTCACGGTTTTCCGTAAGGCTCGCCAGATTGCGCTCACCAAGAACATTAAGAGCCCCGTTATATAGCGATAATTTACTTGGCATCTCTCACTCCAGGCCGGCGCATCCCTGCGCCAAAGTTCAGTCCTTGATCGGCAATCGGTTACGGCTTCCGAAGTACGGCTTTTTCATGTTCTGCCGCTGCACGCCGAGCAAGGGATTCGGTTTCAAATCCATCCAGCAATGGCTCACCTTTTCTGAGCACTCGCCATTTGTAATGCGCTCCCGCAAATTTTATCTCATAGATTGACGGGATCTTTACCGGCGCGGTTGTTGGTATTAGGTTGAAATAGCTGAGCTTCACCACATGCGCGTACAAGCGGCCGGCGCCGGCTACATGCAGATCAAGCCGCCATGCGTAATCGTCCGGTAGTACCTGAATCTCATCACCTGGACGCAGCAGTGAGCCTACATTGGCCCAGAATGCCTCATCCAAGACCTGTTCTACGGTGGTCCCAACCTCGACCTCGACCCGCCAGACATTGCGCTTTTCAGCGGCCAGCTGGAATCGGGACATGGTGAGGGGCTTGGCTTTTAGCTCGATATTCTTATCGAGTAACGGATTGGGTTTCTCAGCTTCCGTGCTTTCTTTTTCCGGCGTTACCTGCTCTGCATTTTTTGCAGGATCAGTCGGCATTGGTTTTTGTTCTTGTGTCGCGGTTGCCATTTAGGTTCTCCTAAAACAAACAAGGGCCGAGCTCAAGAGCCCGACCCTCGCATTGTCGCCTAAGCGAACCTCTTATGCCAACTGGATCATTGTCACATCGCCGTTGGCCGCGACCACCGTGACCAGACAGAGATCAATGGTTTCGGATGAGCCGGTGCTATCAATCACCACCACCACATCATCAAGTTGCAACCCCTGATCATCACCGTCATCGATATATCCCGCCGCAATTACCGTAGCAACTGCGTCATCGGATATATAAACATACTGTGCGCTAGTCAAACTCCCGGCGTCCGTGCCTTGACCCATTCGGGGAATCTGTACGTTCAAACTTCCAGGTGCGTATGCCATATCAGTCTCCCTTATGCGGCTGCCAGACTTGAGCCATCGTGGTTAATGACTACGATGCCGCTATTCTGCAACAGCACCGAACCCATGTAAATCGAGCAACGGGACCAGGAGTAATCCTGCTCCTCATCGTAGCCCGCCCGCGCTTCCAGATCGTCAGCATTGTAGGCATGGCCGAGCGCTGATTTATGGAAGCAGAAACATTTTTCTGCATTGGTGCCAACACCCGGTAAATTCGGATGCACAATCCACATCATGTTGAGCCACATATACACGATCGGCCGATCGCGCCATGCCGGATCCGCGTATCGCGTGGGTCCACCATCGATGTACTCACGCGAGCCGAATTCCCTGACCTGCATCATAAACGCCTCATAGGCAGGCGTTACCAGCATACAGATATTGGAATCCCACGGAACCTCGGCCACGCCAAGGATTGTTTTTGCACGAAGCGTCAAACCAAGGTCCGCGGTTACCGCGGCGCCGGTATTGACCGTGGCAGTGTTCAACGTGGTGATGATGTCCTGATCGATCTTACGATTGATCACACCCATGCAGGTTTTCTGCATGATCGCTCGCTGATTACCTTGCGAGGCGAAAATGTTGAAGTCCGTCTTACGCACCAGATCATGCCATTCGACCAGGGTTGCGACGGGTTGGGTTAAGTTGTCGCCACGCGCCGGAATCAATCCGTTCACGCCGCGGGTTTTGGCGGTTGCACCACCGGAGTCGGCCACCAGGAATGTTGCCTGATTGCCCTTGATCACAGCTTCGGTCGTTACATAGGTACGCAGCAACGATACCAGCTGCTCAAAACCGGAAATAAACTCTTGCCGATATTGAATTTGAAATGCTGTTTCAGCCATAAGGCTTCTCCCAGAAAAAGAAAAATCCGTATTTCTATCGGGGTAGCCTGGGTGACGGTCTGCGGGGTATCCGTGAGGGGCCGCTTAGCCGCCGGCAGGAGCCGGTATCTGCTGTCGGGGCCTTAAAGGGGTGTCCGACTGTTGGAATATACCCGTGTACCTTAGGTACATCAATAGCCGTGTGAGGTCTTTTTGGCCTTCTTGAAGCCGCCGGTAGCGTGATACATGCGTACCTGCTTCTTGGTGTAAGTGCGCCCTGAGGATGATTTGTAGCGATTTTTGCCAGTTTTCTTGAATGGCATCAGTATTTCCTTCTCGGTGCATTGGGCCTTCTGGGACCAAGCGGTGTCGATGGGGTACCGAGCGGAATCCTCAAACCGGGTATCTGGTCAAGGCTCCTGCCACCTCTGCCGCGCGCGGTCACCGGTGCGGCGTTCGGATCAATACCAGTGAATTGCTTGGAGGCGCCGCGGCCAGCTTTTTCTGCCGCCTCTTTCTGCGCCGCCTCAACATCAGCGCCACCCTTATGATGCCCAAGGGCGCGTTCGACTTTTGTCACCAGTTTGCTCATCTCGTTTCCTTATGCGACTTTAGCCTCGTGTTGCGTTCGAATATCATACAGCTGCCTGAGCCTGTCCTGTGCTGGCTGATCCTTGAAATATTCGGTACGTTTTTCTTTCATGTACTTCTCCAGCTCTGCAATTTCGTCATTCAGGGTTTTCTGAGCATCACCACCTGGCGGTGTCAGCTGCGTCAAAGGATTGAGTTTCCTCGAGATATCAGCCAGTCCCTCGAGTACCTTGGGGTCATTCATAAAAGCGCGGCCATCGGCAAAACGACCATTTAGCAGCTGTGTCTTGGCCTCAGCACCAAAACTCGACTCCAACAGCGCGCCGACGAGATTGATGTTAGCGCGATAATCAGAGCCCCATTGCTGGCGTAACGTGTCCTCAGTCTCCTGGTGCTGCCCCGCATCGATCTCGGCAATCGCGTCCTGCTGCGTTTCTGCGAAATTGTTGTACCAGTCGATTACCGCATGAGCATATTCCGGCGGTGCATTGAGCTGGTGCAGCGTACCCATGAAATCCGCCATCAGCTCCTTGTCATCCTCACCAATCACCGTGCCATCAGGCAGGTTTTCCATGTAGGCCGCAGATTCCATCGGGATGTTGTTTGCTTCCCGATAGGCTTTGATATCGTCCTCAGTGGCCCCTTCACCGGGCGGCTTGGCATAGTTGCCCTCGGAAATGGTGGACCGTTGCTCGCGCCATGACTGGGCAAAATCAGCCGGCGTGGCATAGCGTTCGATGCTTGATTTGAACTTGTCATCGTCGCCGGCAAAGTCGTCGCGCCAGTTCTTTTCAGTGAGCTCGAAATACTTGTTGGCGAAATCAGTCTGCGTCTCAAAACCCTTGAGGGTCTCGATATGTTCCTCTTTGAGCGCGCCCTCGCCCTCGGTCATGCCGTCATACCAGTTGCCATCTTCACTCATTTTTGTTCTCCAGCGGTTCTCACCGCAATTTTATCAGGGTCAGTCTTTGAGGGTGCAGTTTTGATCATATAGACCAAAGTGGTGCCGGCATGGCGCCGGCCTTCTGCGAAATCGGTGGCGCGGGAGGATCCCGGGCGCCAAGACGTATCGTGGGTGCCAAAGGCCCATATCATCCAGTCCAGTTGGCGGCGTTGCTGTTCAGGACTTGCAGTGCCGTTATAGCAGGCACGGATTGCCTGTAGATCGGCCTCGTGATAATCCGGTCGCGACAGCGGATCGGGATTGGATTGCAACTGCTCATCAGGCTTCCTGAGCATCAGGCAGCCTCAGATTCAGCCTTGGCCAGATCCTTGGCAGCGGCGCCCGTGGTCTTGGCAATCTCCGCAGTTTGCTGTGCTTTAATAGTAGCCTCAGCCTCATCAACCAGTGCTTGCGCGTCCTCGACTGAGCGTAAGCGCTCCTCTTTGAGCCCGATTCCGGTCAGCGCATCGCGTAGACTCATGCCGACATCCATGTGTGCCAGTGCGCTCGGATCAAGTGCCATTGCGCGTTCGATCAGGTCAGCGGACTCCATGAATACGCTCGCATTCTTGCGCTCGATCGCCTCGTGCAACGGACTGACAAACTTGAAATGCACATCGCGTCCCTGCAGCTCCTCGGGAATATCCTGGGTCGCGCCAAAATGGCCGGCACGTAACAGCGCGTCGAACGTGTCCTCGCACAGCTGGCCGTTGTATTCGGTTTCCATCGGCTCAAACAAGGGCAGCGCTGCGCGCACGTACTCCTCAACTCGCTGGCCAACCTCGAACGCTGTCATATCGCCCTCAGGCGGCGGCAGCGTCAGCTTATTGATGAAAAAAGCCTCGGCAAGCAACGCCTGCTGGTTGTCGTGTACCTCATAACCAATCGGCAATCCGCGACGGTCCTGATTGATCGGCCGTAACACATCGCCCTTTCTTTCATCGTACTCGGCATCGGCCCAGGTGATGCCGCCAGAGTACAGCTGAATATCCGAGCGAATCACATCCTGAGTCGCGATCATCGCCGGCCTCACTGACATTTCACCGGCCTCCAGCAAAGTAAGACTCATCGCCTGTAACAGACGCGCATCGGGCAGTCCGGCAACAGTCGCGGGGGAATACGCATATTGGGAGCCCGATACGGTCTGCCATCTCGGCAAGGTGATGCCATGAGAAAAAAGCGGTTGCTCATCCATGATGTGTGCGTTGCCCACATCCAGATACACCAGCATCCACGGATAACCCTCGCCCTGTTCCGACTGGCCTTTATAAACATCAGTCGATACGGCGAGGCGCATACACTCAATCTTGCTTAAATCCTGTGTGCCGGTTTTTGTCAGCAGGGTCGCGTGCAGCTTCTCCTCAGGGAACATTTCTTTGAGCTGCTTGATAGACGGCTTCCACTTAATGTAAATCTCGCCAATGGTGCCGTCAGCCATCTCGCTCCAGGCGACATCGCGCAAGTGCCAGTCGCGGTACAGCAAATGTGGTCGATCGGCATTCCAGTTGGTCTCGCGGGTGATGCAACAACAGCCAAAAGCGGCAAAATCTGCATCGCCCTCGGAGGTTGCGCGGATAAACTGCGCCTTACGATCGTACATGGCGCGCTTCATGCGCCCGGTGGCAAACTCCAGCCACTCGGTAGCGCCCTTTGAAAGTCTGTCATCATCATCCACCGAGACCTTGAACCAGTCCTGCCTTCTGGGCCTGAGCATCGCCGCAAAGGCATTCGACAAGTCACGGTGAACCAGCAACGGGTAGGACGAATACAGGTGATTGGCGAACTCCTCGCCAATGTAGCGGGTGAGCGTGAAATCAGCTCGCTGCGGATAGAAATTCTCGGCAATCTCCTGCCACAAAGTGGTGATAGAAGTGCGCTCGCGCCATAACTGCGCGCCACGCTCAATCAGATATTTCGCTGAACTCATCCGAGGGTTTCCGTCAAAACGGTGTCGGCCCGGGAGCCGCGGCGCATCGCCGCTTTTCTCCTGGCTATGCGCTTGATAAAATCCTCATCCGGCATCTCGCCTGAGGCAAACATTTTATCCAGGCGTTTCTGGGGACCACCACGCCTGATATCGCTCTCTGTGTGAGTCTCGTAACCTGAACCCGTGGAGAAACTCATCATCCGTTTGAAGGTATTTTTTAGCCCTGACATCTAACGCCTCCTTGGCCCCATGTTGACAACCAGATTGCGCTTGCCACGGCGCCTGCCGATATTACCAACTCGCTGGTCAGGGCGCCATTCGTCAAAGTGCGTAATCATCTTCGGCCCCGCCGACCACGCAATCACCACCGCATCGCCCCGATCAGGAGAACGACCGAGCATCTTGATCACATCGGCCTTAGTGGTGGCCTTGATGCCGTTCGGCGTCAGCTCCCAGTGCGGTGCGGTTAGATCGGAAACCAGTTCGGGATCATCCGGTAGCGCGATCGGTGAGCCGCCATCCTGACCAGGATCCAGCGCCTCGCGAAAACGCCACAACACTTCCGAACGCTTGTTGAAAAACTTGAGTTGCTTTTCCGCGGTGCGTCTTACCGAGGGGTCCATGCCGATGTGCGAACGTACCTCGATGCCATTTTCCTGCAAATGAGCAAATGCTTGCGCACCATTGGTCTCACCACAATCTAAAATCACCACCGCCTCGTTGCGCCGGTGCTTCATTACAAGCGCTGCAACATCGGAACCGTGCGGCGTCTTTAATCCCGGTACCGCAACCATCGGTTGATACCAGCCATCGTGGCGAATCGCCAGTACCGTCTGATCCTTTTTCCGCGCCGCATCTACGCCAATGGCACACTGCGGCACCCCGTATGGCGGCTCTCCGCGCCACCTTGCCTGTGCTCTGCGAACCCATTCAGTTGGAATCAGCTGGTTTGCATCATCCACCCGCGCTGCCATGAAATCACCGTCACGAATGGCAGAGCGTAACGGCTCAGGCAAAGCATCGAGCTGTGCGGCATAACCGGTGTCAGCAAGAAACGGATTGTCAGTAAGCGTCCCGGGAATGAAAGTCCGAGACATCGGGATCAGGTATATGGGACTGCCATCGTCTTTTGAGCGACCGGATTCGATCTTGACATGCGGCCCCTCGACCCATCGATCGAGACTGCCGCCCATCTCATCGTCAATGGTGACGCAGTACCGGAGCTCCCCGGGCTTGGCCGGATTCTCATAGCGTGACTCCAGCCACGGCGCGAACATCGGGATGATCCAGTCGCCGGTCGAGTCTGTTGGTGGATTGGTGGCAAGGATGGTCCGGCAGCGCTGCTTACGATCTACCGATCTGACCCAACCCATGAGCCACCTGACTTGCGACTCGAGATTCTGCACCACTTCATCAATAGCCAGTAAATCGTGCGGCTGCCCCTGCCAGTGCTTCTCATCGCCGGGTTTTGCCAAGCCACCAAAATCGATCAAACGACTGTTGACCGTCCTCAGTCTTGGCGGGATAGAACCGTTATAACCCTTGTCGGTGCCGTTGATTTCCTTGGCACGATCAGTAATCCCGGTCAGGTCGACGTAATGCTTGCGAATGATCAGCGTTCGCTGGTGATATTCAAATGCACAACCTAAAATCAGGTCAGTCTTGCCCGAACCACCAGAGCCGCCATAAAGCAGCACATCGGCCTTACACTGCACCGCATCCAACTGCGGTCCCACGGTCGGAAACCACATCCTGCCCTTGGAACGGTCCTCAACGAACTGATCAAGCTCCTGGCGCTTATCAGGCGGTAATCCCTGATATTTGATCATCAAATCGTCAATTAAGGCCGATTCTTTAGTCATTTGCTGCGCGCCCGGCGGGAAAGTCGTGGTACCAGATCGGTCGACCGAACGGCGAGAACAGCATCAATTTTCCGCCATCGAGCCACGTAAAGTGGCCGAAAATGAATAAATCAGGCATTTCGTGTACCTAAGCGATTTTTAGAACTACAGCAGGCATTCCTAACGCGGCTCTTTTCCGATTAAGAACACCGTAATAATGCGATGGATAGCGATTTTTAAGATAATCTTCTAAATAATCATTGCGCATCGCATGCTGGTTCCAAAAAAAGGTGCCAGCGTCGATCCAAAATGCCGCTGGCACCAAAGTCTCCGTGTTTCGGAGATGGAACGAACCCCTTACAGGACAAACGCCGCAAGATCGAGTCTTTCGTAATACACATCGATAAACATTGGCCGCCCAAGCGTTACATCACCCACCAGCAACTCGTAATCGATCGCCGTATCCTCATCGGCGGTCAAATCATGTGCCAAGGCAGGATCAGAGGACCGTGCAACTCGAGTCTCGGCCGTGGCTGAATCCAGAAAACCGGTGGTTTCGATGTTGTTGGTAAGTGCAACAGTGCCACCGGAATAAACGAACAACATATCCTCAGTCGCACCGACACTACCAAAAGCAGTACCCGCCGGCAGATTTACGATGATCCGATCTACCAAAAGTACAAAGCCGGTACCCGGCGCCGCCACCAGCTCGGTAGGCGCTGAAAATCCCGCCCGTACCTGAACCGCGGTCAGCTCAACCCGCTCGACACCATAAGTCGGCGTCCACTGGTTCAAGCCCTGGCCATTGTTGTTGAAATTGGAAATTAGCTCGTTGTTCGGTCCTAAACCAAACGCCTTGCCGTGTAATGAGGTCCTTATCTGTGGTCGTGGCATATCAATCTCCTAGATGCTTGTTATAGGTGCTTAGGAACCCGCAATCGCGGGAGTCGCCTGATCATACGCCTTGGAATGTTTCAGTGCAGCCTCGTTGCGCCGCATGATGATATCAGCCTTAGTCATCAGCTTGGCAGGCGCATCTCCACTGACAAATGCTCGAACGATCAAATCTCGCTCAAACTCTTGGCGCTTATTATGAATTGACCAATTAAAATCAACACTGCAATCAAGATCCATCACAGTGATTACCTGACCATAATCGATAGAGACCCGGATTAGACCATCTTTGATTAAAATATGTATCTGGCCAGAATTGAGCTCCATACCCATCCACTTCGCTTGATGGTAGAGCTCATCGATCATCTGAACTTCAAGAGCAGTTCTCATTGCATCTCCGCCTGCCGAAATTCCTCTAGGGATTCCAGTTTCCCGGTATAGCGGCGGCGCCACCGTATTATCCGGTACCACGGCAGCATCGAGTCCGCAAAACCAGTCTGCTCCCAATACTCAATGAGCTGCAGCACGTTCACATCAGTCTCCTCGCTTACCCATCCTCAATGCCAACTCGCGAATCGACTTACCAACCGTGCTCAACTGCATTTTCGGCCGCTTCAACATGCCACCAGCCTCCGACTTGATAAACTGACGATGCCGGTGTAAATCCCGCTTTTTGGCCTTGCGCGTTTTCCACATGCCGCGCTTCACCCGCGTCATCTGATAATCGTGACGACCAAACCAACACAGCAAACGCATCACCCCTTAGCCCTCCGATCACGCATAATATCCCTCAGCCGCCAAAGCACGATTTACCCCACGCGCATCCTCGCAGCCCTTGAACCGCGTCTTAAAATCAGACCGCAATCGTAAATATCGAAACGGCACCACCCCTCGAGCTACCAATTCCGGCAAAGCCGCAACATCAACCTCAAACTCATCCGTCTGAATCAAAGCCCCCTTGACCTCAACTCTCTTGCGCATCGGCACCACCTGATTAACCGCCATCTCGCTTCCTCCTCCTCCAAGACCGCATGTAAGCATTGTATTTGTCGCGGTTCTTCTCCCGCCAACGAGCATTCCGCTCGGCCTGACTCAATGGGCCAACCAAAACCTCGTGAATGTCCTGGTCAATCTCATCAGCCAATCCAGAATTGTCCCCAGAATCCCGAATAACCTTGCGGGCCAAAGACTCATCAAAAAACGGGCTCTCCTGGTGTGCGCACGGCTCGCTGTATCCGTGCTCGATTCCGCATTTGTAGGTGCAGGGCATACCGTAATCTACGCGTAATCTACGTGAGTTACAAGGTAATCTACGTGAGTTACGGTATTTTTTTATTATTTTTTTGGAAAAGTAGGATGAGCTAGGCCCCTACAGGTGAGATTCAATCTGTATATAGCCCCCCACCCTTCGCATATAGGATTCTCAGGGCATTGTCTGAATTTATGGCTTGTTAGTCTGTGGTTTGGCAGGTGATGGTGCTTGCTCAATGGCGGGCTGTACCTCAATGGCCTGCCCCTCGATCACCACACCATCGGCGGCCTCATCCTCAAGCAAGAACAGGGCCATGCGGCGCATACGCTCGCGGTCTGACAAGCTGTGCACTACATCTATCTGGCCACTGACCACAGACTCTATGCGATCACCATACACTCCAGGCTTTAGCTTAGATAACAGCCACCTACGGCTGTCTACGCGCAGTCTTGACCGCTGGATATGCTCCTGGTCAACAGCTTCGTACTCGTGGCCATTGCGGCCCACCTTAGTCACATAGTCCGTGGTCCCATCGTCTGCAATAGTGAGGATCTCATCAGCCCAGTGTTCGTGCAGAGACTCCCGCGCCCGCGCATACATGTCGGAGAACTGAGGATTTTTGCTAGTCCATAGATACACCGTTGAGCGGTTTGGCATGTGACTGTCTTGGCAGATGCTCTTGAGTGTCTCGCCTTCTGCCATCCTTGCGCAGATGACAGCTGCCACCGAATCGCTGTACTTGATTGGCGGGCCGCGAGACTTGCGTGCCGTTGAGTTAGGGGCAGCTGCCATTCTTAGTGGCCTATTGTTTACAAGAGGAGGGATGTAGTTTACAGGATTGCAAATAGTTCTTGACAGGCGACCAATGGTCCTGTATAAAGGATTCAGGGTCGCAGAACCCTATAGCAGCCAGACCTACGAGGGATACACCATGAAAGCATTCACGCATTACAGCTTGATACTACTGGCCGAGCTTTGCGGCGTCGTCGCATTGCTTGCCACCTACGAGGCGCACCGCTGGATTACTGAGGGATACGGACTCAATCCGTTTGCCGCCTTGCCCTTCGCAACGCTCGTCATTCTGATGCCCTTTGCACTTGGGAGGTTACAGGCATGAAGCAATACCAGCACACCATCACAGTACAAGGCAGCGGAGCATTCCCGATTGATATGCTCAGATACGATAGCTGCTACCCGCTCACCGAGAGCGACAGCTATCAGATCGCGCTTACCGGCACCCACCCGGAATACTTCCGGCCTCCCCGCACCATCACCGTGACCCGCGAAGCGCACCGCCACTGGCTACCAACTGCCGCGCGCTGGTCGTCATTCACTTGGACAGTCACAGAACACGATTACAACGGCTAGTGTCCGCCTGTAGTGGCTGGCTTGCCGGCTGCTACATGGGAGGCATTCCCACAACCTACGAGGATAAGAGCATGACCAAAGACGAGCAGCAAACCGAGGCGCTAGGCCGCGCCACCAATGGCCAGAGTACCGCGAACTATGACGCAATCCTGCAAGGGTTCGCAGACAAGGGCATCCACGACGCCGAGCCGCGCCAGAACGTGTTCACTTATGCCGCATGGCAGAAGCTAGGCCGGCAGGTACAGAAAGGGCAGCATGGCGTCAAGATTAATACGTGGATTCTGTGCCGCAAGAAGAACAGCGAAGAAACCTACAAGCGCCCCAAGCGCGTCACGGTGTTTCACGTTAGCCAGACTGAGGTGACAGCGTGAAGTTCCGCGACCCCGAACGGCTGGTCAAGAAGTACCAGCGCGAGGGCTTGCCACGCGGCAAGCGTATCGACCCGCATGCCTACCGCCGCGCATGGCACTCAGTCGCAGCACGGTACACCCAGAACCCACAGACCGCGAGGGAGCAGTAGCACTGAGGAGGGCTGATTGCCCGAAACCGGAAAGGATTCCGGTCTGCTACAGAATGTACCTTAGGTACACACTACGAGGTGACAATATGAACCACTACGAGGAAAAGCAGGAACGAAAGCGCCAGCGGTATCTTGACCTGGCCGACAGCAACGAGGCCAAGAGCGCCAGCGCCTCACAGGCCAGCCACGCAGCCACCGCCGGCATACCGTTTGGCCAACCCATATTA
>SDBT01005843.1_pt1 | contig 20585 bp, 15 predicted proteins | sample 2277101 | NCBI WGS metagenome assembly SDBT01 (sample SAMN10404973, study PRJNA504765) | marine sediment metagenome | isolation source: marine sediment core GS10_PC15, 103 cmbsf | place: Arctic Ocean: Southern Knipovich Ridge | collected 2010 | reverse complement strand
CCTTTCTTCAGAAGTTTTAAGGCTGTTTCAATAAAAAGATCTACACCCTTCCTCCGATAAATTGTACCACATCCAAAAACAATAAATGAGTTCTCATTCAGATGTAATTTCTTACGAAGCTTTGTTTTTGTAATAGAAATAGTCGGTTCTTTGTAGGAATCGATAAAATCATAAATTGTTGTAATTTGCTTTTTATTTGCATAATGGTTATGGGTTAAGTTTTTAGTAACAGGTGTAGAACAACCTATGTATGCGTTGGTATATTTATGCATTTTTTTCAAGGTAGGTTCCCCACCATATTTCTTTATTGATTTTTCTAATTCATGAACATGAGTAATCATAGGTACTTCGAAAAAGCTTAGTTCATCATAAATTGAGGAAGAGATAACTGTACTTCCATATATTAAATCAACGTTACCACAAAGCCTGATTAACGCTTTCTGTCTATCTGCCTTCTTTGGGAATTGTGTAATAAAATCCTGCCAAACTATTGTTGATCCAAGATTTTGAAATTTTTCTAATAACACGCCTCCTTTAATACATATTACTTTTAACTGATATGATGTATGTTCAACAAACCATTTCAAAAGATGAAGTAGTAACATTTCTGCACCAGCTAAATGGGCATCGTGAGAAATGAATAAAATATTTTTGGAATGAGAGAGTTTGTTGCATTGCCTTCTACCAGTTGTGATTACTTTTTGTGGGAAAAATACAGTCTTGACTTCAAATCCAGATTTTTGTGTGATTATTCCAAATAATCTTTCAATTGCATGAGCCAGAGTACCATCGATTTGTTTATCCTCCTCCTCAAAATGATTGTTTGCAATTTTCTTCTTAACCAATAAATCTAAAGCCTTCGGTCTAAACCAAAACATTGAGCCATTTGGAAAGTCAATATTTTCATCAGAATCATTCAACTGCAATTCTGAGAAGTACCTTTTTGCGATACTAAAGTTTTGTTGAGAACTCAGGTTTGATCCCCAGCTTTTATCCAAACCCAAAAATGAAAGGTATGGATGCGCTATAGGCCAAACCATACCCAGTTGTTCATTTTGAACAAATTCTGAAATGATTCTTCTAATAATCATTGTATTTCCCAACAAGTTATCCAAAAGGTGTTTTCTCCAACCAAACAGATTGACATTATGATTACTTTTCTTTGTATGAATTTTACAAACAAGTTCATATGATATCAAATATTTTCTCAATATGAATAGAAAAGGGCTAATGTCTCTTCCCCTGTTTTCACGACCTATTACAACAGTTTTTACATCAGGTAGCTTTGAGGAAAATATTTTTTGTGTTCTTTCAATCATCTTGAAAGCAGTACTGATATATAGGTCATATGGTGTAGGAATATTTCTAAAATAATCAGTGAATTCATCAATCATATCAAAATGATATAAATGAAAAACAACCGCAACCTTAATGTATGCTTCTTTTTCATCAGACAGTTCAACATCATTGATGTCAGCCTTTTTCAAACACTCTTCTTCGTTGATTTCGAACGCTTTTGCTAAAAGCCCCTCGGATTGTCCAAATGTTATATAATGTAAAAGCGGATTAACTCCTAGTTGCTTCACATCATTGTTGGATGCTAGGTAATAATTCGTGTCGAATTCCTTACTTGGATTCCGACCCTCTTTCCAGCCATGAAAATAATAGTGTTCTATTGGATCAATACCTGCTGATTTCACATCAGTATTTGTGCGCAAATAATAATCAGTATTAAATAATCCGCTCTTCCTGATCACACGAATTTTATTGTTAGAATCAACCTTTTTCAAAATCTCAGAAAACTTTGTGGTTACATTATAAGTTATGCTTTTTTGTTCTTTTTTTACTGATTCCCTGAATAAAGTTTTGCCTGCATTTATGCTTAGTTCATTCGGATGAACACATCTTCCTTCATTTTCACCAAACAGGACATAATGTATCAATGGATTCATCCCTGAGACTGCAACATCGGGATAATAGTCCAAGTAAAATGCACTGTCAAAGGTTGATCCGGGATTTCGACCTTCTAATCCTCCAAACAAGAGATAGTGCTTTAATGGATTCATCCCTGATGGTTTGATATCAGGATTATTATCCAGATAATAGGCTTTTTCAAATAATCCACTCTGTTTTACTATTCTCTTGTTTCTAATATACATAAGCTTCGATTTTATTTTATTTTTACTTATCCACCTTAATGGCTTTGTGAGACGCCATGATAATGACTTTTTTAATTGCACTATTTCTGCATTACCTAAAGCTATAAGTTTATTGAGGTTTGCTAATTCGCTTTTGATCTCAGCCAATTGATTATTCTTTTGAGCTATTAAATTATCATACTCAGTTATTGAATTAGTGAGCATTTTCTTTTCTGTTTTATATGCGGCGATTTCGAGATCTTTATTTAAAATTTCTCTGTCCCTCGAAGCAATTTCTTTTTCTTTTTCATCTAATAAAGTTTTATGTTCATCCAGGATTTGCTGCTTTTCTTTCTGGAATGTCTTAATTATGCCTTGTGCTTCTTCAAACTTGTGCTGTTCCTCAGTATATTTGGTTTTATATAATTCCTTCTCATGCAGATTTAATGTTGATAAATAATTGAGAAAGCTAATGTAATGTTCTTTGGTGAGTTTTGTTTTCCATTTTTCGAAAACCAAAGATCTGTATCGGTTGATTTTTTCAATATTGTCCTGGGCACCAGAAGCATTGGTGTCACGATAAATTCCGGTAATTTTATCCACAGGTACAAATTCACCCAATAGCCCAACTTGTAACAGAAAATCCCAGTCTTCCAATATTTCCAGTTTATCATCAAATGAACAGTGAGATTTAATCGGTGTGCTCCTGAACAGTAGTGCATGAATGGGGATAAAGTTTTCCCAGAGAAGTACGTGAAAATTGAAATCCATATTGCAAATATTTAAGAGTTCGTTTTTGCTGTTTACCCTTTTGATATTTGAGTATGCCGCCGGAGATTTGCTGTTTTTCAATACACCGAACAAACTAACAAGGTGATCCGGAAATAGCAGGTCATCTTCATCCAAAAAGCAAAAAAACTCTCCTTTTACTGCAGCTAATCCGGCATTGGCTGCAGCGGCCCTTGGCAATTGTATATTTTCAGAAACAATCCGAAGTGGTGAATTACCGCATCGGTCACCAAGATTAAGTTCACCAGTTCCGAGAGCATCCACCACAATTACTTCGATGTTCGGGTATGTTTGCTTGCTGAGGGATTCAAGAGCTTCGGCAAGTTCAGGTCGGTTCATGGTTCGCACAATCGCAGAGATCAGTGGATATTCCTGTCCGGAAGGTTCGATTTTTTCGGGCAAATTTAAACTTGCAGTTTTTCGTTTCCACAGTTCACTACCTGTTTTTAGTTTTCCAGTGTTAATGAAGTGATAAGCTTCAGCATATTTCACTTCTTTACCAAGTGTATAAGTCCTATATGCATGTAATGAGTTTATGTGATATTTGTAGTCTTGAACCTTAAGCTGACTGGTGAAACAATCCATAGAGCGGTTAATTTGTTCGTTTAGGTCGGTAATATCAAGGAGCATATTTGCCGATTGCATTTGACCTATTTCGTAATAAATCAAATTAGTATCAGGTTCGTATCTTCTGGTAGCTTCTGTTCCGGTTTTACTAAGAACTATGTGATCGGGGTGAATTTCAGATAGAGCAGGCAAATAAATATTTTGAGGTTGGAACTGCTTGATAATTTCAAGAAGATGCATGATTAGCTTCTCATCAAACTTCAATCCCCGATCCGGATAATCCAAAAACTCAGGCTCACCATAAGCAAGAACTTTTGCAGCTTTACATGATTCCTCTTTCCGGATTTCCTTGTATTCAGGGATGGTATGTTGCTCTGTAACAAGATAACCACCATTTGTTACGATCACCACTTTTACCGTATCTCCCTGAAGAACATGCCTGATAATAGCACCACCACATCCGAAGACCTCGTCGTCAGGGTGCGGAGCGAGAACTAAAGTCTTTCCTTTGGCAATTGTTTTTACAGCATTGTATAGTATGAAATCGCTTTCTTGTCTTTTCATGGAATTAGTATTTTTCTCATATTATTAGGTCTCATTAATAATCGACTTTAGAATTACTAAAACAAATCACCATCACCCATGGTGTAATAAATATTTTTGACAGCAAAATCAATATCCAGTGTTTTATCAAAACTCCTTCCTCCTGGGATAATACCAAGTGGTTCTTCTTTAACTTCAAATCCAATTTGAATCAGGTAGTCGGTTATAAAGTGTTTTTTCGGTAACCATACCTGAACTGTTAAAATTCCTACCGACAGAAGTTTTTTTCTGATTTTCAGAAATAATGCCAGCAGTGATGTTTTACTTGGCAATGCAAACACATCAACAATAGTTGCTGTATTGTCCTTGAAAGAGAGTACCGCATAAGCCAACATTTTGCCCTTTATATTTTTGTAGGCGTAAATCCGGTATTTGTGGACAGGATGTTCAAAAAAGCGCCATTGTATAAATTGCCTGTTTCGTTTTACTGAAAACGGATAATAAGGACTGGCTGCTTCCCGCAATTGATTAAAATCTTCCGTTGCATCAGATAGATTATTTACTGAACCTAAAACAGGTAAAAGCCTGTTTTTCAATTTCCGCAGATCGGCAACAAGGTATACTCCCCCTTCTGCAACCATACGGTATTGAAGAAACAAATTCCCCAGCCGGAAATGTTTCTTTCCCGGAAACCCATAATGAAAAACCGAGGCATGCAATCCACCATAGATGTCAAAAAAATGTTCGGCAGTTTGTATAAATAGCCCTTTGCGCCCGCTGGTTGCATGCCTGTATTCAGGATGAGACATGTTATCAATGAGTTGGGTCATCCTGATTTCCTGTCCATTCCAATTACCGGAAAACGGGATGCCAGCATACATGGCTATGGGCAATCCATCATCATTAATACACAACATCATTTGTCTTCCAAAAGGGTTGTTATGAAATTTCCACCGCCACACTTCGACAGGCATTTTCCTGCCGAAGGCTACTTCCCACAAATCCAATACATTTTGTTCGTCTTCATCCCTGTATGGACGAAATAGGAACTTTCCATGTCTAGTTTCTATGCTTTTGTCCATTTCCATAGCATGATAGTCCTGTTTAGAAAATATTCTCGTAAGCGTGTTAAGTAGGTTCCTGATGGCAACCTGTCCCAGATAGGTTTCGGAAAATTGAATGTTTCACCGGAAACGATTGCCTGTGCATTAGGAACAAAAAAATGATTTACACCGAATTCAAAAATCATTTGCTTTGTGTTGATTTCAGTTTCAAAATGAAAAAATGGAGATTCATTTATTTTGCCCAAATTAACAATTTCAAACGGAGTAATCACTTTCGCATTAATTGTTGGTATCGGATCTACATAATATTTTTCCCAAAATTTATTACCGGATTCAGTCATCAGGCTGGATTTTCTGACCGATGGTGACTGATCCCAATAATGAATCATGTTAGCACCGGGCACACAAATGACTGGCTTGTAGTCAGCCACCGCACGAACACACAGATCGGTATCTTCATAATAAAGAAAAAAACGTTCATCAAAAATTCTAGCTGAACGAAAGAAATTTTTATCATTTCTGATCAACATACAGGCTCCCGAAAGAAAAGGCTCAAAAAAGGGTTCGGTTTCATTCCAAAACCTTTCAAAACGGATATTCCAATAAAAGTAAAGTAATCTGGCATCCAATTCAAATTTTGAGGAAGAATCCATCCCAACGTGTGTCCACCAGGAATAACCCAATGCAGGAGGCAGACGAAATATTTTCATTTCATCCCAGTAAAAGCGAGGTCCAGCAATCAGTGCATTTGTTTTTTCAGCACCGGAAAGCAGTTTCTCAACACAATCGTGGTCAGGCAAGGTGTCGGGATTAACTACAAGCAACCAGTCGCTATTAACTCTTTTCGCCACTTGGTTTATAGCAGCGGCAAAACCAACATTTTGAGGAAATGAAATCATTCTGGTTTTCCTGTATTTTTTTAATATTTCCGGTAACCCACTTTCACGGCTATTGTCAACGACAATAATTGAATTTATCAAAGGATCGTTATCCAGAATTTCCAATAATGGAGGTAAAAAATGTGAAGTATAGTAATTTACAATAATTGCTGTTGTGTTCATTTTATAATGGTCCTGATTGTGAAATTATTTGTTGATAGTAATTTTTTCATTGGATTAGGTTTTTCTATAATGTGTGCATGCTGGTGTTTTAAGATATTTGATCTTCATATCATCCAGAAGAATATCCTTTTTTTCGAGAATCACATCCCCAGCCCAGATATGGCAATCTGCGCAAAGAAGGAGATCTGACAGCTCGTTTTTTAAATGTTTCTCTCTATAAAAAAGTAATTTAGGGTTAAAGTTATATATATCGTATAAGCTGCTTCCTTCTAATTTGCCTATATGAACATCGTCGTTGTCATCCACGCAACAAAGGCCAATCTTTCCCTCATGGGAAATTACCATTTGTTGCCAAAGCAATGGGCATGGCTTAAAAGGAATTTCTTGTTGTCCGCTCCAAAGCTTTCTGGAACCTATTGGTCGAAAAGAAAAAATATTTACTTCTTCTGCCACAGGCATCCATTTTCGCACATAACTCATTTCCTGGTATAGGATTTCGGGGTATCCTACCATATTGAAATGCAGCTTAGGGAAACTGCTTTTCTCTTTTATTTTTTTTTCAATCAGATAGCTGATATTTTTTTCGATCAGTTTGAGATCTGCATTTACCCTGAAATAATCATTTGTTGTTGCATCGGTCCCGTCAATACTGATGCTTATGAAATCAACCTGCAAATCAACCAGTCTATCCGCCCATTTCTTATCAAGTAGCATTCCGTTACTCATAAATCCTACACTGATTGTTGGAATTTTTTTGGCTCTTTTCAACAGATCAGGAAGGTAATTATACAGAAGAGGTTCTCCCACACCGTTAGACACCAAGTAAACCGGACGATTTATTTCTTTTAGTTCATCCAATACCCTTATCCAGACATGTGGTTTCATAAAACCCAATTTGCGTCTTTGCAAGTCTTTATGGGCATGAAAATGGCAATGTCTGCAACGCAGGTTGCAATGGTTGGTTACCTCAAGAGAAATACTATTCGGAAAAAGATCATTCATAATTCAAATATATTTATTTATTTATTTTTTTACAATTCATAAATATATTTGATGTTTCATAATGTCTAGAACTTTCCCTATGCGGCTTCCACTGCCAGTTTTCATTCATTCCCAATATTGAAAAGAAGATCAGATAATATGGGTAAAATAGCAGAAAAATTATATGCATTAAATATAATCGTTTTTTCTGTTAAAACGAGTTATAATCTAATAAAAAAAAAACAAAATTTAACCAGAGTTTAATCAGTGCTTTTTTTCAGATAAGTCCAAAAACTATGTGCTTTAAAAGATCAAAAGGAACTACTCTCGGACATATTCGACAAAATGGAACTGAATTAGTTTTTCTTAATTCTTTGTGCTCCTTACTAAACTAAATCTTCTCAAACGACTCCTTATAAACATTCCCCATAGTTAATTCCTTATCGCCAGCGAGAGTACAACAAAAATAAACCTCACCTTTCTCATCAATATAGCAATCATACGTAATTGAATTACACGTTCCTAAACTCGTGTCATTAGAAAAGCGCTGGGCAGAGAAAGATATTTTCAGGGAATCAGCTATTTTCTGTGACTTTTTTAATATATTATTATATTCCTCTTTAAAAAAATATATGCTTTTAGGAATGGCAACTTTACGAAAAACACAAAATTGACCTACGCTAACATTTGGAATATTCAAAGAATGAGCTAATTTTAATAACTCAGGTATTTCACGAAAATTATCACGATGAGTAACCATGTGCAGGTAAATCTTTTTTCTCGATTCCGATGCTAATCTGGCAACAAATGTCCTTATTGAATTTATGGTTTTTTCGAAATTCCCTGCGCGCATATCCCTCGAGTAAGTTTCATTTGTTGCGGCATTCAATGAAATTTTTAAATAATTCAAATGTCCCTCAAACAGGTCGGCAATTCTTTCAGATAACAAGGTGCCATTAGTTATTAACCGGATTAAATCTTTTCCTGAGTTTAATGAATAAATATACTTCAAAGTATCTTCAAAACGACGATAAAGTAACGCTTCACCATAGCTCGTAAGGTTGATTAAATTGGCGTATTTAATTGCTCTTTTGAGTTTGTAAAGATTTTCGAATTGCAAATCTATATTTTCAGATGATTCCCGATCACAAATCATGCAATTCAGATTGCATCTTGAGGTTAAAAAGATTGTCAGTGTTCTCGGATACTTATTTTTCTTTCTTGTTCCAAATAAATTCATAAAAAACCTACCCAAACAGTCCCTCATGGCGTTGTTACAGTATTGATGAATAAGGACTGAAATTATCCTATTTTTTTTTTGCTGCACGCCAGGTTTTGTAATCCAATCCAAATAGTTCATAGCAAACAAAATCAACGTAGACAATCCATTTAAATGGGAATTTCCTGATGAGTGCCCACAAAGTCTTGCGTCCTGCTTTCTTTTTTTTCAGAGTATAGCTAAGGTTAGCGTAAGCTTTACTGTGAATATAAAATGCAGCCCAATGCTTCGATAGAAAATCGAAATGACGCTCGATGATTTGCATATAACATTGCCATCTCGTTTCAAAGTATTTTTCACTTGTTAATTGAGTATCCCCATGATGATGAATTTTTACCATAACTTCCGGGACTGTCAAAAAATCATACCTGGCTGAAAGCCTGATCATAAAATCAGTATCTTCACCGATCATGAGTGATTCGTCATAATATCCAATTTCATCGATGCATTCCTTCCGGATACTCAGACCAAAGCCGTTGCCAATAGCTGTGGAAACCATCAATCCGTTTTCTCTGGTTTCAAACTTTGCAGACCACACCTGAGTTATCAGTGTTTCTTCACCTTTTTCTGTATCTTTCACCCGTGTAATTCCGGTCCAGACAAAGCCTATCTCATTTTTACTACTTGTAAATGTCTGAAGGATTTTTTCCAGAATCCCCGGAAAGTATTCGTCATCATCATCAAGAAAGTTAATAAACCTTCCTCGTGCCAACTTCATTCCAGTATTGTAAGCTCCTGCAGCACCACGCTGTTTTTCGTGGGCGTAATAACGTAGTTTTTCGTTATTAAATTCAGCTACCATCCTAGCCGTTGCAGGATCATTGGCATCGTCAACGATGATTTGTTCGAAATCATTAAAAGACTGGCTTAATACACTGTTGATAGCTCTTCTCAGTAAATCTGGTCGTTTGTTGGTTGGAGTAACTATTGTAAAAATTGGTTTTGTCATATTTTCCCTGTATTTTTTTATTAATTCAGATGAACTCAGGGTTGCGTAAAACTGATTTTCAATAGTCGGATAATGTCTCCATGCTTCAGGATTTTTTTATATAACTCTTTATGTCGCTGAAAAACTTGAATCATAGCTTCCTGCTCTTTGAACAGATATTTTTTTCTTCGTCCAGAACGGCTTTCCTCAAGATTTTCGTATGTTCGGTAGAATACCAATGGTTTTTCAATTTTATGCACTTCCCGACCTAATTCAATAATTGACAACCAAAAATCAAAATCTTCTAAACCATGGATCATTTCGTCCGCATAACCTTCTGTCATCTCCCAGTCAGACTTACGGAAACACGCATTAGCTACAATGCAATTGGCAAACAATATACTTTTGAGAGAATAATCTTCCAGCTCATAAAGACCGGTTCGTGCACCGAAAAATTCAACATCACTGTAAACGATACCCACATTTGGTCTTGTATCGAGTACTTGGATACATTGTTTCAAAAATTCCGGAGCTATTTTATCATCCGCATCAAGGTTCATGATTATTTCTCCGACAGCATGACTGATAGCGAGATTACGCGCACGAGCAGGTCCGTAATTTTTTGTATGAAAGACTTTTATCTTTTTATGCTCGATGCGGTCGAGAATCGAAGCAGTATCATCCGTGGAACCATCATTGACTATTATTACTTCAAAATCCATGAAGGTTTGTTTCAGGATAGAATCGAGCATTTCTGAAATGTGTTTTCCGTGGTTGTAACAGGATGATATGATAGATGCTTTTACACTCATTTTGCACTTCCGAAAAACTTATGACCTGCTTTATTCAGTAAACAGTAATGATGATGGAGAATCTGCCTGACATGATATTTCCAGTCATCCCTTAGTAAAGGAAGCTGCACTGGAACCTCTTTTATTAATGGTACTTCTTTGATAATCGGTTGTTCTGTAAAAATATGAAAATAATGAGTTAATGTTCCTCCAAAACCCCTGAGATACTTTTCAATCCTTCTAATATCTGAACCGCCAAAATTGGAATAATCGGTTCTTGTGCGGAAGTACTTTAAAGATTCCCACCATGCAAGTGTATGTCCACCTAAATGCCTTGTTTCGGTATCGCTACCGCTTAGCAGATAGTATGCAGACTTCCGGTTAAAAGCAATGTAAATGGCTGCGAGAGGTCGGTTATTTTTATCCAGTGCAAGGAAAATCCGGCGTTTGTCGCGTTTATGAATTTCATCATCAAGCCGTTTAAAATCATCAAACTTAAATCCGAATTTCAATCCCTGCCTTTCATAACTCATTTCCACCAAATGATAGAAAAGCTCAATATCATCAGTAATTTCAACGTAGAGACCGTTTTTCCTGGCTTTGATTATTTCCCATTTCCGGTTTTTGATTAAACGATTCCAGAGATCTTCTTCGGTTTGGTTCTGATAATAAACAAGATAAGTATAACGGGTCATCTGTTTAAAACCTTTCCATCTAAAAGGCAGCCAATCCCTGAAATTCTGATGAGTACAAAATTGAACGACTTCATCGAGAGTGATTTGTTTCAGCAGGATATTCAGCCATTTCCTGTTGAGCATTAATTGACTGTATTCTGAGATGTCTCCGATGTTTTTATAAAGAGGTCCAAGAGTACGAGTGAGTGGTGGCTCATTGATTTTACCGTTTTCGTCAAAAGCTAACGGGATACCAGCTTGAATTTCATTACAGTTCAAAATAGCCATAATTTTGAAATTGGATTTAGTTATAGCCTCCAGCCACCAGGAATAACAAAAAACATCTCCCTGGGGTGAATCATCCACGAATTTGTCCCATAAATCATAATGTTCGGGACTCAGAGTAATAGCTTGTAAGTTGGATTCTTCCATTTTTTATCCTTTATCCGCAAATAATATTATGCATTTCACATCGTCCTGAAAAACAGGATTAAACCACCTCTGATTGAAACACGATTTTCTCTGTTTATCCGCTAATTAGTGGACTCAGGGCAAATAATCTTGCAATCATTTTTCAAAAGTAAAAATTAAATAAAAGAATTATGTTATTCAAAAACTATAATATTTTTTTGCCCGTGCTCTGATAAAATTCTCTTCTGGAAATACTTTATTCCAGGAAGCAGGTACTGCACTTCTATCCAGTTCTAATAAATAATTTTTATCAGTTCCAAACTTTTGTAATAAGTCCGCCTTTTTTTAAATTCTCCTTCAGACGAAAATTGCCTTTTTTTATCCACATGACGCCATTCATTTTACCAGCTTTGTTTCTGAAAACAAAAGGACCGGTCGTCAGGAATTCCCTGGTTGCCTCATAATCATTCAATAAGCAACAGCATATAAACTCATTTTTTTTGTATTTGTAATCTTTGTCAAGTTGGGCAGACATCCGAATTTTATGACGGGTCAGGTTATGAGTTAGAATCGGAGGAGATCCTCCCAGATGAAATTCAGCAAAACCCCGTTTTTGCATTTCTTTTATCAGGAAAAAATATGTTGCTGTCAATCCGCCTTTACTGACACTATCAAACAGACCGTCTTTAACACCCATAAATGCATATACAACTTGACCTCTTTTAAAATGAACCACACCTGCTGCGATCACTTGTCCTTCCTGTTTTATCTGAATGATCGTAAATGGAACCAATGGAGAAAAAACATCTTCAAATATTATTATTCTGCATATATTCCCATGCTTTCCGCCTATATAAGGCAGATACATATCGTAATAAAATAATTTCTGCGCTTCCTCAGATTCTGTCATTTCATAACTTAAATTATATTTCGAAATTAATCTCCTGGTATTACTGAAATATCTCCTGATATCTTTAGGAAACAATTCAATTGGTTTAGAAATATCTAAATATGTTTGAATTGAATTTGGGAAGATAATAGAATTTCCTATATCTTTATTCTGTCCGTCTGTATCACCTTGCTCAATGAACAGCATTGAACAAAGAGGGTAGTTCTTCTTTAAATACCGCTTAATACCTTTAACGGGACATGAACCCAGGTTTTGATTTTCTGCAGTGTCAAAAATTATTGACACCCACATCGCCATGTTCGTCATACTATACCCAGCATAAGCACAAACTATCGGAAACCTGTGCTGTTTAGTTCGACCGGAAATGAGATATAGCGGTACCGAATGTTCTTTTTCCTTTTCTTCAGGATTTACAGAATGGAATAAATTTTTCAGCTTACTGAATATGTTAGTTTTTTCAGTCAAAATAATCCTTTTTTCAATTTTTAGCAATCAAGACGAAATATCGGAATATGTCAACCAAATTATTACCAAAGCCATTTCTCGAATGTCATTAATATAGTGTCTCAGATTGTGTTTTTCTTATCTGGCATTTTCTTTTTTAAATTTCTTTTATCCATAATATTTCTTCCACTGCCATTTCCCTATAATTCCCATCAAAGAAAAGAAAATCAGATAATATGGATAAAATAACAGGAAAATTATGTGCACCAAATAAAACCGTTCTTTATGTTTAATAAGAGTTATAATCCAATAAAAAAGAAAAAAGAAAAAATAAGAAATGAACGCAATCCATTGATTCAGGATAAACACTCCAAAAGGAATGTAAAGATAAAGAAGGCAAACCAGGATAGAGAGAAATTTATAGAAAGGAGATGATAATCCAAATTGTCCGTATCTTCTTTTCTGCTGGTCAATATAATTTGTAGTATTTGGTTTTGTGAAAACTTTTATATCAGGATTATAAGCTATTTTATACTTTGTTTTTTTGATGAGATTGAGGAGCTGTTTGTCTTCACCGCAAGTATGTCGTTTTATCTTATCAAAACCTTCCACTTCATTAAATGCATTTTTATTTATTACAAGATTTCTGCCATGACTGCTGAAAGGAATGCCCAAACCAATAGTGTAAAAATAAATTGAAGTAGACATCATTTGAGTGAAATTTCGAAATAGAGAAACATCTTTCTCGGGAGAATAACCCACAATCATTCCCACATCATTGGAAATATAATCATTAAAACTATTAAGCCAATTATATGGAGGAATACAATCCGCATCTGTGAACAACAGAAAATCGAATCCGGAATTTTCAATTGCTTTTTTTAGAGCAGCTTTTTTCCCTTTGTATTCAGATTTTTTATCTTTTAATGGAAAATAAACTGCATTTTCGTGTTTGTTACAAAATTCTTTAACCAGATTTAATGTATTATCTTCCGATGCATCATCCACAAGGATAATTTCATATTTTTCTTTTGGATATTGAATTTGTTCTAGAGCTTTAAAAAGCGATGGTAAATTGTGTTCTTCGTTCCTGCAGGCGATTATGATGGAATATGATTGATTCTGTGGATATGTAACTTTCCAATTACGAAAGATACTGATAATTAATAAGATGATAAATCCAAGAAAGAAAATTGAAGGTATTATAAAGTTTTGGAAACTTGTTATATTTTCAAGCATCTTTTACTTTAAACTCCTTAGGAAAATGATTATAAATAAGATTTCCATTTTACAAACTGGACTTCACAATGAACTCATTCATGTGGAGTTCAGAACAAATAAGTCAACCAACTCAAGCTCAGTTCCTCCGGCAGTTGCCGGATCCTCTGAAATCTGACTGATAAACCAACCGCAGGTGCTTTTGTTACAGGCAGTGTCAATCATACTTTCTCAGCAGCTTAAGTAAAACTTCATCATTTTTATCAACAAAATCATAACAATTATTATCATCATTATTTGTAATCTTTGGATCAGCTCCATTTTTTAAAAGGAATTTAACTAATTTTATATCTGAATTATTTTTTTGAATGTCCATCAACAAGGCTGTAGTTCCATTATTATTTTGTGCATTAATATCAATTCCTTTATCTAATAAAAATTTGATTATATCAATACTTGAATGTCCTAATACATACATTAATAATGTGTTGCCCTTTTTGTCTTTTTCATTTAAGTCTGCTCCACTTTTATACAAAATTTTTATAATCTGAACATTATTCTTCATTACAGCTTCTGATAAAGGGGAAATTCCAGAAAGAGTATCTTGTTTAATATCTGCACCGTTTTGAATTAGATATTTACCAATTTCTTTATTGTTTTGTCTTATTGCGTTGATAATGGGTGTTACTTTAAAATATTTCTGATAATAACTGGATGGTGTTTTCAAAGCACCGAGTTCTACACAACGCTCTATGTGTTTGATGTCATTATTTGATATTGCTAGAATTAATTCTTTGCTAATATTATCTTTTTTGCATAATTCAAATAAAACTTCTTCATTTTCAATTGATTCAACCCAAAGTGGATGAATAATTTGTAATTTTTTTTCTCTCAATTCAGAAAATAGAATTCCACTTTCTCCCATTATTGGAAATCTTCCGGATGAACAAAAGTGAAATTTAATAGTGTCATTAATAGATATATTCGACAGATGTGACTCATTAATTTTTTGTGATTTTTTATAAACAGCAGAAATATAGACATAGTAAATATCGTTTACAGAATACTCATTATTTCTTTTAGTTTCGGGAGCTTTTATTATGTTTATAATTTCACCTCTAACTACTAAATCAGATTTTTCAAGATAAATATATAATGGATTGTTTACGTAAACACAGAATAAGTTTAATGAGCAAATAAAAATGAATAAAAATGCATTTATCTTCATTCAAGTTCCTCCATTATTGCCTGTAACAGTTGAGCTTGCGAAACCTTCAGAACGATCGGGAAATTAGATGCTAACCGTTGCGAAGATCTTTTCCCAGTTCAACCAGTTCAACCGTTGCGAAGGTTAATGTGAAAGAAACTCTCTGTGAGAAACCATTCTCAAGGTCTTTTCCCGATTCAACGAATTCAACAAGTTCAACCAGTTCAACCGTTGCAAAGGTCTCGTTCCTCGACCGTTCGCAAGGTTTTTCTTTTCTACAAATTCTGAATATATTTCAAAGGTTTAGGAGCAGTTGCTGTTGTTACTCCATCTCCGGAAATATAGCCAAGGACAGATTTTCCTTTTGGATTTTTCTCTTCATCCTCACGAAAAAATTCCACTTTATTCCAAACTGCTTTTCCATCTTTTTCCAGAATATCTTTTCCTTCTTTATCAACTTCAAATGGATTGCTGGAAACCCAACCTAAACCAATTGCAGCAGTTCCATTTTCATCCAAAACGTTTTTTCGTTTCGAGCCGATAAACTCTCTTTTCTCCAATGATACATTCGGTGAATTAATGCTGGATGTAATAGTTCCTATCCTTTTTCCATTAAGATAAATTCCTCTGTGACTCACGATTCCTTCAGTTATAAATAGAACCATTCTCTTATTTATGTTCGATTCAATTTCTTTTTGGAGGGCTTGCTTACCAATGAAATTATCTTTATTCATATCAATAGCAGCCTTGAAAAGAGGAGCATTTGATGGAGTGTGGAATTTATCATATTCGCTTCCGTTCAAAGGTAAACCGAAATTTCCTGCAGAAATCCGGTTCTCATCTCTTCCGCCAAGTCCAACCACCAATCCTTCAAGTTTAAGAGCTTCCAAGGCAATCTTTTTAAATTGTTGTTCAGCTACTTCAACAGGAACATACAGTTCCCAACCCCAGCGATTCGTATAACCTGTTCGGCTGATAATGTAAGGAACTCCTTCAAAATCGAACTCATTGAATGTAAAGAATCTCATATTCTTCTCTGGTTTGTAACGGTTTTTCACTACAGATTCACCAAACAATTTTGTAACCAATTTGTACGAAAGAGGACCTTGAATATCAATTTTTACAAGCTTATCCGAAATATCTTTAACATTCACCTCTTCCCCATCTTTCTTAAAAGAAACAATATAATCCGCATCTGCTAAAAGGTTTTTCTTATTATCAGAAATATCGTGACCTGCATTAATGACTAAAATAAAATTATCCTCTGCTAAACGCATAATTATCAAATCATCCAGAACAGTGCCTTTTTCAGTAAGAAGAAGTGTATATTTGCATTGTCCGATTTTCATCTCTGCCACGTTTGCAGGTAAAACTCTATCTAAAAGTGTAACGGCATCTTTTCCTTGAAACTGAATTTGAGCCATGTGGTCAATATTAAAAATTGAAACTTTTCCGATTACTTTTGCTTCTTCCAGAACAGAAGTTAAATAATTCACAGCCATATCATATTCACCGAAATTGCTTCTTTTAATCGGTTCGTATGGTTTTCCCAACCTTTCTGCTAAAAGGTGTTGATACCAATCTTCAACTTCATATAAAGCAGTTTTCCTGGGACTCTTGGGAAAATAAAATCCAATCTTTGCCATCTGATACTCCTGAAGTCTTTCTTAAAAGAGTTCTGCAAAATGAAAAAAGGCTGTCTTTCTGAGGAAATCTTCGAAGTAATCTCTAACGAAGAATCTCATTTAAACGGAGATCCTTCGATGGAAAAGCAAGAAGAATTTCTCAGGATGACAAAACACTCTATTTTGCAGAACTCTTTTTTTTTAATTTTGATTACCAATTTAAAAATGTATTTTTTTTGTAAAGATTATTAAAAGGAAAAAGGGGAAAAGGGAGAAAGGGAGAAAGGGGAAAAAATCAACCAACAAATCTTTAAAATTTTAAATCAACAAATTCACAAATGGATTTCCATCTTGACATTAATCATTTGCTAATATTTGTTATCTTAGTTTAGAAAAGTGATTTTCTTTGGGAGTAATAGTGATCGAGAAAGAAGTTTTTTTTGTTAAATTTTCTGAAAACAGCAAATTAGAAGAACGTGTTGCTGCTGCAAGAAAGATCATCTCTTTCATGAAATTTGAAAATTACATTGCAAAAAAGGATAAAGTTGCCATCAAATTCCATGTTGGCGAGAAAAACAATACAACTCATATCTCCCCAGAAATCATAAAAATAATTGTTGATGTAGTAAAAAAAACAGGCGGTTATCCTTTCTTAACTGAGACATCAACTCTTTATCACGGCTCTCGTTCAAACGCAATTGAACATTTAGCTCTTGCTTTTGAGCATGGATTTACTTTTGAGAAAATAGGAGCTCCATTTATCATGGCAGATGGACTATTGGGAAATTCAGAGATGGAAGTTTCCATTCCGGGAATTCTCTTTAAGAAAGTTAATATTGCCAGGGAAATCATGATGACAGATTCTCTGATTCTGGTTTCACATCCAACAGGTCATCTTGTAACAGGAATGGCAGGTGCTATAAAAAATCTTGGTATGGGTTTTGCCAGCAGAAAAGGAAAACTCAAACAACACTCTTCAATCAAACCTTTCATTAAAGCAAAACTTTGCAATTTATGTGAGCAGTGTTTCAAGTATTGTCCTGCAGATGCAATAATCGAAAAAGATAAAAAAGCTTTCATCATAACTGAAAAATGCATTGGATGTGGAGAATGCTTAACTGTATGCAATTATGATGCTGTAAAATATAATTGGGGAAAAGAATCTACTGAACTACAAAAAAGTATGGCTGAATATGCTTTGGGAGCAATAATCCAAAAAAGGCAGAAATGCTTGTATCTGAATATTTTAGCGAATATGACAAAGTTGTGCGATTGTATGGATATAAATCAAAAACGTATAATTCCTGATATTGGAATTTTAGGTTCAGATGATCCGGTAGCACTTGATCAGGCAACTTTAGATTTAACAAAAATTCATAACAAAAAGGATTTAGGAGAAATGTCGTTTCCAGAGCTTGATCCGTTAATTCAGCTTGAACATGCAGAAAAAATCGGGTTAGGTTCAAGAAAATATCGATTAATAAAAGTTTAATTTTCAACCTTCTGAACGGTCTCTGAACTTCAGAACGGTTTGAAAAATAATTCAACCTTTGTGAAGGTCTTGTTCCTAAACCGTTCGCAAGGTTAAAAAAAAAGAGTCAAAATGAAACGATTAACAATGTTTTTAGTTTTAATATGTCTATTTTCATTTCTAAATTTAGAAGCAAAAAGATTGAGCTTTAATCAATTGAGACGTTGTGAAAAATACCCCCTGTACGAACAGGTAGAAAAACATGAACTTTCCGAAGATGAAAAACATTATTATACCAGGAAAAGACAAGGTCTTTCAGTGAAACAGAAAAATAAATATAAGTTCACATCTGAAAAAAGAAACAACCCAAAAACCAATAGAGAAGAAAAGTATGTAATATTGCAGGATGAAGATGAAACGGTTTTATGGTCAATGAAAGAAAAAAATGAATACAGACAGAGCAGAACTTTTATCATTTCTCTCAAAGGTATTACCGCAATTTGTAATTACGATAAGACAAACTCTCTCGTCTGGGTAGATAAACAGGGTAATATAATAAACAGGTTGAAACTACAAAAATATCAAGCCGCATATCCCACTACTATCAAAGATAGTGAAATATGGCTAATTCAAACAGAGTTTGATCATTTTAATATCGAAGCTCCTCGAGAACTACCCAACCTTGCCAGCTTGATATTCTGTGATAGCTATGGGAATATTTTGAATAAAATTGAACTGAAATATGCTAATCTATACAATGAAATGACTCTTAGCGAAAGCAATGATTACTTTATATATGTGTGTTATAAAGTTTTAGATATGGGAAATTACAGGACGAGTGAATTTCAATCTTACCTGTTTAAATATGATGGTTCAATTATTAAAGAATATCCAGATGATATAGCTTTAGTAAGTGGTGGTTACTTTTCTGAAAAGGAAGATGTATATGTAGATAAGGGTTCAACCAGCCGCATTATCGATCTTCCTACAGGTGAATTTATTACTTCGTTCAAAACTCATGGCAGATCTGCTGTTGCCAACAAAGAAACCGGGATCGTGGCTATTCTTGATTTTGGTGATTTCCGAGTTATTAACTATAAAACAAAAGAGTTACTATTCCATTATAAATTTGAAATCTATCCGCGACCAAAATATCTAGAAATTTCCGGTGATGGAAAAGAGGTTATTGTACTTACAAAGGATCATCGTTATAAATATCGGAAGAAGGAATAGTAATTATTAAAAAAATCGTGTTTAATAAAATCTAATTCATAATTATAGGAGAGACCATGATAAAAAAATTAATTAAATTCGCATTATTAATGGGACTTTTATCAATTATCGGATGTAATGAGCGTTTGGCTATTACAGAAGAATTCAGAGAAACTTATGACCTGGGAAGTGGAACGAAACTCAATGTAGCAAATAGTAATGGAGGGATCTCCATTTCAAAATGGGAAAAAAATTATGTTGAAGTTTTTGCTATCAAAAAAACTTTTTTAAATGAAGATGAATTAAAAAAAGTTGAAATTATCATCAACCAGGAATACGATGAATTTAATATTCAAACTGAATATCCTACGAAAAATGCCAAAGTCTCTGTTTCTTATGAAATCAAAGTTCCATCATATATTCTTGTGAATGATATTCTCACTTCAAATGGAAAGATTAGTTTGCACGGCACAACCGGAGACTCAATTTTAAAAACCTCCAATGGAAAGATATTTGTAAGAAATGTTGATGGCATTATCAATGCAAAAACAAGTAATGGGAAAATTTCTATTTTAGAAACAAAAGGAATAATCCAAGCTCGTACTTCAAATGGAAAAATCGAAGTTGAACTACCGGATATAATTGATCAGGATATCGATATTTCAACCAGTAATGGAACAATAAAAATCTATATTTCTCCAGAAACTGATGCTGAATTGGAAATGAAAACAACTAACGGAAAAATTTCATTAAATGACATTAAATTAGTTGTCAGCAAAATATCATCAACACACGTGAAAGGTGAGCTGGGAAAAGGTGGAAACAGAATCAATATCAGAACATCAAATGGAAATATTAATCTTTATAGCAAAAAGAATCTAGGAGCAATTTAATCAGTGTTCATCCGTAAAATCCTTTTTTTCGACCTCTTCCCGACCCTCTCCTATCCGTCAAAAGCCGGACACAGTCGAGGAGAGGGAGACATAAAAACTCCCTTTCTCTTTTCAGGGAAAAGGTTTATAGGTTGAGAAGAAAAATAATGAAATATATTTTCGTCTTTACAGATGAAATGTAATATAATGAAATAGTGGAGTGAAAATGTATTGTCCCAAATGCAAAGCAGAATACGTTGAAACAATTACAGTTTGTCCGAATTGTAATTTAAAATTAGTAAAGAAACTTTCTAAAAATCCAGCAGACAATTTCATTGAGTTTGTGACGATTTTAAAAACAGGAAATCAGGCGATTACAGCAATTGCAAAATCTATTTTA
>SDBT01005842.1_pt1 | contig 20588 bp, 20 predicted proteins | sample 2277101 | NCBI WGS metagenome assembly SDBT01 (sample SAMN10404973, study PRJNA504765) | marine sediment metagenome | isolation source: marine sediment core GS10_PC15, 103 cmbsf | place: Arctic Ocean: Southern Knipovich Ridge | collected 2010 | reverse complement strand
AGTTAGAACCCATATTAAAAGAGCAGCGCATTAAGCGCGACTTTTCAGGGATGGTAGAAGAAGTTTTTAACATTATTAGCCAGGAGGTGGCAGTTAGTGTACCTTGTACGTAGTGAAAAAAAGAAAGAAATATATTTTTGCTTCTTTAGTTAAAATATTGTCTATCCATATTTTTTAGTACGAGTAAATACAACCAGAACAGCAAGAAAAAGTGTTGCTATGGCTGTTAATCCCAAGAATCCAGCTTTCACGTTCTCTTCTAACCAAAGGACTATCGCGGTTGGATTCGTTAAGGGAATAATGGCAACTTTGGAAGTTCCGAATTCAGGGTCATGAACAAGCTTATCGAATTGGATAGGATAGTTTATGTATACGTTCAATTTTGACGCGTGTTCTGATGCTGTATCATTGAGTATCGCTAACGCAGTTGTGACAACATCACCTATAGTAATTTCAATTTCACTGGTCATATCAAAAAAAGCTACAAGATCTTCAGTCTGATTATAAAGGTAAATTCCTGTTTCATTACTTTCTTTAGAGAAAGTGTTTTCTTCTTCTGATTCCTGAGACCATGTTAACTCAAATTCCAAGCTTAAACCAGTTGCTTCTTCTACGAACGGCCAACCAGATATTATTATATCAAACTTTACTGCTAAGTCACCAGTTGTGTAGTGATTGTTTAGTCCAATTTGAAGATCTTCGAAAATTGGATTATTAATTTTCGAAGATGTGAAGTTAAAATCAATCGTACTGTCCGTACTCTCACTAGTGAAAACCCATTGTACACTGGGGAGTTGCAATGTTGATGATTGCCCACCTACCAGTTCACCTGCATCATAGATTTGATTCCCATTGGTATCATTATACTGAACGATCTGTTGGAATTTCAGGAAAAAAGCTGTGTCCGATATATTAAAATGGTAAAAGGGTACTTGACCTCCTGCATTAACCTCTATTTGAAAATCACCTGAACCTAGAACCATTCGTTTCTCTTCTGGGTCTACTTGAGCAATCCCTACTTGAGGCCTTACCATTACACTTGCTAGAAGCATTATAATAGTGAGAAATAACATTCCTGATTTTTGTTTACGTTTTAACATATTGTAATCACCTCTAGGTATTGAATATACGAGATCATATCTCTCAATTAATTCATTGTGGGCACCTGATTTATAGTTATGCTTCTAACTGCGTAGAAAGTGCATTTTTCTAGTCCAATAGAACAATTTTTTCGATGCAGAATTGAATGTCAGGATTTAATAAGATTGGCTTTTTATTAATATAGCTAATCGAGATGACGTTAAGGGAATAAAGGAGATAAATTAATTTTGATCAGGGATGATAAAAGATCCTCTTGATTCATTATAAGAGGGGAATTTTTAGTCTAGCCAAATCAACCCAAGGAATAGATTATTTCGATTAGGTTAACTATAAATTGAAACATCTTTCATCAAATAAACTCCATTATGGATTGTTGTTCCCTGTTTCAAAGTATTAACTTTTCAGTATTATTTCCGTTAATTGTTTTAAATCTAGATAACACCTATTATAGAAAAGAAACTTAGTAACGAAGTTTTGATTGCCTAATAGTTTTGAATGATCCGGTGACGTATTTTTCAGTATCCTGGCCTCCTCTAAAAGTGTTTGTATTAAAACCTTTACTTCTAGCAAGAGAATAAGATAAAAATTCAACAGGAATTGTGTATACTAATGGGGATAAACAAGTTTCTGTTGGTGATAATATTGGTATTGAATTGGGACCAGATTTATTTTTTAACTCTTCATTCACTAATATTACCGTTTTTGCTTTAATTTCCTCTCTTACGACTGGCTCAATTTCCATGATCCTATTCAAAGAATATTGATCAGGAGCTATAAAAATGACAGAGCTGTTATCATCTGTTATGAAGTAATTAGTATGACAGTATTCCTCAATATCACAAGCAAACCCATTTAAAGTAAACTCAAACATTTTATACGCTCCAAATAGGCTAGTTGGATTATTATGACCTGATGCAACGAACATTATTTTCTCTGATGAATTTTTCATGTTATTCCCTAGTGTTATGAAGGTATTTCGATCTTTTATAGCTTTTTTTACTAATGAAACCGTATTTCTTACATTAGAAAGGTTATTATCAGAGTTAGGAGATAATCTCGCCATTAGAACACTTAACACGGCCAAATTGGCTAAATAGGTTTTTGTTTGTGCCACGTCGTTCTGATATCCGATATATTGTTTGGCAATCTCGGATTCATATGATGAAGACTGTAATGATTCAGGAGGGGAAGCGTGTATAAGGAGATGATGTTCTGTTTCTTCGATCAGTTTTCCCTCTGGATTATCAGTTATTGTGATAGTTGTCTTAGTACCATTTATTTTGGCATATCGAATGGATTCAATTACACGAAGAGTGCCACCTGAAACAGAAATCCCAATTATCGCCGTATTTTCGAGATTATTTAAATTTGAATAAGTTGTAAATTCAAAAGGAGCAAAATGATGAACTTTGAGATCAGGACACCATTTTCGTGCTAGATAGGCTCCATACCAAGCAGCACAATAACTATCACCCGATCCAGTAATAACTATCTGGGTGATATCTTCTTCTAAGATGATTTTTGAAATATCTTCAATTTTAGAATTAGTTAAACTTGCCTCAATTATCCGTGGCTGTTCTAACATTTCTGACAGCATAAAATCAGGTTCATTCATCATTGATCCCATTTCACTTGTACAAAATTCTAATTATTTTTTAATTTAAAATTCTTGGACCGTATGTATTATAATTTCCTTCAAACTATTCAGGTTTTCTATCTAGGTTATTAAAATTGCTAAAAATTAATTTTATTAATTAAATTAATCAATTTTATTCACATGATGTCATCAACTAGCTCGTTGCCGTAACTAGTCTCCATCGTAAGGGATGTAACCCTACATCCTCTATCCTGTCAGCTTCAACAGCATTCAGGAATGCTTTTTTCAAGATGTTATAAGCACCATTAACATCGGCATTAATAATAGCGCCTGTAGCAGATTTAAACAATCCCCTAGTAATTCGGCGGCCTAGATATTTTTTATGGCGTTTGATTGATTCATTATCAAGGAAAGAACACTTACTCGAATAGCTTTCTTCTTGTTTAATAACCGTTATTCCCTGTTCTTCAGCTTTGTATCCCAATTGGTTAACCAGTCTGTGATAAGGAATGGTGACAAAATTCTGGGTATTTCTTTTACCGATATGGCAGTTTTGTTTCCAATCAGGATTGTAACCAATAACAACTGTGCCAATGTCATGAAACACACAGTACTGGATAATTTTTTGACTGATCTTATGAAAACAGTCATGAATTTTCCTATTACGTTTATTGGTTAATTTTTGTATAGCTTTACCTGTTTTTATTCCTTGACGATCATAAACACTTTGCAGTCGTGTTCGCTCTTTATTATAGTATTGATTTATCGATTTCACCACCCCACCCTTAACAACAATTGGTTTCTTTCCAATATTGTTTACCATGGTTATAAGGTTGGTGAGACCGATATCTATCCCTGCAACTTGAACAGGAGCCTGTTTCGGTACACTAGGGACATTTTTTGAGTAGATGATTTCTAATACATAACCTACCCCTTTAGGTATAATCCGCACACTTATTAGTGTTGATGGAGATGTAAGTCGTGGTTTAATTTGGACACCTGTTATCTGGGGTATTGATAATATCCCATTTGAAAATGTAACTTGCTTTTTCTCAAACGCTATCTGAAATTGACCATTTTTAGGTTTATATTTCGGGATTCTTGGTTGAGTAAAATACTTCTCTGGGTGGGTTTTCCAATCAGTATTTGCCGCAAAAAAAGACTTCCAAGCCTTGTCCACATTCCAAAGTACCTTTTTTGCTGTAGGAATGGGTAATTGTTGAAAATTGGACGAATTAGCTAGTTCCTCTCGAAACTGATATGTTTTGACCCATTTATTTTGATTAAAATAAGCTTGTCGAACTAGATAATTTGCTTCATTATACAGATTCTTTGATACGTGACATAATTGTCGGAGTTGCTCTGTTGGTTTTAACCAAATCCGCTCTGTTCTAAATACCATTGTCTGTTTTATCAAGCGGCATCACTTTTGATCTAATGAATATGACATAAGTCTTAGATCACCTTTTATTCATGAGAATCTCTAAGAGACAAGTTCTAGATGTTTGGAGAGTAGTCATGAAAAAAATAACGCTATGCCTTTTAACCACCTAAGAAAAATATGTAGAAAAGCTCAAGTTAGATTGCTCCCTTTTACAACAATGTCGTTGGGGGTTTTTTGGATTTTTTCAATCCATATTCACAACATTAACAGCTCTGTTTGTTGTTCTATCAACTAGAATTTATTGTGAATCTAACTTCTAGGACTTTTTTGCGCCGCTTAATATAGAGTTTCATAGAATAACAAGGCAAGAGTGAAACGATCTCCTCAAATACCTCCTCTGCAAACTTTATAAATTATTAGACGATATTTCAAAAAGCGCTTCAATTTATCTCCATTAGCTTATCATAGAAAATTACGCTTGAGATACGCCAGAAAGCTGATCGAAAACGGGAATAATTATCTAATTGTGAGTAATAAATGCGGATTCAAATCATCTAGTGGATTTCGGAAGGCTTTTATCAAAGAATTCGGTTTTCCTCCTGGTGAATTGAACAAAAACAATTTTGAATGAAGCTATTACGATCGAGAGGTGGTAGTATGATAAATAAATCGATAAGTTTCTATAAATCACCGATTGGACTGATTAAAATTACCAGCAATACTAAAGGTGTAACTTCAGTTGTCTTTGATGGTCATGAGGATCCTAATAATATTTTTCCAAGAAATGATGATAGTTCCCCGAATTTAAAGGAATGTCTTAAACAAATTGATGAATATTTCAATGGAAAAAGGCTAGAATTCTCAATAAATCTCGCACCTGAAGGAACAGATTTCCAAAAAGCTGTTTGGAACGAGCTAAAAACAATTTCTTTCGGAAAAACCTGTTCTTATTTGGATATTGCAAAAAAAATAGGGAAAAAGACCGGATCAAGGGCAGTAGGAAATGCAAATGGGAAAAATCCAATATCGATTATCATACCTTGCCATAGAGTGATCGGAAGTGACAAAAAATTAACCGGATATGCAGGTGGGGTTTGGAGAAAGAAATGGTTATTAGAGCATGAACAGAAAGTTATGTGGAATAAAAGGTATGGAACAAAAGCGTCTTGAAAAGTTTCAAGGCTTACGAAATAAGACTTTTGAACAATCAACAGCTATAGATCTGGCAGCTTTTTTCAAAAACCAAAAAAATTCTTGTACTGGTTCAACACTCAAACGAAAGTTTTATGCTATTTAAAAAATTCTACAAATTTCTTAGACGAAAGCGAATTATGAAATCAGAAGAATTAGAATTCCTTGAGGACATACGTCCAAAGGCAACAACGGGAGATGAAGCTCATAGAGCTTTAACAGAGGAGGAAATTAAACAATGCCAAGAAAGAATCTCACATCCTATTTTTAGATTCATTTATTTTCTTGGAATTGAATTTGGATTAAGAAGAGAAGAATATACTCGAATTAAATTATCAGATATTGATTTTAATAAGAAAATTATTCGTATTCATGGAAAAGGAGATAAAATTCGTTATATTCCAATTGCAGAAAGGTTAATTTCTCGTTTTACACAATTTATAAAGCAAAGAGAGAGGGATCAAATCAAGCATGAGTTTTTACTTTATTCTAAGACTGGGAAAACGACATTAAAAACTATAGATCGATATTTTCAAGAAATGAGAAAGATGTCGGGAATAGAATTCACTTCTCATGATCTTAGAGTAACCTTTGCTACTCGATATTGGAATTTAGGAATGGATATTCTTGTTATTAGCAAAAAGCTAGGTCATTCAAGGATTGAAACAACTTTAGTTTATGTTAAACCAACAGAAAAAGAAATTAACTCCCGTTTCCTTGAAATTGCAGAATCCTTTTCAATTTAGTTTTCCCTAGCTTACCTAAAACCCACCCAGCAAGACATGAATAAATGTTTTCTTGAAATAGCAGAGAAAAATTTCTCTTAGCCACCTGTCATAGAATTGATAATTCTCTGAATTTCATCTAGTTCATCTAAAATTAACTTCATTCTAACAGATATAGCCGCGAAATTATTAGATTCATCTGGATCTGTTCCCATATCAGCCTTTAAATTTATATATTCATCAAATAAACGATCTTTTTGTTTAAAGAGATTACTTAACATCTGGTTGCGTGATCCATCTTCTCTTGGATCCTTTCTCTTTTTATAAACTATTTCTGATCGTAATCTATCAATACCCTCCATAATTCTTGATAAAAATTGTTCTGTAGATGTATTGCCTTCTCTAAGTGTCTGTAAATCTATGGTAATTGAAAAAGGGGATGTAATTTCCTCTGGATGATCTATAATAGCTTTAGCTTGTAAAATCAGCTCTTCTTTACATTTTTCTACGCTTTCTAAGTTGGTAATATCGAGTTTAATACTCCTTAATACAGATACATCGAATGGGATAGGCTGATCGGGATGATAAATCTGTATAACAGGTTTATTAATCACATGTCGAATCGAAAGCTCATAAAACACATTGGGATTGTAATCGAAAAGATCAGCAATAACAAGATCTGCTTCAATTAGATTTTCTATTATCTGATTTGTTATCATTCCTGGTTTCGCTATTTTATCTGCACGAATGATAGTATATTCTAATTCAGCTAGACTTTTACTAATAATATACTTAAGCAAATCATTAGCCCTCTTTCTCTCACGGCTACCTTCTGATCCAATAGGACAAATCACAAAACATTTTTTTTCAGCCATAATTTCAAACTCCCGTTAAGAGAATATTTTACTAAATAATGCAACAAATCTTCTCATTTTACGATATAAGATCTTTTTTTTAAATTAATTCTCAGAAATTTAAAGGGTTGTGGGATTTCTAATTTGAAATATTTGTCGTAAAATCAATCTTTGACGAATAATATCCCAGTATTATCTATTGTAAACCCTTCTCCGCTTATCAATATAACAAAAAAGGATAAAATTATCTGATTTTTCAGCACAGTCTGAACAATCGTTTTTTATTTCTTCCTCAAGTTTTCTACATTCTTCACAAATAGTGAAAATTACTCTATAATTACTTCCCACCCATATTCTCCGCTTACCTTCATATTTACCCCCTAAACGTTTCGATTTACGATATGGATTAAGTTCCAATCCTTCTAAGGTTTTCTGGATAGCTTTCTTCAGGATTGAATTTCTTTTAAACTTCTTTTTCTTAATCGTTTCCTCAAAATCCGTCGAAAATTCCACTCTATAAGACACTTCTTCCTCTCCTTCCCTCATTGAACAAGAATTAAGAAAAAAGAGAAGATTCTCTCCAGGGTATTGTTGGTTGTGTCCTTACAGATTCCTCTGCTTTTTGATAAGCTGCCCACATCTTAGGATCCAAACTTATTTCAAGGCTTTCAGCTTCAATTTCAGTCATTTTGAATGGTTTCATATTTTGAGGTTTTGTTTCACGACTAAGTAAATAGTCCGTTAATTCAGTTTCTTTAATTGTAATTTCAGGTTTTAGAGGATTTGGCATTTGATAAATTATATCAAGTAAATTCTCGAGAATAGCAAATTCCATCACATAGTCGATTTTATCATCAATTATGGGCACGATTTCTTTATTTTTCGTCAGGATAGTTTGAGCATCCTCAAGAAAATTCCTTCCTTCAGGTAGTAGCTGAAACGCTTTATTCCTGTGGGATGTTCTTATGAATCCTCGTTTCCAGAGGCGTTGTATATCTCCTTCAATCTCTGGAGCAAAAGGTCCCTTATTAAATCTTATGATACGATAATCTAAGCCGCCAATATTCCTTTTCCAAGATACTAATTCAGATAAAAAGAGAATCTTATGAAGACGTGTTATGTGAAAACGTTTAATTTCAGATGCTTTATCAATAATATGCATAAGCAAGAATTGATCGCTCACCCACTCCACCAAGTCCCGTCCAGTCATACATCTCACCACTAAATGTCTTCCTTGTAGCTAGTAAAGTTATAATTTTATAAATACTTCCTATAAAAGCACCCCCTATTCGAGAAAAGATATCTTCATTTTTATAGCGAATAATCTCTCTGTAATATCTTTTTATTTTTTTTTAAGCATAATAGCACCAAAGAAAAAGTTTGACGGTAAAGCTTTAAGTTTATGGGTCATTAGCTTCTTTTTTGAATCTTTAAAAAGCTTCAACAGATTTCGTAAAAAGGTGTTTTTATGAGCTTAGTTCGCATTAAAAGGAAGAGAAAACGGATAATTGCTAAAACATTTACAAAAAAAGAGATTAGAACAGTTTACATAAAAGATAGGAAGTTGTTATTAGAGATTGAAGACCTTGAAGGAAAAAAGGTAACCTCACCATTTTACCTTAAATGGCTAATTGCGAGATTTAATCGTTGTGATCAGAGAAAAAAAGCAATAGGTTATGAAATGTTGAAATTTACTGATTTTGGATTTGGTTTTATGACTGCACTTGATCTTATTTCAGAGCAAAATCCAGATCTAACAGCTTTCTTAATACTGCATTGAAAGAATCCCCATAGTCAGCGATTCGATCATCTTTCATAATAAAAGCTCTTGAAATCGTGTAAATAAGTGTGCAAATGGAATCCCATTCTTCAGGAGTAATATAGCTTACTTTATTTTGTTTAATTAAGTGAATTATATCAGGTATAGCTCTATTCAATGAATCAATCCTTCTATCGATCATTGCAAATTCTATATGCTTTATTTAGTAATTCTGCTAATTGATTAACTCCAACTGCTACAGCAAGATCTGTCCTAGAATTTGCATAATCTGGAATATGTCCACTTATGACTCCTAGTAATTTTGAATTTGTTCTTCTTATAACGTTACTAATAGGATCAATCAATCTTGTTTTACTAAAAACAGGGCTTCCACTATTGCCTCCTTTTGAAATTGCATCTAATAAGAAAATTGACTTATCTCCAATTATCAAAGATATTATCCCACTTCTAACGACTGGTTTTATATGGAATCCTGGAGTTAAACCTAAAGGAAATCCAATAAAGAAAATGTCCTCTCCTACAAAAACCGATTCCAAATTACCAAATACACTTTCATGAATCTTAACTGCATCTGCTCTATCCATTTCAATTCCAATTGGTGTTACCGCTAGATCTATTTCACTATCTTCTGGAAAAGACCAAATAGTTCCATAATTTTTTTGATTCTTTTCTATTGATAGTAATTCAGGTTTTCCGCTTTTATGTTCATAAGCAATAGCTAAATTGTTCCTAGGAACTTGTGGATTACCTTTTGGGTATTTCGTAACCACATGTCTATTACTAACTAAAAATTGAAAGTCTTTATATTGAACTAAAAAGCCAGTTCCAATAAAAGCATCTTTTACTTCATTCCACGATAATGCTGACTTTATCATCTGGAGTCTAAGCATCATAACTGATGATTTCAGAATTTCAGGAGGTAGCCAAGACATCGTCAACAACTCTATATAAAGTAATAGAATGTTAATTATTTATACTATTCTAATGTATTTCTGTTTACCTGATTCGAAAGATACCTTTTCTTTTTTCTCGATGTCCTCATCTCTTCAACCCAAAAACTGCTTTCAGCCCTTAATTAGACATCGAAAAAAATTTTAGCAGAGGTTTCCCCTTCGGGAAAGGATTAATCTTCTGAACTTGGCTTGAAAGGAACACATCGAGAATATCAAGCATCAGAATTTTTCCCTGATATTTCACCAAAATGGTTTAATCCAACATACAACTATTTATTGAAAGAGGTTGAACGGAAATTAACTGAAAATGATCTTGTTAAGGTAGCTGGTGTAAATATTTCAACTATTAGACGATATTTCAAAAAGTGCTTCAATTTATCTCCATTAGCTTATCATAGAAAATTACGCTTGAAATACGCCAGAAATCTGATTGAAAACGGGAATAATTATCTAATTGTGAGTAATAAATGCGGATTCAAATCATCTAGTGGATTTCGGAGGGCTTTTATAAAGGAATTCGGCTTTCCTCCGGGTGAATTGCATACTATGAATTATCAGTGTTGAAGTAGCTATTACTATCGAGAGGTGTTAGTACGAAAAATAAATTTATTTGCTTCTATAAATCACCGATTGGGTCGATTAAAATTACCAGTAATACTAAAGGTGTAACTTCGGTTGTCTTTGATGACCATGAAGATCCTCCTATATTTTTTCCAAGAAATGATGATATTTCCCCTATTTTAAAGGAATGTTTTAAACAGATTGATGAATATTTCAAAGGAAAAAGGTACAAATTCTCAGTAAAACTCGCACCTGAAGGAACTGATTTCCAAAAAGCGGTTTGGAACAAGCTGAAAGCAATTTCTTTTGGAAAAACCTGTTCGTATTTGGATATTGCAAAAAAAATAGGAAAAATAACCGGATCAAGGGCAGTAGGAAATGCAAATGGGAAAAATCCGATTTCAATTATCATTCCATGCCATAGAGTGATTGGAAGCAACAAAAAATTGACTGGTTATGCGGGTGGAGTTTGGAGAAAGAAATAGCTATTAGAACATGAACAGAAAGTTATATGGAACAAAAAATATGGTGTAAAAGCGTCTTGATTCCATCATTCTAACAGATTGAAAGAAGAAGTGAGACATTTTTTCCATGAAAGTCTTCAAACTACTGTTTGGCGACATAAAATTATGGTTTTTAGTTAACATTTAATAAAGGAGAAATCTTTTCCACACTGTATCAGACCCTTCTACCCACATTTACAGCGCAACGACAATCTCTCTCGTTCGCATGCATGAAATCTACCAAACTATGTTGTTAGAAGTCCTGCACGATCATATTTGTTATAAGTAACAAACGCCGCTTTAGCGTTGTGTGACTGTACTCCATTGATTCACAGAGTTTTAATCAATTTCATACCGTTCAGCTAGGATCGTTTTATATTGCATCAGCTGATTTGATATGAATGCTTTTGAAAGTCTTCCGTGACCAGTCTCCATTTCATAAAGACGTTTAGGTAGGGAGCTTTCCATTTTGTTATAGTCAAACCCAAATTTGATCTTTGTCTCTATCCTAAGCTTTTGAATCCTTTTCCCAAGGTCTAACAAATTTTCTTGCGTTTGATTAATTCCTAAATTCTTAAAACATTGAACCACGAGCTCTGGAGTGTACAGATTCCTAGCAAATAGACAAATAATTAAAGAATTGAGGATGTTTCTCCATTCTTCCTCCATAACTAGTTTGAGCATGTAGTTTTCTTGTTCTAGATCCTTACCTATTAATTTTAAGTCTAAGGAATAACCTGCATTATCAAGATGGGAATGTCTTCCACCAATGGCATGTCCAAGCATGCTAAAGGGTCCTGTTGAATAACCCGCAGGAGTTTGATTATTGAATCGAAGTGCTATATCTGATCCACCGTATTGTTCTACTAACGTGTCCAATCCTTCACCAGCATACCAATAAAGATCCTTTTTGTTATTTTTTCTCTTAGAAATTCGTTGTAGTACTTCTAAAAAGTCATTGACATAACCAAATCGAATGGGTAATCCACTAGTATCTGACGTAGTAATAATTTTCTTTTCATACGCTTCAGCAAGGTAACCTAACACTCCACCTGCTGTAATTGCATCAATACCGTACTTTTCGGTTTGTTCAAGTAATTTCATTAATTCTATACCATCACCAATCAGCAGGATGGGACCTAATAGTGCCATGGGTTCATAATCATATGGAACAGAAATTGAGTGTATGTCCGACAATTCTTTTCCATATCGTTCTCGTAGTATACCTACATGAATGCATCCGACGGGACATGTATTACAAGCAACACGTCTTCCTAAGTAAGTTTCAACAAACTTTTCTCCAGAAATATTTACTGCTTTGTCGAATTTCCCTCTAAGGAAGTTTTTTGTAGGCAGAGAGTTTAATTCGTTCAAAGGAAGCACGTTTTGTGGTGTTCCTAAGACATGATACTTTCTCATAACTTCTGTATTAACGCATTCATCCCATATTTGTTTATATGTTCTTAAATACTCTCTTCGATCAACACCTGGTTGATCTAAAGGAATATCCTTATTTCCACTTATAACTATCGCTTTAACATTCTTTGATCCTAATACTGCTCCAGCTCCCAATCTTCCAAAGTGTCTTAAGGTATCAACAATAACATTGCTATACCGAACTAGATTTTCCCCTGCTTGTCCAATACGTATGATACTTCTCTTGCCAGCTTGTGCGGGTATTAATTCTCTCAATACTCGCCCTATCGTTGAAGTATACATTTGTGCTAATGGTCCTGCAGGCCTAATAACTACATCATCATTTATAATTGATATAATACATGGCTTTTTTGCCTTTCCAGTAATAATTAATGCTCCAATATCTGCAAATCTCATAGCAAGCGACATCCGTCCTCCTGCATATGACTCACCTAAATCATTTGTATATGGTGATCTAAATAACGCCGTAGTTTTTGATATTATAGGATAAAATGTAGAAAGAGTTCCTATAGAAAAAATTATTGCATTTTCTGGTCCTAGTGGATCAGCATCAGATTTTACATAGTCATTCAGTAAATTTATCCCAACTCCAACCCCTCCAATCCATTTTCGAAATAATTCTGACCTCATCATATAGTCAGAAGTGCCTTGAGATAGATCTATTTCTAGAATTCGTGAAGGAATAACCATCTTAATCACTCAAAATCCTTGTGAGGCTTCCTCCATTATCAATACTCCAGTTGGACAAAATCTTGTACATATACTACACTGCCTACATACTATAGCTTTTTGAATATTTGTATCCACATGTATTGCTCCAGGGATAGGACAAGCCTGTACACATTCCTTTTTACATTTCATAGACTCACAAATAGACCGATTAACTAGGACTCCTCCTCCAGTTTTAGATCGAATAGCTCCTTCAATAGGACATACTGGAACACAAGGGGGATCTATACAGCCACGACAAACAACAACAGCAAATCCCTCTCTACCATACCCTCCTATTGTTTTAACACGAATAGAGGCCCTATCGAGAGATAAAACTTTCTCATTTACGCGAGAACAGGCAAGTACGCACTGATAACAACCGATACACCGATCTAAGAAGGCAACTCGTAATCGTTTTGGCATTTGCTGGAATCAGAAATAGTAGAAGCTTATATAGTTTTCAGAGCTTTTAATTAAAAAAAAAGGTAAAATATTCCACCCTAGCATGTAGCAGCACTGGTTGGAAGAGTTCGCGCACTCTAACTAGAGAGATTATCATTACGCTGTAAATGTGGGTAGAAGGGCCTGATACAGTATGCTAAAGATTTCTCCTCTAATACTTGATGACTAAAAACCTTAATAGGATAACATTAACCATTCTCATTGTTGAGTATAGATGGGAAATAATATGCAGAGCATAGTCTTACCTCAAAAAACTTTAAAATGGTTATTAGAAGATGATAATCCTCCTGTAAGAAATTTAACAAAGAGATATTTATTAGGAAAAGATCCTAGTAAAATAGAAACAGAAGATCTTGATAATTATACTCCAATAAAAACCATACTCTCATTAATGAAACCAAATGGGTCTTGGACTGATCCTAAGAAACCTTATAAAAAATACACAGGTAGTTACTGGCAATTCATCTTTTTATGTGAGCTAAATGCTAATCCTTCGAATTTAATGATCCAAGAAGCTGTGAAAAATATCTTTTCCTACCAATTATCTTCTGGAGAATTTCCTCACGAAATAAAATTTAAAAAAGGCATCCATTGTTTAACAGCAAATCTAATTCGATCACTGATATATTTTGGTTATGAAGATGATCATCGGGTTCAAAAGGGTATTGAGTCTCTTACTAAACATATAATTGAAAATAAAGGTGATACATGTATTGATCTTTCATATAATTTATTGCCAGATTGTCAAATGTCCCTTACTAAATTACTAGCTATGTATGCAATGATAGATACGAAAAAACGAGATCCCCAGATCCAAAAAGCAATAAAAATAATTGAAGAGAAAATTGTTGAAAACAAAGTCCTTTATTATATCCCCAAGGGAGCTAAAGAATACAGAAAGGCGATAAAAGGAAAAAAAATTGCTGAAATTCGCAAAATCAAAACAAAAATGTCAAAACAACAAGAAATGATGGAGAAAACTGAGATCAAAGCAAGCTGGCAACGTTTTGGATTTCCAAATTCTTATACTTCTGATGCTCTTGAAACTTTATATTGGATGGCTATGATTGGGTCAACTAGGAATTCTGAGTTGGATGACGCAATAGATCTTGTAATACAACATAAAAATCATTCAGGCTATTGGAATAATGAGATTAATTTCAGGAGTCCTTTTTTAGTAGAGATTGAACCTAAAAATTCTCCATCAAAATGGTTGACGTTTAGAGCGTATTATATTCTTAAAACATTTCGAGAATTAAGAATTGATAGCGATTTCTAAAACAGAGTTCGAAGTACTATTCATAGATCAATCCATGAAGGCCAGTTTCAAGACCAGGTTCATCATCCTTCTTGGGATTTAACAAATTCTTTGTCTCCTTTATTACGGCTTCTGCTAGCTCTTTCCCAAATCCTGGAATTTTTATGATATCTTTCGAATTTAATGTTAATAATTGTGTGAGATCACGTATTCCATGATCGACAAGAATTCGGGCACGTTTTCGACCAATTCCGCGCACTCGAGTTAAACTGACTGCATCACTCTTAATACCATATTCTACTCGTTCACTTAATTTTACAGCAGCTTTTGCTAGAATACGGTATTTTTTATCTTTTTTCGAGAATAATTCTGCGATATCAGCAGTTGCAGACACAACCCATGTAGCTGTCTCTACAATTCGGTGAATATCACCGGAACCGATATTATATCGCATAAGAATTTTCTCTACAGGCAGTTCCTTTATCCAATCCCACAAGAAAAGAGTGGTACGAAAATCTCGTAATCTAAATTCATATTCTATATCAAAAGGTTCTGGAATCTGTCTAAATAATCTGTTAGATAACTTTTTAAATCGTTTTTCTGTAATCCCCCAATCACTCTTTCTAAATGATAATGTTATCATATCGGGAGTACCTATTACCAAATCTAAGAGTGCTACAGGGTGGATTTTCGATCGCTTTTTTTGAACAGCACTAGTAAGCCCTTCCGCTATTGTAGCTGCAGTTTCAGGATCAAGATAAAGCTGACTGACACGAATACCATAAGGTGTAGCTACAAGAGATTCATTTGCATCTAAAGGTCTGATCATTAACCATCCAATAAATAAATCCACTATTTCGCGAATTTTTCCCTCTAAGAATACAGCTTCGAATTGATACCCATAAAATGTTTTTTCAAAGAAATTTAGTAAATCTGACATATTAGTAACTACTCTAGACGCGATAAGACCAAGAATATTCCGACGAAGAGCTGGTTTCGCAGCTAGCTTAGAGTAAATATCCTCCGCATCACGATTGATATAACGATCCATCAGCCAATCTAAAACCTCAGGTTTCTTAGCTAACAATATAGCTTCCCCATCCTTGTCAAATTGAGGCCGACCAGCACGACCCATCATTTGTTTCACTTCTAGGGTTTTAATAGGATGGGAACCCTCTTCAACGGAATAACGATAGACACTGGATATAATAACCCGTTTTGCTGGAATATTTATTCCTGCAGCTAAGGTTGGGGTCGCGCATAGAACTTTAATGAATCCTGTTTTAAACCCTGTTTCAACTAATTCCCGTTGTCGCGAATTGAGTCCTGCATGGTGAAAAGCTACCCCTTTTTTGATTGTTTCGGCTAATTTTTTCGATAATGGATCAGAAAGATTTAAAATAACTTTTGATGCAATATCTGCTAAATTCTTTGCTTCGTTTGGTTCAATAAATGATTCTATGATGAGTCCAAGTTTTTCTGCAGTCGAAACAGCAGATCTTCTAGAGGGTGTAAAAATTAATGTTTGTTCCTGGGATTGAATTGAATCTAGAGCTAAATTTGATATCTGATCCTCTCGGTGAAATGGAATGTCTCGTTTAGTATAATCAGAGTAAGTTATTTGATCCTCAAAATATACTCCCTCTTTAAGGGGAACTGGACGCCAATCACTTTTTACCAATTCTGCTTTTAGCCAGTCAGCTATCTCATCTGCATTCCCAACTGTGGCACTAAGAGCAATAATTTGAGACACGGTATTTTCAAGCATTAGTCTAGCAAGCAATGTTTCAAGAGTGGGACCTCTATGTTTATCGTTAATTAAATGGCATTCATCAATGATAACTAAACTGACTTCTTCAGTTATCCAGCTTGCACGATGTCGTAAAAGAGCATCAAATTTCTCATTTGTCGAAACAATTATATCATACCTTGGGAGATAATCATCTGTGGAATCAAAATCACCAGAAGTGATTGCAGTACGTACTCCTAGTAAATTAAACCGTTTGAATTCTTTATACTTCTCTGATGCTAAAGCTCTTAAAGGACAAAGGTAAATAACCTTCCCATTAAGTTCAAGAACATGTTTTAACGCAGCTAATTCTGCTAATAATGTTTTTCCTGCAGCTGTAGGAATTGATATGACTAAATTCTTTCCAGACAACAATCCTTTTTCTATTGCTTCAGCTTGAGGAGGATAGAGTTTTTTAATGCCATCTTGGTTAATTATTAGTTTTTTGATTTTCTCAGCAAGATCTAACGATTCAATTAACATTAAAAAAGCCCACATTCATTAATTCCTTTGAAAATTCAGATATTGGACTGCCCTTCTATATGTTTAGTACCTTTGGTCTTATTCTTTAAACTTTGGTACCCCCTTTTTTTAAAATTAAACTCTCTATCTTTCGGATAAAATCTAATTCCTCCTAAAATGTAATTCTGAAAACTTTTTCAATCCGTGAGATATTACTAAACACAAATTAAAATGTTAATGGCGGATATTATGTTCTACATAGAACTTTAACAATGTTAACGCTTCACCCCATCCAGTAGCGCATTCTAAACATCTTCTATGGCCTTCTGGCGTATCTTGATACCCATATTCCTTCACACTAACAATTGTTCCTTCCGTTACTTCTAGGAAATCCAGTTCAACAGTTGTGTAATTATCTTCCCACCATTTAAACACAAAGCGCTCAGGAACTTTAACCTCTATGATAGGACCTTCTGCTTTACTGTTCACCTTATCTGGCCCCCAGTCAACCCATTTAAACAGGAGTTTCCCTCCTGGTTTTCGATCTACTGAAGCACCATTAGTAAACCATCCATCCAGACCTTCAGCAGTTGTAATTGCGTCATAAACACGTTTACGATCAGCTCTGATTAATACTTTATGTTTTATTGGGGCTGCAAATAGTGACATAAATTAGAGAGAATGATAATTATTGAAAAATGTTACCAAAAAAATATCGGATAATTCCAACACATGACAATATTTACATGTACCTATATACACACTCCACAGAAACTGTTACTATGGTTTCTTCACATGTCCTTGTTCTGGTTCAAAGAGAATCCCCCGACGGGTCATTTCATCAATAGCTCTAACTACTTGAGATTTATCAAGACCTTCTTCAATAGCTTGATCAATTATATCTTTGATAGCAACAGGTTCATCATCAGCTTGTTCTATCATTCGATCAATGAGATCATCAATTTGATCTAGACGTCTTCTTGATTTAGCACTAACACCAGAGGAAATTTTATCAATATCAAACTTTCCTGTGTCAGCATCTTTCGCAAATTTCTCTAAAGTAGCATTCATTAAGTTCACTGCTCCAGAGGCGTCATCATAGGAAACTTCATCACTTAATCGCATCTTAGCACGAGCTTCAGATAATCGTATCAATGATTCTAATTGACGAGGAGTAATCGCAATGGGATCAGGGCCCTTTTCATCGACTTTACCACTCGTTTGACGAAGTTCCTTGTAATAATCCAATAAACGTTCCTTAGCTTCATCCGTTAGACGAGGGTGAACCTCACGTCTCGCATACGCGATAAACTTCCGCAGTAAATCTTGTTCAATTGGAGGGTCTTTCGTTAATGTCTGCGATTGATGCATATTCAGGATATGAGACGCTTTATCATGATCTTCTTGTGGGTGAGGTTTATCTTCCAGGACAAAAAGTAAATCGAAACGTGAAAGTAATGTTGGTGGAAGATTCAGGTTATCTGCAGGATCTTTGTAGGGATTCCATCTACCACGTCGAGGATTGGCGGCAGCAAGAATTGAAGTTCTGGCATTTAGCGTAGCAACAATCCCAGCCTTAGCTATACTAATCGTATGCTGCTCCATCGCCTCGTGAATCGCCACACGATCATCTGGTCGCATTTTATCAAATTCATCCACCATAGCAATACCTTGATCAGCTAATACTAATGCTCCAGCCTCGAGAGTTATTTCACCGGTGTCTGGATCGCGTAAAACAGCTGCAGTTAAGCCAGCCGCCGTAGATCCCTTTCCCGTTGTATAGATAGACCTTGGTGCTAATTTAGAGATGAATTTAAGTATCTGACTCTTACCAACGCCCGGATCTCCGATTAATAGAATATTTGATTCACCTCGAAGTTTTATTCCGTCAGGTGTCTCCTTCAATGTCCCTCCGAACAACAATGTCGCGATCCCTTCTTTTACTAGATCATGTCCATAAATTGATGGAGCTAAGGAATCACGGATTTTTTCAATTACATATGGAGATTTTGATAAATCAATTATTTTTAATTCATCTTCTTCATTAATATCTATGTCTATGTACTCCGCTGTCTCTTTATCAATTGATACTCCTTGAAAAAACTTTGAATATATTGCTAGCTGTCCTCTCTTTAATATGCGAGATGTTCGTGCCTTAAGAATTCCTACTACTTCCACCCTATCTCCTGGTCGAGCTTGATCTACTAAATCGTCTAGTACATGTATAACTAAGCTTTGCGGTAACAGCCCTGGAGGTAATTCTTCTGGTTTCTCCTGTAAAGTGATTTTTTGCCAGTCAATAAACACGCTTTTATCAAATTGAAGTTGAAGTGATCCTTTTCGTTGGCATTGCTCATTACGGCATTGATAGGGGGGATTATAAATCCCTTCTGGGAAATCCACAATCTGATTTGTCTCTCCACAGGGTACACATTTGAAATTCCCTCTAATCATCATAGGTTTTGCATCTGTAACACCAGTTACGATCCCCTCAAAACATGTAAGAATTCCTAGATGCTCTGTTTTCAATGAACGAAGAGTAGATTTCTCTGTCATGCTTTCAATGCGAAGATGCACCTGATTTAACCTTTCTAGATATTCAGGATTATTCTGAGCTAATATTGATTTAATTATTTCCTCTCCGACATGAAAACACTCCTCAGGGTTGATTATGATTTCTTCTGCGAGTTTAGGGTCTTGAACAAGTAAATCATTGTATGCTATTCTCAGACTTCTCGATCCTTCACGTTCCATATCCCGAATTTTCTCATAATAATGAAGATTCCCATCTTGATCAGTAAAATCCTCAATGAAAGATTGAAAACGCCCTTTTAAATCAAATGAATAACTCATATACGTCCCTTCAGCCTATTTACTAATGAATTCATCTTTCCAAAATTGAACTAATTCAACGATTTTATTGAAAATAACTTCCTCTGACGCAGTCATATTCTTTTTTTTCCGTGTAGATGTTGTTTTTGTGTCAGTCATTTTCACGAGCTTGGATATTCTTTCTAGGGTAAGTTGATTGAATTTAGATATCCTTCTTTTACTTTCTAATTCACTATAGGAGGAATCCGTTGTTTCCTCTGAAAGAACGAATTCTTTCATTATCAGATGTAAAAAAGGATGTACTAACTGTAATTCTCCTGAACGTAATTCTCCACGTAATGATGCAGTTAAATCCTGTAGGCTTGTAGGAATATCGTCTTTGAAATCATTAATTATTGAATGAGAATGCATTATCTCAGCAATGAAAAAAGGAACATCAGCTCGACTTCCTTTCGTGGTCCGAGGTATTTTGAATCCCTCATAGGAAAATCCAGAAAACTCTTGAATAAATTTTACATTAATTTTACTTTCTTCTAGTACGAACTTCAGTCTTTCTAGTTCTGATATTAATTCAGATTGCTTAATATTCTTTTTCCCAGACTCAAATGATTCTGTCAAGACTTAACCTTCTTTGTTGTTTTCTGATAGTTTCCTAGAATATCCTTTGTCCTTCGAATTTTTGGAAAGTTTTCGAATCAAGCACTCACCTAAAAGGAAACAGCTATCTAGAATTTGTGTTCGACTATATCGTTGTGAAAGTTGTTTAATATAAAGTACGATCTAAAAATTTCACTAGATAAATCTCTTTCAACAAATGATTTAAGAGCTTTCTTAGCTATTCACAAAGAAATTTTTTCTGAAAATACTATCTCGGAGATAGAAATGCTTTTAACACAAGATAAAGGAATTTAAATTAATTGAGTTAACCATAATTCAATTAATTTCCTTTTTACAGTTGATTCATCTTATGCAAGACTCTAAATTAATA
>SDBT01005841.1_pt1 | contig 20589 bp, 16 predicted proteins | sample 2277101 | NCBI WGS metagenome assembly SDBT01 (sample SAMN10404973, study PRJNA504765) | marine sediment metagenome | isolation source: marine sediment core GS10_PC15, 103 cmbsf | place: Arctic Ocean: Southern Knipovich Ridge | collected 2010 | reverse complement strand
GGACGGTAAAATGCGGTTTGTTCCGAAACGGTACGCAAAGACATACCAGGGATGGCTGGAAAATCTCCGCGACTGGCCTATCAGCAGGCAGCTATGGTGGGGACATCGAATCCCGGTATGGTCTCAGAGACTTCCTTTTGAGATCGAAGCTTCGTCTGCTGTTTCTGTTACTGACTTGATAAGTGCAGGAATGGTTGGTGATCTAACAGATAAAATCAAAATTACCGGTGGCGAACAACTAAAAACATCGATTAGGCATGGCTGTCTCGTGCGGATGCGGTTACTTGATGAACAAACAGTCGTAACCTATGTCTGCGTTCCTCCACTACTTTCAGACGAAGAAGATGAAACGATCAAAGAGCTGGAATCTGGAGGTTTCATCCGTGACGAAGATGTTCTTGATACATGGTTTAGTTCGGCTTTGTGGCCGTTCAGTACGATGGGCTGGCCGGACGATACCGATGAGATGAAAACCTTTTATCCCAGTAATGTTCTTTGTACGGCGCGTGAGATAATTACGCTATGGGTTTCGCGAATGGTTATGATGGGCCAGTACTGCGTTGGCGATATCCCGTTTTCGGATGTTTACATCCACGCGATGATTCAGGACGGTCAGGGGCGCAAGATGTCAAAAAGTCTTGGCAACGGAATCGACCCGCTGGTCGCCATCGACAGTCACGGCGCCGATGCCATGCGTTTTACACTTGCCAGTATGACCACCAATACTCAGGATATCAGGATGCCGGTGGTGGCGATAACACTTGCCGACGGCAGGACGGTAAACAGTTCGGCAAAGTTTGACGGCGGGCGAAACTTCTGTAATAAACTGTGGAACGCCTCGCGATTTGCGATGATGAATCTTGAGGGGATTGATGCAGAAAAGTTCGATGCAGGTAAAATGGATACTGCCGATAAATGGATACTTTCGCAAACGGCAAGGACGATCGATGAAGTTACAAAAGCCCTTGGCGATTTTAAATATAACGAACCGCTAAGTGCGATTTATCGGTTCTTCTGGAACGATTTTTGCGATTGGTATCTCGAATGGGCCAAACCGCGAATGCAGGATGATGCTCAACGGCCGATAGCTCAGAGTGTTTTGGCGTTTGTTCTTGACAGACTGCTTCGCCTGCTGCATCCGTTTGTTCCGTTTATTACCGAGGCGATTTTCCAGAAGCTGAACGAAATCGCACCTGTGCGGAAACTAAAAGGCATTGCCGATGCAGAGCCGGCGGATGCTTTGATAATAGCCAAGTGGCCGGGAAATATAGATTCGCTTATTGATGAGGATGCGGAAAAACAAATCCTCACCGTACAAGGCGTTGCCCGTTCAATTAGAGACATTAAGACAAAATACAACAAGGCCAATACACCTATCAAATTGGTTTCGGCGACGACGGCAACGGCATCGACCGCGAAGATATTAAATGACAACTCGGTTTTGATCCGCGGTGGGGCGGGGGTTGTGGAGTTTACAGTGGGGGTAGATATAGAAAAACCCGAAAACGCCGCCAGTGCGATAATTGACGATATTCAAATTTATATACCGGATATGATAAATAAAGAGGCGGAGCGGAGCAGATTGCAGAAACAGAAACAGCAGGTCGATAATGGTATAAAAGGGTCACTTGCCAAACTGAATAACGAAAACTTTGTAACAAGGGCCAAACCGGAAGTTGTCGCACAAGCCAAAGAAAACCTGGAAGAGGCCCAGGCCCAGGCAGAGGCGATTGATAAGCTGCTCAAAGAATTAGATGGTTAGAATATTTTAGTCAGGGTGTTGCCATGGAAATAGAAGTTGAACTAACGCGAATAATTATTAACGAAGCTTCCGACCAGCAGGTAATCGTTCTGAAGGATCGCGGAGGCCCGCGGAGTTTCCCCATCGTTATCGGCATGCCTGAGATATTGGCTATCGACCGCAAGCTAAAAGGGCTTGAACTTCCCCGGCCGATGACGCACGATTTGCTCGGCAGTGTGATTAAGAATATGGGCGGCGAACTCGAACGGGTCGTCATCAACGACCTGAACAATCATACATTTTACGCTAAACTGTACATCAAATCCGCCGATGGTGAAGTTGTAATTGACAGCAGACCCTCAGATGCCCTTGCCCTTAGTGCGGGCCTGGAGGTTCCTGTTTTTGTTGATGAGCAGGTTTTTGAGAAGATGCAGCAGTAAAACTTCCTATTATAAGAAGCCCTACTGCGGTACATAGCATACTGTCGGCGATGTTAAAGGCCGGCCAGTGGTGGTCTTTCCAGTAGATGTCGATAAAATCCCGCACGAATCCCTCGTTAAACATTCTGTCGTAGAGATTGCCAACTATCCCGCCGAGGAAGAGGCCAAGTGAAACCTGCATGATCTTGCGTCTCTCGCCGCCGAACAAAAATATCCCCACCACCGCAACCATTGCGATAATCGAGATGGAAACAAGTATGATCCGCTGGCCTGATGCCAGACTGAATGCTGCACCGTCGTTTCGTCGCATCACGAATTTGAAAAAACCTTCAACTACTACAAATTCGCCATTGTCCAGTTCGGCCAACCATTCGAACATGGCGGACTTGGACCATAAATCCGCAATGACACCGAAGATTGCTATCGGCCAGAAAATGAGATGCTCCCTGGCACCGGTGGGTTTTATTGAGCGGCTCTGCTGGTCCGTTTTTTGTGCATCCATATTAATTGCCAGCAGTATATGAGTATTTTTCCACAAATGTTATCAGTTTTGTCTGGTCCGGCTTAATTTCCAGCGACAGGTTCCACTGCTCAAGCGCCTTTGCCCTAAAGGAATCATAATTATCCCGGTCCTTCATCGCCTTCAGCATAAATGCAACGCCAAGTGCCTTATGACCCATCCAGTCCCCACGGTCGATTTTAACAGCTTCTTCATAGCTGGTAATGGCATTGTCAATTTCGTGCAACTTGAGATGGGCAAATCCGAGATACTGCCATGCGATATTATTTCGCGAATCCAGTTCAATCGTTGACAGCAGCAACTCTTTAGCCGCATCGTATCTTTGTGATCTCAGATATGCCTTGGCAAGTGCGACCATAATTTCAGGCTTGTTTCCTTCTATCTCCAGAGCCCTTCTGTAGGCGGCGATGGCGCTGGAATGATCCTTGCGGACCTGGTAAATATCGCCCAAAAGAAATTCGCATTCTCCGCTGTTGGGGTCAAGCTGTATCGCCATGTTTCCGTATTCAAATGCCTGTTCATATTCTTCAAGTTCGTAGTAGCATCTCCCCGCCCCTAAATGTACCTCTGGATGTTCCGGCTCAAGCTGGCAGGCACGGACATAGGCGTTGGCGGCACGGAGAAAACTTTTCATTATCTGACAGACCCTTCCGAGACCGAAAAAGTCCCTGAACGACCACGGGTCAAGACCTGTCGCGATTTCATAGGCATCGGCACTTTGCTCAAAATATTCCTGCTGTTTGTAGATGTCGCCCTTTAGGGAATATGCCATTGCGAATTCCGGGTCAAGCTCAGTGGCTTCATCTAATTTCCGGATGGCACGGTCCCACTCGTTAAGCTCGTTTAGCATCATCGCATCAACATACAGACCAATGGCCTGTTCCTGGCTGGAGTCAAAAGACCGTTGATTCTCGCTACAGCCATAGAGAGTAAGAGCTGATATTGCCAAAAAACAAATTATTGCCGTCCGCAGGTGCGTTTTTAGCCGCCGCATATAAAGCCTTTCAAAATCACTGCTAATTTGTCAGCATAACGATGCCACAGAGAAACCCAGCCCATCATTATAACCATTTAAGATTGCCTGTCAAAGCTTTTAATCGACAAAAATACCCATTTAAGACCAATAAATCGAAATCGATTGACATTTCGCCGCCTGGCCGATACCATAGCCTAACTGTTTTTTACAGTACTACCGTTATTGAGAGGTCTTTATTTATGGCGAAAAGCATTACAACTTTGCAGAACAGGCCGATGGTAATGATTATCCGCGACGGATGGGGCCATAATCCCAGAAGCGAAGAGGATAAATATAACGCTGCTAAATGTGCCAATACCCCGACTGATGATATGCTTATGAGCCAGTATCCAAACTGCCTTATCCATACCAGCGGAGAAGATGTTGGTCTGCCTGAAGGGACGATGGGCAACAGCGAAGTTGGTCATCAAAATATCGGTGCAGGACGAATCGTCTTTCAGGAATCCGTGAGGATATCATGTTCGATACGTGACGGCTCCTTCTTTGAGAACAGCGAACTGCTAAAAGCTATTGACTATGCTAAAAAATCAAACGGCAAACTTCACCTGATTGGCCTGTGCAGTGATATCGGTGTTCACTCCCGTCTGGAACATTTGTACGGGTTATTTGAGATCGCCAAAAGAAACGGGCTCGGCAAAGTTTATCTGCACGCATTGACTGATGGCAGGGATTCGCCGCCAACAAGCGGCGCCAAATACTTAGATGAAATTGAGGCAAAGGCAAAAGAAATCGGTTCAGGTCAAATCGCCAGTGTCATGGGCAGGTTCTATGCGATGGACAGGGACAACAGGTGGGAAAGGGTTAAGGCCGCTTACGATTGCCTGACGATGGGTAAGGGGCCAAAGGCCGCTTCGGCGGCTGATGGAATAAAGGCCAGCTATGCCGATGAGGTAACCGATGAATTCGTCAAGCCGTTCTGTGTTACAGATTCTGACGGAACCCCAAAAGCTATAATTGAAGATGGTGACAGTGTTGTGTTCTTCAATTTCCGCGGCGACAGGCCCCGCGAGATTACACGGGCGTTTGTTGATGATGATTTCGATGGATTCGTAAGAACCGTAAGGCCGAAGGTTCATTTCCTTTGTATGACAGAATACGATAAGACCATTGATACGCCGGTGATATTTGCAAAGCCGGCCAAGATGAAAAATATATTCGCCGAATATATCAGCTCACTCGGCTTAAAACATTTCCGATGCGCTGAAACGGAAAAATATGCCCATGTAACATTCTTTTTTAACGATTATCGCGAGAAACCGTTCGCTGGCGAAGACAGGCAGATAGTCCCGTCGCCGAAGGTTAAGACCTATGACCTGCAGCCCGAAATGAGCGCGAATGAGGTTTGCGATGTTGTTTGCGAAAAAATTGATTCGAACAAATATGATATAATAATAGTGAATTTTGCCAATCCCGATATGGTCGGTCATACCGGCGTTCTTGCCGCGGCCATAGTCGCTGCTGAAACTGTCGATAACTGTCTTGGTAAAATTCTTGAAAGGATCGAGGCACTTGGCGGAGCAGCAGTAATCCTTGCCGACCATGGCAATTTCAGCCGGATGTGGGATTTTGAAAATGATATGCCGTACACCGCCCATACGGTTGGCGATGTGCCGTTTATTGTTTTCGGAAAGGATTTTAAGGACAGGAAATTGGCTTCCGATGGCAGGCTGGCCGATGTGGCGCCGACATTTCTGGAGATGATGAAACTACCGCAGCCTGAAGAAATGACAGGCAGGAGCCTGCTTTTATGAAAACGCCGAAACGATGAAACCTCTAACTGCCCAAAAAGTACTTTTTTCATGGAGCAGCGGTAAAGACAGTGCCCTGGCCCTTCACAAACTGCAGCAAAAAGATGGACTTGAAATTTCGGCATTGTTGACAACTTTAACAGAAGAATATGACAGGGTCAGTATCCACGGTGTTAATGAGATTTTGCTTGACCAGCAGGCAAATGCCCTCGGACTGGAGCTTGAGAAACTTTTTATTCCCAAAAAATGCTCGAACGAAAATTATGAATGCCTGATGCAGCAAACGCTTGAAAAATATTCTGAAAAAGGGGTCAGTGCGATAGTTTTTGGTGATATTTTTCTGGAGGATTTGAGAAAATACAGAACCGAAAAACTCAGTCTGATTAATATGGATGCCCTGTTCCCTTTGTGGAAACAGGATACTAACGAACTTGCAGAGGAACTCATTGGGCTTGGCTTTAAGGCGATTATTACCTGTGTCGATACAAAGTTTCTCGATAAAAAATTTACAGGCAGAGAATTTGACAGAAAGTTTTTATCTGAATTGCCGGACAGTGTTGACCCGTGCGGTGAAAACGGGGAATTTCATACATTTGCCTGTGACGGGCCGATATTTCGGGAACCGATACCTTATAGAAAAGGCCGAATTCTTCTTAGAGAAGAACGCTTCAGCTATTGTGACTTAATCCCGCTGCAAAACGGGCACGTTTCAAATGGAGAGATTTGATGGCAACGATAATCGTCCTTGACGAGAATACGGTTAATATGATTGCCGCTGGCGAGGTAATCGAGAGGCCCGCCAATATCGTCAAGGAGCTTCTCGAAAACAGTATTGATGCCGGTGCGAAAAAAATTACACTTACCGTCGCCGATGGCGGACGAAAACTGGTATCGGTAACCGACGACGGCTGTGGGATTTCCACAGAGGATATGGCGTCTGTCTTCAGGCCGCACGCCACCAGCAAGATAAGTTCCACCGGCGACCTGCAGAAAATATCAACGATGGGGTTCAGGGGCGAGGCACTTGCAAGCATCGCATCAGTTGCCGCGGTATCGCTTGTCAGCAAAACGGCAGACTCGCTAAACGCAAACAGAATCGATATCGATTGCGGCAAAAGCGGGCGTGTTCAACCGGCATCGGGAGATACGGGAACCACCATTGAGGTCAGGGATTTATTCTATAAACTGCCTGCCAGGAAAAAATTTCTAAAAACCGCAAATACCGAAATGACACATATCATTGAACATTTTACAAGAATCGCGCTTGCTCATACCGAACTTGATATGACACTTATACATAATGGCAGGCAATTGCATCACCTTCTAAGCAACCAGAGTATGCAGCAGAGAATCACCCAACTGTTCAGCAAAACCATCGCCGAAGACCTTATCGAGGTTAAAAACCGCGAAAAGAATATCTCTATCCGGGCACTTTTAGCCAGGCCGGAGCGGGCAAGGGCAAACAGCAAATTCCAATATGTGTTTCTGAACAGAAGATTCATTCGCGATAAATTCATTTCCCACGCGATAAAGCAGGCCTACCAGGGCCTTATCGAGCCGAATAAATATCCTATGGCGTTTCTGTTTATCGAGATGCCGCTGGATGCGTATGATGTTAATGTTCATCCAACGAAAATCGAGGTGCGGTTTGATAATTCAAACCTGATTCATTCGCAGGTAGTTGGGACGCTTCGTGAAAAACTTCTCAGTCTTAACCTCGATGTTGCCGCCTATATGCCGCAGAGGCCGGTTTCGGTAAATCACACCGGCCAGCCGGCAGATGGAGGTATGCAGGAGGCAAGGCGCCAGAAGATAGAAGGGGCAATGGCCGATTTTTTCAAACAGCACGGTCCCTCTCAACAAAGACAACGGGATTTTAGTTTTCCATCACATAGCCAGGCGGTTCCGCTGCGCAGCCAGCCAGCCGATTCACAACAATCCGTCCAGGATAATTCCACCCAGCCGAAATTTTTCCTCCAATTGCACAACACATACATCGTTACCCAGACCAACGAAGGGTTTATGGTTATCGACCAGCATGCGCTTCATGAGAGGATAATCTATGAGGATATGTGCCGAAAGGTCGCCGATGGCAAACTGACCTCCCAGCGTCTTTTGCTGCCGGAGACACTTGAACTTACCGATGCCCAGCTTGATGCCGTAAAAACGAACGGCGAACTGATTGAAAAACTCGGTATAGAACTTGAGCCGTTCGGCCCGAAGACTGTAGCTGTTCAGGCGTTTCCAACGATGCTGTCCAAGGTTGGCCCTGCCGATTTTCTTTCCGACCTGCTTGATATGATGACAGATAAAAACTTAAACCTCGACGCCGAAAGACTGCTGCATGAGATACTCGATATGGCTGCGTGCAAGGCGGCGATTAAAGCAGGCCAAAAGCTCAGTGAAACAGAAATGCAGCAGCTTCTTGCCGACAAAGATACTGTTGACAGAGCCAGCAGATGTCCGCATGGCCGGCCTACAACGATAAATTTCAGCGTCGCCGACCTTGAAAAACAATTCAAGAGAACCTAAGCCAGATGAACTGGAAATTCTAAATACTAAACAAACTTAAAATTCTAATGTTCAAATTTTCAAAACAAAAGTGGATATTGTTAATACTGCTGGTTGTTATCTGGTTCGGTACCGGTCTGGCTGTCTTTGCCAATATCAATGCGCCGATTGAGACTATTGCCGTAGAATACAGCCAGCCGCAGAGGATAGTTTCATTGGCCCCGAACCTTACCGAAATTCTGTTTGCGCTGGGTCTTGAGGAAAAAATTGTCGGCGTAACTCAATTCAGCAACTATCCGCCTGATGCGGAAAAGGTAAACAAGGTAGGTACATTTTGGGCACCGAATCTTGAGGCGGTTATCGCAACAAAGCCAGACCTGCTCGTTACCATCGATACTCAGCAGCAAACAGCCATTGCAAGGAGGCTGTCCAGAATAGGCTATAATGCTTTGACGTTCGATATCAGAAAGGTGGACCAACTTTTCGATGCGATAATAAAAATCGGCGCTGCCACCGCAACGGATGCAAAGGCCGCTGAAATGATCACGGATACCAAGAGCAAACTCGGCGACCTTTCCGCTCTTGTCAAAACCGTCAACCCGCCAAGGGTGCTTTGGGTCGTTCAGAGAGAGCCGTTGCGAGTGGCAGGGAAGGATACATTTGTAACTGAAATGATAGAATTTGCCGGCGGTCAGAATGCTATCGGCTCGACCATCCACCAGTATCCGCCAATCGGGCCGGAGCAGGTGATCGCATGCCGGCCGGATGTGATTATCGAGCCTGCAATGCATCCCGGACGGCTTGAAAGCCAGCGCGAAATGGCATTAAAATACTGGAGTAAATCGCAGTTTGAAAATGTTCCCGCTGTGGTAAATGGTCGTATTTATGTAATAGATGGAGACCTTGTTTCCAGGCTTGGCTCCAGATTCTACCAGGGAGTCGAAAAAATTGCAAGATGCATGAATCCGCAACTGTTCCAGGCCGAAAAATAAATGTAAATTGAAGAAACAATAATGATAACAAAAACATTAACAGCCAAAACCCTGCTTGCCAGAGTCGTTCTTGCCACTGTGCTATTGGCAGCGGTGATGATGGTATGTTCCATGATAGGTACTCAGGAAATCTCCCTGAAAAATGTTTGGGCAGGTTCCATGCAGGCCTCCGTCAATCCGGATTATGAGATATTCGTGAGGGTTCGGCTTCCGAGGATCATTCTTGCCGCTATTGTCGGTGCGGCCCTTGCGTGCGCCGGTGTTGTCTTCCAGGCCATTTTAAGAAATCCGCTGGCCGACCCCTATATTCTCGGTGTATCAAGCGGTGCGGGGCTTGGTGCGATTATCCCGGTATTCTGCGGGTTTACATGGACGTTGTGGGGCCGGTCGCCGACAGCGATATTCGCTTTTGTCGGTGCTGGGGTAACTGTGTGGCTGGTCTGGATTATCGGAAAGGCCGCTGGCAAATCCAATGTAATCGGACTGCTACTGGCTGGGGTGGTTATCAACTCCTTTTTCTCAGCGGTGATTATGTTCCTGACCTCTATCGGCGGCGAGCGTGTCTTTACTACGGTATTCTGGCTAATGGGCAATATGAGCGAGGAGGATTACTTCATTCTGTATTTTGCCGGCGGTGCAGTCCTCTCCGGAATAGTCGCCCTGTACTTTCTCGCTCCGCACCTGAACCTTATTACATTCGGCCAGGCCGAGGCAAAGACCATGGGCATAAACATAGCTTTCGTTCAGACATTTGCCTTTGTGATAGCTTCATTTATTACTGCTGTGGCAGTCAGTCTCAGTGGGCTGATAGGTTTTGTCGGCTTGTTGATACCGCATTCGATAAGACTTGTTTTCGGCCCGGACCATAGACAGCTTCTGCCGTTGAGCGCGTTTGTCGGCGCGGCGTTTCTTATCATCGCCGACACGATTGCCCGCGTTATCGTTACTCCCGCCCAGCTTCCGGTAGGTGTGGTAACGGCTATGGCAGGCGGGCCGTTCTTTCTGATTCTACTGATAAAATACTCTCGTAAAATCGGCTGGATGGCAAAATGAATATTATCGAAACTGCAAATCTGAACTTCAGCTATTCGCAGGCCGCCGTCCTCGAGGATTTGAGCTTTGGTGTTGACGATGGTTCTTTCCTCGCTGTTGCAGGGCCGAATGGCTCCGGAAAAACATCGCTCCTGAAAATTCTCTGCGGCCAGCTGAAACCATCATCCGGCGATGTAACAATTTCCGGTGCCGCGATTTCTTCTTATACCAGCGGCGCTCTTGCGGATAAAGTTGCGGTTGTTCCGCAGGAATTTATCCCGGCTTTTGAGTTTTCAGTTTTTGAAACTGTGATGATGGCGAGAACCATTCATTTTGGAACGCTTGGTTTTGAGACGAAAGAGGATACAGATATAGTTGTCGAGACGCTCAAGTCAACAAACACTTTCGAATTGGCCGACCGGTCTCTCAGCCAGATAAGCGGCGGGGAGAGGCAGAGGGTCTTTATCGCGCGTGCCCTTGCTCAGGATACCCCCATTATTCTGCTGGACGAGCCGACCAGTTTTCTCGATTTGGGCCACCAGGTTGCCATCTACGACCTGCTGAAAAAAATGCAGCTTGAAAGACATAAGACGATTATTTCCGTTACGCACGATATAAACCTTGCCGCTCAGTATTGCGACCAGGTTCTTTTGCTTAGTTCCGACCGCCGCAGCCTCATGGGCCGTCCCGAAAATATACTTTCAGCGGCCAATCTGGAGAAGATTTTTGCCGTTGACGGCTTTACAGGCAGGCTCGGAAAGCAGAATTTCTTCCTTCCGCTGGGAAAACTTGCCAAAGACAAACCAGGCAAATTGTCGTAACGGCATAGCAACACACAGGTTACGGGCAGTGAGCAGTTTTGCTCGATATTTTGCCTATTTTCATATTTTGTTTCACAAACGACCCCTGTTTAGGTTATCATACCCCCTCCAACATTGTTGGTGTTTCTTGCCGGCATAGTGCGGCGGATGGGTATCAATTTTGGAAGGATATGTAATTGGCAGAAAAGGTTAAAAAAACAGCAAAGAAAAAGACTGCGGCGAAAAAGAAGGCGGCAAAAAAAACGGTGGCAAAAAAAGTCAAGGCCAAAAGCGGTACAGTTAAAAAGACCGTAAAGAAAACGGTCGCTAAGAAAAAAACCGCTAAGAAAGCTATCGTCAGGAGGGTCAAAAAGAAAAAGCGTTCAGTGCTGACCAATGGCGAAATTCAAAAATTCAGAGAAACTCTGTTGCAAAAACGAGCGGAGTTGATAGGCGATGTCAACTCCATTGAAAGCGAGGCACTCAGAAAATCACGGCTTGATGCCGCTGGCGACCTGTCAAGTATGCCTATTCACATGGCCGACATTGGAACTGATAATTTCGAGCAGGAATTTGCGATTGGCCTGATGGATGGCGAAAGAAGGTTCCTCGGCCAAATCAATGACGCCCTGGTACGAATTGAAAACGGCGTTTACGGCATCTGTGAAGGTACGGCAAAACCCATAGCAAAAGCTCGTTTGCAGGCAAGCCCATGGGCCAGATACTGCATTGAATATGCAACGATGGTCGAAAAAGGTTCGGTTATCGAAGGTGAAACACTCTATGACGAACAGTACGAAGACGAGGTTGAAGATAAGGTGAAGGATTCCGGTGAGGACGAGGAAGAAGAGGAAGATGGCTATGGTCAGTTTGTTGACCCTAACGAAGAAGAAGACGAAGATAAAAATGAAAAGTAAGTAATCATGGGGGCCAATAGTTCATTTGCCAAACGAGCGGGTTTTTTGCCTCTGGCTGATGTCGGGTGAGAGTGGAGATTATTCGGTGCAGATATGGTTGAACAAAAACAATTCCAGCGAATAATAGACAATCTTGCATTCAGCAAGCTGATTGGTACGTTCAGGTTAGCTACTGCACCATCCAGATTTGTTGTTATCACAATGGCTGTGGTCGCTGTAAGTCTTATCGGTGGGATTCTTGATATTTGCAGTATGCCCGCCTCCGGTGATGCCAAAGAGATTGGCGAGTATCGCTTCGTTGACCGCCAGCAGGTTTTGCCGGATGGTTTGTCAGGCGTTTACCCCGCCAGCCCTCGAAAGACAATGGCCGCGATCGAACGATATAAGCATTCACAGCACAAAGGTGTTTTTTCTACGCTTTGGAATTTTTGCGCGGCAAGATTTAACAATGCCACCGTCGCACTCATCACAGCCGATATCGGTGCGGTTTTTACGAATATATGGCTCAGTGTCGTTGCGGTGTTCTGGGCGGTCAGGTATCATGCGATTTACAGCATTATCTTTCTTTTGACTGCGGGTCCGGTTTTTTGTGTTGCCGCAGGTGCGGTCTGCAGAAGTGCTGCACTGGAATTCACCCGCGGCGAAAAACCCGGAGTGTTTGAAACACTTACTTTCGCAAAAACAAACATTCGCGGGCTGCTGACGGCCCCTCTGCTGGCAGTTGGAATTGTACTGGTTTTGTCACTGTTTGTTTCCGTGCTTGGATTTATCGGTAACCTGCCGTGGTTGGGCGAAATTATAATCGGGCTGGGCCTGCCGCTTGCGCTATTGTTTGGTCTGCTGACCGTTATCGTAATGATAGGATGTTTCGCGGGACTTGGCTTTTTGTTTCCCGTTATCGCTTTTGAGGTTTCCGATGGATTCGATGCGATAAGCAGGGCGATCAGTTATATCTTTATCAAGCCCGGGGCGATGATATTGTACACGCTTATCGCTGTGATTATTGGAACAATTACATATCTGTTCGTCAGGACTGTCGCTTTTTTAGTGTTAATCGTTACGTATCTGCTTTTGGAATTCGGTATGTTTTCCGGTGAGGACAAACTCTCTGCCATCTGGCCGCAGCCGCAATTTCGTGACCTGTTGGGAACAGAAACCGGTGTATCACTAAACTTTTCGCAAACCATATCCACTTTCTGTATTCATCTGAATGTACTGTTCATAATAGCGATTGTTCTTGCCTTTGTAATCAGCTTTTACCTTTGCGCAAATACCATTATTTACGCCCTGCTGAGAGAAAAAGTCGATGGGGTTCCAATCGATAAAATCCGCATACCATTCGATGAGATCGATACAGACACTGTTTCCGGCACGGATACAGAGTGCTGATAACATATCTTATACAACAATAATTGAATTTTTTGCAGGAGTATTATTTTGGCGAGGAAAAAGATAACAGTGGTCGGTGCCGGCAATGTCGGTGCGGCTGTGGCACATCTGTCGGCATTGAATAATCTTGGAGATATTGTTCTGCTGGATATAGTTGAAGGTTTACCGCAGGGCAAGGCCCTGGATATAGCCCAGTCCGCGGCTGTAAGTTCGTTCGGCGGTGGGGTGATCGGTACGAATGACTGGGCCGATGCCGCCGGCAGCGATATCGTGATTGTTACCAGCGGTATGCCCCGCAAGCCCGGTATGAGCAGGGACGACCTGCTGGCAAAGAATACCGCTATCGTCAAGTCAGTTACCGAACAAATCGCAAAGCACTGCCCTGATTCGTTTATCATTGTCGTTTGCAATCCGCTCGATGCGATGGTACACGCTGCTGCTAAGGTATCCGGCTTTAAGAGCAATAAAGTTATGGGAATGGCAGGCATACTGGATTCGGCCCGTTTTGCCCATCTTATTTCAAGGCAGTTGAATGTCGGCATCGAAGATATTCAAGCGGTTCTGATGGGCGGCCACGGCGACGATATGGTCCCGCTGCCGAGGTTTACTTCTGTTGCGGGTATCCCACTACCGGAATTGATGGCGCCCGAAAAAATAGAAGAGTTAATCGACAAGACCCGCAAAGGCGGAATCGAGATTGTTAATCTTTTAGGATACAGTGCATACTACGCACCCGCGGCTGGTACCGTTAAAATGGCCGAAGCCATAATCGCAGACAAAAAGGCTACGATAAGCTGCTGTGCATATTGCGACAGCCAGTACGGAATTGGCGGTGCATTTGTCGGCGTACCTGCCGTACTTGGAGCATCAGGAGTTGAAAAGATTATCGAACTGGATTTGAATACGCGGGAAAAACAGGCACTCGACGAATCCGTAGCTCATGTCAAAGAACTCGTTGCAAAGGTCGAAGGCCTGTTATAGCCGTTCTATTTTCCTGACAATATCCTGCTTCGCAACTCAAACAGTTCCTTAAAGGCCCGCAGGATAACGGCTATGCTGGCACCGGTTTGTACCCCTGCCGTTCGCGGATAGTGATGGACACCTGTTTGAGTAATTGTGTAACCTTTGCGGTTGGCTCTGGCGAGAATTTCGGTATCTATAAGGGCACCGGTACTTTGCATTTCGATATTATCAAAAATTTCCCGCTTGAATAACTTAAATGCACAATCAATATCCTTTAGCTTCAAACCGAACAGCATACATACCAGTTTTGTCCAGCAGAATGCGTTCAGTTTTCTCAGCAGATTGTCCTGCCTGTTAATTCTGTAGCACGAAACTATATCGTATTGTTTTATCAACGGCATGATGCCGGCCAGTTCGGCAATATCGAACTGGCCATCCCCATCGGTATAAAAGACCAGCTGTTTTGTTGCTGCCCTGAAACCAGTCTGTAGCGCAGCACCATATCCGGCATTTACCTTATGGTGAATTGCCTTTATCTTTTCAGATTTCAGAGCAAGCGAATCTATCAGCTCGGCTGTGCCATCAGTACTGCCGTCATCAACAAGAATTATCTCAAAATCATCTGCCAAACCGGTGAGTGCACTGACAGCCTTTTCCACAAGACCGGCGATATTGTCCTTTTCGTTATAACACGGGAAAAAGACACTGATGGATTGTTTGCCGGCCGCATTAATCCCGTTTTCCTGTTCAGACTGTTGTTCCGTATCCATAGATAATTACCATTTTGAGTTCATTGCTATATCGTATTGATCTTTTCTAAGCTGCCCAAAAAGTTGCTTATATTTTTTTACCATTTCGGGTTTGAGATTTTTGCCCAGCCCCATCATATGGCTGGCTGAAATCCATGCCGCAAGTAACCTGTGTTCGTATCCGCCCTGTTTTGAATAGACAGCTCTGTTCTCGATGAAATCGTCAAGGAATTTCGCGAAGTCCTGCGCGGTTCTTTGTGCCATAGTTCTCCGTCTTCCGGCATAAGACATTACCGCCACTGAAGACTGGCAGGGAAAAATATCAAAGGCCCTTTTGGCAAAAGAGTAACCCCGGTCCGCGACAGAGGGTTCTTTTGATCTCAGCATATTAGAGCCGAGAGTCAACATCCGCGAAAATTCGTCAGGAAACTTCACTTTTGTCGTATCGCCAAGGTTGCTGATTAAATCCCTGCCCATATCCGTATCGATATCGACGAACATCTGCTGACGGTTGTTAATAAAAGCGGGCCTCCAGTTCCCCATTGTCTGAAGACATTGCACGAAATTACTTTTTAGTTCGACCGATGGCATAATAACCATCCACGCATTACTGCTTTTGAGTTGCCCATTTATCCATTTGCCAATTTTCTCCCTGTCTTTAGTGGTTAGCTTCTTGCCTCTTCCGGCTCGAGCCGCCTCCCAGAAATACGGTCCTCCGCCTTTGATATCCTGCCATCGCCGAAAGTCTTTGTGTTCGTAAGCTGCTTGAGACCTGCCATCCATAAACAGCTTCAGCGAAGTTTCGCCGGTCTCCGGGTCAGGCCGCTGACCAAAAGCAAGGGCACCACCTTCGGTCCAGTAGTTAAACACCTTGCCCTTTAAGTTGTTGTCCCTGATGAATTGACATATCTCAAACGGTTTCAGATTTGATGCCGTCATTCGCATAAATACCGAATCCCGCAACCCGTCTCTGTGCCATGAGTCAAGGTATATCCGCTTGAATTTGGCACCCCACATGATACCAAAATACATCGTTGTTGCCAGCAGTACAGCGAGGATATATTTCCTCCAGACAAATGGTACGACAGGAGCGGTGAGTTTACCTGTTCTGTTGAAACAGATGCGAGAGCCTATCATTTTAACTGACTGCTCAATCCAGATTGCTATTAACGGACAAGCCGCAATTGCTGCGACCGGTATGAACCGGCGGGATTTGACAGCCATATGAACTGTAAAGGCTGCAATTACTATTGTTGTCAAATCAATTTTCGGCCATTGATACTGGCCCTTCGGTTCGATGACGGACTGCCTGCTCCGCCGTTGTCTTTCAGCAACGGGCTTGAAGAATCTGGCAACTATCCACAAAGCGACAACCACCCAGCCGATAATGAACATTATAAGAAACGCCGTCTCCTGTCCGATTCGGTTGTTCCATTCAAAGGCTGGGTGCCATTCCTGAACAGTCCTCCACGACTCTGCGTGCTTGCTGATAGTTACTTCAAATGTATGCGTCAGATTCGTCAGGTGATAGGGATTCAGAAGCAGCATTGCGATAAAACAGGCCGCACCTGCACCCATGGTATGGTATAAACCTTTTTTCCCGATGGTTACAAACTTTTTCTCTGAAATACACCCTAAAAGATTCGTCACGAAAAATAGTACAAATACCATAAACAGGTAAATATATCCGCCGTGAACATTACACCAGAAAACCGTCAGCGGAACCGTCAGCCATAGATACACGATATTTCGGTACATTGCCAGAACCAGGATTAGTATAAAAACGGCAGTCAACACATTTGAAAATACCGCGGGCCGCACATCAATAAAGGTCCTTGCGATATACATTGCAAACCCCGCCGAGACAGCCGAAAGAGGCCTGCTGACTCCAAGGACCCTGGCAATATAATAAATGCATATTACCTGAATGATATTAACAATGAACTTCCAGACTATCATCATATCATAGTTGTAATCGTATTCGCCATCACCACCGAAGGTATCCGCCAGCCAGTAAAACATAGCGTGGGTGCCCCAGTTCTGGTTGACCCATCCTGTCGGGTGAAACCACTTGGCGAACGATTGGAACCATTCGGGCCACTGACCGAAATTGTCGGCCTTGTCGGCATACCACCGTTTGGTATCGGCCAGGAAACCTTCTTTGCCAATTGATTCAGTTCGCAGCCTGTGGGCGAATTTTTTCATTGTCTCTTCGGTCGGCCCTGGCTTATGAGAATGTGCGCTGAACGGCTCGACAGTGTTTACGCCATGGTTGACGTGATGCCGTCCGCAGGCAAGGGCCACCCACGTATCACCGGCGGCAACCATGTGGGTACAGGCGTGACCTGTAAAAACGAGCATACCAGCCCATAATATAATTGTCTGGCAGACCTCAAAGGTCTTATGCCCCTGTTTTTCTGTTATTTCAGTCATATTGCAACCACCTTTTTCTTGAACAGAAGGGGCAAACCCACAGCAGCCCCTGATGGCTACGCCCCGCCCCAAAACGCGGAGACCCGGCGAATCGGGGAGACAAGATTTGAACTTGCGACCTCTGCGTCCCGAACGCAGCGCTCTGGCCAAGCTGAGCTACTCCCCGCGAAGTAACAGTGTGATTATACTTGATTTACATACCAATTGCAAGCTACAATAAATTAATGGGGTCCATATCAAAACTCACCTTCACGGCTGGTCGTATCGGTGCCGATGCCCGCAATGCCGCAAAAAGGGCCTGTATCGGTTTTGCACTGGCTGCCTGAATAATGATCCTGTTCCTGTGGTACCTCTGGATCCTGCTGATTATAGCGGGCATCGGCCCGCGAATGGTGATATCAAGTTTGCCGGCTGCAACGATACCATCAATCACATTTTTCATAGAATCCGATGCCGCAGTCAAACGGTCATATTTTGTATCCCTAAGTGTGATAGAAGCCATGGACCAGTATGGCGGAAGGTGGCATTTTTTTCGTATAACCAGCTCTTCCTTTACAAAAGCATCGTAATCGTGTTTGAGAGCCATCTGGATAACCGGCTGTTTCGGCAGAAGGGTCTGGACGATTACGGTTCCGGTTTTTTCCGACCTGCCCGCTCGGCCAGCTACCTGGGAAATCAGTTGGAAGGTCCGTTCGTTTGCGCGGAAGTCCGGCAGTGTAAGCGAAGTGTCTGCGCTGACAACCCCCACAACCGTAACATTTGGAAAGTGCAGCCCCTTTGCCAGCATTTGTGTACCTGCGAGAATATCAATCCGGCCCTTTGCGAATTTGGCCAGCAACTCGTAGTAGTCTTTGCCCCGCATCGAATCGCTGTCAATTCGTGCGACCTTCGCAGCGGGCAGTTTTTTGGTTAGTTCCTCAACAAGCCTTTGCGAACCGAGCCCGATCATAGTCATATTTTTGCTGCACAGTGGACATTTCTGCGGGACCAGGGTTTTTGAAAGGCAGTAATGGCAGATTGCGTATCCACTATGAAAGTGCGGGCCTGTAACGGTATTTTTGCCGCTTTTCGGGCTTGGCCGTTTATGAAAGGTCAGCGTTACATCACAATTCCTGCAGCTTAGGCTATGCCCGCATGATGGGCAGAAGATAAAATTGCTATATCCCCTGCGGTTCAACAGCAGAATTGCCTGTTCGGATTTTGCCAGTGCCTCCTTGAGCCTTTCAAGCAGTTGCTCGCTGATAAGGTTTATACCATTTTTGGTCAGCGACGACGAGATATCAACCAGTTTCATCTGCGGCATTGGCAAATTCATCACTCGTTCGGGAAGACAAATCCTGGTGTAATGTTTTTTACTCCGGCAGTTAAGAATCGTTTCAAGCGATGGTGTTGCCGAGCCGAGCAAGCAGTGCGCGCCTAGTAATTGTGCCCGTTTGATGGCGACATCCCTGCCGTGATAACGAGGCGCGGTATCCTGTTTGTAGGCAGACTCATGTTCCTCGTCCACAATGATAAGCCCGATATTATTAAGCGGTGCAAATACCGCTGAACGGGCACCGATAACTACGCCGGCCTGTCCGGATTTTATCTTCTGCCATTGGCTGTTCCGTTGGGCCGCCGTCAGTTGGCAGTGCATCACGGCGATATTTGCAAACCGGTTGCTGAACCGCTCTATGGTCTGGGTGGTAAGTGCGATTTCCGGTAACATTACAATAGCGGTCTTTTTTTGTTTCAAAACGGTCTGTATCGCCCTTATATACAGTTCGGTTTTTCCGCTGTCGGTCACGCCGTGCAGCAGTGTTACCCCGAACCGGCTGCCGGTTATTGCAGCATCAATTTTTTCCAGTGCGATTCGCTGGTTTTCGTTCAGTACGATTTTGCCGCCAGCTGGTCTTTGCCCACCAGGTATTACCGGTGGGGATTTATAATACTGCTTGCCGAATATCTTTATAATGCCCTTGCCGGCAAGATTGCCGAACGGACCTGCGGTTGCGACGAAGGCCCTGGTCATAACATCTGCTTGCGAAACGGCGGTGTCGGCATCGAACGCCTTCATCTGTTTGAGAGCTTCAACAATTTCCTTCTGCCTGGTGCTGGATAGCTTTGTTTTGTCTTCTTTGGCCAGATATACGAACTTCTGTGTTGCCGTACCGATACCTTTTTTCACTGCGGCGGGAACCATAGCGGCAAGAACCTGGCCCAGCGGACAAACATAATAACTGCTTATCCATTCGGCCAGGGCAATAAGGTGTGCATCGAGCAGCGGTTTTTCATCAATGATCTTTTTAACACTTTTCAGCTTAAAGGCTCGCACCTTTTCTTCCTGGCCGGCCTTGATAACCTCAACACAAAAACCCGTTGCCAGTTTATTTCTCCTGCCAAACGGCACCTGAACTCTCTGGCCAACATACACATCCCCAAGAAAATCAGGAGCAATATAATCAAAAACCGAATCTGCCCCCGAATCAAAAGCTATTCGCACGACAGGGCCGTCAGAGGCGGCAGGGCTTTCGTCTTCGCCAAACAAATTACCGGTGTTATGTTTTGCTCTCAATTGAAATTTCCTGTTAGCTTGTGCCTTAGGTACTTGTGCCTTAGGTGCCCTGGCTGTATATCCCCTGCTGGCGACGCTCTTGAGCAGTTTCATCTATTGACGTATCCTCGCATACATCTATCCCTATCTTCGCTATCAGCGTCTTGATATATTCAAGATGCTCACAAGGCGTGGAATGGTAATTGTCTTTGGTCATACAGGATGAAAGCTGAACCACAATTCTGTCCTTTTCGATCTCTTCTTCTTTTTTGATCGTTCGTTTGAGACTCGTCAGCTTGCGATGAATGGCTTTTCCGCAACAGCCTCCACAGGTAAGATTAATTTTGCGGTAATCTTTATCCTTTGGATAAATGGAAAACCCACCAGTTCGCTCATTAAAAGCCTTTTCGCAAAAGTATCCGGGACATCGCTCTTTAACGATATGACACTGAACTATTACGATGTAATCTTTCTCTTTGACATTTACCATCTTGTTCTCCTTTGTTTATTTAAACAATATATCCAGTTCGTTTCTTTTCGCCGGGTCAATAGCATCAGGCCTTGTCCATACTGCCAGAGAAAGGCTCTTTCTGCAGGAACAGTCGTTATCGCAAAGCGGCTCATCAAGTTCCAAAACTTTTTTTATAAGCTCAATTGCGTTATTGGTCGCAGCGGTCAGGTTGCCGATTATTTCTTCGAGAAGCGCCTGCTTGCTAACCGATTTATCATGCTCCTTCCAGCAGTCGTAATCACTTGCAAGAGCGATAAGCGAATAGCACATCTGC
>SDBT01005840.1_pt1 | contig 20589 bp, 16 predicted proteins | sample 2277101 | NCBI WGS metagenome assembly SDBT01 (sample SAMN10404973, study PRJNA504765) | marine sediment metagenome | isolation source: marine sediment core GS10_PC15, 103 cmbsf | place: Arctic Ocean: Southern Knipovich Ridge | collected 2010 | reverse complement strand
GCGCGACTATCTGTACATACCGCTTGGCGGCGGCCAGAAGGGCAAGCGGCGGCGATATGTAAACCTGATGGTGACGATGCTGCTGGGCGGGCTTTGGCACGGTGCGGGCTGGACGTTCGTAATCTGGGGCGGTGTGCATGGTCTGCTGCTGGTCATTAATCACGCATGGCGAGCGATCACATCCGCCCTTGGCTTGCGGAGTGAGCAGCCCAGGACGGTTACGACGGTTGCGTCTCGAACCGTGACGTTCCTGGTGATCGTGGTTGCGTGGGTGTTCTTCCGGTCGGTGAGTTTCACCGGAGCGTGTCGCCTGCTTACTGCGATGGCCGGTGCGAACGGGTTTGCCGCGTCCGTACCTGGCTTCGATATGTCCGAGTCGATCAGGTGGGTGGCGGGACTGTTGGTGTTTAGCCAGTTGCTTCCGAGCACCCAGCAGATCATGGTTCGCTATCGTCCGGCTTTAGGATACGAAGTGAAGCAGGGATACATCGCCTTCGACCGAAGCAGGGAACCGCGTTTCCGATGGGTGCCGTCGCCGCTGATGGCCGTTGCGGTAGCGGCCCTTGGAGTAATAACATTGCTCAACCTGGTAAAGGTCAGCGAGTTCATCTACTGGCAGTTCTAGCCAGGAGCGCGAGATAGAATGCGAAAGCCTTTCAATACATACCTGAGACTCATGGCCGCCGGAATGATCGCCGGCTTGGCTGTCGTCGCGCTGATAAACGTGGTAGTCGATCCGTTCAGGGTGTATGGCCTGTTCGACGTTGCCGCACTTCGCGGATATCGAGACAAACTGAACGGGCGAACCGCCAAGTCTGAGCGTGTGCGTCGCGAGCAATACGATATCGTCGTATTGGGTTCGTCCCGTGTGGGCATGGGCATTGATCCAGCCAGCGAAGTTCTCGGCCCGCACAGGGTATGCAACATGGGCCTGGGCAGGACGAATCTGAAGGAAATGGCCAGTGTAGTGGATTTCATCTGCGGAGAGAGACCGCCTGAGAAGATGGTCTTCTTCCTGGATTTTCACATGTTCAACGAGCATCGCGATGTCACCGGCGATTTCATCAACTCACCGTTCAATACTTCACGCAGCGCCGCGGAGTATCACATGGGTAATCTCATCGGGGCACAGGCGTTCGGCGAGTCGAAGAAAACGATAGTCAACTCCTTCACCGGCGAGCTTGCCGAGTGCGACGAGAATGGACACCGCACCAAGCGAACATCGAAAACCCTGCCGCGCAGGCGATTCGAAAAGACGGTGAGGAACTTCCTGACCAACCGCGAGTTGTACGGCGGAGAAACTTTCGCCGAGACCCGCCTGGAATACCTCCGTCACATCATCCGGACATGCCGCGAGCATGACATCGAACTTGTGATTGCATTTCCGCCCATTCACGCCCACATGTTGGAGGCGATCTGGCAGGCGGGTTTGTGGGATACGTTCGAGCAATGCAAACGCCTGGCGATGGGGGCGGTGTCCGAGGCGAACACCCTCGCCGGCGATAAGTGGCGTGCGGAGTTGTGGGATTTCACGAGTTACGCAGGGTATGCAAGCGAAACCGTTCCGCCCGCCGGTGACGCTACGAGCATGACGTGGTACATGGACCCGTCGCATTTCTTTTCCGAGATCGGCGATTTTGCAGTTAGCCGCATGTTGGACTTGCCTACCCCAGACGGGGCAACCGAGGCTGACTTCGGGAAACTCCTGACCAGCCAGAACATCGCCCAGCACCTGCTCGATATTCGCACCGAGCGAGCACAGTACGTAGCGGCCAACGCCCATGAAGCGGATTGGATTCGACTTGCCGCTCAGGATGCCGCGGTGCTTCTGGGCCGGTAGGTCACGCCGCTGGCGGAGAAACTCAAAACTTTTCTCGCCGCAGTCCGTCGCTGCGATTTTTTCGCGCTAGAATACCTCGTGTGGATGGAGACCTGGCAACGATAGGGGAAGCAGGACGGAATATGGAGCGTTCCGCCGTCACTGCGTTGATTTTCAGGGTTGAACTGCTTTATCTGAGGATTTCGAAGAGATTAACCCTGTCGTCTGTCCAGAGTGTGTATCGATCGATTCCATCTCGCCGGGGGTTGGTTTTGTCGGCGATTATGGGCGAGTTGAGGAAATCGGCGTCCCTGCTCAGCAGCAGCCAGTCGGAGGAGAGTATTGCCCGGTCCTTATCGTCGGCGTCTTCGATCCACGCGGTGTGCAGGCCGTAGTGGTCTGCGACGCGCCAGACAACCGGAAGCAAATCCAGGTGGCGGGCCGATAGATGCGCTGCGATCACACCGCCGGGCTTGAGGTGGCGAAGATAGGTTTCCATCGCTTCGAGAGTCAGCAGGTGAACGGGAACCGAATCGCTGTTGAACGCGTCGATCACCAGAATATCGAACTGCTGATCGGCTTGGCTTTCCATGACAAGTCTCGCGTCGCCCAGGGCGATTTTGATATCGGCTTTGGAATTGCGCAGGTAGGTGAATTTGTTATGGGCGATCTGTTCGACGGTCGGGTTTATCTCGTAGAACAGAATCTCATCACCCGCCCGGCCGTAGGATGCAAGCGTTCCGATGCCCAGTCCGATGACTCCGATTTTGCGTCCGCTTTCGGCTCGGAAGTTTGCCAGCGTCAGCCCGGCTCCGCTGGCAGGACCGTAATATGCCGTTGGGGCAAGCTGCTTGACTGGATCGACAAACTGAATACCGTGCATCGTCGAACCGTGTTCCATCACAAAGCGATGCTGCTCTGGATTGTCGACGTCGTGTTCCCAGATCGTCACCATTCCGAAGAAATCGCGGTGCGACCCGCCGAAAATCGCTCCCGGATCGGGGTTTGGGGTTCCCATGAAGATTGCAAGCGATCCGACGATCAGGATCGCGATCGACCAGAGCGGTTTTCGCCTGCTTTGGCACAGTTTAGGCGACTGATCGGCCAGCAGTACGAATAGCACGCAGGCGAGCAGACCGACGTACAACTCGCGATAGGAATCGAAGATCAGCGGGGCGATGATCGCCACGAAGAATCCTCCGATCGCGCCGCCCGATGCGATCATCAGGTAGTAGCCCGTCAGGTGCTTCGGATGCGGACGGATGCGGAACAGTTCGCCGTGGCAGACCATGCAGCAGGCAAACAATACGAACGAGTATATCCATATCTGCTGGACCGCCGAGAGAGAGGCGCTGTAGACGTAGGCCAGCAGAACCGCCAGCATCGCCAAGCCGAAAAGCGCCAGGAAAACCGGGCGGACATACCATCGCGCGTGGTGGAAGCAGATGATGAACGAGAGCAGGTAGATGCTTAGCGGGACGACCCAGAGGAAGGGAATCGCCGCTACGTCCTGGCAGATCGTGTTGGTAATGGCAAGCAGTTGCACTGACGCCGCAGCCGGTAGCGCCAGCCAGAGCAGCCTGACGCCCAACGGGGGTGAACTGGCCTGGTTGTCGGCCCCATCTGGCGCGAGAGCCTCGGTTTTGCCCGTTCGCCCGCGCAGCCACAAGTTCACCGCGCATACCGCGCAGAGTACGGCGAAACCGCCCATCGCGATCGACCATACATTCGCCTGCTGCTGCCGCGAGAGCCACGGCTCGACGACGAACGGATAGCTCAGCAGCGCGATAAGCGAGCCTGCGTTGGAAAGCGCGTAAAGCCGGTAGGGCGACACGCCCGGATTCGTCCTGCAGAACCAGCCTTGCAGCAGCGGACCGGTCGCAGAGAGCACGAAGTATGGAAGGCCAAGGCAGGTCGTCAGTATCAGCAGAACCGCCAGCGTCGGGTTCATCGAACCGTCGGGCTTGAGCGAATCGCTCGGTGCGATGGGCAGCAGGAACAATGCAACTCCCAGCAGCGCCATGTGCAAAACGGCTTGGGTTCTCGGGCCGAGTTTGCTGACCGAGAAATGCGCGTATGCGTATCCGCCAAGCAGCAGGACCTGGAAGAACAGCATGCAGGTGGTCCAGACATCCGGCGAACCGCCGAACCATGGCAGTATGTACTTGCCCACAAGGGGCTGAACCATGAACAGCAGCAGCGCTCCGGCGAAGACGGCTGGGGCATATACCAGGATCGCGGTAACGCCAAGGCGGCCCGTCGGTTCGGCGGGTTGAGCGTTTTTTGTCAGGACCGCAGTAACGTCCGGGCGCGGCGCTGGCGTGCCGGGTTCGGCGACGTTAGGTTTTACGGAGGTGGTTTTCCTCATGGCGATGGTTAAGCGTATCGGGCAGAGAGTGTCGCGGTCAATCGCAAAGCATCCGATTACACCGAATCGGAGGGCAAGACCGCGCTGAAAGTCGAACTGGACCTTCGCCCGCTCTGGCGGATGATTATCTACCTCCGGATGGCCAACCATCTCGCCATATGCTGAAAAGCGGGGCTTGGGCGGTGTTGATGCACACAGGGGGTTGGCGATCTGCGAGGTTTGTCTAAAGTCCGCGCCGCGGGGTGAACCGATCTATTTATAGTAGCGTAAGTTGACAATTGAAACGCCATGCGGACGGTTGGTGTCTGTATGCGGCAGGTGACATTTATACGTACAGTATGTGCGCAAAATGGTATCCTACTGGGATAATCGTTTGCCCGCGGGTTTTGCGCCCGTGCGTAAATGCCCAGTCGTAAACGCACGCCAGAGAGGGATCTCCGCTGCTGTTTTCCACCTTGGAGAATTAAAGATGACGTACAAGAGATCGCACGACTCGCCCGAGTACACCGACCGATTTCCCTTTGCCATGGAGCATCTTGAAGAGCGCCTGCTGCTGGCTGGTGATATCGGTGTTATTGTCACACAATTCTTCACGCCCGATACCACACCTGCGCTGTCCGGCACGTTCGACGATGGTGTCGGAGTGGACGCCGTCAGCATTAACGTGGACGGACAGAACTTTGCGGCTACCGCCTTCGACGAGGCGGCAGGCACGTGGACACTCGCCGACGATACGCTGGCGGCGCTGGGAGATGGAACTTACGACGTCGAGGTTCTTGTGCAGAACACAGTCGCCGGAACGTGGGGGACCGATGTTACGACCGTCGATCTGATCGTAGATGCCACCGATCCGGATGTGAACTTCGCAGGACTTTCGACGAGCGATACCACGCCCGAGCTTACCGGGACAATTGTCGATGACGACCTTACCGCCGTCGTAACCGTCGATATTATCGGCTTTGAGACGGGAGTGCTTGCCACCAACAACGCTGATGGAACCTGGACGATTGCGGACGACGTGCTCGCTGAGCTTGCCACGGACGTGTACAACGTCCGGGTCCACGCAACGGACAGGGCGGGGAATTCAATTTTTGAAGATTTCGCGTTCAGCCTGGTGATCCTGTCGCTTCCCGCCATCGATCCGCTGACGACGGATATCGTTTCGCCGGAGCTTACAGGCACGGCCGACGCCGGGTGGGACACGTTGGTCATAACAGTCGATGGTGTGGATTACAACAATGCCGTCGGCAACGCCAATACATGGACACTCGCGGCGGGCGAACTTGCAAACCTGACTAACGGAACGTACGACGTGGTGGTCACCGCCACCTATGGCGCCAATGATTACCTGGACAATACAACCGATGAACTCACCATCGATGCGCCTCCGCCCACCGTCGATTCGCTGATAACGAATGTGATTTCGCCGGAGCTTACAGGTACGGCCGACTCCGGATGGGACGCGTTGGTCGTAACAGTCGATGGCGTGGATTACAACAATGCCGAAGACGACAATGGCGACGGTGTCTGGACACTCGCGGCGGGCGAACTTGCGAACCTGTTCGACGATACATATGACGTGACGGTTACCGCCACCTACGGCGGTGTCGATCGCGTGAGCGATCCAGCCGACATCGACGAACTCGTCATAGACACCGTACAGCCGCAGGTGACTATCGATTCGCTTATAACCAACGAAGTTTCGCCTGAATTGACAGGCACGGCCGACGTCGGATGGGACACGTTGGTCATAACGGTCGATGGTGTGGATTACACCACTGCCGAAGACGACAATGACGACGGTATCTGGACGCTCGCGGCGGGCACGATTGCCCCGGACCTTGCAGACGGCGTTTACGACGTGTCGGTAGCCGCCACCGATGAAGCGGGCAACATAGGCACCGATGCTACGACCGACGAGCTTGAGATTGAAACCGTCGCTCCGGCGGTTACGTTCGATCCGCTGGTGACCGACGATTGGACCCCCGAACTGACCGGAACCGTGGACGATCCCGATGCGGACGTTGTTGTCACCGTAGAAGGTGGTGCCCCCGCCGACGCGACGAACAACGGCGACGGAACCTGGACGCTAAACTTCGATGCACTTGGATTTATTACAGATGGCGTGTACGACGTTACGGTCGAAGCTACCGACCAGGCCGGTAATGTGACAACGATAACCGAGGTTAACGGGCTGGAAATACTGCTCGCTATCACCGTGGACGAGTTGTCTACCAGCGATACCACACCCGAACTCACCGGTACGCTTACCAGCCCGATAGCCGATGTCAGCATAAACGTTCAGGGTGTTGATTACGTTGCCACCAACAATGGCGACGGAACCTGGACGCTCGCCGACGATACGCTACCCGTTCTTGCCGACGGAACCTACGAGGTCGTCGCCACAGCCGATAATCTCGTTCTTGCGACCACGGCGACCGACGATACGACCGATGAACTCACCGTCGATACTACGGCACCGGCGGCGGTGACGGTCAATGCACTGACCACGACCGTGCGCAGCCCGGTACTGACTGGTACTATCAATGATTCGACGGCTGCTACTATCGAAGACCTGAGGGACACAGTTACAGTTACCGTCCAGGTTGGATTCAATGCTCCCGTCGAGGCCGTGCTAACCGACAATGACGATCCTGACGACGGAATATGGAACTGGGCAACGCCGGAAGACAGCATCTCCGTGGGCGTCGGAGATTACAACGTCAACGCCACAGCCACCGACGCGGCGGGCAATTCCACTGACGACCCGACGGCAGGCGAACTGAGCATACGGGCAGAGACGGTCATCACCCTGCGGGAGGACAGTACGGGAATCGTCAAGTTCCGCGACCCCGACGGATCCCTGGTGCAAATCAAAGCCGCGAATCCTGGAAACCAGGGAACAGTTAGACTGAGTTTTGGATCGAATTCGGCGATTTTAATATCAGGCACCAGGCTCACCAAGCGCGTGTCCGCCGAGGCGGGTGTCTGGATCAGTTCGATCGAGGTTTTCGGACAGATCAAAAAACTATCTATAAATGCCTCAGGCGGCGGAGATAACGCCACAACGCTCGGTTCAATAGTCGGGTCAGGCCGGATTTCTGCCCTCTCGGCCTCGAAGGTCGATCTGCTCGACGGGATAGACACCCAGACGGTGATACCGAACATTCGGCTGCGAAGTATTCAGGGCGACGTGACCATGCAGGGCACCAGCAAGAAGGGCGTGAAGATAAAAGTCGCCCGCCAGATCGAGAACGCCAATATCTCCCTGCCCGATACGTCCATAGCCATGCTGATGTGCGGTTCGCTGATTAACAGTACCGTCTACAGCGGCGTTCTGGGGGCAATCGACGACCTGCCGGACCCAGACGGCGACGGTGTTCTCGACCTGCCCGATCTGCTTGAAGGCGATCCGGGAGTCTTTACGATTCCGGCGTTGAGGCTCGGAATTGGCAAATATCGCTACAGCATTAAGCGCCTTGTGATCAAGGGATATAAGGACGCCTTCCTGGAGAATAACCCCGAGTACGCCGGCGACCTGTTCGTGAACTCCAATATCGCCGCGGACTATATCGGAACGCTCCAGCTCAGGGACGCCGATCTGAGCAACGACGGCACGCCGTTCGGTGTGGCAGCAAATGAGCTGAAGAACCTGTCTCTCAGAGACGCCCAGGACGGTGTGACCTACAAGTGGAAAAACGGCGCCTGGAAACCTACTCTCACTGGGGACGACCTGGTCGTCCGCCTGAAAACACCTACGCCCTAGGCTGGCTGTATGTCCGATACATCGTCGCGTTGTTTAAGAAGCAGCAATGCGGCTGGCAGTTGAGGACATTGTCATTTATGGGCAGTCATCAATGAGATCTTATGGTGACGGCCTTGGGGCGTGATCAGAAGGGCGATGATGCGCGGAAACGGATTGACGACGTAGAGATCCAGGATTTCTTCGATTTCCTGTCGGAAGAGCAGTCGTCTCTTGCTATGGTAGCCCCGCCTCTCTTCTAGAATGCACTTGGTTCCACTGCAACCAGGTTTCCGCATTCGAGCGATTTGGTCTGCGCCTCCACGACACGCTGTGCATGGTAACCAGCCAGCAGGCCGTCCCACTTATCCTCGCCCGCTTGGATATTGTCGACCATCGCATTGAGGGCACGGTGGAATCTTGAGTTAGCATCCTTGAACAGCCAGTGTTCCGGGAGCGGGTCTACCTCCACCTGTTGCGGCCTGGCGCCCTGATCGTGCGGGTCGTTCTGATATTCGAGGGTATTGCTCCCGAACAGGATCGTTCCCTTGTTCCCGCTGATGCTGCCATTGTAGTACCGCAGCGGTGCCATACTGTCAGCTATCAGAGCGTTGATACCGCTTTGGTAAGTCACGATGCTGAAGAAATCTTCGACGGACTGCTTGCCCTGTACCGTCGAAGCGCCGCGAGTGAAAGCTTCTTTCGGTTCGCCGAGAAGCTTATTGAACCACGAAGCGTCATGGACCGAGTGATGGACGATCCATTGGCCGGATTTTTCAGGGAACTCTATCGCGCCGTGGCGATGGCCTTCACTGAAGAACCCGAACCCCCTGCTGCGTACCATCCAGACGGACAGAATATCGCCAATGATCCCGTCATCGATCAATCGCTTGGCCGTTATGTATACCGGGCGGAGGCTGGGCGTGAACGGAACAACCGTGACCAAACCTTTCGCTTGCTGCATTTTGACCATCTGCTCGGCTTGTTCGACGGAGATGGCAATCGGTTTTTCGCAGATAACGTTAATACCTCGCTCCATTGCCGCAATGGACAAAGGCGCGTGGGCGTCGTTGGTCGTGGCGATGATCGCGATGTCCAGACCCTCGTCAAAAAGCTGGATCGCATCGTAATACGCCTTGGTCTCGTACTGTTTCGCGGCTGCATCGGCACGTTCTTTGACAAGGTCGGCCACTCCAACAAGTTCCATATCAGGCCGCTCGTTGACGGACTGGCATACGCCTTCGGCTTCCCTTACCCCAACGACTCCTACTCTATAGACTGACATATATCTCTCCCGTCGGCATGATGTACGTTGCGTGCATTTAATAGATGTATTGTTTCGAGGTCCCGGCGGGACCTGGTGCATCTCGCAATATCGTCAACTCACCCGTCCCATTTCCCTATCAACAATGGCGTCGATATCCTTGCGCTGCTGATCTGAAAGGTGAGCCTTCGGTTCGCTAGCCAGTATTTCGTCAACTCGCGTCTGGGCTCGCTCAGCGAGCGTCGTCGCACCGTCGGCCTGCCAGGCTGCCCGGTTGGTCCGGGTAAGCAAATCCGATTCGGTCAGGACCTGGCGGAAATTCGATAGCGTGTGTTCGTGAGTCAAAAAGTCCTCGTCACCCTCGATGACCTTGCTGATCACGTCGAAGGCGAGCGAATCGTCGTCCGCGGCAATTCCTTCGCGCCAGCGGCCCATCGCAAGGGCGAGTTCGTTGTCCATCACGAGTTGCACGAGTGAGATCGTCATCTCGCTTTCCAACTGGCCCATACCCCATATCACGTTCACGCCTGCGGCGGCGTGTGCAAATCCGGTGAGCATCTTTTCCATCGAAGCCTGCTCGTCGTCTGCGAACGAGTCGGTGCACATCCACGACGCCGAGGGTAGGTTCCATGATGCGGCCAGCCGTGCGCCCGCCGAGGCCATAAGGGCACACTCGACCGTACCGGAAAGGCAGGCAGCTGTTCGCATATCTGCCGAATGCGCGAAACCGACGTTGTGTACTACAGGGCGTCCCGGTTCCAGCAGTTGCACAAGAACCACTCCGGCGATTACCTCGGCGTTGGCCAGCGACAGGGTGCCGGCTAACGTGATGGGACTCGTCATTCCGGTGATCGGTTCGCCGTTGAGCATGAGCGGGATCTGCTTCCCGGCAGAGTGACGCCACAGATCCGTGCTGATTTTTGACCAGTGCAGCGGGGGAAGGCAGGAATACCCCAGCGATAGCAAAGGCTTTTCGGCCAGGGTGGCTCCGTCGGCAATGATTTCGGCGATCTCGATCATCGCCGGCACGCTTGCGGTGTCGAACAGCAGCGGGCGGAGGTGCTTTCGTGTGTTCTTCGCCATGATTGCCAGGCCTGCTATATCGCGCACCGGCGGGGGCACTTCGGCCAGGCTCGTACCCACCACGGCCCACAAGGCGTCCATCTCGTTTGCTACGCGGGTAAAGTCACGAAGATTGTCACTGGTGATCGCCTGGCACTTGCCATCGGTCAGGTAGTTCAGCGCCGCACCGGTCCAAAAGGTGACTTCGCCGCCTGGTTTCAATTCCACTTTGTGGCCATCGCAGTCGGCATAGTTAATCGCCGACGGTGCCATCGCAACGTACTCGTGCACCATCTCAGACGGCAGGCATACGGTGTCCGGTTTCTTGCCAGCAACGGCCCCGGCGGCAATGGCAAGCCCGCGAAGTTCATCGTCGTCGATGCGTACGCCGATCTCACTGAGAATCCGCAGACTGTCATGATTGATTCGTTCGATGGTATCGTTCGTAATATGTAGCATCTGCGCTCCTTGTCACGGCCTGGTAGGGGGGGGGCTGCATACACTGGGTGCGGTACATTATCGTATCTGGCCGCGGACATGATAGAGAAAAACTCGTCCGTCGAGCTGTCAACAATGTCCAGATCTGTGCGCAGTTACAGTGTTTTCGAGACGGTCAGGCTTCGGCGTCAGCTTTGGCTTTAGCTTCGGCTTCGGCGGCGGCCTTTGCTGCCGCTTCGTCGGTGATGGTGACGACTTCCTTCAGCCGCTCGCGAATGGATATGTGCTGCGTGCAGCGGTCTTCACACACTCCACACTCGGTGCAGGTTTTGGCGACGGCCGGGTCGACCACCCAATGCCACTTCAGCCTGTCGGGAATGTCCTGATCGCTGTCCAGTATCTTCAGGTTGTAGGCCTCCATCAATTGCGGGATGGGGATGTCCACGGGGCAGGGCAGGCAGTATCCGCACGTCGTGCAAAGGCCGTCGAAAGACTCCGCCACCTGCGTTTTTATCTGCTCTGTCCGCTCGGCGTCGAATGGCGTGAAGTTGTCCACGGCCGCGGCGGCCTGGGAGACTTCGTCCTTGTTGGCGAAACCGACCAGAGCCGAAGTGATGGCAGGGTTGGAAACATTGAAACGGATGGCGGCCTCGACGACGGACTTGTCCTGGGGTCCGCGAAGGAAATCGAGACGCTTCGCATTCTGGGGGATAACCCCGCCACTAAGCGGATTCATGGTGACCACGCCGATATTCTTGGCGGCCGATGCCTCGATGGCGGCCTGGCGGTATGGGAAGTTGATCGCGTTATAGCCCAGAGTCACGCCCTCGAACGGTGCTTCGTCGAGAACCTGCGCCAGTTCGTCACCGTGCAGATGCGAGGAAATCACCATGTGCTCGATGAGACCCTCCTGCTTGGCTTTGATCACGGCGGCGACGGCACCTCCGTCGATGCGGCCTTTCCAGGCTTCCATCGTGCAGACCCACCAGATGTGGAAGAAATCTATCTTCTCGACGCCCAGGCGCGTGAGCGACTTTTCCAGTGTCGCCCGAAGCTTATCGCCGTCGGGTTCTGAACACTTGGTCGAGACGTAGAACTTCTCGCGATCCATCTGCTTGAAGGCCGCACCCATAATGTCTTCGGACTTATCTTCGCTATAGCCCGGTGCGGTATCGAAGTAGTTGATACCAAGATCGTATCCGTGCTTCACGATCTCGGCCATCTCGTCGATCTTCTGCGGTTCGGCGAAACGCATTCCGCCGAAGCTGACTACCGAAACGTCCTTGCCCGTCGAGCCGTATGGTTTTGTCCACATAAGTGTTTGTCCTCGCAATCAAAGCGTGTAGTTCTCAGTGCAATGTCAAAATCACAGTGTAACAATTCATGGCGGACAGCTTCAATGTCATTTAGCCGGTTGAGTCGCGGATCTCGCTGGTGCTCCGTCGAGTGTACTTGCCGCCGGCGCCGTCGTCGGATTCAGAATCGAGTTCATGGCCCAATCGTATTTATCACCGAACAGTCTCTTGAGCATAGTCCGCCTTTCGGGGATCTGGTCGGCGGACTTCATATACTCAAGGATAGCCGGTGGCCTTCGATTGATCGCAAACAGAGTAGCCGCCCATGTCAGTTTGATCTGCCAGTGGGCGATCTCGTCGAAGTGCTGCACAACGTAATCCTGGTGCTTCGCATCCGCCACCAGCCGCGAGATCAAAAGCAGGAACGGGAAGAACTTCTGGTCCCGGACGTCGCGCATATCGTCATCGCTCAGCGCGAGCATGGCGGGCAAGTATGCCCTCGCCATTTCGACGCCCTGGGGTGTCATCAGCGTTTGGTTCTTTACCAGTTGCGCCAGAACCGGGAAGAACTCCCTGGCTGCCGGCGAGAGGGAATCGAGGGATCGCGGTTGGTTATTGGCGAGCAGGGCGGGGCGAGTTTCGGCCTGTTTGAGCAAGTCTATATGGCTGGCGATGTCTTTGATCTTGAACGGGATGCGGTATACCTTGAGATCCGGAGCTGTCGCATCAATAAGCGTCATACCTATTATGTCAGGCTGCTTTGCGTCGGATGTCGGCCGCTTATAAAGCTCCTTCTGGTAAGCGTGCTTCATCAGAGGGAATATGGTGGTGAGGATTCTGTCGACCTGTGCGTTAGGGATGTGCACGCGAGGATCGTATTCTATTATGTAAAGAATCTCCTGGTCGCGCTGCACCCAGTAAGTCCACCTGACGGGGAACTCCCGGCCGTCGATTTTCCACGTGTGCGGGCCGGTGGGGTCTATGGCGGAGGGTTCGAGGGGTGCCTCGGGCAGTTCCGTCAGTTGCTTGGGTGCCTCGTCCGGGGCGGCGGGTCTGGATGCGAAATTGCCGTAGATAAGTATACCCACGGCGAAGATTATCACTCCGATGGCGATCTTCCGCACCCACGAAAGGCCTTGGGGATTCCGATCTTTGCTGGCGCGATCTGGAGTAGTCTGAGGGGCGTCCTGCTTGTCGTCCTGGTCCATGTCCTTGCCTTCTGAGCTTTCTTCCGAGGGGCTTCTCTGGGTAGATTGAATCAGGCCATGCTACGGGCAGTTGGGCTGTGGTGCAAATCTGTTTTGCGAGGAAGTTGAGCTGCACACAATGTATGGCCGACACTGAAAACGTTGAACTCTGACACAGCTTCGCCTGCCAATACAGCAGTTCAACTCGCCTGTGGGGACTCATCAGGCAGGGAAGTTGGGTGATTCTAAAGGGGGCTTAAATACGTAACTCTTTGTATTGTCAAGTCTCTATGATCGCTGGCACCCCCGTTGCAATATGTAATTGCGGACAGAGTGTGTCCGCACCGGGCCGAAGGGTGCCACGGCCGTGCAAGGCCATGCGAGATAGCACTACCCTAAAGGGTAGTGGCACCCACATGAGAAGCAGCATGATGGTACACGCAACCGACAATCCGAATCGCCCGTTTGGCCTGGTGGTCTCCGGCGAAGCCGAGGGCCTTCAGCCGGCGCTGGAGCGCATAATTGGCCCGCGCCTGTTGCAGACCTATCAGGTTGGCAGCCAGAACGAGCTGCTCCAGGTTGTCGAATCTGGCCTGGCCGATGCGGCCGTTCTCGACGATTGTGCGGACTGGACCGTTGACGTGCTGCAATTGCTGCGTATGATTCGGCGTCTCGATGCAATGCTGCCTGTGGTGGTAATTACACGTCACCGCGACAGACGCTACCTCGAGCGGGCGCTGAGCCTAAAGGCCTTCAGCGTGCTGGCCAAACCGCTGCAACTGGAAGACCTGCTTAGGCAGGTACAACGTATCATGGTTCGCATCGACGTAACACTGCGAGTTGAACCGGATGAAATATAAGTCGCACAGAGCGGCCAGCTTCAAAAAATAATGGCTCGCATCAACGTAACACTGCGAGTTGAGTCGGATGAAAAAGAAGTCGCGCCGAGCGGCTGATGAATAGACTGACAGTTTAATATCAAACTAAGACCAAAAGGAGTCTTGTCAATGGCAAAGAAGAAAGCAGCAAAGAAGAGTGTGACCAAGACGGCCGCACCGAAGGTTCGCCCCCTCGGCGAACGCGTACTGGTACAACGTATGGAAGCCGACGAAGTAACTGCCGGTGGAATCGTTCTTCCCGAGACCGCCAAGGAAAAGCCCCAACGTGGAACCATCGTCGCAATCGGCGACGGCAAGCTGCTCGAAGACGGCAGCCGCGCCAAGTTTCAGGTTTCCAAGGGCGATAAGGTTATCTTCAGCAGCTACGCCGGAACCGATATCAAGATCGGTGGCGTGGAGTACATGCTGATGGAGGAATCGGACATTCTGGCAATCCTCGACTGACACAGGCAAAGCTGCCTGCAGTGAGCGAGGCGAAGCTGAGTCGAACTGATAGCTAAAAACTGAAAGCGGCCTACTCACTTCAGTGAGGTAGGTAGTTAATAAGGATATAAAAATGGCAAAGAAGAAAATCGTATTTGATACCGAAGCCCGCGAGGGCATTCGCCGCGGCGTTAAGCAGCTCGCCAGGGCGGTCAAGGTTACCCTCGGCCCGACTGGACGGGTCGTCGTACTCGAGAAATCCTTCGGCGCTCCGACCGTCACCAAAGACGGCGTGACCGTGGCCAAGGAAATCGAACTTGAAGACGCAAACGAGAACATGGGCGCACAGATGGTCAAGGAAGTCGCCTCCAAGACTTCCAGCGTAGCCGGCGACGGTACGACGACCGCGACCATTTACGCCGAGGCCATCTTCGACGAAGGTCTCAAGAACCTTGCAGCCGGCGCCAAGGCAATGCAGCTCAAGCGCGGCATCGACAAGGCCGTGAAGGCCATCGTCGCTGAACTGGAAAACCTATCCAACCCGGTCAAGAGCTCCAAGGAGATCGCCCAGGTCGGAACGTGTTCGGCCAATCAGGACGCCGAAATCGGTGGAATGATCGCAACCGCGATGGACAAAGTCGGCAAGGACGGAGTCATCACCGTCGAAGAGGGTAAATCTCTCGATACCGACGTCGATCTGGTCGAAGGAATGCAGTTCGACAAGGGCTACATCTCGCCGCACTTCGTTAACAAGACCGACACGATGGAAGTCGATTTCGAGAAGCCCTTCATCCTCATTCACGAGAAGAAGATCTCGGCAATCAAGGATCTCGTTCCCGTGCTGGAGAAGATCGCCCAGGCAGGCCGCCCGCTGGTCATCATCGCAGAAGACCTCGAAGGCGAAGCACTCGCCACGCTCGTGGTCAACAAGCTTCGCGGAACGTTGCAGGTCGCAGCCGTCAAGGCTCCGGGCTTCGGCGATCGCCGCAAGGAAATGCTCCGCGATATCTCCATCCTGACCGGTGCCAAGCCGATCATGGAAGACATGGGCATTACGATGGAATCCATCCAGATCGAAGACCTTGGCACGGCCAAGCGAGTCCGCCTGGACAAGGACACCACCACCATCATCGAAGGTGCGGGCAAGACTGCTGACATCAAGGGCCGCATCGAGCAGATCAAGACCGAGATCGAGAACACCACCTCCGATTACGACGCCGAGAAGCTGCAGGAACGCCTTGCCAAGCTCGCCGGCGGAGTTGCACAGATCAACGTCGGTGCTGCCACCGAAGTCGAGATGAAGGAAAAGAAGGCCCGCGTCGAAGATGCACTGCACGCATGCAGAGCTGCCGTTCAGGAAGGCATCCTTCCCGGCGGAGGCGTAGCTGTACTGCAGGCGATCAAGGTGCTCAAGAAGGTCAAGACCGACAGCGACGACGAGAAGACCGGCGTGGATATCGTCCGCAGGGCGATGGTCGCTCCGATCAAGCAGATCGCCGAGAACTCCGGTTTGGATGGAGCGATCGTAGCTGCCAAGGTCATGGAATCCGACGATCCCAACTTCGGCTACGACGCGATGAAGGGTAAGTATTGCGACCTCGTCAAAGCTGGCGTGATCGTACCCACCAAGGTTGAGCGCACCGCGCTGCAGAACGCAGCCTCCGTCGCCGGCCTGCTGCTGACTACCGATGCAGTCGTCAGTGACATTCCCGAAAAGACTCCGGCTGCACCCGCAGGCGGCGGAATGGAAGGCATGTATTAAACAGCAGGGACCTGGGCCTGCCCGCCGTAGCTTTAGCGAAGGCGGGACTAGGGACCAGGGACTAGTAACAGATAACAGATGATGGACATTGGATGTCCAATTCGACAATTACGTAGCACAAGGGACACGGCGGCCTGCATGGTCGCCGTGTCTTTTTTGAAAGGCTCTTAATATGCTAGGCAGTATTGTGGAATGGATGTTTCCAGCGACAGGGATCCTGATAGCCATTGCGGTCGCATTTACTGGTCGCCAGCAGTACAAACTGTCAAGGGATCAGCACCGGCTCGAACGCGAAAAGTTCAAGCTGGATTTGTTTGAAAAACGTTTCGGCGTCTACAAAGCTGTTCAAAGGTTTATCTCCATCATCCTTCGGGACAGAGCAGTGGATTTGGACAACAATTTGTTTGAGTTCAGGCGAGATACCCAAGACGCAATCTTCCTGTTTTCGAAGGACATAGTGGAATATGTGGACCGCGTTGACAATCTGGCTCTGGAACTCTGGGAAAAAATTGCCTCATGTGAGGGACTTCCAGTTGGCGAGGAGCTAAGTCGGCTCTGTAGAGAACAAACCGACTTGATAGGTGCATTGAGAAAAGAGTTGCACAAACTGAAAGATGTATTCGCTCCATATCTGAAATTTGATAAATGGAAGTAACGATGAATAATGACGAACTGCCAGAAAGAAACTCCGAGTCGCTGCCATTGAAGGATTTGCCAGCTGATTGGTGGGCGCAACAGAGTACCAATTTCAAGTTGTATGAGTTGTTCTCAAAGCACCTCCTTACGCTTGGCGTTGGCTATACGCTCAACAAGGAGCCTCAATATGAATGGTTCTCAGGCTTTCTGCTCCAGATTGACAAACTCTTGTTTTGGTTGACGGCGGGGCATGTTATAGATCGCATTGAGAAGTTGAGCAAGCACCCCGATGTGAAGATAAACAGTATGCAGTGGCTGGATGGATACGAGAAACAGGACGCTGCCAGCGTCCATTTCTCACCGGAGCACTTCGTTGCTTATAGCGATTCTCAGGCTGACTTTGGCGCGGTCATCATACGGGACTTATATGCGCGGCAGATCTTGGCAAACCCAAACATCAAGCCCATCACTCCCGAGCTCTGGCTTAATCACGAGAAGTCACACCCCGATGGTCATTACTTGCTGGGCGTGCCAAGAGAAGTGTGCAGCCTGCGGGAAGTAGGAAAATCTCAAGGGAAGGTTCATTTCTGTTCTGAGTCCTATACGGTTTCTGTGCCGATTGAGCAGGTTGAATACAAATCAAGCCAAGTCGACAATCCTTTCTGGAATGATCAAGACGCCTTCTACGGCAAGGTACTTGATGTCCTTGGGCCTGATGGGAAACCTATTCAAAGCATAAAGGGGATGAGCGGCGGGCCGATTTTCTCGATAGAGAGGACACCTGACGATCAACTGAAGTATCGGCTTTTCGGTATCCAGAGCAAGTGGCTGCCGGATAGTCGGATTCTCAAAGCAGAGTCCATGGTCAAAGTGGCCAAGATCATTGAGAGTTGGTTTGCTGGGTTGCCTGAGTCGTAGTGTATGCAATCCGCGCAGTGGTTGCTTGGGCGGGAGGATTCCGGGAGGATAGACATACTTGACTATGGGTTCTTTGTGAAAGGGATCAAATGATGGCGGATTTGACTAAGCCTTGGTTACGCTTCTTCTCACTAGCCTATCTAGGATTTGCAGTATGCTGCATATACTTTGCCTTTCTGTCCCCCTCGTATTCGGGTAGCTTGGAAAAACGACTCCTTTGGATGGGCCTCAGTATCTCTGCACTGATCTACGCTGTGTTAAGCCTCCCGTCCTGGCGTGACCCGTTCGCATCATTGTGCAAATTTTGGAAGGATATTTGCTGCATCTGGAACAACGAGTACCCAAACGAACCGCCGAACAAACTCCAATGGTTTGAAAGGGTGGTGATGGGGATTCTTTCTTGTCTGGGAGCACTCGCTCTTTGTCGCTTCTTGAGATTGTCCCTCTGGCCCGCGAATGCCCCTAAGCCAAACTATTATAAGAGGAACCTGGTAGATTGTTATGTGCCTGCTGCTTCGATAGCCCTGGGGGCAATGTTGTTCTGGGGCACAGGAGGTGAACAGATATCTTGCTGGGTAGTTGGGATTGCTATCTACTTGATGGCCGAGATGGTAGTGACGACATTATGTGTGCAGTTCGTTGATCGCTATATGTCACACTGGGGAGTCACGTCACCGAATCGCTCGATCATGCTCTTGTTCTTGGGCTACGCAGAACTAATCCTTGGCTTTGCAATCTTGTACTTGGCTTTCGGTGGCATCGAGAAGAATGAATCCTGCCTGAAATGCCTGGAAGGTGTAGAGCCGGAGACCCTGACAGAGTCATTTGATGCACTCTATTTCTCATTAGTGACGATAACGACTTTGGGCTATGGAGAGTGGGTTCCGACTGACGGACCGTCAAAGTGGCTAGTCGTCATAGAAGTCTCCTTTGGGATTCTGCTAATCGTGCTAATGCTGAGCGCCTTTGTCAACAGACTTGGGGACGAGAAGAACCTCCTGCCCTGCCCGGAAGCTGATGCAGGCACACCCGCCGAAGGTTAGTCTGGCGGGTGCCCCGTGATCTCTGTGCTCTCTGTGTTGCAATCCGTTGTTGTCGGGAAGCGGGTTGGGCGGTTTTTTGGCGGGGCAAATCGGCTGGGGTTATTGATCGGGTTTTGACGATATTTCAATAGTGTCAAAAAACGCCCGTGGGCGCCACGGGCACCCAGTGTAAGGAGACGCACATGAAATGGCTGACTAACTTTTTTGCAAAAATGTCCAGACTCTGGTCGGGTAAATCCCGCGAAGAATTCACCTATCAGAGTGACGCCGAAGTGGCTGCAGACAACTGGCCCACCATGTCCAGAGCGATCAGCGGCGAGCTAGACCCTGTCAGCGAACTGGAATTCATCGAAGAGGAAATGGAAGAACAGGGCTATAAGGACTGGGCTACCGCCCGAAGCCGTTGAGCGGTGAGAAGATCAAAATCCTGCTGGACACCGATATTGGTGACGACATTGACGACGCGGTGGCGCTGGCATACCTGCTGGCCCAGCCGCGATGCGAACTGCTCGGTATTACGACCGTCTGCGGCGAGGCGTCCAAACGCGCCGAAATGATCTCGGCTATCTGCCGCAACATCGGGCGCGACGACATCCCCATCCATTGCGGTGCCGAAAATGCACTGGAGATGCCCACGCCCCAGCAGACGTGTCCGCAGGCGACGGCTTTGGGCGATTGGGACAGGCGGACGGATTTTCCGCCGGATACGGCTGTCGAGTTTATGCGGCAGACCATTCACGCCAATCCCGGCGAGATAACACTGCTGACTATCGGGCCGATGACAAACATCGCGCGCCTGTTCCAAGCCGAGCCGGGCATCGTCGGTGAAATCAAGCAGATCGTGTCCATGGCCGGTCAGTTTGCCCCGGCCGGTGCGGAATGGAATGTTCGTTGCGACCCAGCGGCGGGGAAAATCGTCTACGACTCGCGGCCTGGCGGCGGGCATCTCAGCATCGGCATCGACATTACGATGAAGTGCGAGCTGTCACGCGATGAATGTCGCCGCCGCTTCAACGCCGACGTGATGTCGCCCGTGCGTGACTTCGCCGAATTGTGGTTCATCGAAATGCCGTCCATCGTTTTTCACGATCCGCTGGCGGCAGCGTGTATTTTTGCCCCGGATATCTGCGAGTACCGCACCGGGCTGGTGACGGCGACCGGCGGAACGGCGGTAAACTTGCAGCACCCCGGCCCATCGACAGGTTCAAGCGAGCAGTCCGCCTGGACTGAATTCACCGAAGACCTTGCCGGCCCGCATGTTATCGCCAGCTCCGTCGATGTGGATCGCTTCTTCGAGCACTACTTCGACGTCGTGAAATAGGCCTGCAAGGGCGTGTTATCTGGTGGACGTGGCGGGGAGAGAATCGGGTAACGGGGCTCAAACGCGGGAAAAATTGCTGCGAAATTATTCCAATAATCACTTGATTTAGGGTTGCCCGCTGGTAATAATATAGTAACTAGATCAAGATCGGTTGCACTGAGAAGGGTTCTCGGGGGTTTCCGGTCGTAGCATGAGGCATCAGAGTACATTGCATCTCACTTTCCAAACAGCCCGCAGCGTGAGCGATTCTTACTTCACTCCATCGCTTCAGACAGCTAGGAACATGAGTCTTGCGAATCCCAGGTGCTGATTATCAAGGAGCCATAGATATGGCAACAGGTAAAGTGAAGTGGTTCAATGACACCAAAGGTTTTGGTTTCATCACAGCCGACGACGGCACGGACGTATTCGT
>SDBT01005839.1_pt1 | contig 20590 bp, 28 predicted proteins | sample 2277101 | NCBI WGS metagenome assembly SDBT01 (sample SAMN10404973, study PRJNA504765) | marine sediment metagenome | isolation source: marine sediment core GS10_PC15, 103 cmbsf | place: Arctic Ocean: Southern Knipovich Ridge | collected 2010 | reverse complement strand
TATGTATGATAAGATTAAGACCGCTTAAGACGAAATTAAATTTTTCATTGTGCACGGATTTTGCATTTTCTCGATAAGTTCGATTTTCATGACTTATCGAGAAAACTATATAATATATATGTTCGGCTTTAATTGAAAAATGAAAGGACTTTTTTTATCATGCCTATTATAGCAAGATTCTATGGAATTCTTATTAAAATGTATTTTAGAGAACATGGCGTACCACATCTCCATGCTCTTTATGGCGAATACAACGGCGTTTTTGAAATTGAATCGCTTGAAATGATTGAGGGCGATTTGCCGAACAGGGCTCAGAAAATGGTAAAAGAATGGGCCGGGATGTACCAGGATGATTTGATGGAATTATGGAAAACCCAAAGATTTAAGAAATTTCCAGGATTGGAATAATGGAGAGAGAGTTATGGAAAATTATCCAAAAATAAAGAATGTTGAACCAATGGCAGGAAAAATGCTTCTTGTCACATTCAGCAACAATACTAAAAAAATCTATGATTGCTCCTCATTGCTTGAAGAGGGAGCTTTCAAGCCGCTCCTAAATGATGCACTATTTAGATCTGTGAAGGTCGACAGATATGGATATGGTATTATTTGGTCAGATGAGATTGATTTAAGTGAATCTGAGCTCTGGATAAACGGCTTGCCAGCCGAACAAAATGATGGAGCAGATGCCTAAAGCCGGGGCAATTTGAAGCTGGTTGCCTTTTAAGAAATTTGATAGTTTTTTATATTAGTTGCTCATTTTATTTGGCACTGCTCATCATTAGCGTTCGACAGCCATGAATAAAAAATTCCAAATTCTATTGATATTTTCGATTACGTTGCTGTGGGCAATCCCCTCATATGCTGTAGATAAAAAGGCATTATTTAACGAATTAAAGCAACATGATGCTCGATCCGTGTCCACTTGGTCGGGGTTTATAGGAAAAGGCATCAGGGATCGAATTCTTCCTGCTCCAGATATCATTATTGATTACCTGATAAAAGACAATAAGTTTCAAGGTTACAATGAGCGGCCTAAAAAATCTGAAATGGACCCTGAATTCTTTTCAGATATCGTTCGTGCTATTGTAGAATTACCTAAGTCCGTCAGGAACCATATCCATGAACACGTGGTAGCAGTCTTCTTAGTGGAAGAATTAGGAGGTACCGCATACGTAGAATTGCTAAGAGATTTCGATAATAATAAGATGGGATTTGTCGTGTTGGACGTTGGTTCCTTGAACAGAAAAGCCAATGAGTGGGCCTCTTGGAAAGAAAACAGTCCATTCGCTGCAAAAGGCATCTCTATAATAGAGGCTGAAATAGAACAGAAAAACAACGATAATAGGATGGCAGCTATTCAGTATATCTTTTTACATGAAGTAGGGCATTTGGTCGGCGTTGCGAAATGGGCGCATCCGAATTGGTTTATGGGAGGTCATCCCAAAAAATGGCCTTTTACCAAGCTGTCCTGGTTAACACTGGAGAGCGGATTGAAGGTTAAAAGCAAGTTTGATGAGACCTTCACTAACAGAAGTAAAATTAAATTTTATTCGTTCAAAGATGCTCCGTTAACTTCCAAGGAAATAAATGGGACTTACGGCCAGTTGTTAAAAACGGATTTTGTATCTCTTTACGCCGCCACAAACTATTATGACGATTTTGCCGAAACTTATGCAATGTATGTGCATGTGGTCCTTCAAGATCGACCGTGGAAAATAAGGATTATAAAAGAAGGGAAAACATTAAGAGAAATTATAAATCCCATCTTGGACAAAAGGTGTGAGATCAAAAAAAGGTATCTGGATAGGATGTTTAAATAATGTATGTCGAACCTTTCAGTTCACCTGACAGGTGTTTCGCTGTCGCTACACACCTGCCGGTGACTTCTACGTTAAAGTACAGATATCTAAAAAATATCCTATAAAATCATTTCGTATTAACGAATTTGAATAGTATCTACGAGCCACAACATATAGTATCAGCCAATTTTGCCAATTTTTATCATCAATGCTATATAACTGCCTTGAATATAGCATCCAGCCCAGCTCACGGGTGGTTGTGATTGAGAAAAGCAATCAATACTTTTAGCAACTTGTTACTTATTAAAGAAATAGCCATTTTTTACGAACGGAGGAACCTACATTCCGTAACTGGGCACGGCGTTGCATTGCTACTATTGAAGACTTTCTTCAATCATTGTTAAGATTTTTAGAATTTTGATTTTATTTTGGACTAACGAATAGGGTAAAGAACCCTTAAAAGTATGAGGATCTTGTGCAAAGCATCATCGGAGAGTTTATTTATAATTTCCGTTATTCGGGTCTCAATTTCCTTTCGGTCAGAAATCTCTTGTTCAAATCGAAACAATTCCGGCAGCTCTACTTCAAGGGCGGTGGCAACCTTTACGAGGGTATTAAATGAAGGATTCTGCTGGCCGCGTTCAATCTCACCTACAAATTTGTAATTGACATCGGCTTGGTTCCCAAGTTCCTGCTGAGTCCAGCCTTTCATAGTTCTCAGTGTCTTAATTCGACGCCCCAAGAGGATATTTGTCTTATCATTTGATTCATTCATAAAACTAAATATATCCGGCATTAAGATGCTTTTAAACCCACCACATACGGTATTTTTTCTTGACAGGGTGGCTATATTAGGTTTTATTATGAATACTACCAGTAATGAGTGGTATTTTAGATGATTGAAGGGTTACCTGGATGCTAATCATCGGGGAGACACAACACCAAGGAAAATAGCTGTTTGTATGCACGCATACACTCGTCGTCGGCGATTTAATAAAACGCTTTAAAAAGGAGTGGATATCATGGCGCACAACATACAAAGTATGATGTATTTTGGAGATACCCCATGGCACAGATTAGGTAAAGAATTAGACAATCCTGCGACTGCCAAAGAGGCCATAGAAGCGGCAGAATTGAACTGGGAAGTTGAGAAACAGGAGCTTTACGCACATAAGAAAGGGAAACTTCGCGTCCCTGACCGTTTTGCTGTAGTGCGAAAAGATCTTTACGAAAAAAAGATGGCAGATAGTTCCAAACAAATAAAATGTCCAATTTTTGGAATAGTAAGTAAGGGCTATACACCTCTTCAAAATAAAATAGCTTTTTCCTTTTTTGATTCAATAGTAGGAAAAAACGCAGCTATTTACCACACCGCCGGTGCCTTGGGCCAGGGTGAACGTATCTGGATACTTGCTAAATTACCCGACCATATCATAGTGGTGGGTGATGATATTACGGACAAATACCTTCTTTTGAGTAATGCCCACGATGGGAAATCCTCAGTTCAAATCAAATTTACACCCGTCCGAGTTGTATGTCAAAATACATTGACTATGGCCCTCAGTTACGGTCAGACTATACGAGTGGCTCATTATCCATCGCTTTTTAAAAGGCTTGAGAAGGCAAAACAGATACTTGGAATAATACAGTCCAATTATGAGTCAATAGAAAATAGCTTTAAGGCCATGGCTAAAGTACAGTTGTCAGAAAAGATGCTGCACCAATATTATGATAATGTTATCCCTCTACCTACAATACTGGACAGTGATATTAAAGAGAGGCAATACAAGTGGGTCAAGAAACAACATTGGGCTTTTGAAGAACTCTTCGAAAGTGGCCGTGGAAGCGATATAAGGGGAGTGCAAGGCACTTTGTGGGCAGCATACAACAGCATCACCGAATTCACCGATTATAAAAAAACCTTAAGCCCTCCTGATAAACGGTTGAAGAGTATTTGGTTCGGCCGCGGAGCTTCCCTTAAGGTCAAAGCATTTCGGATAGCCGATTCATGGGAGGAGGTTTCAAAGGCTGCTTAAACCAAAGCAATATGGTTTTTACAAAAATGTATTGGAGCTTAATAAGAAAATCTTGGAGAAAATGCTGGCGATTCGGATTAAGGGGCTAATGCACCAATTGAGAAAACAGGGTATAAGGCAACCATGGGACATAGCTAACAACTTATTATTAAAGTAATGGCTGTGTTCGATTAGTCTCTGAAGGTCGGAAGCGGCACAGGTGTCAAAGGTGGATTTATCTGGCCTTCTTGTATGCAATTGCATACAAAAAATAACCAAAAACAACTTTACACTCCTTTTTACACTCCTTTTGCCCATATTATGTATAGCCTCACTTACGAACGTCGATTCCGTGGCCTAATATATGCACATAGACACATTTAATGACCTTCTTGAAGAGGCAATCGAGGATTTCCTTAATAAAGTATGAGAAGAAGGCTAAGAAATAATTGAGCTTTTCATGGCCTATATCTTGGCAAATCTCAGTGGCTCGTTTATTTTTGGCCGAAAAAAATATTCGGTTCAATATATAATGTGAGATTTTTAGGAGGCTCATTATGAAAAGACTATTTACTGTAATTTGTTTATTTATTTGGATGCCGACCCCTGCGATGGGCGGCTGGTTTGGGCCGAGTAATTATGAGGAGTGTATCCTGAAAAATATGAAGGGTGTTGCCAGTGATAAGGCTGCAATGGTGATTATGAGAGTATGTAGAAAGAAATTTCCACCTGTAAAAAGTAAGCTTCGCAGTTCATCCCTGCCAAAAATGAATGAACAGATTAAGCAATATCTAATAAACCAAAGAAAAGTTGTTGTTCAGGAAAGACTTGCTGAACAGTTATACGAAGAATGTATCTTGGAAAATATGAAGGGTGTTGCCAGTGATAAGGCTGCAATGGCGATTATGAGAGTATGTAGAAAGAAATTTCCACCTGTAAAAAGTAAGCTTCGCAGTTCATCCCTGCCAAAAATGAATGAACAGACTAAGCAATATCTAATAAACAGCGGAAAAGCTATTGTTGAAGAAAGGTTGTCCCGCTCGAATCTTCCAAACCCTGAAAGATTTGCACAGGATTTAACCCAGGACGATTATATCAGGTTTGGTCTAGAAGGATACAGCAAACCATAGAGGTCTTCATTCTTAACAGATTTGGGCGGAGTTTGGGGCGGCTTACTTGAACAATCGGCTGCAGTTGACGTCAAAAAGCTGGCGCGACTGAAGCCTGGATAGACCTTCCAAACATTAAATGGTATAAGGAGGAATAACGAATGTTAAAATGGCTCGGTATCCTTTTCTTTTTTTGTCAGTCACTTGTGTTGGCGCAAGATCAGCAGTTCATTACCTATTCTGAAAAAGTTACGTTCAGTTCCTGCGAATTTATTGTGTACTTCCCGACAAAAACAAAAAGTAAGTACACATCGATTGGCGACCTTGAGGGCACAATGGTACAAAGTGTTTATGATGGAGAAAGCCCACATCTCAGAGCAGAGTGTGTACCTCTTTCTTTCGCTCAAAGGCAAGAACTCTTATCAAATTTCCGTGGCCAGCTGGAAAATCAAGCACATTTGTCAGGAATAGCTATTCCGGAAATCACGATAGAAAACACCAAGCTGGGGACTATTGGGACATACTCTGGTGTGAGGATAATTGCCGGTGTTAATCACAAACAGTTTTTCAAAATTATTGTTGGGAAAAATTCAATGGTATCGTTGTTGGCTCTCGAACCGTTGATTGAATTCCCATCAATAAAGACATTATATTTCCTTAATGCGGGGGAACGTAAATAGTCTGTCTCTAGCAGCAAGACAATAAGTTCAAAAAAATAATTCTGAGTATTAAAGGAACATTGGGAATTAAATAAGTATCTTACAAAAAATGACATGTTACTAATAATTGGCATAATTTTTATAATAATATCAGCGTGGATAGGCTCTAAATCAAAAGACCCAAATACAACCGCTGTTATACTCGCCGTGCTTTGGTGAGCGTTCATTTTAGGTGCAATCTGTTTGAAATGAAAAACTGTAATCGCCCGAGGAGAGCGTCGTGAAAAATAAAGATATGTTACGATGGGGTTTAGTTGTTTTTGCTGGATTTATTCTAACGAATGTAGCGACAGCTCAAAATATAGACCGTGAAGGATTTAAAAATTTATGGGAAGCATCTTTTGGATACTACTGCGCAGCTCGTGTATGTGGAAATTCAGAGACTATTAAAACAGCAGAAAATACACTACTTCGTGTACTAAATTATGGTGATTTTCATAATCTGCTACCTAATGCTGCAGTTAAGTTTAAAAAAAATCCGAAATTCTATATACAGAAAGGTGAAAAAACTTATCGATATCAACAATGGGTTAGCTGCGATCAGGTGCGGCATTATGTCCGCGAATTGGATCAAGCGACCCGACATTTTGAGTAGATTATGATCTTTTTTGTGCAAATCTGTTACAGGGTATGCATTAGAGTAATCGGCGTTTCTATTTCAGAAATCTGCTATGAATTTTTAATAAACTTGAATGAAAGTTCAGGCAAGAAATCCTCACTTGGATCCATCTTGAAAAGTTTTATACAACAAAACATTATCGGACGTTATCCTTGTCTGATACTTTTTATATCGTTTCTTCTGCTAGCCAACAATTTTTCTGGTTTGGTGAACCATCTAAATCTGGAGAAAAAACTTGAGAATATCAATCCAACAGGCAATTAATTCTAAAGAACGTTACATTTGTGTTGTAGATATAGAAGACTGGGGTGATGATTTTGATATTGATGAATCGTATAAACTCCCTGAATATAAATTCGAGATGAAGATTACTGGCTTTGAAAAAATTAATTTATATTCAGCCAGAAAAGAAATGGACGAATATAATCAGGAAAAACTTGATAGCTTTGTATCTAACATGGGGAACAGTAATTTATGGATTTTAAAATTAGAAATTATAAATTTAAATAAAAAAACAATGACAGGATTTCCTATAATTGAATCGCTCTTTATTGAAGATAGCGAGTCCTTTCAATTCCCTAAATGTCACCATGATTTCGTAAATTATTCAGAGTTTGCAGAGAATACAAAAATGAATGTGTTTTCAGGTGCGTATCCGCCTGATGTTCCCTTTTTGCCTAAATCGCCAACCGAGGGGGCAATGGCTTTTCTGCTACCCAAAAACAAAAAAAATAAATACTATGTCTTTATAAAAGGAAAAGTTAAAGGCAAAACAGAAAATGAGGTCGAAACAAAGATCGAACACGATAATGGCTGGATCTACGTTCTGACAAATCCTACATTTCAGCGGAACCTGTTAAAAATCGGTGTAACTCAAAGGACTCCAGAAAAAAGGGCTTATGAACTCTCTACAAAAAGCGGACTTCCAAAACCTTTTAATGTTAACTTTAAAACCGAAGTAGGCAAGTGTAAAAAGGTAGAAAAAATAATCCACGATAAGTTGGCCAAATACCGCTACGCAGCCAATAGAGAGTTTTTTGAAGTGCCTCTTGTAGATGTCATGCCGTTTATTAAAGAAGTCGCAGCTCACTTTCCTAAAGAAAAAGTGCCTGATTCAAATGAACTAAAGAAACAACAAAAAATCAAGGAAATAAAAGAGCAAATAAGACAGCTTAAAGAGGAACTGGCAGAAGTGGAAAAGCAATAAAAATCAATCCATTAACCAGCAATGAACGATAGCTACCTTACATAATAACCTAACCGCCACATCCCACCAGTATTGACTTCGAACATAAATCTATGATCCAAAAAGCAGGCATCACGGTCGTTTGAAGCGATTAAATCGTTTTAAAAAGAGTGAACTGTCCGGGGAATATCTGGTATATGATAGGAAGGAAACTCATGTATACGGGCTTCTGGGGGTTGTCAGAACCGCTTTAATTACATTAGATCATCTCGGATAGTGCCGTGTTTATGCTACTGGCTATATTTGAACTTGCTAAATTTTTAAAGATATATCAACTTGTCTTTTAATGTGATATTAAGAATTCATTCGGCAAAATCATTGTTAGGGGGATCTTTATGAATCGTTCTCCAAACTGTTATATACTATTTGCTTTAGCAATTCTATTTTCGACAAACTTTGCATATGCAGAATGGCCTGATGTAGATATTGATTTGGTTACATGTCAACCAGATGGAGTTGTGGCTAATATCAAGGAAAAAATAGACCCATTAAAATTTTGGGTACGGCAACATGTTGCACTTGAGATGTCATTGGAACAAGAAGATTTGGCATCCTTAATAGAAGTTTGTAAAATAGAACATGTTGATGATCGTAATGAATATATAAAATGTGTAGGTTTTATGAAAAACAGGCACAAAGCTATGATTAAATGTTTACGATTCACAAGAAAGATGTGTAATCAGTTAGGTGGAAATTGTAGGTAGATCATAATCAAATTAGATCTCGTAACATCGGCATGAAGGTGGACGGGCTAGTGGAACCTGCTCTGTAGTCCAGCCTGGTCTCCGGTGGAAGCAAGGTTATCATAAAAGAACTTCCCTTACACTAGGTTCCGACAAGGGAACTTAGTGTAAATTTGCACTAGGCTCAGCCTGGACCTTGTGGGGACTTTTCCCCTCATTTGTGGTATTTTTGCCCTGAGTGTTTTTGTTTTACTTTGTTCAGTTTTTTGACTACCTTTTTAACCTCGTCCGTTTCTGGACGAAGTTGTGCTTTTTCACAACACTTCGGTTCAACCTGGCCCAAAGTTTGCCAAAAAACAGGCAACCCTTACTATGCCTTGGTCCCTAAAAACCCATCTGACGGTATCTCAGAAAGCCGTTATTATCAAGGTTTTAGCAAAATTAGCGAATGTAGACGTATGCTGTCCCTGTTTGCGCAAGAAAACTCTCTAAAAAAACGATTTTAATATTTTGGGATATAGGTTGACCCTGGGGTTGTGTTTCAAAGGGTACTCTGCTCAAATATTATCACTTGGGCTTACATTATCATCAATTATTCCTCTGGTAATTGAGGGATTCCGTCGTTATCTTCGATCTGTGGTTTAGCTGTGTCTTTATATGTTATCAAAGGCTTGACTGTTACCTCATGGCGTTCAGGAGCATAAAGGCCCTTAACCTTCATAGCCATGTCTAAACTACGCCGCTGTATCTCAATTGCTTCAATTTCAATCTCTTTCACAAAAATGTCTGTTACAATTCCATTTTCGTTTTTAACTGGTGAAGAAAAGAACTTTGTTTCTTTAGCTTCTACTAATGAGAGCAGCTTGGCTTTCAAGGCATTCTCTGATAAACCTTGCTCATCTAACCATATCTCGATCTTGTCGTTGAGCTTTGTAAAGTTCTGACATCCAATCTGTCGGAGGGAATCCTCGGTTGCGTTGTACCCTGCCTTTTTCGCAGATTCGGTCTTATTAAGAAAGGTAGTGGAGCAGGCTTCATTTAAATAGTGTTTAAGCCAAAGGGCTAATTTATTTGGTCTTATTTTTGCTTTCGGTTTCTTATTAGCCATTTATTCTTTCTACCTCAGTTTTCTCAATTTCTTCAGTCATTTACGAGCCTGTTATTATATTATTAAATATTGACTTGATACTTCCAGCTGTATGTCTATATGCCGCTTATTATCCTTTTTCCTTAGTATGTCATCTTTGTACATTTTTTCTATATTTATCAGATTATAAGCATATATCAGATCACCTGAAATGTCCACTTTATTCCTACATTGTCTAATACTTACATTTTCGCATTTGTTTTTAATCTGTTGAATTATATGTTGTTATATAGTATTATATAAAGGGTATTGATATTATGGAGACCAAATAGAGATTTGCTTTAGGTGACTGTTTTTCAGTTTTCCGGGGATAGGGTGAGTTCTCCGAAAGGCGATTTCCCCGAAATAATTTCCACGCCCTGACAAGAGGCGGATTATGCTAAAAAAAATACATCAATTTATTATTAACCAGAGTGAAAAGCCGGAAATCAAATTTCAATGCGAATTAGGAGAACTATGGGAAGAAAAACTCTTGCATGTTGCCAGTATATTCGTTTTGTTTCAAAACCATTACGGTTCTGAAGTCCCGTTTTTTAATAAAGTCATAAGTTTTATTTTGATCCCTAAAAAGAATTTAAAGATTATCAAAGCAAAAACAAAGACTAGCAAAACAGAGAGAGCTATATCGTATTCTAAGTACTCTGTAGATAGAGCAAAACCTCCAGATCGGCGCCCCCGATATATCGGCGATGATTTATGTATATATACCTATCTATCCGGTTCTTTAAAAGATTTATTTAAACGTTTTCTTTCCCCTGATTATAACGTTCCAAGTGATATAAAATCTTTAGGGAAACATCTTGACGGTATCTGGCTATATTACAGATATATTTACCCAACTATGGATTTTATCCCTATGGATGTCTATGCACGTTTTGAATTTGTAATGCATAAAGTCATCCTTCAAGCCTCGTTATCACTACATGTTGCCGGGATAAAGATATTAGAGGATGCTGAGCGTATTAGAAAATCAGCGAAATCAATGAATGAAAAGAAAAAAAAATTAGCGGAATTAGTAATAAATGAATTTAACGAATTAAAGGATTCAACGAAAAAAAGCGGAATAAAACGACGTATTGTAAGGGGTATTTTTAACAAATTGAATAATAAAGTGAAAGATGGAAAAATTGATCCGAAAGTATATGGGAAAAAAGGTGAAAAACAATTAACGTCCGAAGACACCATTAAAAGATATTTAGAGGAAAAAAATTTAATCTAACAATCAAGCGAAGGTTACCTTTGCTAAGCAGAGGTTACCTTTGCATATTTTTATTTATTATTACAGCTACTTATACTTGACATAGATATTCCCCCTATGAGATAATTAGCCCATCTTCCACATAGTAATAGGAAGATGGGTTTTTTTATTTCTTAATATAGGAGAATTACCATGAATCAGAATCTTTTAACCGTTGACGAGCTCGCAGAATCTTTATCAGTAAAAAAAAGTTGGGTTTATAGCAGATCCAGAGAGACCGGACCGGATGCTATGCCGAAAATTAAAGTGGGTAAGTACTGCCGTTTTGTCTTTGATGATGTTCTGGATTGGCTAAAAGAAAAGAATGAGGCGGAATAATGAGCTGTCTTTTTTGGCATGGCCAAGAAAAAAATTACAAGCCTTCCCAGTATGTGGAATTTGTTTGTTCCCGCTGCGTTTTACTTTTAGCCAATGCCATTCAGGAAGACTTGAAACTAGCATTAGCAAAGGCAGAGGAAAAGAGACTTGTAAATGAAGTATCGGCTATTAAATTTTTTATCATTGAGGATGAATGCAATGTCAGAAAAACCAAAAAGTTTAAACGAAATATGGGGAGAAAGAGATCTATGCGAGCGGCTAGACCTTCCCGTGACGAAGTTTGGGCATAGTCGCCAATTATCAAATTGGATTAGAGGCGGCCTTAAATATTTAGAAAAGTCAGAACGAAGATATTTTTTCGAGCAGGATGTAATTGACTATTTATGGAATAGGTATCTGATGGATGAAGCCGAATAGCTGTTAACCCTGTCTTATGGGTGTCTTATACCCCTTTCAGGGGCACTTTATTTTGAAGGGTATACATAAGTATAGGGAATTTAAAAATGTTAAATAAAAACTTGGTCGGCGCTGGTATGTAACCCAGTGAAAAAAATGTTGCCCTCCCCAGTGTAACATCCGACCAAATCAAAATCTGGGGAATAATGGGATATTCTGTAAAAGATAAAATTGATGATGATGTTAAACGTTCACTGAATAGGAGAAAAGCAAAATCAGGCGGTATTTACATTGAGCGTGAACTTTATCAATCTGAAGCATTCTTGTCCTTGGGAAAAAATGCAATAAAAATCCTTTTTGCTCTTTTAGACAACCGAAAACAAGAACCACAGAGAGAAGCCAAAGACAGGAGGGGTAACAAACGCAAACCTAAGTTTATAAATCTGGATAGTTTAGAAATACCTTATGGCACACTTGAGAAAGTTTATAAAATGAATCGCTCAAGTATCCCTAAAGCAATTGATGAACTACTGGCAAAGGGTTTTATTGAAATCAGCTATCATGGCGGAGCCTGTAAGCACGATAAAAGTAAATATGCTTTGTCTAACAATTATTTACTCTGGACACCAAATACAGCGCCTTTTGAAATCCGGCCAAAAAGAGAACGGCACGGTTATCAAGGAATCCGAGTTGGAGCCACAAAGGAAAAAAAGAAACAACATAAAGTCGTGACACCTAATTTTAGTCATGAAACACATGCCGAAAAGGTTAGGCGACAAGCCAATGAGATATTAGAAGCCGAAGGGAGATAAAAATAATCATAACGCTAAAAAACATACCCTTACTCACGCTAAAAAACATACCCTTACAAGTGTTTTTAGGGTGCGTTTTTCATACCCTTAAAAAGAGGGCGAAATGACAATATATAACTATTATAACAGGAAGTTAAGATTGTTTCATGTTGAAAGTGAAAAATTGTGCTCTAGGGTGCATTTTTTAGCGTGATTACATGTATTACCATGCTAGGGGTTTTTTTAATAACTTTAAAACATTAAATCAAACATCACCCGAAGGGTGCCCCCGGCAGGGGGAAAACGAGGGCCGGCGAAACATGGAATCAAGCCCGGAGTATTTTGAACTTTATCGAGCAGAAGTGAAGAAAAGGTTTAATTTGAGTGATTATGCTCTCCGGATTATGTGGAAACATTTACCTTATAAAAAGAAATTGCCGTTTATTAAACAGGCTGAAAGGAGATTATGCCATGACCGAAAAAAAGGAGGTCACAGGTAAGTTTCGTTATGAACAAGACAGTAAGCGTTATCATCGTTTTCAGATTGAAACCAAGGACGGCATAGTTGGGACAATATACATCCCCAAAGAGAAGGAGAGTATGCCTAAACGCATTGTCCTTGAATATGCGGACAAGTAAGGGGTGTCTATTCGAGATTTTATAAACCTAATATGAAAATTTTAATAGATAGCAGGGAACAATTACCATTTAATTTTAGTCGGTATGATGTTGAGACAGAAATTAGAGGTTTGCCGATTGGTGATTATTCAATTCATGGATTTATTGATAAAGTAGCCATCGAAAGAAAAAGCATTAATGATTTAGTTGGATGTCTAAAGAACAAAGAAAGGGATAGATTTGAACGAGAGCTTTCAAAGGCAAAATATTTTGAAATGTTTGCTGTGGTATGCGAGGCAGCATGGCGAGATATTGTAAAAGGAAATTACAGATCAGAGATGAGACCGCAATCGGTCTGTCAATCCGTTTTAACGTTTCAAGTGAGATATAGGACTCCGTTTATTTGGGCTGGTTCAAGGACAGAGGCAGAGTATATCACTTATTCATTATTGCAGAAATACGCTAGGGAAATAGCCGAAAGGTTTAAGTTGTTAAATGGACAGCCTACTTAACTCAAGAGATGTAAGCAAGATTCTTAAATGCTCGTTGCCGCTGATTTACAAAATGGCGAACGATGGCAGACTTGCTTGCGTCCGATGGCAGTGCCAGGGCCAGGGCAGGCCAAAGTCGGTTATTAGGTTTAAAAAAGAAGACATTCTAAAGTTTATTGAAAGCAATTATAAAATCAGTCAGCCAAAGTTTAGCTAAAGTTAAGTTAACCTTTGATGATTTTTTGTCATGTTGTGTCACAAGGCATTTATAACTTATTGAATATATTAGTTAATTAGACGTGTCACCTGATTACTAATCATGTGGTCGCCAAAGGAAAAAGCATGAAGGCAGCTTAAATTTGTCAACTAAGTGTCAACTATGAGACCTCCTAAAATCAATGATAGAAATCTTTTACGGTTAATTGACAAGCAAAAAATAAGTCAATCTGAGGCTGCCAAAGAACTGGGTGTCAGTCGTCAGGCTGTGAGCAAGCGCCTGCAAGAGCTCAGGGGCAAAACCACCAAAGTTGTTGTAGCTAAAAAAATAGAGCAGCTTGTTGATCATAAAATCGATGCCATGGATCAACTTATCCGTATCAATGAGTATGCAAACGAGATTTTAGATTTGGTCATGAGATGGGGCCGCGGCGATGATGAAGCGCTTCAAGTTTTAGAAAGTCAAATGAAAACTAAGAAGATTCGAGTTGGCAAGGAAGAAATCGACGTTCAGGAATTCAAGCTAAAAGATCCTAGGGAACTTGCATTAAAGGCATGCGCTGAAATTAGAAATCAACTTAAGCTCCAGCTTGAAATATTTCAGGCTCTTTTCAGTTTACAGGCTGCAGAAGAGTTTCAGCAGATTGTATTAGAAACTATTGGGGAGGTAGATCCAAATGTCAGAAAAAAAATCATCAGCAAACTCAATGCAAAAAGGACTGTTAGAAAAGCTGTGCGATTCTCTTGAGATGCGTTTCGGCGGTGACAGCCAGGCCGTCAAGGAGCGCTTGTGGCAGGAATTTACGGAGGGGCAACACGGCGGGCCGAGTGTTATGGCTCTTGTGGTGGCGGCTAAAACAGGAAATTTAAAAAATGCGCTGAAAAGCTCTCCGGCGCCACTTCGTGAACTTTTCACAGATCTTTTAAAGGACATCGAAAAGGTCCATGAATTCTAAAAAATTATCCTTTTCCATCTTTAAAGTACAGACATGGAGATAGACACTTTATAAAATTGGTGTTAACCGAATGGCTGTAAAGCACAGAATCAGAACAGACGGGAACGGTAAAACAAAAGTTATGACCCTTACTGCAAGGCGCGCAATAATCGAGCATTGCAAAGAATGTGTGGGTTTTAATTATACTGAAGTTCGGCGCTGTACTTCAAAGCTTTGTCCATTGTATCCATTTCGAACGTGGGACAAGCCGGAAAATACCCTGTAGATTGGCCTATGTGGGTATATTAGGCCGTGAAATCGACGTTCGTGAATGAGGGCATACAACTGGCCTATAGAAATCAAATTTATGTCAAAAACAGGCCATAGAGGTTATTTCTCAGGCGATCTAAGTAAAGGGCATACCAATTGTGGATAAATTATTAAATAGAGACAAGAAAATATAGACCATGAAAATAAAAACTGAATGGAAAAAAGCGGGATTAATAGAGAAAATCAATTTGATATTGCTAATATTAATTTTACCTTTTTTGATTATTATTGCAGCAGATAATTGGAAGAGAGCGGTTAAAAAATCTACTTTAAATTTTTCAACCAGTGCAGAACAACGGGCAATGCAGCAATTGCCGCTGCAAGGAAACACAAAATAGTAAATATCAAGGTTAGAATCATTACCCATGTTGGCCTTGATAATTTTGAAAGCTGTCTTTTCTGGCGCTCATGAACTGCAAAAGTATAAGTATAAGTCGATGGGCTTTGGGATGAAATAAATCTATCAAGTTCTTCATCAGATTTTAACTTGATTGTATTTTCAAAGTCTTTGTTCATTTTTATCAGCTCTTTGACAATTTAATACCCGCAAGGGAGCCGAGGGTAACGCACTGGCTGAAATGTTTGCGTAAGTGTGGGCAGCAGGCCATTGATGCCTGTGAGACACCCTGCTATGGCAGGTAGGAAGCCTAACCGGAAAATGGCAATATTTTCTTTTAACATTGTATGAAAATTTTTATTTACAAACCATTTGACCTCATCAAGCGATTAATGTTATTCGAGAAATACATATCAATTCAAATATCTTCATATTTAATTGTGATTATTATGGAAAACTTGGAAAACTGGCGGCCAGGGGTTTTAAATAAGGATCAGATAATACAACTGTGTGAAGATGATATAATTAAAAATGTGGATATTAAAAGTATTGAAGACCCCTCCTCCATAGATCTTCACATTACAGATGTAGTATCTCAATTGAAAGGATGTGTTAAACCCCAAACCTCATCAGACATTTCATCCCTTATATTATCTTTTAAAGAAAAACCTCTCCCATTTAATTCAGACGGTACTATTTCATTAGAAAAAAAGAAGACTTACCTGTTCCAAGTAAAAGAATCAGTAAATTTTACAAATACTGAATTTTATGGTCAAGCAACTGGTAAAAGTACATTTGGAAGGTTGGACATCTTAACAAGGTTAATGACAAGTAAGAACGATAGATATGATATTGTCCAAAAGAATTATAATGGGTCATTATGGGTAGAAATAACACCTATAACATTTCCCATAAAAATTAAAAAAGGCATGAGTTTTGATCAGCTGAGAGTATTTAAAGGTGACCCATACATTTGTCGTATTGATAAACAGCATTTAAAACTATGGGGTGATCTTATTTTTGACGAAAATGGGAAAAAAATACCATCGGATAAAACAAATCAAATCAACCTTACTTTAAATTTAAACGAAGACCCCAAGTTGAAAAAAAACATATGTGCATATACAACAAAAGAGATAGATGACCATCAAGAGTTAGACCTTACTAAAAGGATAGACAAAGCTGGCTACATAAACCCTAATGATTATTGGGAAAAGCTAAAACCTACGATAAAAAACCCTCTTGCATTGGAAATCGAACCTGAAAGATTTTATATCCTTAGATCACGCGAAAGGTTTAAACTTCCAAAATCTGTAGCAGTCTATTGCCAAGCAGTAACAGAAAATTTAGGAGAACTAAGGATTCATTATGCAGGATTTGTTCATCCTCTTTTTGGGAAAGGACGAGTCGATAATATGGGAGCACCACTTATTTTTGAGGTTCGAGGTCATAATATTAAAACATTCTTACAGCATGGTGAAACTCTGGCTAGGCTTGAATACTATTTCATGTCCATAGATGCGGAAGATTACGATGCTTCATATAAAGAACAAGAATTAAAATTATCAAACTATTTTTATTAAGGGAATCTTTATAACAAATGTGGAAGGATATTATGTTTAATTCAATGAATATAAACTCTGAGATCAAAATTGTAAAATTGGGTTCGGGGGATAAAATTATCAATGAATTGTACCAAAAGGATTTAAAGCAATTAGTTGAAATGTTAGATGACGACTATCCAGGAATTGATATATGGTACAAAAGAAAAGTAGTACCAGGTTTAAAAGATAAAGAACGGTTTGCATATTTAGTTTATGCTAAAGAAAAACCAGTAGGTTTAACTATTGCAAAAAATGTTGAAAATTCAAAATTATGTAGTATGCGAGTTTTACCAGAATATCAGAAAAAAGGAATGGGATACCTATTAATGTCACTTGTTGGAAGAGAATTAAGGAATTTTGCTGGTACCGTACATTTTACAGCGCCACAAAGGATTTACAATAAAAACATTACTTTTTTTGATAAATTAGGATTTAAGTGTTTGGGAGAAACAGATAAACAGTACCGGTTGTTTGATAAAGAAATTTTGTGCACGGTTGGAGCTAAATATCTATGGAATAATATTCTAAGTAATTTAGATGACACAATACAACAATTTACTTTAATAGGAAATCCTAAACATCCAGATCTCGTTATGAGCATTAAACCAGAGTTTGCTAATATGATCAAAGAAAGAAAAAAGAAAATTGAAATTAGGAGAAAGTTTAGCAAAAAATGGAAAAATGCATATGTCATGTTATATTCTACCGCCCCTGTTCAGGAATTTTTTGGGGAAGCGAAAATATCTGATATCATAGAAGATGAACCAAATGAAATTTGGAAACTTTTTAGCTCAGAGTTAGGTGTTGATGAGAAAGAATATTTCGAATATTGTAAAGGAGCTAGTAAAGTAAATGCTTTGGTCTTATCGGATATTAATATATATAAATATGGTATATTAAAACAACAGTTAGATTTTCTATTAAATGAAGAACTTAAAATACCTCAATCATATTCTATAATAAAAGAGGGCACAACATGGCCAACGGCTATTTCACTTAGCTACCTATTATTAGCTTGATAGTTTTTAGTGACGATAAGATAGGTTTCCTGACCTTATTTATCGAAAGCCGTCATCAATGGATTCTATTAATTTTAACTTATAATATTCCTCTCTTTCAGCAATCTTTTTCTTTAATGATTCAAGAAAGTGTCGGCGTCTTTCTGGTGAGAGCCACTCCTCCATTTCTAAAACAAATACTGCAGCTCTCAATCCCCTGTTGAAAATCATGTTTGCCTCTCTCTCTGTCAATAAGGCCTGATAGGTTTTACTTCTCATATGTGTATTCCCTTTCTTGAAATTGGCATTTCGTCTTAAGGGGAGTATGTTCAATTTACATGCCAAAAGTTGGTAGTTTAAAATGTTCTTATCGATGTATAAATGGAAAGCTATATTTTATAAGGGTTTACGGGGATTATTATAAAATGCTATAGTATTTTAATGGAGAATTGATAAGAGAGATATTGATATTGATCAGGTTCAAGCTTTTTCTATCGTATTACCACAACTAATTTCTATGCTGCATGTCCCGATGGAAATGCTAACATATGAGATTTATCAAAAGGAAGGACAGTTGGAGGACAATTTTTTGTTTGGGCTTGGAAATATAATTAAAAACGTTGTTGATGGTTTAGAAAACATGAATGACACTATTTACGGTTATAATAGTGGGCTGGGAGGAATCTAAACTCCTGAGAGGCTGTCAGAAAGGCGATCTAAAGTAAAGGCATAGAGATATATCATTAACCAAAACATTAACCCCACGGGATAGGCGCTGCAGGCTGAAAAGGGCGTCCCTGGCCCCTGCCCGTGGTTAACAACAGGGAGAAAGTGAGGGACTTATGGAAATTTATAAAAATAAAGTTTCTGGAAAATATTTTATTTATATTCAAAAGAGCGGGGAAGAGAAAGCTCTTTTTATCACTCCCAAGGGTAAAGTTAAACCTCTTGAACTAAAATTGTTTTCTTATTATTCAGGGAGAAGAGATGAAGACAAACTTTTAAATAAAGAGCTTATTACAAAAAAACAGGTGGAACGCTTTGAACAATATTCAAAAGATAGGTCTGATGAAAGACGAAGAAAGATTTTCGAGATCTATAAACAACTATCCCCACTTGAAAAGCAAAAGCTCCTCAAAGACCTTAAAAAAATGCTGTAAGAAAGTTTACAAAAAGGGATGGTTTCATGGCAGTAAAAAAATCATTTTCTAAAACTTTTTACTTGACAATAATATTATCAGTGAATATAATATGATCATACAGAAAGTAAAGGGGGTGATACAGTGGATTTAAAGCAGTGGACTATCCGGGTACCAATAAAAGTTTTGGAATGGGGTAGAAAAAAGGCAGCGCTGGAGACCATAAAAAGAAATGAGGTTGTCTCAATGAATACCGTTTTTGTCGAAATTTTAACTAAAGCCATGGATGCGGATAAAAAGAAAGGAGGGTAATAATATGGCACAAATTAGAAAAAGAGGCAAATCTTACCAGATCGATTATTTTGACCCTACCGGAAAGCGTATTAGGAAATCATTCAGGAAGAGAAAGGATGCTGAGGCGGAGCTTGGAAAACGTGTATCACTTATAGCAGAAGGCCGATACCTGGATGTTAAGAAGGAATGCAAGACTACCCTGGGTGAACTGATCGACAAGTACGCTGAGAACTATAAGCACCAGGCAAGCTTCCAGACAGGCAAGAGACATTATCTTGAAAACTTCAGTGAGTATTTCGGAAAAGATACCTTGCTGGTCAATATCCGTTACATGAATCTTGAATCTTACCGGAACCACTTAAGACAGAAGATTACCAAAAACAAAACAATCCGTTCAGATGCAAGCGTTAATAGAGAAATGTCTTGCCTGCATCACATTATGAGCAAAGCCGTTGAATGGGAGATGATAGAGCAAAGTCCATTTGACAAGGGAAAGTCTCTTATACTAAAAGAGAACAATCAACGGTTGCGATTTCTTACAGAGGATGAGGTTGATAAACTACTTGATGAATGCCCAGACTATCTTCATGATATTGTGGAATGTGCATTAAATACTGGCATGAGGCGCGGTGAAATACTTCCTTTGAAGTGGGATCAAGTTAGGAATGGTTTTATCTATCTTACAAAGACCAAAACAAAAGACCCGCGTCAGATCCCCATAAATGACGATTTGGAAGTAATGTTTAAAAAGATAAGGAAAAGACAGCACCTAACATCAAAGCATGTGTTTCTGTATGAAGGAGAGCCGCTGCAGGGCGTTAAAAGAGCCTTTAATGGTGCTCTGACACGCTGTGGTATTGAAGATTTTCATTTTCATGATCTTAGGCATACCTTCGCAAGCCAGGTGATTATGAGGGGTGGAACCTTAAAGGATGTTCAAGAATTGTTAGGGCATAAAACTATGACCATGACGTTAAGATATGCTCATTTAACACAAGAGCATAAAAGAAAAGCGGTCAATCTTTTAAATGGACTGACCGCTCAGTGTCACAAAACTGTCACATTCCCCGACCAAGGAAAAAATGCCAGTATGTAACCTATTGAAATTATTGGTCGGGGCGAGAGGATTTGAACCTCCGACCCCTTGAACCCCATTCAAGTGCGCTTCCAGACTGCGCCACGCCCCGACTAAAAATTTCCTATATCCTGTAACAGATAGAACCATTAATGTCAAGATTTTATAGTTATTTTGTTCTCCATTTTTACGAAATTGAAAACCTTAACCCGGATAGATTGGAACCGGAATAAAAAGTTTTATGTATACCACGAAGATCACGAAGTAAAAAATATAAAAGTATTGATATCCAGGTATTTGCTACATAAAAAGTAAGAATTCAACAAATGATGGTTTCGTAAAAAGTACAATTTGCTCGCTCTGTGACCATTTTTGGGATTCCTGAAAAGCTTCTCTAAATTGCAAGAACTCGGGCTAACGCCCTCAAACAGCTTGCAATTTTTAACGTTC
>SDBT01005838.1_pt1 | contig 20594 bp, 24 predicted proteins | sample 2277101 | NCBI WGS metagenome assembly SDBT01 (sample SAMN10404973, study PRJNA504765) | marine sediment metagenome | isolation source: marine sediment core GS10_PC15, 103 cmbsf | place: Arctic Ocean: Southern Knipovich Ridge | collected 2010 | reverse complement strand
CTGGATAAATATAAAAAGTCAGGCAAAGGGAAAAAAGGAGCTCCGGTGGTGGAAGCCGAATCCGATGATGATCTGGAAAAGATGATTATTGACAGGAAAAAACAGTTAAAGGCTGAAAAATCGCGGTTCTGTTCCCATTGTGGGAAGACAATAAAGGACAACGATCAATTTTGCAGCCATTGTGGAGAAGCATTGTGATCCAAAGATTAAAGAAAGGGCGTTTTTGGCTGGTATATATCGTATTATTGAGCTTTTTATTATCGGGATGTATAGCACTTTCGGATGATATCACTCCGCCACCCGGAAACATCCAGCCTGCTACATCCCAGGCTACAGAGATTCCCAGTCCAACTTCAACTCTGACAGAAACCCAACCCACCCAGGCAATAATAATCACAGAGCTGGGAGAGGGAGAGGTGTCCATTGATATCATCGATCAGACCGGCGGCAGACTGCTGGAGGGTGGTCTGGATGTCAGTCTGGAAGGATATGATCAGTTTGATCTGGCATATCATGATTCCCAGCCAGTAGATATTTCTGGCCAGGTATTATTTACTCAAGTTCCTTTGGAACCAGGGCGGGTATTTTTTGCTTCAATATCCCTTGGGGGAGCAGTGTACCGCTCCGAATTAGTCGAAATAAGTGAAGAAACCAGCTCACTGCATTTACCTGTCCAGATCTATGAAACGACTACCGATGGATCCGCTTTATTCATTGAACGAGTGCATTTATTGATAGAATTTATACAGCCTGATCTGGCGAACGTTGTTGAGATATACATTTTTTCCAATCTGGGTGACGCAACTATTGTGGCAAAATCCCCTGGCCAGCCTTCGGTCGAATTCCCACTGCCAGCTGAGGCCGAGTCGATCAGTTTTGATGATGGCTCGCTAGGACAAAGATACCTGCTGACAGAAAAAGGTTTTGGCGATACGATGAGCATCCCGCCCGGGTCTGGTGTTTACCAGGTGCTGGTTTATTACACATTGCCATATAATAGAAGTAAACTGGATTTTAAACAGGAAATGGCTTATCCGGTTGGCGCAGTTGTGGTGATGACCCCAGTTGGAAATATCAGTATCAAAAACTCTAATTTGGAAGACCTCGGGGTTCAATACGTAACTGGAGGGGCTGTCCAGGTCTACTCGGGCCTACCCATCCCCAGATACCAGAGTTTGGATTTTCGATTATCAGGAAAACCCGAAACTGCTGCTGCCCAACCTGAACCGCCTGTGACAACTTCCCAGACTTTATTGATTGTACTGGGTGCAATTGGCGGATCCTTATTCCTGGGCGGTATAGTGCTCTTCATCCGCAATCGCCGCCGTTATGAGTCTATTGAGGATGTCCATCAACCAGAAGGAAAGCAGGAAGAAATCCTTGATTCCATAATCGCTCTGGAAGATCTTTTCAAGAACGGAGAAATCTCCGAGAATGTTTATAAGAAAAAACGCCAGGAACTGAAAAATCAATTAAGCAAATTGGTTGACCATTAGTCAATGATTATCGTTAAAAAACTTGTAAAACGCTTTGGACCAATTACAGTGTTGCGAGAACTGGATCTTGAAGTCAGCTCCGGAGAATTTGTAGCTTTGCTCGGTCCCAATGGGGCTGGGAAAACCACCCTATTAAGGATTCTGGCAACTTTATCGAAACCCAATTCAGGTCTGGTTAAGGTGGCTTCCTACAAACTACCTGAACAAGCTGTTTATGTCCGGGAACAATTGGGAGTAGTATCTCACCTTCCGATGCTTTATGGCGATCTGACAGCTGAAGAGAACCTGGCATTTTTCAGCCGTCTGTACAATGTCGCTCCCCAACGCAGGGAGCAGGTATTGGATCTGGTAGGCCTCTCTTCCAGGAAGAATGACCTGGTACGTACTTATTCCCGGGGAATGCAGCAGCGCCTTGCCATTGGACGGGCAATCCTGCACAGTCCGCGGATATTACTGCTGGACGAACCCCATACCGGCCTTGATCAGGAAGCGGGTGAAATTCTGGATAAAGTTCTCCGGGAGGTTGCCCTGGAAGGGCGTACGGTGATCATGACCTCCCATGACCTGGTCAGAGCAGCTGAGCTGGCTACCCGGCTGGTAGTTCTTTCCAAGGGAAAGATCAGGACCTCACTCTCTAAAGATCAATTCGAATCGGCTGACCTGGTGTCGATTTACCGTGGAGCGCTTGGTATTGAGGAAGGGGGCAAATGAAATCCTACCTGAATGCTGTCCGGGCTGTGATCTGGAAAGATCTCACATCTGAATGGAGAACTCGAGAAAATATAACCGCCATGCTGGTTTTCGCTCTGCTGGTGGTGCTGATCTTTAATTTTGCACTGGAACTGGATATTCAAGCCCAGGAATCACTCTCTGCAGGAATATTGTGGGTGACATTTATTTTTTCCGGGACAATTGGTTTGAATCGGTCCATGGCAACAGAAAAGGACGGCGGCTGCCTGGATGGTTTGCTGCTTGCTCCTGTTGACCGAAGCGTGATCTATTTTGGCAAAGTGATCGGCAATCTGATATTCATGCTGCTGGTTGAGATTATAATACTGCCTATCTACAGTTTTTTGTTCCAGGTGAATGTTTTCCAACCCGGATTTTTACTGGTGGTATTTCTAGGTTCGTTTGGTTATGTTGCGGTTGGTACCCTGTTGGCTACTATGGCGATCCAGGTTCGGACCAGGGATATCCTGCTTCCTATATTGCTTTTCCCATTAACTTTGCCGGTGGTGATTGCTGCTGTCAAAGCCAGCCAGGGATTCTTAGAATTGCTACCATATTCAGAAGTATCTACCTGGATCACTTTGCTGATTGTTTATGATCTGATATTTTTTGCGGTAGCATTTATGGTGTTCGATTATGTGGTGGAGGAATAAAATATGACAGATAAACCTCGTTTATTGACATTCTTAGATATCCTGACAGCGGTCGTGCTCTTGATCGCCGTCTGGCTAGTATTCTTTTATGCCCCGATCGAAGTGATGATGGGAGCAGTCCAAAAGGTCTTTTACTTCCATGTGGCAACAGCCTGGGTGGGTATGCTCGGTTTCATGGCAGCTGCGGTAGCAGGAATCATTTATCTGCGAAAGGGAGAATTACACTGGGATGTGATTGGTTTTTCAGCCATTGAGATCAGCCTGGTATTTTTCCTGGTGACGATCATCATGGGGTCGATCTGGGCCAGGCCAATCTGGAATACTTGGTGGACCTGGGATCCGAGGTTGACAACCGCCGCCATCGTGGAGCTGATTTATGCTGCATATCTTCTGCTGCGGCAGGGTGTTGATGACCCGGAGCGCAGAGCTCGTTTTGGTGCAATTTATGCGATATTTGGTTCTATCAGTGTGCCGCTGACCTTTATCTCAATCAGACTGCTGAGAACCATACATCCAGTTGTGGTTGGCAATGCTGAAGCGGCAGCTCAGGGTGGTTTTAATATGGATGATCCCATGAAGTTGGCATTTTTCTTTAGCCTGGCAGCTTTTTCTATCTTTTTTGTTGATCTGCTGTGGCACCGGGTTCGTCTGGGAAATCTTCAAAATAAACTTGATAAGTTTCGTATTGAAGCTTATGCCAAGGAGGACTGAACCATGCTGAGTAGATTCTTTGTGCCTGATACTGTTAATTACATGATTGCCGGTTACGTGGTGCTGACTATTGTGATATCCACCTATATATTAAGCATCTATTTTCGCTGGAAAAAAACCCGCCAGGAAATTGAAAGTTTTATTGAAAGTGAGTAAAAAAAAAGCCCCGATCAGGGGCTTTTTTTTAGGACACGGTTTCCTCCGAGGAAACCGTGTCCTTTTTGATATATCAGAAGCAATTATTACAAATTCTCTTTTTCTAATTCCAAAAGCCATTTTTTACGCTGTAAACCTCCCCCGTAACCAACCAGGCTGCCGTCAGATCCGATCACACGATGGCAGGGGATGATGAGAGCTATCCAATTTTGACCACTTTGAGCTCGCTCGCCACGTTGGACTTTCAAGAATAAAACCTACTTCGTGTTCAGTGGCAATAGAAACATATTTTTGATAATATTCCAAAAGTGCCTTGCACCCTTCATCATTTTGTAGAAGCACGAAAGCTGCAAATTTTGGCAGGTCTATATCCTTGTTAAAAACAAGTGTTGTTTCAAGTCCACCGTCTGTTAGGAAAATATCATCTCCCATCAGGGGTAAATTATTTCTATACATTATCATTTTGTAAATCCGTTGATATATTCACCCTGCGGAAAAGCTCACCTGGTGCCAGGTGTTTACTGATATTGATTATAGAACTAATCCTAATAAGGGGCTTGATATATTGTTCGCGGGATGAAACCAGGCTATCAGGTGGAGCGGGGTTTAGCGCGGCATAGCTGGAATGATCACATGATGCGATCCAGATCCATACTGCAGCAACAAAAACAAATCGGAAAGTTTTCGGTTTTCCTCAACACTCATCTGAATTTGAGAGTTTATTTGTTGAGGAGCGGGTTATAGTTCCTGTCTTTTAAAGATAAAACTCGCCCCCATTAATGCGACAACAATGATTGCTATACTTATCCCTAAGGCTGGCCAGGAAGCCTCGGTTGCCCCTGCCATTTGTCCTCCTCCCCAGGTAAGCAATTGCCCTGGCAGGTATTCTCCCAGGGCTGGGATAGAGCCGGTAAGCCCCATGATGAATAGCACGCCAATAGCCAGCCCTCCGGCCGCAGCCTGGGATTTGGTCACCACACTGCAGAACAGCGTCAGTGCAATATAGACCATCAGATACACAAGCATTAAACCGTTGAGTGCCAGCCAGCGCAGCACATCAAGCGTGCCAAACAGCAGCCATGTGTAGTAATAACAAGCTGTGCTCCCGATGGCGATGGTGACGACGAAAATCAGCGCCAGCGCTGTGAATTTGGCGATCAAAAACGTTACCCGCGGCAACGGTTTGACCAGCATTATGGCAGCCGTGCCTTTATCTTTTTCCTGGACTATCGCGCCCATAGTCAACAGCAGGGCAAGGATGACGCCAAATTGACCGATGTTCTTGATGTACTGTGTCACTGCATCCATTATTGTTGGCGCAGGTATCAGCTGCGCTATGGTCTCACCATTGGGTATTAGCTTGATTATCTCCGGTGTGAATTTCGCGATCAACGGTGATAACAATCCAAAGACAACCAATACCACTCCCAGCATGAGCAGACGATATGTTCGCCATTGTTCTAACAATTCTTTACGAAGAGCAGCCAAGAAGTTCATATTTGCCTTCCTTCGTTTAACAACCGCAAGAAAACATCTTCCAACGATGGCCGCAGCATTTCGTAGCGCGTCAGCACAAGTCCCGCCTGAACGGCTGAAGGCAGCAGTTCTCGCTTAGCTGTTTTCATATCATTGACGATGACCCGGCCCTTCAGTCCATTGATAGTAACGGATTGGACCCAGCTCTTCTGGCCCAGCACCTTGGCCCATTTGTTGAGCGCCCCTTCAAAACCGCTGTCTGTCTCCACTTCAAAAGCGGGTATCGCATACTGGTCCAGCAATACATCGGTGGCTTCCTGGGTCACTAGCCTCCCTTGCGAGATGATGCCAATGGTGTCGCACACCCGCTCTATGTCCGCCAGGATATGTGTGGACATGAATACTGTGCATTGCCCGCGCAGGTCCTCGATCAGTTCCAACATTTCTTTACGCCCGGCTGGATCCAGCCCGCTCAACGCCTCGTCCAGGAACAGCACCTCGGGCTGGTTGACCAGTGCCTGTGCCAGACCAAGCCGTTGGCGCATACCCCGCGAAAAGCCGCCTATTCGTCGTTTGCTCACCTCGGACAATCCCACTATTTCAAGCAGTTCTTTGACCCGCGCTGCGCGTTCGCTTGACGAAAGTCCAAACACGCGCCCGACATGATCCAAAAACTCACGCGGGGTCATCCATGTGTAAAAGGCAGGTTCTTCCGGCAGATAACCAATACGGTGGGCGACTTCATGACCCTTGGCTTTAATTTCTGCCCCCATCACCCAGGCATGGCCTTTGGTAGCATGCGCAAGGCCGGTGAGAACACGGATGGTCGTTGTCTTACCGGCGCCATTAGGGCCGAGAAAACCAAAGATCGTGCCCGGCTCAACCGTGAGATCCAGGCCATCAAGCGCGTGCACCGGGCCGTAAAACTTCTGCAAACCTTCGACGCGAATTGCAGCCATTTATTCCTCCCGCCCGACTACGAGATAGACTATCGAGCCGATTAGATTAACAAAGATAATGACGAGCGCCCAAGCCCACTTGGGACCTTTGGTCTTATCGCGTCGGATCAAATCCGCCAGGGCAAAGGCCATTAATCCCAGTTGCAGCAGGATGATGGGGATGAGAAAGGGAATTAGTGATCTTATGTTTTCCATAAAGTTTTTCCTTGATTTCTTTCTAGGTGTTGCCTGGCGGGGTTAGGTGCTCGATGACGGTTTGCCTTCATAATCATCAGATATGAGATGAAAGTGAAGATGATCAACTTCTTGGGCGCTGCCACCATTTGTTATTAACCTGTACCCGCATGACTCGAGACCAAATCTCTGGACTAACTCATTTACCGACACAAATAATCCAGATTCGAAAACATGATCATCTGATGGCAGGTCATTTAAGGATTAGTACCTGGCTTTGGGCATGATCAAGATATGTAACGGGTAAGATGGCGATGGATGATGGAAGGCCACTAAGGAATCGGTTTCAATCAGCTTCTCACCTGGAATCGCAAAACTAAAAAAGGCAATGATCCAGTGCAGGAGCAAGCCGCCTATCCATGTTTTGGCAATCGAATACAAGAAACGGTTCATGTATTTGTTGGATAATACCTTTATTTCCCAGTGTTAATTATCTTTCGCTTGCAGGATAAACAAAAATCAAGTTATGTTCAAGTGGTGAAAATAACAGGAAGACGTGATCGTAATTCAACAGGAAGTCTTCTACACTTCATCCTGACAAGAAGTATAGCATGGGAGTTTGTTGAATCGAGTCACCTTTCCAAAGAGAATGATGCGATCTGCGGGGAATGCGATATACTCTGGCTAACTTTATGTTTACGGAGTCACCGTGGAGTTCCGCGGGGGAATTTGACTCTGAGAACCAGATCTGCTTTCGAAACTCAAAACGGAGAGCATGTGAACTTAGAAAAGATCAGGGCAGAATATCCATTTGCTTCAAATTGGTTTGAGATCAATGGAAACAGAATGCATTATCTGGATGAGGGTGATAGAAATTCCCCGGTCGTGTTGATGGTGCATGGTAATCCTACCTGGTCATTCTATTATAGAAATCTGGTCAAAGCGCTGCGGGATGATTACAGGATCGTGGTTCCCGATCATATCGGCTGCGGCCTTTCAGATAAACCGCAAGATTACCCGTATAGAATAGAAGATCATATAAAAAACCTTTCAGCCCTGATGGAGTTTCTGGAAATCAAAGAATATTACATGGTTGTTCATGATTGGGGAGGTCCGATAGGATTTGGATATGCAATACAATCGCCCGAGATGGTCAAAGGGCTGGTTGTGATGAATACAGCAGTTTTTTACCTCGATCAGGTGCCTTTGAGGATAAAAATCTGCCGCTATCCATTTATTGGCGGGCTGATGGTGCGAGGGTTGAATCTATTCTCCATCTTTGCGTATTATTGGGCGATTAAAAAGAAGGAAAAGCGCACCAGGGAAGTCTACGCTGCATATACTGAACCTTATGATTCCTGGAAGAACCGGATTGCGATCCATCGTTTCGTTCAGGAAATTCCACTTGAAAACGATCATCATACCCTGGGGCTGTTCAAGGATTTGGACGACAAAGTAAACCAGTTCAAGGATTCTCCCACCCTCATTGCCTGGGGGGACCAGGATTTTGTGTTCACAGCAAATGAATTTTGCGCAGAATTTGAAAAACGCTTCCCGGGGGCCGAAATCCATCATTTTCCTGATTCGGGACATTATGTGCTGGAAGATGCGAGCGAAGAAATTGTTCCCATTGTTCGAAATTTTCTAGACAGGATTAATAATGGATAAATATAATATCGCCGCTTCATTGGATGAAGCCGCAAAAAAACACCCTTATCAAGCAGCAATTTACTTCCCGGTTGGGCGAGGGAAGGACGATCGCGCAAAATATTCCTCGCTAAGTTTTAAGCAGTTATCTGAGCTTAGCGACCAGTACGCCCATGGATTTGCCGATTACGGGATCAAAAAAGGCGAGCGCACGCTGGTGATGATCCCGCCTTCGATTGATTTTATCGCAGTCACATTCGCGCTGTTGAAGATTGGCGCAGTGCCAATCCTGATCGACCCCGGAATGGGGAGGAAAGCATTTTTACAATGTGTTGCGGAAACTGAGCCCGTGAATATGATCGGAATTCCGATGGCGCATATTTTGAGCTTCTTTATCAGAAAACCCTTTGCGAGTTTAAGACGACAGGTTACTGTAGGAAAAAAATTCTTTTGGTCTGGAAAAGAATTAAGCGCGTTAAAATCCGAAAAAAGATCGAAGTTTAGCGTAGCTGAGACATTATCTACGGATGAAGCTGCTGTAGCTTTTACATCTGGCAGCACCGGCATTCCAAAAGGTGTTGTTTATCAACAGGGCATGTTTAGGGCACAAATCGATTTACTCAGGGACGAGATTGGTTTCAAGACTGGCGATATCGATCTGCCAGGTCTTTATATTTTTGCCTTATTCAATCCAGCTTTGGGTGTGACCACGGTTATGCCCGACATGGATGCCAGCAATCCAGCCCAACTAAATCCTGCATATCTCGTTGAAGCCATTGAGGCCTTTGGCGTCACGCACTCGGTAGGATCGCCAACTATCTGGAAGATCATAGCAAAATATTGCGAAGAGAATCAATTGGAACTGCCTTCCATGCGAAAGATCTTGATGATGGGTGCACCCGTTCCGCCATCGTTGATCCGGAGATATAAAAAGCTGATGCCAAATGGAGAGGTATTCACACCCTTTGGAGCCACGGAGGCCTTGCCTTTGACCTTGATTGCCGGGAAAGAGATTTTAGAAGAAACTGCCGACTTGAGCGAAAAAGGCGCCGGAATGTGTGTGGGTAAAGCTCTTTCAGGACTTGATATTCGGATCATAAAGATCAGCGATGATCCCATTGCTGAGTGGGAAGATTCTCTGGAAATGCCTCAAGGTTTGCTGGGGGAAATAGCTGTAAAGGGGCCTGTGGTTACCCGCGAATATCTTCACAGACCTGTGCAAACCGCAGAAGCCAAGATCAGAGAGGGAGATGAAATTTGGCATCGCCTGGGGGATGTTGGTTATTTTGACGAGGCAGGCAGACTCTGGTTTTGCGGCCGCAAGGCGCATATCGTGGAAACCGATGGGGGGATGTTATATCCTGTTCAGGTGGAGGCGCTTTTCAACCAGATTCCAGGTGTTGCTCGAACAGCTCTTGTTGGAAGAGAGCAATCAGGGCGAAAACCGGCTGTATTGGTGATAGAGGCGCAGGAGAGGATCAACCGAGATACCAGAAAAAGGATCACAGAAAATGCATTTGAGATCATTAAAAATAATGGTCTTTTGAAGATTATCCTTGAAGTGTTATTCTTGTCGAAGTTCCCAGTGGATACGCGCCATAATGCCAAGATCAAGCGCGAGGTGATTGCGGATTGGGTCAGGGGCTACTCGGGCTTTGGCAGCCTGAAGGCGCTGCTGGCTGGCGCCTGGCTAACGAAATAACCCACTGATAAATGAAAAAAGCATAATCACTTAGGGCTGCACCGCCCGCGGGTTCCAGTATTCACTTAGTCACCTCCTCACCAAATCTCCCAGTCATATTCTAAATAGGTCGTTAGGTGTCGCAGATCCTGAATTCACCGAAGGGGAACGGGGGTATGTTTGGGCTGATTTCTTTCAAAGCGTGTGTCATTCACCCTTTTTACCATAATTGTTTCTTTATATTTCTTGTGCACCTTTCGGGATGTTTGCACTGGCCTCATCCGATATTCATATTGTCAAATAGTCTACTTAACAATGGTATAGTCGCAATAAGACCTAATGTACATATGGAATAACGCTCTGTTGCATGAGTTTGTATTCGTCTGTTTTGATATATCCAAAGAAATATGATCTCCGGTTTAGATGACATTCTTGTGTTTTAAGAACAATTTTGGCAGCAGCCCATACTGGGTTAGCTCAATAATCACGCCATCCGGACCAGCAATAAAGGCGTAACTTATACCGGATGATCCGCTGACAGGCTCTACCAGGATCTGCACCCCCTGTTCTCTCAACTCCTGAATAGCAGAGCCCAGATCCTTTACCCGAATGCCAAAATGATCAAGCCCGATCTGATGCTGATAAGGATTCTCGTCCAGATCACCAGAACTCACCCCTCGGTCGGAAGGAAATGGACCAATTACAATTATCTGACCGCCCAGTAACAAAAATATTCTCAATCCCCCAGCTCCCATTTTTTGATACAATTTTTCACTACCGAAGCATTGCATGTAGAATTTAGCAGCTTCCTCAGGCTCTTTACTATAGATATGGATATGATCAAACGATTCTATCTTCATCGGCATGAACCTTCATATAAAATACTAATTACATCCATCGAAAATTAACGGTAGAGCTTCGCGAAACTTCCGCTTATCGCGAAGGGCACCTGGCGCCGGATAGAGTCTGTGTATGATTATGTAACTAAAACTAACAAGGGGCTTGATATATTGTTTGCTGGATGAAACCAGGCTGTCAGGTGGAGCGGGGTTCGCTTGCGATGAAATAAGACATCATTTTGCAGATAACTTAATTTCACCTTGCTTATGAGGGTATTTTCCGACAATTCCCGAATAGAACTCTCGAATGATCTTAAAATCAGCATGAATATCACCGGTGGGTTTTATGCTGGGGCCAAGCCCACAGACTTTGCTTTTATAGTCAATGTAGGCCATCACAATCGGCACATCGGCTTTTAGAGCAATATAATAAAATCCTGTTCGCCAGCGGGATGTTTTATTGCGTGTTCCTTCCGGGGAAAGTCCAATGATCAGTTCATCGTGTTCATCAAATCTGGCAGCAATCTGATCAATCAGGTTTTTGTTTTCTCTCCTGTTGACAGGAATAGCTCCTATCGAGCGCATAAATACTCCCAATGGCCACCTAAAAAGAGATTCTTTTCCCAACCAACGAATTGGAATGCTTTCCACTGCCATCAACAACAGCATAACAACAAAATCCCAATCGGACGTATGTGGTGCACCGATCATCACATAACGAGATGTATGTGGTGAGGTCATTTCGGTACGCCATCCCGTTAATCGTAAAATAAATAGAGCAATTGTATGAGCCAAAGTAGATTATTGAATACCTATTACTAAAGACATAAATGTTTCTCCAAATAAAAAGTGTTATTTCTCCAACTTGCATCTTACACAATCAGCAAGCTAATGGAAGAGCACACCCGCTGCAGTTTATTATTGATTGAAGTAATTGTATACGATTCTATTTTTACTATTGGCGGCGCCGAGGGCGTGCTCGGGGCAAGCCCAATCAGGTGGAGCGGGGGTTAGCTTGAAATAATTTCGTTTAATCCATCAATAATAATGGCTAGTTCTTCTTGGTCAACTTGTCCAATCTTCTTGTCCAAACGCGAAGTAGAGGTTGTTCTTACTTGGCTTATTTTTACCCATGACTGTTTTGGAAGATCACCACTTTTCAACTCGTGAGTTAATGGAAAACCAGCTTGTTGGGGCTGGCTTGTAATAGCCATTGCGATAATCGTGCCTGAACGATTATTAAACACATTATGGCTGATAACTACTACGGGGCGGATACCAGATTTCTCATGTCCACGGGAAGGATTCAGATCAGCCCAGTATATATCCCCTCTTAATATTCTGGCCATTCAGACAAATCTCCTGCTAATCCTTCGTCAGCCAAAGCTTGCTCAAAAGAGGGATCAAGTTTTGCAGACTCCTCAGCCAATCTTGATTTTTCTATTTTTGTTAAACGTTCAATAACAGCGTCTTCAACGGCGCTGCTTCTGCTGGAATACCTTCCATCAGCGACCATGCGATCCAATTTAATGACCAAGTCCCTTTCAATTGTGACTGCAACCTTTTGTTTAGGCATAATAATCACCTCTAGTATGACATATTATCATACCTTAAAGAAAGGGTCAATTTTCAAGTTCGAAAGCTAACGGATGAGTTCACCCGCAGCCGGGACCAGCTTTTAATGATTATAGATTAGAAACCTGTACGAGGAAAAAAAGATCGACTGCCCAACATGCCCGGCGGTCCACGCTGTGCACCCATTTGGTGAGGTGGAGCAGAGGTTAGGCGTGACCTTCTAAAGAATTGCATAATTCCGGTAGATGTTGTAATAACTGATCCCGAGCTCTCTTTGCCAGGCCTTTCTTCCACTGCTCAAAGTGGATCTATGGCCCAACCGTCACTGTCCCTGAATCCCCTTCACTTGACGTGACTGTGACTGTACATGGACATCCCGTCAATGAGTAATTGAGGTGATAATGAGCTCCCGCTTGTACCATAACACCACCTGGTGAGGCAGTTAGTGTCACGCCAGGGTCATAAATGCCATCAGAAGTAGCATCCAAGTGCAACGTTTGCAGCCCTGTGTCATAGTCTGCTAGGGTAATAGCAACTACATAGTTGTTACCCCCACCAAGTATATTCAAATCGTCAACGATATTGCTAAAGACATTGCCAATACTAGGACCTAACAGAGATAACACAACTATGACAACGAGAGATACCAGAACAAGAATCAAGGCATATTCCACCAGCCCTTGCCCACCCTCAGAATATCTTTTTGCAGAATGGGAGCGATTCATTATCTCACCTTGTTTCTATTGGTATTTCTTTGTAGACCACGGAGTTTTTTGGATAACATACTATAATCCTTTTCGAAGTTTCCCAAACCTAACGGAAGAGCTCAGCGGTCTAAGACAACTTGATTATACTTGCGCCGTTGTATCACTTGGTCGGGTGGAGCGGGGGTTATGTGCGTATGTATATATATTATATCCGAAATTGTCTTCACCAAAGACTAAGAAAAAATATAATACAGCTCCTTCTTCACGATATTTATCTAAAGTTCCTTCCATGCATGATGGCAAATACCAGTCATAAATAAAGCCTGCAAGATCAGTAGTTGATAAGAGAGAATTATGATGGTCCAGGCTATCCTTGGAATGCGATCTCCAAGCTGATCCATTATTGCTTATGTAATATAAACAATAATCAACCTTTCTGGGCGTTTCTTCCCTCTTAAATGTTCGGAAACTTCTCAATAAAAAGACAGGGCATATGGGGACATTTCTGATGGAAGGTGTGGTACATCAGAACTATATATTTCATCTGCAGCAATAACAATTGCCTGGCTATTTTCTCCTGCTGATGGAATGTCATTAGGAAGATTGGAGGAAGGAAATTGACGAAAAGAACCTGGCTTAACCTGATCACTCAGGATTGTAATAATAGTAGGATCAATAACCTTAGGTCTGTTTGTTTTTTTTGTCATTTATATTATTACTCACATAATACCCGCGTCAGTGGCCTGGTGGGCTATCCAAAAGGCCCGATTTTTTTCTACAATCTGATCTTACCAAAACAGGTATTAGAATTTGCGTGGCGTGTAACCAGGACCGCTGCATCCGCGGTTAGGCGGTTGCGCAAGGTGGGCTTACCTTTGGAAGAAGGGGCAGATAAAGAAACTTTCAATTTTCCACTTCGTTTTTAATTTTTTTGGTCTATGCCACTTTTGCAAACAGGCATTTGAGATAGGCTCCTTCCGGATACGAAATGGGATGGTCTAAAGCATGGCCAGTCCGGGCAAGTTCTACGAGCGGGCGCTCAGCCTCGGCGGCCGCAAGATGGATCTGTTTGAAAAATTCTTTGGCAGTTACCCGGCTTGAGCAAGAAGTCTGTACCAGAATCCCCTCTTTTTTGAGCACACTTAACCCTAAAATGGTTAAGCGCCGGTACGCGGAAAGCGCCCGATCGACATGCTTATGTTTCTGGGCAAATGCGGGTGGATCGAGGATTACCATATTAAAAAGGTGACCCTGTGCCGCCAGACGAGCCAGGGCTTCGAAAGCATCTTCCGCGAGAGTAGTATGTACGGAATCCCTCACGGAAGGAACATGCCGATTGTGGGCCCAGTTGCGTTTGGCGGCGGCCAGCGCCGGGGCACTTGTATCGACACTTACCACGCGCCGCGCCCCTCCTCTGGCGGCATAGACCGAAAAACCACCAGTGTAGGCAAACATGTTCAGAACCTCTTTTCCGGATGCCAGGCGCTCAACCTTGCTCCGATTGTCGCGCTGGTCGAAGAAGAACCCTGTTTTTTGCCCCCGGATAGGGTCGGCTTCGAACCGGAGGCCGTTCTCCCAGAACATAACTTTACCCTCCAAGGGGGCACCGGAAAGGACCATCCCTTCTTCGAGACCGAAAAGATCATGAGATTTAGTTGCCAACAGCCGACTGAAACGGAGGATGATCCGGTCTGCGGCAGGAAGCGCGGGTAAAATATCACGGAGGTGGGGGAGCCAGACGGATGTGTAAAGTTTTATGACGAGGGTGTTTTCGTAGCGATCGAGAACTAGACCGGGCAAACCATCATTTTCCCCGTGGATGAGCCGACAGCCGGTCGTTTGTTGAGGGGCAGGTTGAGCGAGGAGCGGGGTGCGCAGGTTACAGGCAGAGGTGATTTTATCCTGGAACCATTCTCGCCCGATGGAGACTGGTTTACCCGCCTGCAAGATCCGCACGCGGATGGGAGAATGGGGATCGAATAAGCCGATTGCCAAAAAGCGACGTTTTTTGTCAAAAATTACGGCAAGGTCACCAGGCTGACCTGCGAAACTTTGTTGGGTAATTGCGCTTTCAAACAGCCAAGGATGACCCTGCTTAATCGCCCGTGCGGCCTCCGGCGTGATGCGGATGGCAATCCGTTTCTCAGCTATTTTTGGAATGCTCGAAAGAATATCAGACAATTTTTGTTTCGTCCCGAAATGGTCCCTTGTTAATATGCTTGGAAAATGGAGCCCTAGCCTAACGGATGAGCTCACCTGCTGCCCGGGCTAAGTTTATCGTCTTCGATCCTCGGACCCCTGCCCTTCCCGGGTGGTCAGGTGGAGAGGAGGTTAGCTTTCCTGAAGATTTCTGGATTTTTTCACCTGCCTTAGTGATTACGAAGTAGATAAAGAGCCATGGTGTTATCACCCACGATTTTTGTCTTCTCGATCTCTAGCTGACTTCTTTTTATTAGGGTTGGCAATCCGCCAATACTCATGAAATGTCGATAATTACGAAAGTGCCTCCGTCCGGCGGAGAGTTCTGAAATCAGTATCACCAACTTGGAAAGCCAACCACGAAACGGGTCGGGCTTTCCAGCGTGGAAATCGATGACGAGAATGCGACCATCACTCTTAACCACCCGCTTCATCTCAATGAGGACGTTGGTCCGGACATCATCATCCATTTCATGCAACACAAGCATGCTCAAGACAAGATCAAATGATTTTGAATCATATGGCATCTGTGCCGCATCTGCCTGACGAAGTTGGGCCCCTTCTCCCAAGCGAGCTTGGGAGATCTCGAGCATCGAGGGAGATGTATCGATACCAAAAAGACTACACCGGTATTTCTGATACATTTCAAGGTGGACGCCTGTACCACATCCAACATCGAGGATAGACCCCCCTCGCGGAGGAATGAACATACGAAATCCAAGTACCCTTAACCCCCTATTCATCGGCTCGAACAGCCTGTCATAGATACCTGAAGTCAGTCTGTATGGATCATTGGACATTTTACTCTCCAATGGTAAGCTAACGGATGAGCTCACCTGCCTAAGATAACTTGATTATACTTGCGCTGCCGTGTCACAAAGGTCGGGTGGAGCGGGGGTTACTAGAATGGTATTGAGATGGGGCGCGGCAGGCATGTGATACCCTTCATTTGACGAATGAGCTGGGGACGCATACCTGAGGGCTCGAGCGTCTGGGTCAGCCGATTGCACCTATGGGACACTCACAGCTTTCATCTGAGTGAACCCGCGGGGTTACTTGGCCGCCCAGCGAACTTCAAGTCTGGGACTCCACACGAGAGTGGAAGAACCCGTATCGGTAGTTGTAACTCTTGACCCAAAAATCCGTGCCCCATCAACAACCTTATAAGGAGTTTATCATGGACTCACCCCTCGAACCTATCCCCATTGACCGCTACATCGGCATCGACATCCATAAATATTATGTGATGGTCGGCGGTCAGAACCGACGCCAGGAATGGACCCTGCGTCCCCGGCGGATCCAGATGAACCGCTTCCGGGACTGGGCGGAGAAAAACTTCCGGATGAGCGACGCGGTGGTGATCGAGACCACAGGCAGTGTCTGGGATATCCACGATATCGTATCTCCCCTGACTGGTAATACCCTCGTCGCCAACGCACGCAGTATCCGCCAGATCGCTGAAGCAAAGGTGAAAACCGACAAGAAAGATATTCATCGGATGCTCACTCAGCTGATCAGCGGTGTTGTCCCCGAGGTCTGGGTGCCGCCTGTTCACGTGCGGGAGCTGCGCTCGCTGATCTCCTTCCGCTGGCGGCTGAACAAGCAGATCACCATGTCCAAGAACCGGCTGCAGAGCGTGGCGCAGCGTTTCAATCTGGACCTGCCCGAAGGTGGCTTGCTGACAGAAAAGAACCGCGGCTGGTGGGAGGAGCAGAAATTCTCTGCTCTGACCGGCTTTGAGGTGAAACAGGACCTGGAGATTGTGAAATTACTTGAGGATCAGAAGGAAGCTCTCGACCAGAAACTGGCCGAACTGAGCAACACCGAACCCTGGGACTCAGATATGGTCTTTCTGATGCAGATCCCTGGGATGGGACTGATCCTTTCCATGGTTGTGCTCTCAGCCATTGGTGAGATCAACCGATTTTCCCATCCCAAGAAGCTGGTCGGTTACGCTGGTCTTTCCCCCGGAGTCCACACCAGCGGGGAGACCAACCGGGGCAAACCAATCACGAAAGAAGGACGAAAAGAGCTGCGCTGGGCAATGGTGGAAGCTGCCTGGGTGGCAGCCCGTTTCAACCCATACTGGAAAGCCCAGTTAAAGCGGATGGAGAAGCGCATGCACCGCAACCAGGCCATTGTGGCTATTGCTCGCCGGATATTGGTCTCGATCTGGCACATCCTCACCAAACGGGAAACCTACCTGCACTTTGATGAGGAAGACATCGCCTACAAGATGCTGATCTGGGCTTGGGCTATGGACGAGAGTTCACGGAATGGTATGACTCCCCAGCAGTTTGCCAAATACGGTCTGTTGCGCCTGGGAACCGGGCAGCACCTGGAGCGGATTGTGAGGGGAGGAGCTCCGCGCAGGATCGCGCCAACTGAGGAGATCCTGGCTCTGAAGCCTGAACTGGAACCGCCAAGATAGCAATTCCTCTCTCCGAAATATTGAATAGGTCCGTTTGCTGGCCGAAGGTGCTGGCAGGCGATGAGATTTTTAACTACACCATAAAAAAGAGCCCAAACCAACATTGGTACTGCTGGAGAGAGCTCTTGTTTTTTGTTTTCCTGATCTTTTTCTCTAAATTTGTTGTTTACCCTTGACACTGCAATTCATCGGTACTTGACTAATACTCATCTTGTAAGATAGCACACATAACAATATCGTGAAAAGTGCCATGGCGAAAAGAAGCTTGCCTATGTGTACCCTCCTCTTGCATATCGAGCTTCTTGATGACATTTCTTGATGCAACATTCGATGCCATGAAACGAGCTTGAATTCGGTTCAGTTCCAAATCTTTAAAACCATATTGAACCAAAACTTGTGCAGCGTCAATGCAATATCCCTGATTCCAATATGGTTTTCCAATCCAATATCCAATTTCTCCCAGATTGTCCTTTTTAGTTACATGAAGTGCGATTGCTCCAATTAGCAAATCATCCTTATTACGGATAATTGCATAGGTAAACGCACTACCATTATCAAAATTAGCCTTATGGGAACTGATCCAATCTTCAGCCATCCCATCTTTATATGGATGAGGAATATTTGCGGTGGTTTTCGCAACATCCCAATCACCAGCCAATTCCTGGACTCTTGGAGAGTCGTCCATCAAGAATGGTCTTAATAATAGGCGTTTAGTTTTAAAAGAGTTCATATCTTATAAACTTTTTTTAGGCAACTAACGGTTTGCGTTACCGGCTCTTGGGCAGGACTTGGTCAACGCCATTATAGCGGTATTCTTTTCAGCCAGAACCAACCCGCTTTCGCGGCCAGAATCCCACGAGTCCGATGCACGCTTTGTTAGTTGAGGTTGAACTTGAAGACTCGTTGGCAAAAAACACTTATTTTAGTGCACTAATAATTCATCATAACTTGCATATCAACCAATAATCATTTCTTTGCAAAGAAATTCCCCACCAGCCCTCCAATCCACGCAAACAGAGCCCAAGGGATTTGTGGAAAAATCAACACGCCAAATGAGCCGAGCAAACCGCCGCCGACCATCATCACCATAGCAATAGGCGAGGCAAGCAGAAAAGCGAGCAAAGTTACAGACCATGCCGTTGTTGAATTTTGGCGATTTAGAAAATAGATCAAAATCAATCCGCCCAACGTACCCGTTAAAAAGAACAGGACGTAATCTAACATAGTGGAAGACACATTCCATTTTCCAAAGCGCATATAAAACGTAGCAATTTGTGCGACAACGGATAACAACCCTACTAACAGAGCCCAATAAATTTTAGTTTTTTTCATAAGAATTTCTCCTCCAAAAAAAACAACCTTGGAAATCATCCTTTTGTACTTGCCTAATGTCACTTGCAAGCACCTCACGGCAATATCAGCCGCGTGTTTTTTGCGTCGGGCTGGATATTTTTGTTAGGTAGCTATTTGCTCCGAGAACGTGCCACACCATATTTTTTTCATGGTCGAGTCATCCGTCGGTCGATTTCAATATCACTCAATACCTCCAAGGGCTACGGTTATTGCTTCCCCGTTGACGCCGCTGGATTCTTCGGATGCCAGGAAGGCGATCACCTCGGCCACTTCTTCGGGAGTCACCACCCGGCCCGCCGGGTACAACGCAGCTCTTTCCGTCCACACTTCGTCCGTTGTAATACCACGCTGTTCGGCTTCGGCTTTGGCCGAAGTCTCAGCCATTTGTGTTCGCACCCAGCCGGGCAGTACTGCGTTGGAAGTCACGCCGTGCGGCCCGGCATCCTGGGCAACTGATCGCATCAGGCCCAGTAGACCGTGTTTTGAGCTGTTATAAGCGCTGCCAGCGTATTCCGCCACCTGTCCGGCCGTCGAACTCGTGAACACAAGCCGGCCGTAACCCTGTTCAATCATGTCTTTGACAACTAACCGTGACAGAAAAAAAGGACCATCCAGGTTGATGCGCATCGTTTCGCGCCAGAGCTCCGGTTCCTGCTCCCAGATCACTCGCTCATGGGCCGAACCAATACCGTGATTGCACACCAGGATTGCTACCGGCCCCAGGCGATCCTGTGTTTCCTTCACTGCAAGTGCACAGCCGTCAGCTGTACCCAGATCCGCCACAACGTAGTCCAGGCCCAGCGTCTGTAATTCATTCTCGCTGCGCGCAACGGCCATCACCCGTGCACCGCGCGAGGCCAGCAGATTCGCCGCCACCCGCCCGATTCCACGCCCTGCTCCCGTTACCAGCGCCACCCGTCCTTCTACTCCCGGCATAATGCACTCCCATTTCGATGACTAATCCACGTTCCCAAAAGTGTATCCTCCTACAGTTCTGAAATTATTCCTGTCGGCTTGTGTTGTTGCCAGCCTAACGACCACTGCTAACAGGCGCCGAGCTTTACCAAGATATGAATTCATGCACCAGCTGGAGACGTCCTGTTGAACAGATTGTTAGGCTGAACACCGAGTTATCAGTTCATTATAATAGAACAGAATATCACATTGAATATTGAGCTAGGTTGTCATCTGAGCTAATATTTTCAGTAAAGTTAAAAAGTATTATCATTTTTCTATTGCTCACTCACGAAGCCGGATCATCCCCTTCTAAGACTTTCCGTCGATTTATACGACCGCGGATGATCGAAAGTGCACCAAACAGAATGATAGGAATGACTACGGGATTGATTATGATAAAAATAAAGAAAACCAGAGCACTGATGCAGAGAATGATACCAGCAAAGTAAGGGCGAAAAATCGTAAAGATTATAATTAAGCTGGTCAGGATAAACATCACGCAAACGCGGGTGTTCTGATCTAAGTAGCTATCAGGTACATCTGGGTTAATGAGGTTTGCCACTCCAAAGAGCAACAGAAAAGAAGCTATCAGGACTCCCAGAACGATTGTAATAATACTAAGCACTGGAGAAGGAGCTATGTTTAGAAATTTCATATTATCCCATCTCGCTATGGATTAATGTATTCCTGATCAGCCTAACGGTAGAGCTCACCCGCAGCCGGGTCTGTTGTCTTGTCCTGAAATATGTTTACAAAAAACATAGGACAGGACTGGTAAAAATGACAAAAACAATTATAAAGAAATATAGCACAGCTTTCAAACAACACGTGGTTCGCGAATATGAGAAAGG
>SDBT01005837.1_pt1 | contig 20594 bp, 14 predicted proteins | sample 2277101 | NCBI WGS metagenome assembly SDBT01 (sample SAMN10404973, study PRJNA504765) | marine sediment metagenome | isolation source: marine sediment core GS10_PC15, 103 cmbsf | place: Arctic Ocean: Southern Knipovich Ridge | collected 2010 | reverse complement strand
CTAGCTGGCCGATGTAGCGCTCGAGCTCGCCGTAAAGAGAGCCACCGGCGAAGATGTTGCGCAGGGAGATCTGCCGGTAGTAGATGGCCTCGCCGGTGCTGATGTCGTAGAGCCTCAGATAACCTTCCATACTGCGCGGTTGCCTTTCGCCGATCTCGTCGACTGAGATGCCAAGTACGTACTGGGCGAGGGCGGGCTCCGGCACCAGGCCGAAATGCGGCGAGCGCGATATCGCGTTGCGCACGTGGAGCTGGATCGTCCTGATGTCAGCGGCGCTCTCCTGAAGGAGTTGGCTGACGCTCTCCTGATTCTGCTGATCGGGAAGCTCGGATTGGGCCAGCGCATCATCAGCCGTGATGTCAGCCACGAAGACCTTCCATGCGCCAATCCGCGCGTCGATGTCCGTTGGTACCTCGGAACTCTCGGCGAGCTGGGCAAACCCGGTGCTCATGTCGGCGCCGGCCAGGTAGGCGCGGATGGCCTGCTCCCATGCGGTGTCAAAATCCCCGAGCTCTCGCGCCGCCAGCGCCGCTAGCTGGTGCCCGTGGGCGAAGCCCGGGTTGAGCTCACACCCGCGCAGGAACGCCTGGAGACCCTCCTGCATGTTTCCCGACATGGCCAGCGCCCTGCCGCGCTGGTAGTAGGCTTCCCAGTACTCGGAGTTCTCTTCGAGGGCTCGGTCGAGCACCTGAAGAGCCTGCTCGAACTCCTGTTCGCCGATCAGTCGCGCAGCGTTGCGGGTCAGTTCCTCGGCGCTCTGGGCCAACGAGGATGTTGCGCCCGGAGGAGGGGGATGGGTAGCCGCCAGGGAAGAGGCAACGATGCAACAGACAAGAGCGAAGCTCGCGACTACCACTCCCGGGACCGATGTCGAGGGGCGCATTGGTTATTCCTTCTCGTAGCGGACGGCGCCGGCCGTCAGGGTCATCAGCACACGACCACGCATCTCGAACAATAGCTCAGGATTCTCCTCGAGGTCACGGATATCGGGGAGGTCCAGAATCACCAGATCGGCCACCTTACCGACCTCGAGTGTGCCCTTGAAATCCTCCTCATAGGTCAGCCAGGCGCCGTTGATCGTGTAGGTGCGCAGTGTGTCCTCAATGCCCAGCGTCTCCTCGGGCCCGTAGGCTTGGCCGTCGGATTGGCTCTTGCGCGTGAGCAGGGCGTACATGCCGATCCAGGGGTCGTGCGAGGTCACCGGGTAGTCGGAGCCCGAGGTCAGCACGACACCGGCATCGATGTAGGAGCGAAACGGCTGCGTGCGGGCCATGCGCTCGGCGCCGAGATTGGTGCTGAACGAGGCCCCCTCCTGCCACTGAAACACCGGGTTGCACGAAGCGATGATGCCGTATTCGGCCATCTGCTCGAGCACCCGGGTCTTCTCCTCGATCGGCAGGTAGGCATGAATGAGGCTCCAGCGCAGGTCGGCGTCGGGCCGGCCGGCATGGGTCTCGTCCATCAGCTTCATGTAAAGGTCCACGGCCTGTCGCATGGCAACGTCGCCGCAGACGTGAGTGTGCAGGTCCCAGCCGTACTCGAGGGCGACGCGGTACTGCGCTTCCCTGACGGCATTGTCGGCCAGAACGGGGTAGCCAAAATTCTCCTCGCCCTCGAACTCCTCCCACAGCTCGAACGAGTCCGACACCCAGGCGCTGCGCGTTCCTGCGCCGCCGTCGGAGTACCACTTGGTGCCGCGCCACTTCAGGTACGGCCCGCCGAGGTTGTTGATCTTGATGCCGTCCAGGTGGCTGCGGATCTGCTCGGTGGTGTGGTCAGTGAAGATGCCCTCGTGTACCGAGGAGATCCTCAGGCCGCCGAGGATGTCGCGGTTGAGGGCCTCCTGGTAGACGCGCATGTTGTAGCCCATGCGCGAAGCTGGGTCGACGATGCTGGTGACGCCCAGGCGCAGCATCTCCTGAGCACCGAGCCGGACGCTGTCGACATCGCGCTCGAAGCGATCGCCGGCGCCGGGGCGGGCCATGGGCTGCGCGGTTACCAGGTCAGAACCGCGCACACCAAGGAAGGCACCCGTGGGGACTAAGTAGTCCCGGGCCTCCCCGTCGATGGTGAGGGTGCGCCAGGCCCGGAAGATCTTGTCCTCGAAGGTGAAGTCTCTGGGATCCTCGAGCCACCAGTCGGGCCACGTCGTAGGGTCATCATCCTCGATTCCCATCAGCTCGAAGACAGCCGTGCTGACCGCCACCCCGCGATAGACGCGGTTCAGCCACACAGGGTTGGCCTGGGCGACCTCATCGAGCTGCCAGCGCGTCACCATCTCCGGATACTTGTACTGATCCCAGCGGTTGCCGATGAGCCACTCGCCGGGTTCGGGGTCGAGGCGCTCTTTCAGCTCGGCGATTGCGGCGACGATCTCTTCAGCGCTCATCGCGAAGGTGAGCTCTGCTTCGTAGGTGACGTCGCGCCCGAGGCTCAGGAAATGAACATGGGAATCCTGCAGGCCGGGGATTACGGTCTTGCCCGCCAGATCGATCGTGCGCGTGCCGGATCCTGCGCGTGCCGCCACCTCGGCAGCGGTGCCCACTGCGATGATCTGACCATCCTTGATCGCCAGCGCTTCGGCGATGGTGAAGTCGTCATCGACGGTAACCACGGTGCCGCCCGTGAGGATCATGTCGGCGGTGGCCCACTCCGCAGTCTGGCCGCTCATGCAACCCGCAGATGCGAGCGCAACAGCCAATGAGAAGACGAACAAACGACGTGTCATCGGGACCTCCTGGCGTCCGACAGTTTCACGCGCTTCTGGAAATGCTTCTGAACGCTGATAGGCTTGATCGCTGAGCGAAAAATTGCAACGTCTGAGCGCCGGAGATCGAAGACCATGAAAGCCGCCCGCCCCTTTCCCTGCCCCTCTTCCCGCATCTTCTCGCGCGCCACGGCCAGTTCCTCTTCGTCCCTGGTTCTGGCTGTCGTGACTGCGAGCGTACTTCTGATCGGGCCTGCTATGCCGGGCGCCCTTGGTCAGTCGACCCAGTCCACCCTCTTTCACTTCACGGTAGAGGATTTCGAGGTCTCGGGAGATCTCGGCACCTTCGAGGCGGCGCTCGATCTGGAGACGATGGCCTCCGGGGTGCAGCGGCTGCGCCTGGAGGTGACCGCGCCCGAGCCCGCCACACCGCCCGAGTTCGTCCTGCGATGGAAGATCCCCTCCGTCGACATCGACGGCTACTGGAATCCCAACATCGCCATCGACAAGGTCGGCTTCTGGCGCAACCGCGTCGAGTCACGTTCCACCAACAATGCGCCGGTCATTACGCTGCTCAATGGCGCCGACCGCAATCGGCTGACCTTCGCGGTCTCCGATGCGCTCCGGCCCGTCGAGTCGCGGTGCTACCTGCGTGAAGAAGACGCTCTTTTCCACTGCTCGGTGCGCTTCTTCGCCGAGCGGGCGCCGGCTACCGATCGCTACACCGTGGACCTGCGGTTCGACGGTCGCGACGTCGCCTATCCAGATGCTATCGCCGATGTTGCCGACTGGTGGGCGGCACAGGAAGGGTACGAGCCTTCCCCTGTTCCTGACGCGGCACGCTGGCCGATGTACTCGACCTGGTACAGCTTCCACCAGAACCTTGACCCCGACGAGGTGATCGCCGAGCTCGAGATCGCCAAGCAACTCGGCTATGAGGCGGTCATCGTCGATGACGGCTGGCAGACGCTCGATAGCAGCCGCGGCTACGCCTACACGGGCGACTGGGAGCCGGAGCGCATCCCCGATATGCGCGGCTTCGTGGACCGGGTCCACGACCTCGGCATGGGCTTCCTGCTCTGGTACTCGCTTCCGTTCATGGGGGAGAACGCCAAGGGCTTCGAGAAATTCCAGGGCAAGTACCTATCGTACTGGGAAGGGCAGGGGACCTGGGTGCTCGATCCGCGCTACCCGGAGGTGCGCGAGCTCATCATCTCCACCTATGAGAAAGCGCTCGCCGACTGGGACCTCGACGGCTTCAAGATCGACTTCATCGACCGCTTCACTCCCGATGAAGAAACCGTGCTCACCGCCGAGGACGGTCGCGACTTCGCCTCAGTCGATGCCGCCGTCGACCGCCTGATGACCGACGTGATGGAGCGACTGCGCCGCATCAAGCCCGACATCATGATCGAGTTCCGGCAGCGCTACATCGGCCCGCTGATGCGCAAGTACGGCAACATGTTCCGGGCCGTCGACTGCCCGAACAACGCCGTGGCCAATCGCGTCGAGACCATGGACCTGCGGCTGCTTTCGGGGAACACCGCCGTACACTCCGACATGTTCATGTGGCACCCGGACGACACCGTCGAGCACGCCGCGCTGCAGATCCTTAACGTCCTGTTCAGCGTGCCGCAGCTTTCGGTCCGGCTGAACCAGGTGCCGGAGGATCACCTCGCCATGGTCCGCTTCTGGACCGAGTATTGGCGCGAGAACCGTGAGGTGCTGCTCGACGGTGTGCTGCAGCCGTCCCGACCCGCGGCTCTCTACCCGATGATCAAGGCCAGCAACGAAGAGAAGACCATCGTCGGTCTCTACGAGGAGATGGTGGTGCCGATCGGCGACGCTACCCGCGTGATCGATGTCGTCAACGCCAAGCCTGGCACGACGGTCGTGCTCAAGGTCGAAAACGACCTCGGCTCGCGCCGGGTGTCGACCTACGACGTCACCGGCGAGCTGATCGACCACTCGACGCGGCGCCTCACGGCCGGGGTGCATGCCTTCGGTGTGCCGCCCTCGGGTCTGCTGCGCGTCGAGCAGCCCTAATCCAGACCCTCAAACTGGGATCGTGAAGGAAAGGTTGACTCGGAAGGAGTTCTTCACCGCGGGCCCGAGATAGCTCTTGTAGAACAGGCTCGTCTGGTATTCGCCGTAGATGTTCCAGGCGCCGTAGTCGCGGACGAGCACCTTGCCGAAGCGGACCCCGATGGGCATGTAGAAGTTCTTGTTGGTCCAGTCGTACAGCGCGACCATGTCGCCGTTGCCGATGTACCAGCCGCTCGAGCCGAAGCGAAAGTTCAAGAACGGGGCGATGCCGAGCGGGTTGGTGTTGGAGCCGCCCGGCGGCAGAGCGGTCGGGTCACTGGACTGCCACGACTGGGTGATGAGAAGCCCGTAGAACCACGGACCGCTGCTGTTCACGACGGCGGCGGCGAAGCCGTAGCCCCACTCGTCGCGAGCCACCTTCTTGCTGCTCGGCACGGTGATGAGGGGGCCGATGCCTGTGCGCCCTGTGCCCCAGTCGAACGCCTTCGGGATGATCAGCGCGAAGATTTCGGTATTGCCCATGCCGGAGTCGCCCTGGGCGTTCTCATAGTGCCGAAACGTCACCCGCGGCAGGATGGTTATGTGCTTGAGTAGAATCGGGGCACGACGCGAAACTGGATGTAGTCATCAGCGCCTATCGGGCGAGTCTGTCCATTATCCATCGTGTCCTGGTGGTAGTCGGGCATGTTCTGGTAGGAGAACTGGAAGCTCCACTGCGTTGCCGTGGAGTCCATGGCCTTGGTCGTGGCGTCCTGGCCCTCGTCCTCTGTCTCCTCCTGACTGACAGCTGCCGGCGGCGCTGACAGGGTTACCAGATTCAGCTCCTGTCCGGAGCCCGACGTCTGCGCCCACGCCGGTGAAGATGCCCCCAATAGCAGCAAGCAAACGGTCGCCATGGCTGACAAGGTGTGGAGTCCTGATCTCATGCCTTGGGATCCTCTCGATAGGGGAGCCAAGCAGAGTGTCCTCTTTATGAGAAGCATCTCGTGGGGAAGTCGATTGGAGCGCCAGCAACTCGAGCCGCAACTCCTTGATGAGCTGCGCTCATCTTACTACCGTACGAAACCCATAGTCTGATTGCCTGACGTGCTCCATTGACACTCGTGCCGTGACGAAGTCGGTGTAGACCTCACAGAACTCTTCACTCCAATGAAGTATCGGAGGCCTGCGTTGCACGGCGGTGGTACGGTTACGAGCCAGTCTCCAGACTCCTTGACGCCGCGCCCCTGGTACTTCGTAGAAGCGCCCCCGTGCCGGCTCCCCAGTTGAACAGGCAGCCGACCGCGTCCATGAACGAGGCGTCGAGCAGCTCCACCTTGTCGCGGCTGACGAGCTGCAAGGTGCCGATTCCCGGAGTTGGAGCCAGCGGCACGAAGACCGCGAGGTCCCCTTCAGCGGGATTCTCGACGATGAATGCCAGCTTTCGAACTCCCGGGTCGGACTGGAGCAACGCGGGCTGAAGCTCGTCTGAGATATCCTGGCCCGTGATCCGACGTGAGAAGCTCCGTAGGACGGTGTAGGGAGCGAATCGGCTGAGGATCCGGTCTTCGATCCAATTCCCCAGCCGCCGTCCCACCGCCGTGCGCGCCACGATGCCGGCGAGGAAGAATATGGCGACGAGGGCCACCGCCGCCGCGAATCGATGGGTCCAGGCGTCCGGGAAGATCCCCGCAGGGAGAATATCGATCAGCGGCTGGGTCAGTGCCATCAGGGCATCGAAGAGCCCACCGAGCAGGATGTAGGAAATCAGAAAGGGCAACATGACCATGAAACCCTGAATGAAGGTACTGATGATGGATCTCGAGGCTCTCTTCATCTCTTGGCCCACTGTTGAGAGGTCAATTGAATGGCATGCGAGTTATCGCCAATCCGCGCCTCTGGGGAGTGACCGCAGGTAGCGCTTTGAATCCGCGGGCAACATGGACTCTGAAACCTATATGATAGGTCCCGGTGGGTACCAGAAGATTCTATTGTGACTCCTTCGCCTAGCGGTGGGTTAATCGAAATGAGTTCATGCATGTGGAAGATGGTTATGGCCAAGGCTGTGGCTCCTGCCTTGGCTCTCGCGTTCCTCTTCTCGGGTAGCTGGGCCTGCACATCCGGCGATGGCGCCGCAGAGCAGGAGGAGGCACCGCCCGAGCTACAAATGCCAGAAACCAACATCGAGGATCCCGGTCCCGACATAGCCTGGGGACTGGATGAGGCGTGGGCGAGGCCGGTTCTGGAGCCGTGGACGGGCGACTTCGATGGCATGGTCGAACGCCGCATGATTCGCGCCCTGGTCGTTCCCAGCCCAACCTTTTATTTCCTCGACGGGGCGGAGCAGAAGGGCATCGCCTACGATGCTCTCAAGGAGTTCGAAAAGCTGGTGAATGATCGGCTCGAGACGGGACACTTGCCGGTCTATGTGGTGATCATCCCGGTGCGCAGGAACCAGATCATCCCCGGGCTGGTAAGCGGAATCGGCGATCTGGCGGTAGCTAACCTGACGATCTCGCCAGGCCGTCTCGAGCAGGTCGACTTCTCCGACCCAGTGTTCACCGGGGTCGACCAGATTCTGGTTACGGGGCCCTCGGCGCCGCAGATCTCGAGTCTCGAAGATCTTAGCGGCCAGACGATTCACCTGAGGCCGTCCACCACCTACTACGAGAACCTGGAGCGGCTCAGCCTCTCGCTGCGGGCCCTGGGGAAGCCCGAAATCGATCTCCAGCCGGCTCCCGAATACCTGGAGGACGAGGACTTCCTCGAGCTCGTCAATACGGGTGCCATTCCTTGGACCATCGTCGACAGTCATATTGCCGAGTTCTGGGATCAGGTATTCGAGAACATCACGCTGCACCCGGATATCGCCATCGATAGCGACGGTGATATCGGCTGGGCCTTCCGCCAAGACAGCCCGCAGTTTGCCGCCGCCGTCAACGAGTTCGTAAAAGGTCACAAGAAAGGGACGCTGTTCGGGAATATCCTCTTCAACCGCTACCTGAAGAACACCAAGTACGTCCTCAACCCGATGGCGGACGAGGAGCTGCAGAAGTTCGAGGCGACCATCGATTTCTTCCGGAAATATGGTGATCAGTATGACTTCGACTCCATCATGGTCGCGGCGCAGGGATACCAGGAGTCACGTCTCGACCAGAGCGTACGCAGCCATGCGGGGGCGATTGGCATCATGCAACTGCTGCCGAGCACCGCGGCTGATCCGAACGTGGGCATTCCCGATATCCACGAGGCGGAGAGCAACATCCACGCCGGCGTCAAGTACCTGCGGTTCATCCGTGACCGGTACTTCTCGGACCCCGAGATGGATGAAGCGAACCAGGCGTTCTTCAGCTTCGCCGCGTACAATGCGGGGCCGCGGCGGGTGGCTCAGCTCCGCGCGAAGGCCGAGGAGGCAGGGCTGGATCCAAACCAATGGTTCGGCAGTGTCGAGATCATCGCCGCCCAGGTCATTGGCCGGGAAACGGTCCAGTACGTCAGCAACATCGCCAAGTACTATCTCGCCTATTCCGCGATCGTGCCGATGATGGAGGCGAAGCTGCAGCGCGAGCAAGAGCAGAGGGACGAGCAGTGAGCGCGGATGGAGCGGCCGGAGACGTGGCTGTCACTAAGGCGCTGTTCTCGTGAGCGACCCTGGGCCTGAGGCAAAAGAACGAGTCGGACTCGTTCGCAAGCTGGGCATTTTCGACGCCACGATGATGATGATGGGAATCGTCATCGGCTCGGGGATCTACACGACGACCGGCATCATCGCCGAGAGCGCGCCGTCGGCGCCGCTCATCCTCTTGGTGTGGGTGTTCGGTGGGCTGCTGACGCTCACCGGCGCCCTGACCTACGCCGAGCTCGGCGCGGCGATGCCCGCCGCCGGCGGCCACTACGTCTACATCCGCGAGGCCTACGGCTCACTGCCGGCGTTTCTTTTCGGCTGGATGCTGTTTTTCGTCGGTATGACAGGCTCGATCGCTGCCCTCGGCGTTGCCTTCGCCGAGTACGTCAGTTTTTTCGTGCCTGGGCTGTCGACCCACAACTACTTGTTCACCGTGCCGGTGAGCCTTTTCGGACTCTCGTTCGACTACTCGATCTCCACGGGTCAGCTCCTCGCCGTTGTCGTCATCCTGTTGCTGTCGACGATGAACATCTTCGGGGTCGTTCTCGGGGCCATCGTTCAGAACATCTTCACCGTCGTGAAGATCGGCACGCTGCTGGTGTTCATCGCGCTCGGCCTGACCATCGGGCAGGGGCCTCCGGTCGACTGGTCGATGAACCCGCTGGGATTGAGCCCGGGGAACCTCATCGTTGGATTCGGCATTGCCTACATCGCCGTTTCCTGGGCCTTCGACGGCTGGAACAACATCAACTACGTCGCCGGGGAAATCAAGAATCCGAGTCGTAACCTGACCTTTGCGCTGATCGCCGGCACCGGCAGCATCACAGTGCTCTACATACTTACCAACCTGGTCTACATCTACGCGTTGCCTGTAGCCGAGATGCAGGGGGTCATCCGCATCGCCGAGACCGCGTCGACGGCACTGTTCGGGGGGGCCGCGGCGACCATCATCTCCGCCGCCGTCATGGTCTCGGTCTTTGGCTCCTTGAACGGCACGATCATCGTCGGCCCGCGTGTCTACTACGCCATGGCCGACGACGGCCTCTTCATCAAGAAAGTCGCGGAAGTACATCCGAAGTGGCGCACCCCGGCCCATTCCCTGGTCTTTCAGGGCGTCTGGGCGGCGCTGCTCTGCCTTACGGGCACCTTCGAGCAGCTCATTACCATGGTGATGTTCGTCATCATCTTGTTCACGATTCTGGCCGTTGCCTCGGTGTTTACGCTGCGGAGGACGCGCCCGGATATGCCGCGCCCGTATAAGACTTGGGGCTATCCCTGGGTGCCCGCGACCTTCATTATTCTTTCGACCGGAATCCTACTCGCGACTTTGTTCGAGAAGCCCGTGGAGGCACTCGCCGGAGTAGGGCTGACGGTCATCGGCATTCCGGTTTATCGTTACTGGAACAGTAAGCGGGAGCAGACAGTCGCCTAGGTGATTCCGGGCCTTTGAGCCCACGGCCCAGGTGATGCGCTCACCGCCAAAGAAGCAACACGGAAACATATGTACAGCTACGAGATCGAAAACGACCGCGCCTTGATCACCTTCGAGGGTGATCTCGACAACGCTCAGATCCGGCAAGCCTACGAAGAGGTGACAAGCGATCCCTCATTTCAGCCGGGTTCACAGGTCCTGGTTGATGATCTCGAGTCGAGCTACAACCCTTCGATGGGGGAAGCACAGAAGCTGGTAAAGATTTTTGCCAGCTTCAGTGATCGGATCGTCCAGTTTGCCATCGTGGTGCGCAAGGAGGTCCACTTCGGCCTGGGCCGGATGGTCGAGGTGTATTGCGAGAGCCAGGGTGTGAACCTACGCATCTTCCGCGAGCTGGAGGAAGCGCAGGAATGGCTGGATAGCAGCCGAGGCTAGTTTCCCAGCCTGCCCTCCCGGTCCCGGCCTTGGGCTAGCGGCTGATCTTCCCCACCGGGTCGCGCCGCAGTACCGCTGTCATGCAGTGCAGCGAGCCCCATCCCTTGAGCAACTCCGAGACGTTGCACTCGGTGACCTGCACGCCGATTTCCTCGTAGAGCGCTCGGGTGCTGGGATTGCCCGCGGCCATCACCACGTGACCGGGCTCGAGGGCGACCACGTTGAGGGCCAAATTGGCGATCTCTTCGATGTCGGGCGCCGCGAACAGCTCGATGCCCTTGTCCTGAAGAGCTGTCCAGACGTCCCAGGGTAGGTGCACCGGGTCGAAGACGGCCCGTGTTGGCCCCACGAACGAGATGATGCTGTCGATGTGGGCGTAGCCGTAGGGGATCTGCAGGTGGATGATCTGCTCGACGCCGACCCCCCGCAGAACTTCCTCGACCTGAAAGCAGCCCTCGTCGTTGGCCCGATTGCCGGTGCCGATGATCACGGTCTGCTGATCGACCCACAGGCAGCAGGCGGTCTCGAAGATCCCGCCTCCGGAGATCGTTCGCAGGATCGGCACGCCGAGCCCGGCGAGCGCCTCGGCCGCGTAGCGTTCTTCGCCGCGTCGGCACTCCATGGCCTGGCGCCCGACGATAGCGCCCTCGGGTGTCATCAGCACGTTGTCGCGCATGAACACGCCGTTGGGCTTGTCCTCCCGCATGTGCCGGACGTAGTGGACCTCGGCGCCATGAGAGCGATAGATGTCGGCTAGTGCGTCGTGCTGCTCACGGGCCAGCTCCGCATCCATCACGTCGAGCCAGCGGAACGCGGCGGGGTCGACGACAGCATCGATCTCGGGCCCCGGCCGGCGCAGCAGAACCGCCCTCAGCGTGCCGACCTCGGAGTCGCAGCCCCACTCGCCGCCCCAGTACTCGGCCAGGTCGTCCCTTATCGAGGACTCGAGCGCCAGCCACTCCTCACGCGTTTCAAACGGCTCCGCCATTCCTATTCTCTCCTCCCTGCCGGCTGGCTCGGTTCCGACGACGCCCTGCCGACTGGCTCGGTTCCGCCGGCGCCCTGCCGACTGGCTCGGTTCCGCCGGCGCCCTGCGAACTTTCGCCCTATAGCCCTCGGACCAAAGGCATCAACAGGCAGTGCGGGCCGCCGTTGCGCATCGACAGGGAGTCGCCGGGGAACGTGACCACCTCGACACCGGCGTCACGCAGCGCCTGGTTCGTGTAGATGTTGTGTGCGTAGGCGATGATCTTGCCCGGCCCGAGCTGCACGACGTTGGAGCCTTGCCAGCGCAGCTCCAACATGGCGCGCTCGAGGACGTACTTCTCGATCGGCAGATCGCCCTGCGGTCCGCCGACGTAGACAATTGTGAAGCCCTGGTCGCGCATCCAGTCGACCAGCTTGGTGTCGAGCTCGGTGGCTTCACCCGTGCCCGCGGCATAGTGGGTCACCCAGCCGACCTTTGGAATCACGTCGATGGTCGTCTGGATCGAGTCGGCGTTGCCGACCTCCTCGTCGGTAAGTTCCTCCCACGTCTCGATCTGGCGCTTGATGCCGAGGAGGATTGGCACCATCGGGTTGGAGTCGTTGTACTCCTTCTCCATGAAGAAGGGCACGACCACGGCGGTCCTCTCGTCGACGATGTTGAAGGTCGAGTCCAGATGCAGGAGCTGGCGGCTGATACCGCTGCGCTGGTCCCAAGGCGGCATGGAGACCGCGTAGACATCCATGTCGAGGGTTTGCGCCAGCAGAACCGCGGCCTCGCGGTCGGAACGATTGTCGACCCCGAGAAGAATCGTGTTCTCGTCGTAAACGATGAGGTCACCGCCGTCGAGATTGACGTCGTGCTCGGCGGCGTCGAAGACGATGGGAAAATCGGCGAGCTCGGGTGCGTGTGCCACCATGAAACGCATCAAGTGGTTTTCGAGCGAGCGCTGGAAGGCCTTGCCCTTGCCGATGATGATGCCCTTCGGCGTGGAGATGGCGAAGTCACGCGACCAGTACATCGACGGCATGCCCGGGAAGAGCGGGTCGAAGGTGCCGTCCTCGGCATTCAAGTAGAAGTGGTCGTCGCGGAAGTTGGTGATGCTGTCGCCGTCGATCTCGTCGATGCGTGCGATGGCGGCCTCAGCAGTAACCGGAAATACGTCACGAAGAAATTGCTCGAACTCCTCGCGCGGGGCGTTATCGATGGCGCTGGTCAGAAGGTCGCGGATGTCGAGCACACGCACTCCCTCGTTCTCGAGAATCTCGACCATCTGGGCGTGCTCGTCGACGACGCGAGGAGGATGGCTCATCGAGAAGATCGGGTGCCCCCCGCCCATCGACGACGAGTGCAGGATGTTGTCCCCGAACGACAGAAGGAGCGTGGCGTTGAGCGTCGCGACGTCAGCAGTGACGAAGGGCTCGCTGTAGCCGCCCTCCGGGATGTCACCGACGGACGGGGCGGGTACGTTGGTGGCCGGGTCCGCGCTTGGCGAGCAGGCGCCGGCGAAGAGGAGGGCGAAGATCATCAGGGCCAAAAAGCTCTGAACCGAAAAGCGCTGTCGCATCGAATCCCTCGAGTGGGTGAGATGAACGGTGTGCGCAGTGAACGTGAGGGCGGCACGATGGGGAAGTCGTGCCGATGCCGCCGAATGAGACTCGGGCGCTAAGTTTAGCCGAGCCTGGGGGATTATCCAGGCCCGCGGCTCGCACCGGGATCCGCTCAGCACGGTTGAGGCTTGTTTCATCTAGTGGCATCGTCCCCCCCCAGGCGAAGGGTTCATCCAATCAGGCAGAGGATTCGTCCAACTTCCAGGAGACGCGCACCATGAGAATTTCCCGCGCTGTAGCTCTATTCTGCTGTTCTTTGCTGATCACCGTCCTGGCCGGCACCGTCGCCTTGGCCGGTGCCGCCGCCTCGGCCCAGAAGCAGGCGATGACGATTGTCGACCTGATCAACCTGCCTTCGATCGGCAGTCCCGAGCTGTCGCCAGACGGCTCGCAGATCCTCTATGTGCGCAGCGATGCCGATTGGGACGAGAACGGCACCGTGGCGCATATCTGGCGGGTGAACGCCGATGGTACCGGCTCCATCCAGCTCACCAACGGCGAGCGCGGTGAGAGCAGCCCGCGTTGGTCGCCAGACGGCGAGCGCATTGCGTTCCTGGCGCGGCGGCACGAGTCGGAGCAAACCCAGATCTACCTGCTGAACAACAATGGCGGCGAGGGCATTGAGCTAACCGATCATCCAACCTCGGTGTCGAGCATCTCCTGGGCGCCGGCCGGCCGGTACCTCTACTTCGTTGCTGAGGACGAGAAGACTGAGGAGGAGCAGGCGCGCGAGGAGGTCAACGACAACGTCTTCGCCTTCGACGAGACCTGGCACTATCGCCACCTGTGGCAGGTAGATGCAGACAGCGGCGATACAGAGCGCATCACCGCGGGCGAGTTCACGGTTGCCGGCTACAACGTGTCGCGTGACGGCTCGCTGATCCTGCACTCGCGGGCGCCGACTCCCCTGTACGATGACTCGCTCTACTCCGAGCTATGGCTCATGAGCGCCGATGGCGCGCGCGCCCGACAGCTCACCGACAACGAGATCTCCGAGGGTAGCTTCGAGCTGTCTCCCGACAACGACTGGATCATCTTCGTCGCCAACTCCGGTCCGGGCTTCGACTTCTACTACAACGACAATCTCTTTCTGATGTCGGCCGCCGGGAGGCCGGGAGAGACTCCGGAGCTACTCATGGCCGGCGAGAGCTTCGAAGTGGGCGGAGCCACCTGGTCGGGTGACGGGGAGTCGGTTCTGTTTTCCGCCAACACCGGTGTGCGGCAGGAAATCTTCCGCGTCAGCATCCACGATCAGTCGCTGACGCAGATCACCAGCGGCGACCATTCCGTGCGCTCTATGGACTACTCGCCGGAGCTCGACCGCATCGTATTCGGGCTGAGCACCCCGACGAACGCGGGCGATCTTTGGACGGTGGACGGCACGGGCGGCACGCCCACCAAGGTTACCTCGGTCTTCGACTACCTCGACGAGACGTTCCTGCTGCCGCGGGTCGAAGCGGTGCAGTTTCCGGGCGAAGACGACGTCATGGTCGAGGGACTCGTCTTCTACCCGATCGATTATGAGGAGGGGACACGCTATCCGCTCGTAGTGCAAACGCACGGCGGCCCGGCCTCGTCGGACAAGTTCTCGTTCGACAGCTCGTCGCGCTATGTAAACAAGCTGACCGCCATGGGCTACATGGTCTTCAAGCCCAACTACCGCGGCAGCACCGGCTACGGCGACGACTTTCTTCGTGACATGGTTGGCCACTACTTCAACGAGGCGCACAAGGACGTCATGGCGGGCGTCGACTACGTGATCGATCAAGGCATGGTCGATGGCGACCGCATGGCGAAGATGGGCTGGAGCGCCGGCGGTCATATGACCAACAAGATCATCACCTACACCGACCGGTTCAAGGCGGCTTCCTCCGGCGCCGGCGCCATCAACTGGATGGGGATGTACGCTCAAAGCGACGTGCGCATCTACCGAACCCCCTGGTTCGGCGGCACGCCGTGGGAAGAGGATGCGCCCATCGACCAGTACCTGGCCGACTCGCCGATTTTCGAGATCTACAAGGTCACCACGCCGACTCTGGTTCTCGTGGGCGAAAACGACAACCGTGTGCCGATGCCGCAGTCGGTCGAGCTCTACCGCGCCCTGAAGTCCAACGGCGTGCCGACTCACCTCTACGTGGCGCCGCGCCAGGGCCACGGCTGGCGCGAGCTGCAACAGCGACTCTTCAAGGCCAACGTCGAGCTCGACTGGTTCGAGCGCTGGGTGCGGGGCAACGAGTATAATTGGGAGAAATCACCCGTCCACCCGAAAGATTCAGACACGCAGTAGGCACGTGAGGAGATGAGTATGAAGAAGACGCTGACAAGCTTGGCCATTTTGCTCCTGCTGGCGGCGCCCATCGCCGCTCCGGCACACGCCCAGGATCCGGTGCCGCCGCCGCAGACGCTGGAGCGTGCGTTCCCGGCACAGGATCACTACTCGCCCTACGCCGGGCGCAACTTCCCGACCCAAGTCTTTTGGGGTGACACCCATCTGCATACGGGGTTGTCGATGGATGCGGGCGCTTTCGGCGCGCGGCTGACACCGGAGGACGCCTACCGCTTCGCCCGCGGCGAGGAGCTCACCTCCTCGACAGGCCAGCAGGTCAAGCTGTCGCGGCCGCTCGACTTCCTCGTGGTCGCAGATCATTCCGACAACATGGGCTTCTTCCCGCGGCTGTATGCCGGCGACCCGGAGCTGCTGGCCGATCCCACCGGCAAGCGGTGGTACGAGATGGTGCAGGCCGGTGGTAGGGAGGGCGTGAATGCCGCGGTCGAAATCATCGTTGCCTTCTCGCAAGACACCTTCCCCGAGGCGTTGGCCCAACTGCCAGGCACCAAGGCCTACCGGGATGCGTGGGACGAAATGATCGATGCGGCTGAGGGATACAACGACCCTGGCCAGTTCACCGCGTTCATCGGTTACGAGTGGACATCGAATACGGGGGGCAACAACCTCCACCGGGTGCTTATCTACAGGGACGGTGGGGACAGAGCCGGCGTGATGGAGCCCTATACGACGCTGAAACCGCTGGGCAGCGACAATCCGCGCGACCTCTGGAGGTGGATGAGCACCTACGAGGACAAGACTGGCGGACAGCTCCTCGCCATCTCGCACAACGGCAATCTCAGCAACGGCCGCATGTTCCCACCCATCGATACCTTCACTGGCCAGCCGTTTGATCGCGCCTACGCCGAGACCCGGATGCGGTGGGAGCCGCTCTACGAGGCCACCCAGATCAAGGGTGACGGCGAGGCCCACCCGTTCCTGTCTCCGAATGACGAATTCGCCGACTATGAAACCTGGGACGCAGGCAACCTCGACCTCAGCGTGGCGAAGGAAGACGACATGCTGCAGTACGAGTACGCCCGCAGTGGGTTGCAGACGGGTCTGCAACTCGAGCAGGAGCTCGGCGTCAACCCCTACAAGTTCGGTATGATCGGCGCCACCGACAGCCACACCGGCCTGGCCACCGCTGAGGAAGACAACTTCTTCGGTAAGCACTCCGGAGCGGAGCCGAGCCCCGAGCGCTGGGCTCACCCCATGGCCAAGTTGGGGGACGCGGAATATCCGGGTTGGTCGATGGTCGGGTCGGGGCTGGCCGGCGTTTGGGCTCGGGAGAATACCCGAGAGGCGATCTTCGACGCGATGATGCGCAAGGAGACCTACGCCACGACCGGATCACGCATGCTCGTGCGCTTCTTCGGTGGCTGGGACTTCGTTCCTGAAGACGCGATGAGCCGTCTGCCGGCCGACATCGGTTACGTGAAGGGTGTGGCGATGGGTGGCGATCTGACACCGGGTCCGGATGGAGAAGCTCCGGCGTTCCTCGTGGCGGCGTTGAAGGATCCGCTCTCGGGCAACCTCGATCGCATCCAGATCGTCAAGGGGTGGCTAAATGCCGACGGCCAGCGGCAGGAGAAGGTCTACGACGTCGTATGGTCTGGCAACCGTCAGCCCGGCGCCGATGGCAAGCTACCTCCGGTGGGCAATACCGTCGACGTCGCCAGCGCGACGTGGACCAACACGATCGGCGCGGCCGAGCTCATCACCGTGTGGACGGATCCGGACTTCGATCCGGCGACGCCGGCCGTCTACTACGCGCGTGTGCTCGAGATCCCGACGCCGCGCTGGACGGCGTACGAGGCCAAGCGCTTTGGCATCACCATGGATCCCGAGGTGCCAATGATCACCCAGGAGCGCGCTTACACCTCGCCGATCTGGTACACGCCTGCACAGTAGGGCTGGCCGGTGGGGCTGGCCGGTTGCATCTATCCGACCCGGGGGGGAAGCTCTTGGGAATGAGAGCTTCTCTTGGCCTTGCCGTCGTTCTTGCGTTACTGATCTCAGCGGACGCCGTGGCCGACGTGGGACCGCCGGCGCACCTGCAGATCACGGAGCGAGAGCCGGGGCTTTTTACGGTTCAGTGGCGGGTGCCGAAGGCCTTGCCGCCCCGCGCCGTCCCGGTGCCGGAGCTCCCGGAAACCTGCAGCCCCGCCGGTGACACAACGGTAGAGGATCTGCAGGGCGCTTGGCTGTTCACCCGGGAGTGGCGTTGTGAAACGAGCCTGGCGGGTCAGGTGGTCGGCATCGAGTATCCGTTTGCAGATCTCGCCCTCACCACGGTATTGCGCGTCGATCTCCTGTCCGGCGATCGGTTCGCGCATGTCCTTTCGCCCGGCGATGGACCATGGCGGCTGCCTGAGGGAACGGCGGCACCGGACGTAGTTCTAGGCGCCCAGCGTGCCGTTGCTGCCGGCATCCGGCACGTGCTCGGGTCGTGGCTCCACCTCGGGTTCCTGCTGGTTCTGGGCTTTCTGGGTGGGTCCAATCGGGTGATCAGGCTTGTCTCGGCGTTCACGCTCGGGCAGGTGGCGGGCGTGTTGGCATCCGCCTCAGGCATGGGCATCAGTGCGGTTCCGGCGGAGATCGCCTTCGCGGTGGGCGTGGCGTTGCTCGCTCGTCAGGCCCTGGAGCCTGCCGAGGCGCGCCGCCGCCTCGAGGCGCTGGCAGTCGCTGCCGGCCTGGTGCACGGGCTGGGTATTGCCAGCTTGCTGGTCGCCGATCTGGGTGACGAGGGTGGCCGCCTGGTTGCGCAGCTCTTCGCAATTCTGGGAATGGATGCCGCACACCTCGTCGGCGCAGTCGGGGCAGCGGTGTTGTGGGCTGCCCTGTCGGGGCGTGTCGGCATGTCCCGGATGCAGAAGGACGTCCCTTACGGAATCGGTATGGCCGCCGTGGCGATGGCCATCACGCTGTCGCTACAAGGCGGAACGGGCGAGACAGTGGCGGTTGCATCGTCCCTTCAATCGCCGGCGGGCTCCGCCGCCAGTCCGACCCTCGGAGTCGGGGGATCGCGAAGGCTCGCTCCGGCGGCTCCTGATGCGCCGATCCAGAGCTTCCTCACCGTGGAGCCGTTCGAGATTCGACACGAAGCCATGTTCCGCCTTGTGGGTCTGGCCGAAGCCCTCGGTTTGGACGTGGAGTCGACTCTCGAGATCTCCGATCAGTCCGAGGTCAGCGAACGGCTGGCGGAGCTCGTCCTCGAGAGCACTGTGGTTCTGGTGGACGGGGAATCTCCCGAGCCCGTGGTCCGCCGGGTGGATTACATGACGGTGGATCCCACCGGCGTGTTGCCGCGCCCGAATCCGGTGCCGGAGCCCGTAATCGAGGCGGTCGTCGGCGTGGTCGTGGCGTATCCGACGGAGGCGATGCCCGACGAAGTGTTGCTGAGATGGGAATCCTTTCCCGCGGGGAGCGCGACCATCCAGGTGACCGTGATCGACCCAGAGACCGTCGCGTCTCAGGAACTGTCCGAAGCCGAGCCGTCGCTGACCTGGGAGAACGCCCTGATCGAGGACCCCATTCCGACGGTCGAGGCCGTCGAGGTCGAGCCGGCCAAGCTACCGATTCCCTTGTTATCCCTGCCGCTGTTGCTGGTTGCCGCCATCCTGATCTTCGTGGGTATGAGGGGAAGCCACGCAGCGGGCTGGATCGCCGCGGCGCGCGTCGTTCTCGCGCTGGCCTTTATCGTTGGTCCGGTGGCTCAGACGGCGGTCGCCCTTCCCGCAACCGCCGGCCGGACGCCCTCGGAGCGACAGGCGCGCCGAATCTTGGCGGGCCTGCTGCCCAACATCTATCGAGCACTCGAATACCGGGACGAGGCCATGATCTACGACCGGCTGGCGGTGAGTGTCACCGGGGAGACGCTCACCGACGTCTACCTCGAGCAGCGGCAGGCTCTCGAGATGGAGGAGAGAGGCGGCGCCCAGGCGCGCGTGGAGACCGTCGAGGTCCTGGAGGCGAGTGAGATCGAGGCCGGGGATGTCGGTTTCTCGGTTCGTTCTACGTGGACGGTCGGCGGAATGGTTACGCACTTCGGACACCGGCACTTTAGGCAAAACCGCTATGACGCCCGCATCGGGATCGTACCCGAGGCCGGGACTTGGAAGATTCAGTCGATCGAAGTTCTCGATCAGGAACGGGTGAGATGAAGCTGCTGCGCGAACCGTTGTTTCATTTCGTGGCCTTCGGGGCGGTGTTGTTCTTCGTTTACGGTGTCGCGAGCGATTTTTTAGCCTCGGACGCGGGGCGCAGCATCGAAATCACCGAAGCCGATATCGGCTTCCTCGCCGAGAGGTTCCAACGTCAGTGGCAGCGGTTACCCACCGAGGAGGAGCTGCGCGCCCTCGTCGAGGCTCGTGTTCGTGAAGAAGTCCTGTACCGGGAGGCACTGGCGGTCGGGCTCGATCAGGACGACCTCGTCGTGCGACGCCGCATGGTGCAGAAAATGGAGCTCCTCTCTCAGGATCTCGCCCTGCTGGTGGACCCGACGGACCAGGAGCTCGAGGGCTTCTTCCAAGAGCGGCGAGAGGAGTACCGCATCCCGCCCCGCCTCAGCTTCAGCCATATCTACTTCAACGTCGACCAACGGGGGGCCGCTGCCGAGGACGATGCTCTGCGGGAACTGGCTGAGATGCGCGCGCTGGAGCCTCCGCCCCGGCGGGCTCCGGAGCGCGGCGACCGCTTCATGCTGCAGTACGACTACTCCCTTCAGTCGCCTCTCGATGTGCAGCGGCAGTTTGGCGGGCAATTCGCGGAGGCGCTATTCGAGCTGGAGCCCGGATGGCACGGTCCCATCGCCTCCGGCTACGGGCTTCACCTCGTGAATGTCGGCCAACAGGCGGAGAGCCGCCTCCCCGAGTACGACGAAGTTCGCGAGACGCTGATCAACGACTACAACCGCATGCGCCGCGACCGCGCCAACGAGGTTCTCTACGAGGGGCTGTCGCGCGAGTACGACATCGTGATCGACCAGGAGGCCGTGCGTCGCCGTGCGCTCGCGCGGTAAGTCGAGCCTTTACCGCCCCGCAAGGGCTGCCACGAAGATCGTGTGACGGTTCCCCTTGCGGCCCTGCGACCTCACGGTTTCGCTGCGGACCTTGAAGCCGCATCGACGCAGGCGTTTCTCGAATGCCGGATCGGGGTGTGCCGACCATACTGCAACGACACCGCGGCGCGTCAGCGAGCGAGCGAGCCGGGCGATGCCGCGCTCGTCGTACAAGCCGGCGTTGGCCTCGAGGCAGGTGGCGTCGGGGCCGTTGTCGACGTCGAGCATGATGGCGTCGTAACGATTCGCGCCGGTTCCTCCCAGCAACTCCTGTACGTCGCCTTCGTGCACGTGGACGCGTTCATCGTCCAAGGACACGCCGAGATGGCCGAGATACCGGGCGTGCCACTCCACGACGCTCGGGAAGACCTCCGCGACCACTACCTC
>SDBT01005836.1_pt1 | contig 20596 bp, 21 predicted proteins | sample 2277101 | NCBI WGS metagenome assembly SDBT01 (sample SAMN10404973, study PRJNA504765) | marine sediment metagenome | isolation source: marine sediment core GS10_PC15, 103 cmbsf | place: Arctic Ocean: Southern Knipovich Ridge | collected 2010 | reverse complement strand
GTTCGTGTTGCAGTCTATAGCTTCTGTTGGTTGACTAGAATTACTCATCTTGTGACCATAATAATGTATTTATTTCAATGGATTCAGATGAGGCAATAGATCTTGTCGATACCTTTGAAATTATGAGAGTTACCACACTTGTAACCTTGAAAAAGGGGGCTGTTCTTGATAAATATAACGGATTTTTAGAGAAAAAAGAGCTGCGTGCTTATCTTGAAAAGATACTATCAGAGGCTAATTCAAAGCGTAATGATCAGGTAGAGCCGTAAAAAAGGCTAAAATCTTGAGATTGAAAGGGGAATTTTGGTATTATTATAGGTGAGAAAGGGCCTATTTAAGGGCATATTCGTAGGAGGGGAATGAAGATGCAAAGCAAGAAAATGGCGATCCTTGCCATGATTTTTTTTACTCTGTTCTGTAAGTTATGTGCTACTACGCCTTCAATTGAACCAGCACGCCGTTATTACAAACATGGTAACTATATTCATACGTTTGTTTCTGAGCTAAAACCTACAATGGAACGCGTTGATATTGTTTCTAAGGAAAACGAGTCTTCTGATAAAACAATAACACGCAAAGGAATTTTGGTTCGTCATCCAAATGCACAAGCAAATATTGTCATTTCGCACGGATTCATGTGTGACAAATTTGATGTTGGTTTTCTGCGTTCTATTTTTCCAAAAGGGAAATATAACTTTTTAACGTATGATTTTCGTGCACATGGAGAAAATGCAAAAGGGCAGTTGTGTACCTTTGGTAAAGACGAAGCGTTTGATGTACAAGCGGCAGCTCACTATTTTAAAAATCATCCTGAGCTTGGAAAATTGCCAACTCTAGCATATGGTTTTTCAATGGGAGCAGTTGCAACAATCGAAGCCCAAGCAAAAGATCCCTCTTTATTTCAAGCACTTATTCTTGATTGTCCATTTGATTCAACTGAAAATATTGTAAAAAAATCGTTACAAGGTCTTAAGATTTCGCTATTCGGATATGAGGTGGGTTTACCGGGGCGTACGTATCTGGAAAAGTATGCTTTTCACCCGTACGTGCAGTTGTTTATTAAATTTCTTTTAAAAACGGTTGCCTTTCTGGATGCAAAAAATATTCAGACATTTATGTATCGTTTTAGTCCTGCCGAGTCGATAAAAAAAATAACTGCGCCTTGTTTGTTTATTCACTGTAAGCATGATCAAAGAGTTTCTGTTGATTCAATAAAATCAATTTTTAATGGGGCTCAGGGTCCTAAAAAACTATGGGTAACAAACGGCCGAGGTCATTATGACTCTATTTTTTTCAATCCAGAAAAATATGCAAAGCACATTGCAAGCTTCTATGAAAATATACTTAAAAAAGATAATTCTCCAGATCTTACGCAAGAGGCTGTGATTGAAGACCAGGATGAGGAAGGAATGCGTAATCTTATGCAGAAGGAAAAGGGAGCGGAATGAATATACAAAGAAAAATGCTTTTCCTTTTAATTCCAGTGACTTCGCTTTGTGCAAAAGATATTCGCGTGCGTTCTTCAGATGCACTCAGAAAGAAGCTTTCTCAATCGCCTTATACAGTTGTTTTATTTTACGACAAAAGCCGTGAAAATATGCAGGACAAAAAAATAAAACAAAAAGTGGTAGACATGGAATCAATGTTTCGATCATTGAGCAAGGATGACTATTACAAAGATGCAAATCTGCAATTTATTCGGGCTGAAGTGAATCGTAAGGGCTTACAATCAGTTCCGCGAATGTATAGTCTTTCGCAGTTTCCTGTATTTGCAATTTTTCTTGGACGCGAATTGAAAGCGAGATTGTATGGCTATGTATTTCGAGATACGGTTGAAAATTTTATTGAACGAAATCTCAAAAATAAAATAGAAGAAGTAATCAAGCAGGCAAATGAGCTGCGCAAAAAACGATTAGAAGAAGCAAAAATCAGAGCATATAATCGTCCCTATTGGTATGGCCCTTATTGGTACGGAGGGTATTACCCCTATTGGCGATATGGCTATGGAAGACCTTATTATGGAATGTATTTTGGTTGGTAACCCTTTTAATTTTTAAAGGAGTAGGTATGAAGAAGAAGTTGTTATTATTAATTCTCTGTGCATTTGCAGCGGGTAGCATGCTCGAGGCACGTCGTGGGGGAGGAGGCCGTCGTGGCGGCGGGGGATTTCGTCACGGAGGAGGTCGTCATGGTGGTCGGCACGGCGGAGGCCGTCGGCATCATCGTGGTGGATTCTGGGGTAGAGGTCCCGGATTGTGGGGCAGAGGCTACGGCTATTGGGGGCCAAGTTATGCTGGGGGATATGCGCCGGCAGTACGACGACCATCATCACTCGATACTTTTATTACGGAGTATGGACGAGCGCCATCTAGTGTAGGAGAATTTTGCAGATGGGTGAATAATACAGGTAGATCGCAAAGGCAATGTGATCTATATAGAGGGTATAGATAAGAAGGAGTCGATATGAAGAAGAAGTTGTTACTGTTATTAGTTCTTTGCGCAGTTGCAGCGGGCAGTACGCTCGAAGCACGTCGCGGGGGACATGGACGCCACCATGGGCGGCATCGTGGCTGGGGACCAGGTATTGGCGTTGGCTTTACTGTTCCAATTGGTGGAGGAGGCCCACGAAAGTCAGGGGCCGTGAAACAATTCAAACGTATACATGGATATGATCCAGGTAGCGCACGAGCTTTTTGCTCCTGGGCTCAGAGCTACTTTAATCCTGGCAAAGCTCAAAGTGCATGTAATCGCTATGAAAATTACTTAAATGCTCCGAGATATAGCCGTCCAGCTGGTTATCTATCAATCGGCACCGGCTATGGTGGATACGGTGGCTATGGGTATGGATATGGTCGATATGGTCGCCGAGGTTGGTGGTAATCATTTTGATTGGTAGGTAAATAAAAAGATCCTCGCTTTCAAGCGAGGATCTTTTTTGGTACGATAGAGTAAGAAATGAATAGTTTAGTTACAAAGGATGCGCATGGTTAGTTTTACGGTAACTTCTCAAAAAATAGTAGATCAAAAAACGGATAGCTTTGGTTTTTTATTGCCTGAAAAAGTGCTTAGTTCTTCTGATATAAAAGCATGTGAAAAAAAATTTGGGATTGCTATCTCAGACTATTTAAAAAAGCATAATTTTGCCGGAAAACTAATGCTGACACTTGCGTTGCCGGTTATAAAAAATAATAAACTTTATCACTTCATTATGGTGGGTCTTGGCGCAAAAAAGGATATTTCTTTAGAAAGCTATCGGAGAGCGCTTGCACATTTATATCGGCAAACCGCCGTACACAAAGTAGAAACCGTTGCGATTTCCATGCCATCTGCATCTCTGTTTAAATTATCACAGCAAGAGTTGGGCAAGCAGACAGCCACCATTCTTGGCATGAGTGCCTATAATTTCAACGAATTTTTTTCAGAAGAGAGCCGCAAAAAGATTGAGCCATCAAAAATTATATTATGCGTTGCCAGCACGGATAAGGCCCTATTTGAAAAAGGGATAAGAGATGGTGAAATCATTGCAAATGCAGTTAATAAAGCTCGTCACTGGGTTAACATACCCCCATCAAATTTAACGCCACCCGAACTTGCACAATACGCTAAAGCAATTGCCAAAAAAACGGGACTCAAATTTACGCAATTTTCAGAGAAAGAAATCATAAAAAAGGGAATGGGCGGCTTGGCATCAGTAGGGCGTGGATCTGATAATGATTGCCAACTGGTGATCATGGAATACAAATCACCCAAAAAGAACGCGGATACCATTGCATTTGTGGGCAAAGGCATTACATTCGATTCAGGAGGATTGAGTTTAAAACCTGCGGTACATATGGAAACAATGAAAGAGGATATGTCTGGCGCTGCTGCAGTTATCGCTACCATGGAAGCAATTGCAAAATTAAAACCGAATGTAAATGTGATTGGTATTACCCCACTTGCAGAAAACTTGCCGAGTGGTAAAGCATCAAAGCCAGGTGATATTGTGCGTTTTTATAATGGCAAAACAGCTGAAATAAAAAATACAGATGCTGAAGGGCGCTTGGTATTAGCGGATGCTTTGGCATACGTAACGAAACATTACAAGCCTGATGCGATTATTGATATTGCAACACTTACCGGTGCGTGCGCTTATTCTCTTGGGCCATTTTATACAGGATTAATGAGCCAGCACGATGAATTGGTTGAAGTCATTGAAGAATCAGCTGAACATTCGGGAGATCATGTCTGGCGATTGCCTCTTTCAGACGACTACAAAATTGCCATTAAGTCCGATGTGGCTGATATGTGTAATATTGGGAGTCAAAAGTATATGGCAGGTGCTATTACTGCTGCACATTTTCTCAAACATTTTGTAGGAGATACTCCCTGGGCTCATTTGGATATTGCTGGGACCGCTTTTAATGTGCCAGATAGACCTTACTTTAGAACCGGGGGCACTGGAGTGGGAGTACGATTGATGATTGATATTGCGCAGCGGTGGAAATAATTATCCTGCGTATTTAGTAAATAATTCAGTAAACTCATCTTTAATTTCGGGTACATGCAGTTCCTGCCAAACTCCCAAGGAAACCGGAAAATGAGGAAGCGCAAGCGCGAGCAAGCTTGCTGCATAATTCCTAATTTCTTTTTGTGCTCCTGCACCTAGCCGAAGCTTTAAAAAATGCATCAGTGCATGCAGGTTACTTGTGAAAATAAATTCAGTGTAGGTGCACAGAGGCAATGTTGCTCGTGCCATCTCACGACATACTCCTTGCTCAAGTAAATATTCATATGTTTTATAACTCTGTTCAATCGATGATTTATATTGCTTTAATAGCTCTTCATTTTCAAATGCCCCGACAGATGCTTGTTTATTTTGTGTATCTTGAAAACGCCATGTGGATGGAACGTAAAATTCTATTGGGGCTTTTACATACCGATAACTTATTTCATTGTATGAATGCATACGATGTCGCATCCATTGACGAGCAACAAATAGAGGGGCTTTGATACGAAAAGAAAGTTGATTGTGCTCAAATGGGCTCGTATGGTTGTGCTTAATTAAAAAGCGGATAAGTTTTTTATCCTTATCAGTTATTTGCGTAGTAATTTTGCCATACGAAACGCGAGCTGCATTTGCAATGTCTACATCTGATCCAGAAGCTCGTGTCAATGCAACGGAACTTATGCTATCACCAAGCGGATCTAATCTGTTTGGATTTTGTTTGAGAGGAATGGTTCCTGGTGACGATACTGTTTGATTTTCCATGTGCATGCCCTTGATAGTAATGCAATGTTTTGAAGTAAGAGTATCAAAGATGAGTATAGTAATCTAATTTAATCAATTTCAAGGTGATCCCTATCATCCAGAGATTGCAGACAAGTGCCGTATTTCCATAGCTTATGAAAGGAAGTCCCCATCCTTTTGTTGGTAGTAATCCAGAGGCAACGGCAATATTAATAATAGCTTGCAGATTAATAAGAATAATAAAGCCTTGAACGGCAAGTCGAGAAAATTGATCTTTTAATTGGTGCGCTATTTTAAAGCCATAGTAAAGCAGTAAGCTATATAGAAAAATTATAATACTTGACCCAAAAAAACCTATCTCTTCAGCAATAATTGAAAAAATAAAATCAGTGTGCTGCATGGGAAGATAGTAAAATTTCTGTTTTGATTGAGAAAGTCCAACACCCCAAAAACCTCCCGATCCTATAGCAATAAGTGATTGAATAATTTGAAATCCAGACCCATACGGATCATGCCAAGGGTTAAAAAAAACCAAAACACGTTTTAAGCGATAGGGCTTTATTAAAATAAGGATGGTAGCGATGGGTACTATGGAAAGTAGTGTGCCAGCAAGATGTTTAAGCTGAAACTGGCTCAAAAAAAGTATAATAACTGTAGTGATCGAAAGGGTGATTGTTAATCCAAAATCTGGCTGCTTTAGAAGTATAATTGCTGGTAATATCATAATTGAAAGAAGGGGAAGATAATCATAGAGTAACGAATATTTTTTGCGTTTTTTGCTCACGCAAAACGCCAAATATAAGACGAGCGTTATTTTTAGTAACTCACTTGGTTGAAACGAAAAACCGAATATTTTCAACCATCGGGCTGATCCATGAATATACTGTGCAAAAGCGGGAATAAGTGTTAGACCGGTAATCAAAAGAGATGCCACAAAAAAAAGAGGACTTGCTTTTTTGATGCTATTCAATGAAAAAAATTGTAATCCAATAATGCCGGCGATTCCCAGAGCAATACCAATTAGTTGCTTTTTTACAAAATAGAAGGCTGTTCCATACGATTCAAGTGCAAATACGGAACTGGCTGAATAAACTGCGATAAGACCAATAGTAATGAGCAAAAAAACGATTAAAACAAGACGCTTACTATCAGATTGCAATGTATACCTATGCATCAAATAGTCCTATTCTTTTTTTTGAATCAACGGATTAGCGGGAGGTTTATCAGGGTTTTTAAAAATCCATAAAATGCGAATTCCAAAGACAGTAAGAAGAGTGGGAGGTACCCACCAATATTTTTTGAGCCACGTTCGCCACTTCATCTTTGAATTGAATTGATATTTTTCAAGCAACGCAGGTAATTCTTTATGTAATAAATCTATAGCTTCAAGAATTTCTTCTAGAGGAAGTTTATCTAGATTTTGATAAATATGTGCAATGTGATTCGTATGTTTTTTTTGTACAGAGGTGAAAGGTGCGTGTATGTTATTAATGAAAATATTTCGTAATACAATGAACGTTAAAGTTATAAATTCTCGTAGAAAAACAATGTCTTGAATAAGCTTGCAGCTATAAAAATCTTTCGAAAGGGCAATCAGGGGTTTTACAGATTGCTGCCGTTCCATCTGTTTTATACATTTCTTAATATCTTTATTTAAAAAAGTGTGATGTGTAATGAATGTACAATCGCATCCTGTACTTTCGGCATCAAAAAGAGATTGCTTTGAACAAGGTACATTTTTTAATAATAAAAATGCACACCGCAATCGTTTGAAATAATAGTTTCTCACCGTTGTTGCTTCGGTGTAACTTCTTCCTTCAAGAGAAAATTTTATATCAAATGAGGGAATGCCTTTAGTTTTGATATTGTGCGAATAGATTGTGTGCTGTATAGAAAAAAGTAACTTGGTAAAATCGTGAGCAAAAGGCTTTTCTTCTAAGTATTTGTAATGCTTTACCTCTTCCCATAAGTTGTAAAACGGTTGTAAAGAATTTCTTTTTTGTATTTTTTGTAGACAAGGTAATATGCTGGGGCTGCTAAATTGTTCTTGGTTAAAGCTATAAGTATATTTTTTCTTATTATTTTTTTTTATGGATTCGATTATTTTTTCAAGTCTCAAAATAAAATAAGATCTTTGGTGATAGTGTTCACAAAACTGTGTAATAATAATTTTTTTATCACAAAAAGAAGTGTTTGATAATACTAGTAAAAAAAACAAACTTATAATTTTCTTCATATATTCTCTTTTTTATGATTAGAAGCTTAAAGTATGAATTTTAAGTGGAGAATAGCAATCGTATGATTATTTATGTTCCAGAACTATTTTCTTAAACCTATTTCCTCGTTCTTCATAATTCTGAAATTCATCAAAACTACTGCCGGCAGGGGAGAATAGCACGGTATCTTTTGACTGTACGATTTTCATACAATGCTTTACAGCGTGATCAAATGTATCGTGGCATGATGCGGCTATATTGTGTTGTAGGCACAAGGTAAATAACTGTTGGGATTCTTTTCCAAAGCAAAATACCTTAATTGACTTAGTGCGAAGTTTTTTGATCAAATCTGATCGATCAATGCCTTTACTGAGTCCTCCTAAAAATAATAAAATTCTTGGAGCTTCCAACGATTCTATGGCAGCGAGTGTTGATGAGGGGGTGGTAGATTTTGAATCGTTGATAAATGTAACGCCATTAATTTCAGCTACTTTTTCAAGGCGATGTTCAAGTGATGAAACTTCAATATGATCGGGAAAAGTCACTTGAAGTAAAGAAAGAGCTTTTTCAACAATAAGCCAATTGACCGCAAAGCCAGAAGGGTGCACGCTTGGTTTTTCTCGTGGATCAAAAAAGAGAATAGAGCTTTTTGGTTGTTGTTTTTCAATCGGTGATTGCAAAACGAGAGAAGCAAGTACTTGCTGAGCACTAGTTTGATTTTTCAGAATGTTATATTTTGCGAAAAAATAACCTTCCATTGTTGTATGACGATCTAGATGATTAGGGTACAAATTGGTCCAAATGGCTAAATCTGGTGCAAATGACTGGGCATATTCCAGTTGGAAACTTGAAAGTTCAAGCACAATAGCATCAAGTTCGTTTTGTTTTTCGATCATATCAAGCATAGGTGTACCAATATTTCCTGCTGCTTCAACTTGCCAGCTAGCAGCTTTTAACGTGTGTGTAAGAAGGTGGGTAACCGTTGTTTTACCAACAGATCCAGTGATAGCTATGATAGTTTTTTTAAATAAAGATTGAAAAATATCAAGTTCGGTGAGCCAAATTCCATTATATTGATTTTTATATGGCCAAATATCGATGCCTGGGCTGGGCAAAAGATATTCAGATTGTGCAAAAAGATCTTGAATAGATTGAGCAATTTGAAAAGGGCACTCACGGGTTGCTGAAGTATTAGAATCGTATACGAATACAGTTGCTCCTAATTTTGAAAAAAGCCTTCCAGCCGACCTTCCAACGCGCCCATAGCCCCAAATGGCAATCTTTTTTTGTCTCATATTCATGGCCGATAGTATAGCTGGAAAGTGGTAAAAAACCGAGAAAAGCGTATACTAGCTCTTAATCAAGAATTTCAAACATTCATAAAAGGTGTGGCCATGGCAGAAAAGACTGGTTCTGATAAAAAAGTAAGTTTTAGAGATTCATTAAACTTGCCTCGAACCGATTTTCCTATTCGTTCAAATGCAAAAGAGGACGATCCTGCCATTCTTAAGCGCTGGGAAGATGAAAATCTCTATGAAAAAACATTCTATCACAATGATGGAAATAGACGCTTCGTCTTTCATGATGGGCCACCATACGCGAATGGACACATTCATTTGGGTAGTGCATATAATAAAATTTTAAAAGATATTGCGTGCAAATCCCGCCGCATGATGGGCATACAAGTTCCTGTAACGCCTGGGTGGGATTGTCATGGGCTGCCTATTGAATTGAAGGTTACTCAAGAACAGCCAGATCTCTCAAAGCCACAATTGATTAAAGCATGTCGTAAATATGCGCAGCATTGGATTGATGTGCAGCGTGAAGAATTTAAGCAGCTTGGGGTATTGATGAATTGGAAATATCCCTACCTCACTATGAATTTTGAGTATGAGTCAAAAGAGCTCCGGGCTTTGGGTGTGTATATAGAGCGTGGATACATCAATCGAAGTAAAAAGACAGTGCCATGGTGTGCTTCGTGCCAAACGGTATTGGCAATGGCTGAAATAGAATATGCGGATCGCAAAGATCCTTCAATATATGTATTATTTCCCCTTTCTCAAGAATCTCAAAAAAAACTTTTACCTGAGATTGAAGATGAGGTAAGTATCGTTGCGTGGACCACGACGCCTTGGACATTACCTCTCAATAGAGCGGTTCTTTTCAAGCCTGATACAACGTACGTACTTCTTGATATCAAAGGGAAGAAAGTACTTATTGGTAAAAAATTGGCAGACACGCTTGTTGCTCAATTAGAAACCGAAAAACAGATTATTAAAGAGTTTTCGTCATCTAAATTTGCCAATCTTTCTTTGAGGCATCCATTTATTGATGGATTGCACGTCCCATTATTAGCGGATGAATCGGTATTAACTGATGAAGGAACCGCTTTTGTACATTGCGCTCCTGGTGCTGGGCCGCAGGATTATGAGACCGGTCTGAAAAATAATCTTGAAGTTTTTTCTCCGGTGGGGCCCGATGGTATATACGATGATACTATTCTGCCGGCTGAGCTTGATGGCATGTCAGTATTTGATGGTCAAATTTGGGTAATGAGAAAGCTTAAAGAGCTGGATCGTCTTCTTCATAAAGCATCAATTCGTCACTCATATCCCCATTGCTGGCGGTGCCGAAAAGGGCTGATCTTTCGCGCGACCAAACAATGGTTTTTTAATCTTTCAAAAGACGATCTGAAAGAACGGGTACTCAAAGCAACAGAACATATTGCTACACTTCCTGAAAAATCGATTAATCAATTACAAGCTACGGTGGAAGGACGATTAGAGTGGTGTATTTCTCGCCAACGAAGCTGGGGCGTTCCTATACCCGCTCTTATTTGTACCGCGTGTGATCACACGTACATCACCAAAGATTTTATCGATAAAGTAGCTGAGGGTGTTGCAAAAGAGGGAATTGAATTTTGGGATGAAGTTGCTATAAGTACGCTGGTAGGAAAAGATTTTTTATGTCCATCCTGTGGGGGGAGTTCTTTTACCAAAGAGGAAGATATTCTTGATGTATGGTTTGATTCAGGATTAAGTCATTACGCAGTTTTAAAAGATAATCCCGAACTGGGTTATCCCGCTGATTTATATATTGAGGGAAAAGACCAACATCGTGGTTGGTTTCAAAGCTCTCTTTTAACCAGTATGGCACTTGAGGGTGAAGCCTCCATGAAAATGATCATTACGCATGGTTTTACGGTAGACGCTAAAGGCATAAAGATGTCCAAGTCGCTAGGTAATGTTGTTTTGCCTCAAGAAATTAGGGATAAGCTTGGAACCGATGGGCTTCGCTTATGGGCATCCAGTATTGATTTTTCAAGCGAAGCAGTTGTTTCAGATGTTTTGATACGACATGTTCAAGAAGTATTTCGTAAGATAAGAAATACCTGCCGTTTCCTACTTTCAAATCTTTATGATTTTGACATTGATAAAGACGGGCTTGCAATTGAAGACATGCGTGTAATCGATCAATATGCGTTGCAGGAGCTTTTTGCATTTAACTATGCGGTTTTATCGGCATATGAAGCGTATGATTTTACCGCGGTTTTTCACAAGTTTGGAGACTATTGTTCAGCAAATTTGAGCACTTTTTATTTTGAAATTATAAAAGATTGTTTGTATGTAGAAAAAGCCGATGGCGATGCGCGTCGATCGGTACAAACCGCTTGTTGGCATATGCTGGATTCATTAACGCGTCTTATGGCTCCAATTTTATCATTTACCGCAGAGCAGGTTTCTGATTTGTATCAAAAAGATAAAACCGAATCTATTCATCTACAAGACTTTCCAGCACTTTTAAATGTGTGGGAATATTTTGCAAAATATAATAGCGATTTAATGGATGAGTTAAGACGTGTAGACAGCGTTAAGATCGGAGACTATGAAGCACTTTCTACCATTGAAGATCACGCATTTGAAGCTGGCCAAGAAGCTCTTTGGCAGACGCTCAAATCAATGCGATCTGCGATATTAAAAGCAACAGAAACATTGCGAGAAAAAGGTGAAATTAAACGTTCCTTAGATGCAAAGGTAATTGTTTACATTGATCCATCTGCAGAATACAGCAAATTAATTCAGCAGTTTTTTAGTCATCTCGCCAATAAAGACGAATCGCCAGAATCCTTTTTTAAAGATTTTGCGATAGTCTCTCAATTTCAGTTAGCTCAAGAAAAAGATGGATTGCTTGAAACATCATTGCCAGGTTTATTCCTCAAAGTTGCAAAAGCGCTGGGTAAAAAGTGCCCTCGCTGCTGGCAATGGGCTGAAACGGATGATGAACGTGATCTATGCCCTCGATGTACTGCTTTGGTATAAAAGGATCTAATTTTGGAACACCGCAATATGATTGAACAAAAGAAATAGAAGTACAGTATAGGATTAACATATGAAGAAGCGTTCTACAGAGGTATTTGCCGCTATTTTACTTATATCAACTTTTTCACTCACTGAAGCAGAAAGCTCAACTTTTGAGGATAAGCCGGCGCTTACTCAACTAGAGTGGGTAGCGCTGCGAGCTGCTCAAGCTGCCGGAGTAGCAGTTGGGGGATATGGAGGGATTATGGCTGGAATGTATGTGGGTGAAAAAGCAGCTCATATTTTGAGAAACCCTCTGGTGGATCCAACTCCATTTTCACCAAAAAAAGCAAAAATGCAAGCAGGGAGAACGCTCCCAGGAATAACTATTGGATGGGTTGGCGGATTAGGAGCTGGAGCCTATCTTGGCTACAAGGGAGGAAAGTCTATTGCTATCCGTGTGCTTGCAAAACTACATAGTGTGAGTTATCGCATAGAGAAGATTAGTAAGTATTACAATATTAATGTTCCGCAATATGAACAAATTTTGATAGCAGCAGAATCTCGCGATATTATATATCTTAAGCAAGCTATTAAAGAGGTGTATTCGCAGCGATTTGGAGAAAATTGGAAAGACCTCCTTGAAAAGCTCTTTAAAAAGTATGGTAGAAGAGCTGAAGGCTTACTTAAACGTTACAGTTCACTCACCTACGTAAAATATGATGAGAAAAAAGACTTTCTGCGTATGGTAGAGCTTGGAGCTGCAATGGCAAATCTTTACTATGGAACCGATCCAGATCCGAAAAAAACAGTTTATTTAGCGAAGGATTTATATAAAGAACTCGGATTGCTTAAATAACAAATAAAAGGGCGCCTTAAAAATCAAGTCGCCCTTTTATTTGAAAAGAGCATTTCTGATAATCCCCACCTCTTATGTCAACTCTATGAGCCCTAAGTCTTGCTATGCTTAGCTTAAATAAAGTATATTTATAGTAAGAAAAATAGGTAACTAAAAAAGGAGCGCTATGAAGAAGAATCAATTATTTCTTTTACTTTCTTTTCTCTTTATACAATTACATGCAAATGACCAGAAAGAAGAAACAACGGTAACCCCTGGATTAATTAGACGTATAAAAAAGCAACTGTCTCCATCTTTTTTAAAAGATCTATCAAAAGCAAAGCAGGTATATCTACAAACAAAGAAAAAATACTCTGCTTGTATGCAACAACATTGTCCCAAAGAATATCAGGACCGTAAACAATTAAAAATAACGAAAGATAAGCGCTTTCTTCTCCCTTGGAACAAGGGATATGCGGAAGCTTACGGCAAGCATCAAGATATTAGAGATAGATTTGATCAATGCGGCGGTATACATTGCTCAAAGAAACAAAATAAATACAATGCTGCAATGAAAGAGCTTGATAAAAAATCGGCTAAAGTATTTGTATTTTTAATGGCTACAACAGTACTCTCAATGGTAGCGATTGAGCTAATTATATATCATTTTACCGGCGTTCATTTTTTTGTTGATTAGATACATAAATGAGGAGTTGCTATCGAAAATTGAGTTTATTTTTCTTCAGCTTTTTCTTCTTCCAGGTCAGGCAGATCTTCAAAAAGATCTTCAGTTGGATCGTTACTAAAGAGGATACAAGCAATCCTTTTTGATCTGAACGATCTCATGTAATCAATGGGTGAATCCCATGTTCCGTACCAAGGTTCTTGGGGTGGCCACAGCGTAATGTAATTTGTAAAAAGTATTGGCGCCAATTTTGGCTTTTCAGAAGAAGGCTTTTCGCGATTTTCGATAATCAATTCTTTTTTTTCATGCTCTGCATATAAGACATAGAAAAAAGAAACGCAAATATTGCGATGGAAAAAACATTCTTTTGCATAATACCCCTATGATACTTTTTCAACCGGTTTTCTCAGCTTAAAGTTCTAACTAAACGAGTTTATTTTTTCTTCTCTTCAGGTAGTTTTTCTTTGGCAAAATCAGCTATTGTTGTTTTAACCTTTTTCAATAAATCCTTAATCTCAAATAATGAATACGGAGCCAGGACTTTTGATTTAGCTTGCTCAAGACGCTTTTTTTGCTCATTAATTGTACGAAGTTGCTCTTCTCTAGGTTCATCTGGAACGGCAACTTCAATATCTGTCATGCCAAAATAGGCATACTTTTTATCAGCAGGCACGCTACCTTGTTTGCTATCCCAGTCTTTTTGAAGATCGTCTAATTTATCATAAAACCCAGTGAGGTCTTTTTTCTTTTTATTATAAATATCACCCAGCTTTTTCTGTAAGGATTTACGCATTGAAGTACTTTTAAATTTACGATGTAACTGATGCAAATCTCCCAGTAGCCCCTTTTGAATATTCAGCGTCTTATTAAGTTCGGGGAGGACTTCAACTGCCAAAGAAATATCAATAGGAGAATTATCAATAAAACTACTATCTAAGTGCTTAGAAAGATTATTGTCTTTTATTATTTGGCCTGCTGATTTTAATTGATCTTCAATTTTAGATAATGAATAATCAATTTCTCTTTGTAAACGGCTATCTGCCCCAATAATGCCGGGCCCTCTTTTATCTTCTTCTGCTTCTTTCTTTTTTGGTGGTCGTACTCCAGGAGTAGGCTTTTTTGGTGTTGTAGGTTTACGTATTTGCTCTCTTGGAGCGTAAGCATAGCCGTTTGATGACGAAGGTAGATGCGAAGAAGGCGCCCGATAGCTTGGGGTGGGAGTATATCTTGATGGAGGTGAATAGGCTGGTCCGGGCGTTGGTCTGCTAATAGGATGCATTGGGCCAGTGGAAGGCTTTCCCACTCGTTCGGCCTCCTTAGCCGCTTTTTCCTCAGCTTCACGATATTTTTTTGCTTTTGGATCAAAAAGCTCAAAAAGCTTTTTAAGTGCATCGGTAATATTCAGAATATACAATGCTTCATGGTATTCATTAAGAATCGCTTGGTATGCCTTTTTAGAATCCTTTTTCATTTTTTTAACTTCTAAAAGCGGCATTTCTTCAGCAAGAGGCTCAATTTTGGCAATATTTTTTTGTACTTTCAGGATATTATTATGAAGTGTTTCATTCTTAAGAAGTTCATCAATATGGTAATATTCTTTTGTCTTAGGATCCCGTTCCAATAACTTATTAAGCTGCTCTACGAGGCGCTCAATATCTGTTTTGAGGGAATTCCAAGTCTGACCACTTTTTAATGTAATATTCTTTTTCCGTGCCCAATGCTTAATTTTACTTGGTAGTTCCGGTATAGTCGCCGCTTTTACAATGAAAGCATTCGTATGCGCAATGAACGAGTTGATCGCATCGATAGCCTTTTCATGCTTTGTTGTAAGGATCTGTTTTGGGATCTCGGGCTCTTTTTCTTTTTTTTCCTCAACTTTTTCTTTTTTTGGAGTTTCCTCTTCCACTAATTGATTAATAAGCTTATCAAGCTCTTCATCAGAAATTGTGCCTTTCTCAAGCTTATTTAAGAGCTCTTTGCCTTCTGGTGTTTTTGATAATTCTTCGATTTTTTTAACGGCATCGTCCATAGATTTGAAAAATTCATCTTGCTCCTTTGGAGAAAGCGATTCAAATTCGTTCTGAAACTCTGCCATTTCTTCTTGAAATTGTTGTGCTTTTGCAGGGGGCATTTCTGGCGAAGGGCTCATTGTCCCCGGTGGCGTTGAAAGCGGATCAAAAGAATTTTGAGCTTGTAATCCCCCACAGAGGATAATCCCTGTTGCTGTTAAAAAAAGTAATACTCTGTATCGATAGTTACTCATAGATTTTTCCTACAATTTCAAGAAGGAACCTTGCAAATGGCTTTGTTTATTTACCACTCTCAGATGAAGAGAAACCGCTTAATCGTATCATAATCTTTACCATTTGGATACTAAGCATATGGGAGTACGCAATCATCGAGGATATTTTTTAATTGAGCTTATGATTTCGATTGTGCTCATAAGTTTTATGGGAATAATCATTGGTCGGCTTAAAGGATATGTTGCGACGTGGCACCAAGAGGCATCGGCCTATTTAAGGGCGCCTACATTAGCTGGTACATTAATCAATATAGATAAGAGTGAGCACATGCTCTCAAGCAATACATCAATTGCCGTTCAAAAAGAAGTATCAAAACCATTCAAAAATATTCCTTATGAAAGTATCAAAGTATCTCTGACAATGCCTTTTGGGGGAAAGCAGAAAGCATTTACTTTTGTGGGCGGAAGGGCCCGGTATGATGCAAAAAAATAGGGGAGTAACATTGTTTGAATGCTTAGTATATCTGGCGGTTTTTTCATTTATTGCAAGTTCGAGTATGTTTATCGTGGCACGCCTCTGGCAATCCTGTATAGAAGGGGCAACTTTTGAACGATCCTGCTTGAACTTATATTCTGCATTCGACGCATTTGCAAAAGAAATTCGTTCTGCTCCATCGTTACGTAAAAAATGGAAACTTATTTCACCAACAGCTCTTGTTTGGTCTTTGAATAATAAAGAAAAAAAAGATCGTGGATGGGGATTGCAGAAAAATAAGTTGGTCTGCATTGATGGAGTGTATCATGTATCATCCGCTCAGTGGAAAAAGAAAACAAGCAGTAGCGTGGCACCTATTACCAAAATTCAGTTTTCTTGTGATGGAAAGGAGCATATTTCTCACGTCAACGTATATCTTTCGGATGATATCACCACTATACAAGAAACTATTGCGCTCCATAATAGGGTAATTCATGAATAGATCTGGTTCGGCTCTCATTTTTGTAAGTTTACTCATGGCATTTGTGGGTATTATCATCATCCTGTTTACCCGTAGTTCAATGCTTTATTATGGATTTTCTATTGAGCGTATACATTACATTCGTTCTCAATACGCACTAGATGCACTTGCTCAATATGGGATTGCCTGCTGCCTTGCTTCTAAAAAAAACCCGAGTGAATGGAGGGAAGAGCGATTTGAAAAGTGGCCCCCTCCAGATGGTCCGTATCAAGGAGACGTCAAAATATCTATCAAAAATAAAATCCATCATATAGATTCAGCTATTTTTCACAATAATCAGCTTCTTGGAAGAATACATTGCTCGCTACACATTTCTAGAAAAAAAGAAACCTTTATTGACGACTGGACTTACCTGTAACTATAGACGGATTTGTTTGGCCTAAGTCGAATTTTGAAGTATACTATCACTAAAATCAGTTTAGAAGTCTTGAATACAAAGGGGTTGCTATGCGTGTATTTTTAAAAAAAGACATTGAGAAAGTTGGTATGGCTGGTGAAATTATTCGAGTTTCAGATGGCTTTGCCCGAAATTTTCTTTTTCCTAAGAGATTTGCTATTGAGATTACCCCACAAAATACTGAATTTTACCAAAAACAGCTCAAGAAAGTTGAACATCGCAAAGAGGTTATATCAACGAAAACCTCGATGCTTGGTCAGCGAATAAGCTCTATAGCCATTAAAATCAAACGTAAAATGCACGATGACGGCAAGCTATATGGCGCAATTAGCCAATCAGAAGTAGTTGATGCGTTAGCAACAGAAGGTGTAAGCATTGCCAAAAATCAGGTAGTTTTTGCAAAGTCGGTAAAAACGAAGGGCGTTCATGAAGTCACCATCAAGCTAACCTCTCGTTTACAACCACGTATAAAAATACTCGTATTACCAGAGTAAGTGAACATTAATGTCGCTTTCTCGGGAGAGAAAACAATCCATTGCACGTTCCACTGAAACAGTTCTTGGCAAAAGGCTTCCTGCAAATCTTGAGGCCGAACGATCGGTTGTTGGTGCACTTCTTTTAAATGATGAGTTAGTCCATACCGTTTCGGAGATACTGTGTCCAGGTGACTTCTATTCAGTTGCTCATAGAGAAATATATTATACCATTCTTTCAATTATACAGGCCCAAAAGCGTGTTGATTTGCTCACTGTTCAGGATGAACTTACAAAAAACGAGAAAATAGACTCGATTGGGGGAATTGGTTATTTAATGTCTCTACAGGAAGATATACCTGCTATGGGAATGATAGAACAGCATGCCGGAATCATACGGGAAAAAGCTATTCTACGAGAACTTATCGAATCAGCAACTCGCATAATTAGTAACTGCTATAGCCAAGATGACAAGTCTATTGAGTCAGTTTTAGATGAAGCTGAAAAAACGATTTTCGAGATATCGAATAAAAAATCAAATCAAAGCTTTGTACAGCTTGATATTTGGTTGAGAAAAACCTTTCAGCATCTTTCTGATATTAAGGGAAATAGTAAGGGTATTACTGGAATTCCTGCTGGATATAAAAAACTAGATGAGATGACTTGTGGGTTTCAAAAAGGAGATTTAGTTATTCTGGCGGGGCGACCTTCTATGGGGAAGACCGGTATTGCGCTATGTATAGCTGAACATGCTGCTCAATCAGGTGCATCTGTTGGATTTTTATCACTTGAAATGTCTGCAGAGCAAATTACTTTACGCCTTCTTTCGAGCGAATCCGGTATTCCGAATCATTTTATTCGTAATGCAACCATCAGTTCTCAAGAGTGGGTTGAGCTTACCAATGTTGCGGCTCGCTTGGCTGAAATGAAGCTTTACATTGATGATTCTCCCATGGTGAGCATCATGGATGTACGCACAAAGGCACGTAAATTAAAGACTAGTCAAGGCTTAGATTTTTTGGTCATCGATTATCTCCAGCTTATTCACTCAACCAAAAGACATGAAAATAGACATCAAGAAGTATCTGAAATTTCTCGATCCTTAAAAGCTCTTGCAAAAGAGCTCGATATTCCCATACTAGCGCTTTCACAACTTTCACGTGCCGTTGATAGTCGTATGGATAAGCGCCCGATGCTTTCCGATCTGCGTGAGTCGGGAGCAATTGAACAAGACGCGGATTTAATTATGTTTTTGTATCGTGACGTAGTGTATAACCCAGAAACAGAAAACCCCGCACTTACAGAGCTTATTGTAGGCAAACAACGGAATGGTCCAACTGGTACAGTGTATCTTGATTTTGTACGAGAGTTAACTAAATTCGAGGACAGTCAGTATGAATAATATTGGAATGATTACCATAATAGCACAGGTCAGTAGAAGAGACATGCTACTTGGAATCTTTTGCCTATTTCTTTTTTCAGGTTTTCTCTATCAAGGATTTGCTATATTACAGGAATGTGAAGAAAAAACTCATGTGTTTCATTTGAATTAATAAGCGTTAAAAGGAGATATAGTGGTTATTCTCGGGATTGATCCTGGGTTTACCATAACCGGTTATGGTCTGATAAAAAAAGAGCAAAGTAAAGTCTTCCTGCTCGATTATGGTTATTTACGTATGTCCTCATCAAAACACTTGTCGGAGCGTATTGGTATTTTTTATGCCTTTTTTATCAAAAAAATTGAAGACGGGAATGTAACAGATATTTCTTTAGAAACCCCGTTTCTTGGAAAAAATGCACAAAATTTTTTGAAGCTTGGATATTTACGAGGAATATTATATCTTTTGGCTAATCGCCACTCTTTAACACTTAATGAATTTTCACCTCGAGAAGTTAAGCAAGCAGTAACTGGTTATGGAGGCGCAAGTAAAGAGCAAGTAGCCCGAGTTATACTGCAGCTTTTTCCCCGTATGAAGATTCCTGATAAACTGGATGTTACTGACGCATTGGCGGTGACATTATGTGGATTATGGCGCAATAAAAGTCTTTCTTTGGTATCGAGATAGCTATAGAGATAGAAAGGTTGTTTTTTTATCGTCTATTTACGTATCTTGAAGATATATTTAATTTTTATTAGGGCGGGTAGGGATATGAATAAAAATATACTGGTCCTTTATTTAGCAGCAATTTTGGGCATTTTTATTTATGTGCAAAGTAAGAATGAAAAAGAGATTGAAAAGAAAGAAATTGAACCAGTAGCTTCATTTGCTGCAACCAAAAAGTTACTTGAAAACCTTGATCATCAGTTGGTTAGTTTACAAAAGAAAATTTCTGAACACAGCGAAAAACTTGCAGGCGTTTTTGCTAAGTGGAAAAGAGAGGGAAGAATACAATACACAGAACAATGGAATCAAACAAAAGACAATATACAAAAATTGGCCTCTGAACTGAAAATTATGGCAAATAATCGTGATTTAGTTGAGGAGCTAAGAAGAAATAAAGAACTTTTTGATATTTTTGTAAGTCTCAACAAAGAATCGCAAGAAAAAATATCAAATATACAGGGAACTATTCCGCAGATCATGAGTCTCTCCTCTTTGTATGGTAAAAGCATTGCAACTGATAAAGTATTAGAAAAAATAAATATGCTTAAACCTGCAGAAAAAACCCGTGAGTATTTAGAAGCGGCTCCTTCTCAGGTACCGAAAGAACATACATACGATACGCTATCTGTTGAAGATTATGGCTTTGAAGAAGAAGATACGTTCGAAGAATCGCCAACATTTGATGAATTTGGATTAGAAGCTGATTACGATTTTGATTATTTTAGTTTTTAAGTGAACTCTTGAAAGAATACGCTTTTTTTTCGTATTGTTTTCTCTGATTAGGGGAACTCAAATAGGGAGGGCATACAATGCGAAAGATAGATTGGCTTCATCATGCATCATCCCGGCAGTTTATAAACCATATTCATGAAATCAGCGAAGTGCGTCAGCCATTATCAGAACAAGCAATTCTCGAGATTCAAGAAAAATTTTTGGTCAATGGTTTTCAATACCTCAAAGTTAAATCGATTAAAGAGGGGAGATCGATTATAGAAACTTTTTTACAAACATTGACCTTTTATCATGACGTGGCCTGTCTTACCACTGCCAAAGAGCCACCATTAAAAGCAACCGATATATACGCATTGCTTAAGGG